>JACDJC010003025.1_pt1 | contig 12553 bp, 11 predicted proteins | sample 7454191 | NCBI WGS metagenome assembly JACDJC01 (sample SAMN14253291, study PRJNA609438) | sludge metagenome | isolation source: sludge after 25d culture with pyrite and EDTA | collected 2018-12-20 | reverse complement strand
CTCGTACGCTGCGTCTTCAACGGCGTCACCGCGGCGGAGTTCGATCCGGTCATGCCCGCGGAGGATGCGACCGACGTCGTTTATGTCGGCGAGTTCCGCGCCATCAAGGGCGCCGACCTGCTGATCGAGGCGATCGCGCGGCTGCGCGCGGACGGCAAGCCGGTGACGCTGACCCTGGCCGGCGACGGTGAAGAAACCGAGGCATTGAAAGCGCTGATCGCGCGCCTGAATGTTGGCGACGCGGTGCGTTTCGTCGGCCATGTCAAAGCCAGGCTCGGTTTTTCCAAGGGCAGGTTGCTGGTCGTTCCCTCGCGGGGAGATTCGATGCCCTATGTGGTGATCGAGGCGGCCGCCGCCGGCGTGCCGATGCTCGCCGCCAAGGTCGGGGGCATCCCCGAAATTTTCGGACCGCACACCGACGGGTTGTTCGCCGCCAATAGTCCCGGCGCCATGGCCGACGCGATCGAAAGCGCGCTCGGCGACATGGAAGCGACCCGCGCGCGCACGCAGGCGCTCCGCGAGCGCATCTTCGTGCATTTCTCCCAGAAGGCGATGGTCGAAGGCGTCATCAGCGGTTACCGCGAGGCATTCAGCGCGCGTTAACCTTACGCGCACGCGCGATAACCGATTCTTCCGATTTGTTGGCTAAGCCATGGCGCCGGGGATTTCGGTTTCCCGGCCCATCGCTACATGCAGCTCAACAATGGAATTCTGACGCGTGGAACCGATCGACGCCCGCTCGATGATGAACGCAGCCGCGGCGGCTAGCGCCACCATGACCGCGCTCGGCGCGCCGAGGCAGGAGCGCCGCAAGCGGCTGTCGCCCGCCGCTCTCGCGGTCGCCAACCAGAAAGTACACGACGCCTATTCCCGGGTCGTCATCACCGGCGCGGTCCGCGTGGCGGATTTCCTGCTGCTCGGCGCCGTCGGTCTCGCCATCTATCTCGCCTACGTGATGCCGATCGACGGGTTCGTCTGGGGCTACGTGTGGGCCATCCTCGCTGTCGCGGCAGTTGCGGTGGTCAGCTTTCAGGCCGCGGAGATCTACGACGTCCAGGTGTTTCGCGGCCCGCTTCGGCAGATGACGCGCATAGCGTCGTCCTGGGCTTTCGTCTTCCTGCTGTTCATCGGCGCATCGTTCTTCGCCAAGCTCGGCGACGCCGTGTCCCGCGTCTGGCTGTCGGCGTTCTTCTTCGTCGGCCTCGCCGCCCTGATCGTCGAGCGGCTGGCGGTACGCGCCCTGGTGCGCCGCTGGGTACGCGAGGGCCGGCTCGATCGCCGGACCATCGTCGTCGGAGCCGACGAGAACGGCGAAAACCTGATCCACGCGCTCGAGGCGCAGGACGATTCCGATATCCGGATCCTGGGAGTGTTCGACGACCGCGGCGACAAGCGCGCGCTCGCCACCTGCGCCGGCGCGCCGAAGCTCGGCAAGGTCGACGACATTCTCGAATTCGCCCGCCGCACGCGGATCGATCTCGTGCTTTTCGCGCTGCCGATTTCGGCGGAAACGCGCATCCTCGAAATGCTGAAGAAGCTGTGGGTGCTGCCCGTCGACATCCGGCTGTCGGCGCACACCAACAAGCTGCGCTTCCGGCCGCGCTCCTACTCCTATATCGGAGAGGTGCCGACCCTCGACGTGTTCGAGCAGCCGATCACCGACTGGGACAAGGTGCTGAAGTCGATGTTCGACCGCGTTGTCGGCGCGATCATGCTGATCCTGCTGGCGCCGGTGATGGCGCTGGTGGCGCTCGCCATCAAGCTCGACAGCCCCGGCCCGGTGCTGTTCCTGCAGAAGCGCTACGGCTTCAACAACGAGCGCATCGACGTCTTCAAGTTCCGCTCGCTGTTCCACGATCAGGCCGACCCGCTGGCGTCGAAAGTCGTGACCAAGAACGACAAGCGCGTGACGCGCGTCGGCCGCTTCATCCGCAAGACCAGCCTCGACGAGTTGCCGCAGCTCTTCAACGTCGTGTTCAAAGGCAACCTCTCGCTGGTCGGCCCGCGGCCCCACGCCGTGCAGGGCAAGCTGCAGAGCCGCCTGTTCGACGAGGCGGTCGACGGCTACTTCGCGCGTCACCGCGTCAAACCCGGCATCACCGGATGGGCGCAGATCAACGGCTGGCGCGGCGAAGTCGACAGCGAGGAAAAGATCCAGAAGCGCGTCGAGTTCGACCTGTACTACATCGAGAACTGGTCGGTGCTGTTCGATCTCTATATCCTTTTCAAGACGCCGTTCGCCCTCATCAAGGGCGAGAATGCCTACTGACGCCGCGCGCGCGGGAAAAGGACGGCCGGCATGGCTTCATTCGCGGCGGCAGACCATCCCCTCCCCGCTTCCGCGGCGCGCTTCCGTCTCGCCGCGATTCAGCATGCCCTGATCTGGCTCGTCGGCGCCTGCGGCGCTTTCGTCCTGATCGAGCCGAGCCCTTACGAGCTCGCCACCCTCGCCGCGATCGTCTTCTTCTTCGCGACCGGCTTGCGGCTGCAGCCGGTGTTCATCACGCTCCTCATTCTGCTGGTGGCACTGAATGCGGGCTACACCGTCTGCTCGGTACCGCTGCTGGACCAGTCCCACGTCGTGAACTGGATCCTGACCTCGTGGTACATGGCGACGACGGCGCTGTTCTTCGCCATGGCGCTGTCGGAGAACACCGAAAGCCGGCTTGAGGCCTTGCGTCGCGGGCTCATTGTCGGCGCCGTGATCACTTCGCTCGCCGGAATTCTCGGCTACTTCCGCGTCCTGCCGGGCGCGCACGACCTGTTCACGCTCTTTGGCCGCGCCCGCGGCGGATTCAAGGATCCCAACGTGTTCGCGGCCTTCCTTATCCTGCCGGCGATGTTCTCGCTGCAGACGGTGATGACCGCGCCTTTCTGGAAATCGGTCCGCGGCGCCATCGCGCTCGGCATCATCGGCCTCGCCATCCTGTTGGCATTCTCGCGCGCTTCGTGGGGACTGCTGGTGGGATGCTCCGTAAGCACGCTTGTCCTGATGTATTTGACGAGTCCGTCGCAGACCCAGCGCCTGCGTATCGTCGTCATGGCGATCGCGGCCGCGGCGGCCGCCGCGCTGCTCGTCGCGGTGCTGCTGTCGATGGATTCGGTGGCCGACCTCTTCAAGGAGCGCGCGAGCTTCAGCCAGAGCTACGACAGCGGGCGGTTCGGGCGATTCGGACGGCACACGCTCGGCTTCCAGATGGCGCTCGATCTGCCGATGGGAATCGGTCCGCTGCAGTTCTCGAAATTCTTTCCGGAAGACACGCACAATTCCTTTCTCAATGCCTTCATGTCCGGCGGATGGATTTCCGGCATCGCCTTTCCGACCCTGATCGCCGTCACCGTCGTCATGGGATTCAAGATCGTCTTCACCCGCGTGCCGTGGCAGCGGACGTATCTCGCGATTTTTTCGGTGTTTCTCGGCACGGTGGTCGAATCTTTCATCATCGACGTCGATCACTGGCGACATTTCTGGCTGATGCTGGGCACGATGTGGGCCATGTTCGCGGCCGTGCATGCTTATCGCTGCGGCACCGGCAAAACGATTGGCGGCGCAAGTGAAAGCCACCGCTGAAGCTGCGTGAAAATGCACAGCTTTTAGATTCAGTCTTATTTGACCTGCATCAAAGCGAGCACAAGCGAATAGCGCGACGGTCTCCGCGTCGGGCAGCTCAAGCACTTCAGTCTGGAGCTGCGGATGCTGCCCTCTCAACGGGGGTCCAATATGAAACTTTCAAAACTCTTGTCGCTGACGGCGGCGCTCATGCTGTCCACGGCGCTCATCCCCGCACATGCTCAGGAACCGATCACACCGATTCAGGCGCCGGTCGTGAAGGACGCCAAGCTTGTCGAACTCGGCAAGAAGCTTTTCTTCGATCCGCGCCTGTCGAAATCTGGGTTCATCTCCTGCAACTCCTGCCATAACCTTTCGATGGGCGGTTCGGACAACCTCAAGTCCTCCATCGGGCACAATTGGCAGAAGGGGCCGATCAACTCGCCGACGGTCCTGAACTCCAGCCTGAACGTCGCGCAGTTCTGGGACGGTCGCGCCCTGACCTTGAAGGATCAGGCGGGCGGTCCGATCGCCAATCCAGGCGAGATGGCCTCGACCCACGATCTCGCTGTCGACATCCTGAAGTCGATTCCCGGCTATGTCGCCGAGTTCAAGACGGTCTTCGGCAACGACAAGATCGACATCGAGCAGGTGACCCAGGCGATCGCGGCCTTCGAGGAAACCCTCGTCACGCCCAACTCGCGTTTCGACAAGTGGCTGAAGGGCGACAAGAAGGCTTTGACGCCGACCGAACTCGCCGGATACGAACTGTTCAAGGATTCGGGCTGCACCGCGTGCCACAACGGCGCGGCCGCCGGCGGCAACACGTTCCAGAAGATGGGCATCGTGGAGCCTTACATCTCGACGAGTCCGGCGGAAGGCCGCGTCGCCGTCACCAAGGAGGAAGCCGACCGCTTCAACTTCAAGGTGCCGACGTTGCGCAACGTGGAGTTGACCTATCCCTACTTCCATGACGGCGAGGCCGCGACATTGACCCAGGCCGTCGACGTGATGGGGCGAATCCAGTTGGGCAAGAAGTTCACCGACAAGGAGAACGCGCAGATCGTCGCCTTCCTGAAGACCCTCACGGGCGATCAGCCCAACTTCAGGATGCCGATCCTGCCGCCGTCTTCGGACAAGACGCCGCAGCCGAACCCGTTCAATTGAGGCGGCCGGCGTAGCCGCCGCGCAGGGCAAGCGCGGTGACGCAAGCGGGGCCTGACGGCTGCGAGGCTGTCCGGCCCCTTTTCTATTGATGCGCTAGCTGCGCATCGCGACACTGGACCGGCCACGACGGAACGAACCATGACGTTTGGGCTCTCTGCCTTGCGGCGATTTTGGCCGGTCGCGCCGGTTGCGCTTCTCGGCGTGGTGATCGGGGTCGTCGGATGGGGCGGCTTCAACACCGCGATGGAAGCGACCAACAGCCTGGGATTCTGCGTGTCGTGTCACGAGATGCGCGACAACGTCTACGAGGAATATAAAAAGACAATCCACTACCGCAACAAGTCGGGCGTGCGCGCGATCTGCTCGGACTGCCATGTCCCGCACGACTGGACGCACAAGGTGATCCGCAAGGTCCAGGCGACGAAGGAGCTCTATCACTGGGCGCTCGGCACGATCGACACCAGGGAGAAGTTCGAGGCCAAGCGCCACGAGCTGGCGCGGCGCGAATGGGATCGCATGCGGGAGAACGACAGTCGCGAATGCCGGAACTGCCATTCCTACGATGCGATGGACTTCCACAAGCAGGACGCCAAGGCAGCCTCGGCGATGACCGCCGCCATGAAGGCGGGCAAGACCTGCATCGATTGCCACAAGGGTATCGCCCACACCTTCCCTGACGTCACCGCCGCCCACCGCGCGGACGGCGCACGAATCGCGGAGACCGCGAAAGAGCTGGCGCCCGCCGTCGGCGCAACGCTCTATACGATCGGCCCGACATCGCTCTACCTCGATAAGCCGGGCGCCGGCGAGGCGGACGGCGAAATCGCGCCGGCGACGGCCGTCAAGGTTCTGCGTGTCGAAGGCGATCTCCTGCAGGTCGAAATCGCAGGCTGGCACCGCGAGGACCTGCCATCGACTTTTTATCAGCGGCTCGGGAAACGAATCCCGGCTGCAAAACTGTCCGAGGCTGCCGCGGAGAAGGCCGAGCCAGTCGAAACGATGAACGACCCGGACACGGATCAACCCTGGACCCGCGCCCGCCTCGTCGCCTGGACCAGGTCAGGGCACTTCTCGGCAACCGTCGCGCCGCTGTGGAGCCTCGGCGCCCGGATCAACGACGACAACTGCTCCATCTGCCATGCGGTCCGCCTGCCCGGGAGCGCGAAGGCGAACGAATGGATCGGCCATGTCAATGCCATGAAGCGCTTCACCCGGCTGCGGGCCGATGAGGTCGCGCTGCTGCAATCCTACCTGCAGAACCACGCCAAGGACGTCGATCGCAAGAACCGGTAATTCAAGCAGGCTGCGCCGGCATGCGGCGCTCCATGAATTGTTCCGCATGAACCGATGTTCACGCAATAAACCTGCGCCGCGCGGAACGCTGGGTGGTCCTCTCCGTTGAGAAACGGGCAGACAACGAGGAGGACACAATGAGAAAACATCTCTTGATTTCAGCCGCCGCGGCGGCGTTGATCGGCACCTCAGGCCTTGCCTCGGCGCAGACCCCCGGCGGGGCATCCAGCGCTCCCGCCGCACAGTCCACCCCCTCCACCGGCTCCGGCGCCGCGGGCGGGTCGCCCGACATGAAAGCCGCACCCGGCGCAAAGGGCGGCCAGGCCGAGCAGCGCATGCCGGGCGACAAGGGCGCGCCGCAGCGCGCGCAAGGCGGCATGCACGATAATATGAAAACGAAGGGCGCAGCCTCGGAGTCGCGCGACCGCAACGCGGCCGAGTCGCGCGATCGCAATGGTGTCGAGCCCCGCGACCGCAACGCTGCCGATTCCCATGATCGCAATGGCGCCGGCAAGGCGGCATCCGACCACAAGGCCGACAAGAACGGCATGAAGGGCGCCGAGAAGAACGCCTCCGACGGCAAGACCGGCACCACCACCGGGCAGGCCGGCGCCGGCGCCAAGCTGTCGGCCGAACAGCGCACCACCGTGCACACCGCGATCACCAGGCAGAACATCAAGCCGGTGACCAACATCAATTTCTCGATCTCGGTGGGCACCCGCGTTCCGCGGACCGTCGGATTCCACCCGCTTCCGGCGGAGCTCGTGACGATTTATCCGAGATGGCGCGGATACGAGTTCTTCCTCGTGCGCGACGAGATCGTGGTGGTGAACCCGCGGACGCTGGAAATCGTGGCCGTGCTCGAGGTGTAACGCCATCGACCGTCAGCGGCAAAAAGGCCGGCTCAAGCAGCCGGCCTTCTTGTTTGCGCTATCGCTGTCGGAAAATATCAGCGCAGCCGCCCGCGCGCGACATCGTAAGTCCACGACCGCCGGCCGTTGGCGAACACCACGCGGCGAAACTGGAGCGCCTTCGTGTGCTCGGGAATCTTCGCGGATTCCGCGAGCTTCATCGCCATCTGTCGCGTCATGTGCGGCGACCGGAAGATCACCGCGCTGTTCTCGGCGCCGGCGACAGACACTTTCATGCCCTGGTCGCGCATCCGCGCCGCCATCTCCTGCGCATAAAGCTCGCGGTTGGCCCGGGCGGCGATCCGCACGGAGGGGCCGAGAATTTCGAACTGCGCCATCTGCATGACGCCGGCCCATTCCCTGGCCTGGGTATTCGACGGATCGGCGTCGGCCACGGCGCGCAGCCGCAGTTCGAGACTCCGGAATGCCGAAAGCGAGACCGGCGTCTTGCTCCGCTTGCGCTTGAAGCTCTCATAATTGTTTTTCAGAACCGCGGCGTCGACCAGGAGCCTGTCGAACGCCAGTCGCGCTTCGGCGGCCTTCTCTTCTTCGGAGAGGGCCGACGTTTGGGTCTCCTGGTCGGGAATGCTGGCCGTGGTTTGCGACGCGTGGGGCTCGGCGCCCGTCCCCTGCGCCCTCGCGGGCGATGCGGCTCCTGGCATCTCGGAGGCCGATTGCGCCGCGAAGCCGCCGGCGAAAAACACCGTCGCCGCCAGTGCGGACATCGCGAAGAGTGTTTTGCGCCGCAACACCATCGCACCCGATCGTCGTTTAAAACCCGAAGCTCGACAGGCTCCACTATGCTCAACCTGTTTCAACGCGCCAGCCGCGATTTTGTTCGACATCCGGCAAGAAATTGTCCGCCCATCCCGAACAGGCTCAGAGCTCGGGGCGACGGGAGCGTTCAGGCCGAGCCGGCCTTTGACGCGGCAAGCTGCTCGACGATGGAGTCTTCCACGTCGCGGAGCTGATCCTTGCCGAAGAACATCTCCTTGCCCACGAAGAACGTCGGCGAGCCGAACGCACCGCGCTCGACCGCGTCGGTGGTGAGCGCGATCAGCTTCTTCTTGACATCGTCCTGCTGGGCGCGCGCGATCAGGCGGTCGATGTCGAGACCCGACGACAGGAACGCGCTGCGGAAGATCTCCGGATCGTCCATCTTCTTCGGCTCCTCCCACATGTGATGATAGCCGGCGCGGAGATAGGGCTCGAACATGTTCTCGAATTTCGCCGCGACGGCGCCGCGCATCAGCATCAGGGTGTTCACCGGGAAAAACGGGTTCGGCCTGAACGCCGTTATATTATGGCGGCGGATGAAGCGCTCGGTCTCCCGCGCGTTGTATTCGGGCTTGTTCCTGATGCCGCGCAGCGCATCGACCGGCGACATGTTGTTCGTTGCCTTGAAAATCCCGCCGAGCAGGATCGGCACATAGTCGAATTTGACGCCGGTGCGCCGTTCGATCTCCGGAATAACGCAGTCCGCCAGATAGGCGTTCGGGCTGCCGAAATCGAAGAGAAATTCGATCTTCAGGGGATTTGCCACCGTGTTCTCCTCGCTGTCGCTTTTACCGGATGCCCCGGCGCATGACCGTCGCCGCCGCCGGCCGGCCTCAGGGGGCATATCTTAAGTTCTGATTTCGAACCGTCAACTCGGGGAAAATACCCCGGCCTGCAAGGCGCAACGCGCCGCCGCCAGGACTTTGATCCGGGCCGGTACTTATTTAGAATGGACAAGTGCCGGCACCATCGCCGATCCGCCCGCATGGGATACAGGCACCGCCGACCGGGAGACAACCATGAGATGGGATCAACTCGAGGAAGAACCGTGCTCGATGGCCCGCACCGTCAGCGTGATCGGCGACCGCTGGACGCTGCTGATCCTGCGCGAATGCTTCCTGCGCACCCGCCGGTTCGAAGCCTTCCAGTCGGCGCTGGGAATTACCCGGCATCTTCTGGCCGAGCGGCTCAAGAAGCTCGTCCGTCACGGTGTATTGCGCCGGATCCCCTATCAGGACTCGCCCAAGCGCCATGAATATATCCTCACCCAGAAGGGCCTCGATCTCTACCCGGTCATGATGGCGATCGTTCACTGGGGCGACACGCATATGGTGGACGAGCGCGGCCGGCCGCTGATCCATGTGCACCGCAAATGCGGCAAGCCGTTCGATCCGGTGATGGTGTGCTCGGAGTGCGGTGATCCCCTGATGGCGAAGGAGGTCGAGGTGCGTCCCGGCCCCGGCGCCCGCCCGGCCGCCGGCATCGCCAAGCCTGCACGGTCGAAGACCGCGCGGGCGAAGGCCGTCCGCGCCGTCTGACATCGCGCGCCGCAGCGGTTTTGTCCTGGCACCCGTCCGGACGCCCCGCCGCCCGCTCTATTCCTGATACTTGAAGTGTCTGAAGCCGTGCTGCGCGACGAGTTCGTCGCGCTGTGCGAGCGTGAGGTCCTCCCGCATCATTTCCTTCACGAGTTCGGTGAAGGATGTCGACGGCGACCAGCCAAGCTTGCGATACGCCTTGGTGGCGTCGCCCAGCAGCGTATCCACCTCCGTCGGCCGGAAGTAGCGCGGATCGACTTCCACGATGCAGCGGCCGGTGGCCGCGTCATAGCCCTTCTCGTCGACGCCCGCCCCTTCCCAGCGGACGGCGATGCCGACCTCGCCGGCGGCGATCTCGAGAAACTCCCGCACCGAGTGCTGCTCGCCGGTGGCGATCACGTAATCCTCGGGCGCCTCCTGCTGCAGCATGCGCCACTGCATCTCGACATAGTCGCGCGCATGGCCCCAGTCGCGCTTTGCGTTCAGGTTGCCAAGAAACAGCTTTTCCTGCAGCCCGAGCTTGATCCGGGCCAGCGCGCGGGTGATCTTGCGCGTCACGAAGGTTTCGCCGCGGACCGGCGATTCATGATTGAAGAGAATGCCGTTGCACGCATAGAGGCCGTAGGCCTCGCGATAGTTCACCGTGATCCAGTAGGCGTACAGCTTGGCGACCGCATAGGGCGAGCGCGGATAGAACGGTGTGGTCTCTTTCTGCGGCGTTTCCTGGACCAGGCCGTAGAGCTCCGAAGTCGAGGCCTGATAGAAGCGCGTTTTCTTCTCCAGCCCGAGAATGCGGATAGCCTCGAGCAGGCGCAGCGTGCCGAGCGCATCCGAGTTCGCCGTATATTCCGGCTCCTCGAACGACACCGCGACATGGCTTTGCGCTGCGAGATTGTAGATCTCGTCCGGCTGTACGTCCTGAACGATGCGGATCAGGTTGGAGGAATCGGTCAGGTCGCCGTGATGAAGGGTGAGATCGTAACCCTTCTCATGGGGGTCGTGATAGAGATGGTCGATACGGTCGGTGTTGAACAGCGAGGTGCGCCGCTTGATGCCGTGCACCGCATACCCCTTGGACAGCAGCAGCTCGGTGAGATAGGCGCCGTCCTGACCGGTGACCCCCGTAACCAACGCGGTCTTTCGCTTCATCTCGCAGGTCCCATCCCGTGCCGGCCGACCTCGCCGGCTTGCGCCTCGCGGCCGCGCGGCTTGCCGTCGCGCAGGGAACTTTTGGCCCGGAGTTCCGCGAGGGTCAATCCGTAAACCGGCAGAGACCTGCGCCCGCGGTCCCTCACCGCGGCCGCAGCACGGCGAGCCGGCCGAACAGATTTCCGGCGAGGCTGGACAGGCCGGACGGCGAATCGATGATCACGCCGCGCAGGATCATCCAGATGCTCGCCGCGCTCACCGTCGCGAGCATCAGGTACTGGCCGAGAATGGCGGAGGGGCGCGCGACCGATATCGTCGAGAAGCCGAATCCGGCGATACGAACCGCAAGCACGCCAAAGATCAGGATGCCGATTGCGAAAGTGCGGTTCTGTCGCGTGGTGCGCGGCTGCCCCAAGGCCGCGAACGCCATCAGAATGAAGACGAACGGATAGAGCGGCGCGAACAGGCGGTCGTGCAGTTCCGCGCGGAACCCGCCGGGCGTGCGCTTGACTATGGGATCGTCGGGCGACGGCGAGATCAGGTCGCCGAAAGGCCGCTCGCGCGCGCCGTAGACGATGCTCTGCGGCATGCCGGAGAACTGCGACAGATCGAAGGCGTAGCTCTTGAACGCGACAAGCACCGGGTCGCGCTTGCCGGTCTCGAAGCGCTGGAGGTTGCCCTCCTCGAGAATCAGGAAGGAGCCGCGCTGGTTCTTCTGCACCGTGCCGCGGTCGGCGAGGATATCGATGCGTTCGGCCGGATTGCGCTGATCGTCGATGAAAATGCCGGTCAGCAACCCTCCGGGCTGACGTCCCTGAACGCGGATCGTGAGCGGGCCGAGCCTGTTGAACTCGCCGGGACGCAGGATGTTGGTGAGCACGTCGGCGCCGACCTCGGCCTGCCAGCGCCGCAGGATGCGCAGGCATTCCGGCACGAAATAGATCGACAGAAACGAAACCAGCAGGCTGACCAGCAGCGTCACGATCAGGAACGGCCGCAGGAAGCGCCACGGCGACAGTCCGGCGGCATTCATCACGATGATTTCGGAGTCGGTGGCCAGCCTGTTGAGCGCGTGCATCACCGCGATCAGCAGCGCGATCGGCGCGATGATCATGGCGAGCAGCGGAATCGCCAACCCGGTGATGCCGATAAAGACCAGGATCGACTGGCCCTGCCCGGTCATCAGGTCGATGCCGCGCAAGGCTTGCGTCATCCAGATCACGCCCGTCAGCGAAACGAGCACGATCAGGAACGACAGCAGCGTCATCCTCATGACGTAAGAATCGATCGCGCTCATCGGCTCCGCATGCGGCGGCCCTGCCTGCCCGGCCGCGATCTGACGGGAATTATCGCCTTGAGCTATATCGCATATTTCCAGCCGGCCACAGCGAAAAACAACCTTCTCGCCAGGCCGGAACCGACGAGCGGTGCGGCGGCGCCCTTTCCGCGCAGCCTGCCCGGGCGAGGTGTCCTGCCCTTACACGCGCACCAGATTGATGGTCGCCTGCCTGAACTCGCTGCCCTCGGACCGGATCACGACCGACTGCGAATTGCCGCGCGTGGTCAGCGCCAGATCCGCCGTGAAGCTGCCGGCGCTGACGACGACCTGGAACCGGCCGCCCAAGGTGGTGCCCTGAACCTCGCCGTTGATGTTGCGCGTGGCCTCGCTCCAGGTGCCGGACAAACTGCCGCCGCTCGCAACCACGTTGCTGCTGAGCTCGAACTTGTAGCTGTCGCTGGCGCAGCGCAGCGTCTGCTGCAGGGCGTTGCCGTCGCTGCGCACCGCATAGGTCGCGCGGCAGCGGATGGCTTCCTTGCTGCCGTCGGCCAGCGAAATCGACCCCTTGCCGGACCATACGCCGGCCATGCCGGCAAACGGCCTCGATGCGGATTGCGCAGAGGATACGCCAACAGCGAGCGAACATCCCAGCACGGCCATCGCCATGCGCTTCATGATCGATCCAGACGGCAACGTCACGCCTCCATGTTGACAGGCCGGCACCGGAAACCTGAAATGAGCCGAGGGCCGCTGGGCAACGGCAAGCAACAGCGAAGGTTCCCGGCCGGCCGGCTATCTCGAGGGGAATTTCACGACATGATCAAAGGGGCCGACCATTGACCACCGCGCTGGCCGCGACGATCGCGCGCGAATACGGCACCCCGGCGCT
>JACDJC010003024.1_pt1 | contig 12554 bp, 17 predicted proteins | sample 7454191 | NCBI WGS metagenome assembly JACDJC01 (sample SAMN14253291, study PRJNA609438) | sludge metagenome | isolation source: sludge after 25d culture with pyrite and EDTA | collected 2018-12-20 | reverse complement strand
CCGACCTTTTTACCGGACTCTTGTAGTTTTCGTACTATATTTGTATTTAACCAAGGGAGAGTGGCCTGATGCCAATTAAAAAGAATAATGTTGGCGTCACTGTTGAAGTCATAAGTGGTAACTAGATTAAATTGAAATTTAGAATCTTGGAGATTTCGACATAGTCTTCTGCCGTATTCAGCTACCCCACAAGTCAAATTTGGATTACTTACAATGTCGATTTTCATTCAGATTTGCCTAAAATTTTTTAAAGGTTACTGAGAACTTGCTTCCATTGTTTCTTAATAATATCTTTATGAAATAAATTAAGACCCTTTTTGCGTCCAGCCTCTCCAATCTTCTTACATAAGTCTTTGTCGTCTAACAATTTACGTAGATATCCTTGTAATTCCTCTATGTTGTCTGAATAGAATCCATTAATGCCATTATCAATATACTTATCAATTTGGAAAGTAGGCTTACCATTAAATCCACCTAATTTGTTGCCAAAACTGACTACTGGAACTCCTCCGCACCAAGCCTCTTGGAAGGCCATTGTAATACAGCCTGCTGGGCGTGAACAAGTCGAAAAATATACTTGTGAGTCTGCTATAGCTTGCCCCAGCTCATTATATGGTAGGTCATGAGCAAAATCCAAATCTTCATTAGCAAATCCAACCAAATATCGCTCTTGTTCGAATGGGGCCATTACCTGCATATAGTCCCAAAAACCGCAAGATTCTGCTCTCTTAAGGAACATTTTATTAATTGTAAGGATACGTCGCTTAGCCCCATTGTATTCTGGATACATTGAGGGGTCATAACACTGAGTGATTATTGCATCTTCTCCAGCATATAAATCGCAAATACGCTCTCTTTCAGACATTCTGACTATTTTGAGGTCGGGTCTGTATCTCTTAGCATGAATATAGAACTGTTCTTGAAATTCATATCCGAACCCGAAAGTTCTGATTATAATCTTAGCGGTAGTTTTCTTGAGAGCTTCTTCATTAACTGTAAAAATCCAAGGGTAGTAGTCTACTACAAGTAAGTCAAACTTATTTAATGTGGCCAAAGGAAGATTACAGACCCCGGCATAGGGAGCCAATCCAGGTAACAAATATTCAGGATTAGCTTGCTCAAACTCTTGAATCCACGCGTAATCTGGTTCAATATCTAACGGAGGTCTAGTATGGGTGAGAGGTTTCTGTGGATTTCTAAAAAAATCGGTACTTCTGACGATGTTTCCTAACTCTGTCCAAATTTGCATTTGGTCTCTTGAGAGAGACTCGTGTGCCCCTACATGTAGTATTCTCACAGAAGACTTTCCCCATCTTTAGTGACCTTATGAGGTGTTGGAAAAGCAAAAATAACTTGGCCTCCATTAGCTATAAATTCCTTATAAATCTTCAAAAAGCTCTCTTTAAAATGCCATACCATAACACAAATAATATCTGGAGGACTTACTTTAAGAGCCAATTTCTCATCTACAATCTGGATATCAGACCCCAAGCAGTATTTTTCGTACTTAAAGGGACTTACTTCTAGAGCAAAATCCACAACCTTATTGTTTAGCTTGGAATACTGAAGTATTGTATTACCCTTAGTGGACGCACCTCCAAGTGCAATTTTCTTACCTAGGGCTTTTTGTGCAATCAAATAATTCTTGAAATTAGTGATATATTGGGTTACTTCTAAGAACCACCACATTAAGCGATGTTGAGTTAAAAACTTCTTTTGAGCTTCAATTTCGTGACGAACATGTTCTCGAATTGGCCTTTGTCCCGATTTACAAGCGTACACGCGGAGAGAAGAACCATTCACATAATTGTATTCGAAATCGAAGATATCCAAACCATTCATTTTAAAGAGTCTATTTAGGACCTCAAGCGAATAATATGCTATGTGTTCCTGGCATACATCATCAATCGCATTTTGTGTAATTTTCCCCCACAAGTCATTTAATTGTATAATAAAGACCCCATTATCGTCCATGACTTTACATACGTCTTTTAGAAAAGTATGCGGGTCTTGAAGGTCATAAAAACAAGCAATACAACTGACTAGGTCGGCCTTATCTCCATTAGTAGCTTCTAAGACTGGTTCCGCCTTAAAATAATCATTAATGAAGATATCATTGCCCGAGTTATGTAGCTCTAAGGCTGGGTCTACGCCAACCATAAATACATCATATTCAGATTTAGCCAATCTTGATAAACATCCGTCATTACTGGCTATTTCAACCCAAATCGGCATTCTTTTTTCGTCAATAGCGTACTGAATCTGATTCACCACATGCTCAGATTCCACTATATCTTTTAGAGCCGCAATCATCTGTTTATTTACGGAAGACCTATAATAGTAGTCCTTAAAGAGAGAGTCATACTCGTATACATACTTAAGTTGACACATTCCACACTCGCACATATTTACGATGAGTGGGTCTTTGCGGAATTTTTCTGTATCTTTTAGGTCTGAGATGAATGCACTTGGGTACATTTCTCCAAAGTTAAAAATCTCTGATAAATTTTTCGAAGAACATACTACGCACGTTTTTAGTTCTTGCACGGATACCTCTCATTTGTGATGCTATTCTTTTACCATTTTTAAGATTAGCTGCCCAAAGTCGGCCACAATCACAAACAACCGTGTTAAACATTCTATCAAAATAAATGAAATCTTCCATTCCACAATCACACTGATACCCTACTCGGTCTCGGAATAGATATTTTCTAGAATCGTTGGCCATGTTATATTATATGACAATTTGACAAAAAGTCAATCTCGGTGTATATTTAAGTTGAACGAAACGCCCAACCCAACGAGGAAAATATGCTGAATATCGTAGAAAAAGTAGACTTAGACCCCATTAATAGTAGATTAGAAAATTTAGAGATTTTGTGTCAAAATTTAGACTCTAGAATTACAGTACTTGAAAATGTAGAACCTCCAATTCCTCCTAATTATGGAAAAGTAGGAATTATTACGCCAAATATTGTAGTAGATGAAAATTTAGTTACTACAATAATTCAGGTAGAAAGATTTGAAGGTAGCGATGGCTCTGTATCTGTCGCTTACGGATGTGCGGATGGAACAGCAAAGGCTGGAATCGACTATGTTAATTCTTCGGGGGTATTGTCTTGGCAACCTAACGAACTTGGAATTAAAAATATCACCGTTTCAATTATTGATGACTCTATTTATGAAAATAACGAAACTAAGAATTTCTCAGTTAATTTAAGCAATCCAATTGGTGGAGTGGTTTTAGAAAATTCAGTCATTAATATTGGAATTAAGGATAACGAAGTTGCTCCTCCACCTGTAAATAATGGTCAAGTTCGTATAAATAACACAGTAGTTAATGTGAGTGAAAATGTTGGAACTGTAACTATTCAGGCAGAAAGATTTAATGGTAGTGATGGGGCTGTTTCAGTTAATTTTGCAACTATTAACGGAACTGCACAAGCTGGAATTGATTATGTAAATATGATTGGAACTTTAAATTGGAATGCGACCGAAATTGGCGTTAAAAATATTATTGTTCCAATTAATGATGATTTGATATTTGAAAATAACGAGACTAAGAATTTTACCGTTAATCTAAGTAATCCTACTGGTGGACTTATTATTAATGGTGGAACTAGCACTATTGGAATTCAAGATAATGAACTTCCACCTTCTCCCAGGTCTTTAATTAGTCAATCAGATGTAACCTTATTGGGCACTTTTGATATACAAGGAAATGCTGCTGTTGACCTTAATTATGGTATGGGATTTACTCATCGTTACGATAACGGTGTTTTGAAATTTATGTGTTATACATATAACGGTGGAAATCTTCAATTGGTAGAATTTAATAAGCCTAGTTTTGGCAATACAATTAATGTTGTCTCAAGAAATTGGGGAAATATTAATGGCTCATTCCATAATGGGCCGGGCTATTGGCGAAATTTATGGTGGGATACAGAAAAAGATGGATTATGGTCTACCGCCGGTGGAGACTATCCGGATGCAGCCGGATTAATTGACCCAAAAACCTTAGTCTTTAGAAAACTCAATTCGAACGGAACTGTTTCTGGCGTACGAGGTATATTTGGAATTCCCAATATTGGTGGTCGAGCTACTTATGGCGGGATACGCAAAGTACCTCAGTGGTTTCAAGCTCAGAATGGAGTAGGAAAATACTTAGTAGGATTTGGTGGATATACATCATTAATGGCTCAAACTTTAAAAAGTTCAATGGGACCATTTTTTGCCACTATATCTGACCCAACAGTTCTGGCAGACAATGCTAATATTCCAATTAATGAAGTTCATGTTTTGGCTGACCATAGGTCTGGCTCTACCGCTAATGACTGGTATGGATTAGGAACTCCGTCAACTCATGATAGAGGTGTTCGTAATACAGATGTTATAAATTATTTTGATGGAGGAGACCCACGTAACAATCCATCTACTCCTCCTAGTGTTCCTCCCGTAAGTGGAGCTAAATGGCTATCTCCTTCGCCAGACGGATTGGGTCGCTGGGTATGGGGTGATAGTAATTGGGGTTGTGGTGAGTGGATAGACAATGATGCTGGAACTCGTTCCAAACATGGAATTATTACTGTAGGAACCTTTTACAGCGGCAAAGCTTACTATATGACATCCACATTATGGTGCGATAGACGCACTGCTGAAATTCAAGTTTTTAATCCTGCACATTTGGCGGAAGTTAAAGCTGGCACTAGGGCTCCTTGGAATGTAAAACCTGTTAATCGTTGGGAAATTACAGATATTATGAAACAAGGAACTAATGCTCTAAGAGCAAGAAATGGAGCCGGAGTTGAAGGTGCTGCTAGCGCTACTACTTTTGACGCCACAACCAATACTTTGTATTTAATGTGTTTCTGGGCAATGAATGCTAACCCTTGGAATTGTAGAGTGTATGCCTTCCAAGTTAGTTAGTAAGCCAAACTCCAAATATAAGGCCATATCAAAATTAAAACAGGGAGCCATTTGGCTCCCATTATCATTGTTAGAAGAAATACAAATCCTAACGTCAATAAGATATAAGACGTTAAAGCTACTACAAAGAGTCTAAAAATCAGGTATCTTATCAATTAATGACTCAAAAGAGATATCACTGGGGACATACAAGTGATTTTCATTAATGTCGTGTTTTGGGTTCCAGCGTTCTTGTTCGCACAATACAATTTTCGGACATTTAAAACCATTGGCAATCACTAAATTTGCGGATAAAGTTCCAAAAAACAAGCTACATCCCGGAAAATAACGCAAAGCTTCCGCAAAACACTCAATAGCTGGGCCTTTCGGAATTAATTCGTCAGTTGGCCCTAATTGAATCACCTCATACCCCCTATCAGTAGCATACTCCAAAATCCGGGCAAACATAGGTTTTAGACTAAGATTACGGCCGGGACTCACCAGAATTCTTTTCTTAGTTGGGTTGACTTCTTCCTTTTGGCAAAAGAAAGATAAGGATAAGTCTACAAAATTGAAGCCGCAAAGTTCCGGATAGTAGTCAATAAGTCGTCCCTGAGGATAGGAGCGAAGTCCCAAATGATAAACTCTGTCGGTCTGTGGGACCTCCATATGAAACGGCTGAATTCCACATTGGTCATGTTGAGCCACATAAGATTCACTCACATTAAAGCTATTTATGTATGGTTGGCATTCAAATAATTTACGTAGACTAGCGCAATATTTAGAAGTCCAGAAATCTACCTTAGTATTTAGAATTTTGGAGATGTGACGAATGGTAGGGGTACTGAAAATTGCGTCTCCTAGTTTGCCTGGCATTGTAACACTAACTTTCAAATTATTCTCCTTGTTTGGGTTATGTCTAAATTATGGATTATTTTAAGATAAAGTCAATCATAAGATAAAATTATTTAACCAACTGCTCCCAGTATCTTTTCGGAGTAATATATAGTGTAACACTTTTATGGAGATTAGCTATGATTCAACTAACAGCTATACAAAAAGAAGAAATTATTAAAAAGTATTTAGAGGATACTAAGGTAACTTGCCTTGGATTATCAAGAGAGTATTCTATCGGAAGCTATAGAATATATAAACTACTTAAGGATAATAATATTAAAATTAGAAATAAAGTTTCTGGTAAAAAAAGAATGTATGAGCTAAATGAAAATTTTTTTGAACAAATAAATACCGAAGAAAAGGCTTATTTTTTAGGATTATTGTATTCCGATGGATATGTAGATAAAAAGAGAAATTTAGTAGGAATTACTTTACAAGAACAAGATATGGAACTTTTAGAAAAATTAAGAAATATTCTTAATTACAACAAACCATTGAAATTTAAGATTCCAAAACAACCGAATCGAAAAAATTTATACATATTAGATATGTATAGCAAAAAGATTCATCAAGATGTAATAAAACTTGGTTGTTTACAAGCTAAATCTTTAATCCTTGAATTTCCAACTAAGAAACAGGTTCCACCTCATTTATTAAGACATTTTATCAGAGGGTATTTTGATGGCGATGGAAGTATAAATAGAGAAATCAGTATAGTATCTACTAATAATTTTTTATTAAAGTTAGATAAAATTTTATCCAATCTTAGTATAGAGCATAAATATTACGATATGGAATGCAATGATATTACTAAGGTAATTTGCATTTTTAAAAGAAAATCGGTTCTTAAATTTTGCGAATGGATATATAGCGGTGCCACTATATTTATGAAAAGAAAATATGATAAATATCTTAAACTTATTGATTAAATGGAGTTATAAATGTTTCACAGCGAGGAATACCTCCCCATTTTTTCATATAGTATTCTAACATTTTTTGAAATTGCTGATTATTTACTGAATGTTGAGATGTTTTTGACCCACCATCAATATGGTCATAAGTACAATTATTAACAATAAGTGGTTTATATCCTTTTAATTTCATTCTGTATTCCATACAGCAATCTTCAAAATAACAGGGCATGAAATTTTCATCATATTGACCAAGTATATCTAAACTTATTTTTTTTTGTAAAAATAAACTCCACTTATGTTGCCAATAAGCATTAGGACAAATAAATAATTCTTCCGGATTACTAATAGAAGCTTCTACTAATAATCGTAGTGTTTCGCTATTAAAAATAACATCATCATTAGAAATGATAATATGGTCATAATAGTTATTTAAGAAATAATTCCAGCTACCAGCAACCCCTAGATTACTAACTGGGGTTACAATTGTTATTGTAGTTCCATTGACTTCATTAACTTCGCCAAATAATTCTTTAAATCTTTGACCATTATCCATTACTATAATTTGAGTAGGCCGAACGGAACCATTACATGCAGATTCTATCGCGTTTCCGAGTCCTTCATAATTACTTAATGTTGGAAAGCAAAGATTGATAGGTTTCATTAGTAAGTCTTTTCTGTAGTGTTGGTTCCAAGTCTCTTCATAAACTTATTGCGGAGCTTATTGGACTCTTGAGCCTTTTTAGCAAACTTAAGACCTTCTGGTCCATTTATTTTGTCTTGACTCATCCAGCAGAATGAACTACTAATTAAGAGTTGAAGCACATCGTAGGAGTGCTTAGGAATTTTCCCTTTCAGAGCCTTGGTAATCTGAATCATTTTTGGCAAAATTTTACTTACTTCAATATCATGAGTAACTTTGAACGCCAACGTAATAAACTCATCAATTAGTTCGCCTTCTGTTTTTCTAGTAACATCTTTATTAGCCATCGCATTTCATCCAAGTTATTTGAGTAAAAACCAGTTTGACCATTTCTAAAAGGAAGATTGGGACCTATATCAGTCCATCTATTTCCAAAACAAATAGGAATCTTACCAAGTTTCATAACGTTTTGTAAATCCTGAGAGTAGCCCACTACCACAAATTGACCACAGTCTTCCGCCTTATCTTTAATATCAAGTCCGAATCCCTCATTAAGTCTGGCAATCAAGTCATAATCAGGCCACTTAAGTATAGAGATACCATTAAAAGAATTTTTTACGCTCATTGTAACCTCCAAGTGTATCTAATAGAGGGTTCTATCAGGAAGTCTACAATTTTAAATCCCACAAAAAATATGTAAGCAAATATAGATTCCATGAAGTCTAAAAAATCGGGCCAAAACTTCTTCATTCGTAGTCCCATTCTAGTAGACAATCCATCCAACCAAAACATCAAAGCATACACAGAATACTTAAAAGTCATAAAAATAACACCGATTGTAAAATAAGCTCGGTCTTCCAAAGTTAAATTCCCGGCCGTATAATCTTTTATTTGATTTCGTATTTGACGCATGTTAATCCATTTTGCGTTCCATAATTATAGCACTGCAAAGCACCCTTAGAGACTCCATCATGAATACAAATTAAATATCCGCCTGTACTATATTCACACATTTCAATATTCCTGAGAATCCCAGCCCTTTTTCCTATAGACCAATCCGGAATAAATTTCTTAACTTGGATATTGTTTTCCTTTGCCCAAATTTCTCCTATAAGGTCTGGGCCTTTCGCTCCTCCACTTACGATTTCAGATATACGGTTCTTGATTTTTAATTCAGAGATACCTTTATCAATTAAGTTTTTGACCTGCGATTCGTTTGTTAGTGTTCTAGACCCGCATATAATTAATTTCATTTTATCCTTCATATTTATTTGGTGCGTTTAAAATACTTTTCAGAAATTGATGTGGAATATGGAAGTCCGTAACTATTTCGTTATCTCCGAAAGCATCCATTTTAGAGACTGTTTTAGTATCATCCCAGAAGGTAACCCGATTATCATTAGTGGTGGCCTGAAACTGTTTATTATGGGCTCTGGTTGGCATTAAAACCCGTCCATCCGGATTATTGTTTAGCCAGTCTATTGCGTTTTTAGGAAGGTCATCATACAAAAAATCCCCCCTAACTAGTTGTTTGTCTGTAACCACCATAATTTCTACATCCTTCCCAATCCATTTATGAATCCAATCTACCTTTTCTTTCCAGGCGAGAGAACACCACTTCAAAGCCTTAGTCAGAATATAAACTTTGAAGTTTTTTGATGCCTCATGGTATAAGTCTAGGCCAGCTTGGATAGGTTTCAAATTAAGCCAAAATCCTTGTTTACTATGGATTGAATGAAATCTATTAGCAATATGCGGATGTTTCTTTTCTAGAGCCCACATGTCCGAATAGTCATAAAGTCCTTTTTCTTCTGGGGATTCCAATTCTTTTAGGAGAGGAATCATACCAGCGTCCCAGTCAACGACCGTGTGGTCTAAATCAATAAGTGCTATCTTTTTATTCATATTTTGTCCTTATAATCTAAGCCATCTTTCGTGTCCTATCATGTCCTCAAGATTCATAGAGAATACTCCGTGCTCTTCCGCTATCGCATTCAATTGGTGCTTAGATGGCATAAAATCACCATTACGAAGCTTCATTATGTGATAGATTACAAATATAGCCTGTTGAGCTTTTAAACTAAGTAAGTCACTCTTATAAGTGTCGGGCCCAATATTCCTGATTATTTCAGGTTCAGGTATTTCACTAGACATATCTTCTACCATTTTCGGGCCTTACTTGGTTTTTTAACATAAATTCCCCACTCATAATTAGTCCACACAACCTCAGGATTTTTGAGTTTTTGTTTTCTTTGGTTCATACTATTAGTGAGTTCTCGAACGTCAACCTTCCAAGAGTTCAAGTTGTATTCATACATATCGTTAGGCCTACCACATATTACTACTTTAGAACGGTGGTCTCTAACAGCATTCAAGAATTTCTGGTGTTTTTTATCACTCCACTCCATCCTATACATCATACAAGTACGCGTGTTTAAAGGATATGGAGGGTCCAAAAACCAAACAATATTTTGTCTTTCAAGAGTTTTATCCAAAAGAAGTTTAACTACATCTTCTCTGCGGATTTCTACGCGTTGTGTCGCTCTATGGAGCGTCTTTAGGTTCTGTTGATATGATAACCAAGCACTATCACACTCATTCATTCCTCGTCTTAGTCGTCCAGCCATCTGGAATTTCCTACCCATTGAAGACCGACTCATACGATGTATTACAGTGGTGGCCCAAGCATTATCTAACATGGTATGCCGGGCCGAATTTTCGTATATCACAGAGGCCTTTTGCCAAGTTTCCAGAGTTCTGGTAGTTTCTAAGAGTTTTTCCTCTAGGAGCCTAAACAGCTTAGGATTCTGAAAATGAACCCATAAGTTATGGACGAGTTTATCAAATTCATTAACAATTATTTTTTTAAATTGGGCCGGAGCATTCAGACTTACGCTGCCCATTCCGGCACAACCGTCAATTAAAGTATCACACTCGGACCATTCCAGAATGTGATAAAGATAATCAATAACGAGCGACTTTCCGCCCGGATATTTTGCCAAGGCCAATGGAACCATTATTTAGGAAGTTCAAATTTTTCGATGTTAGAAATTTTATTAAGACTGTAATTTTTAAAATTTCCAGTATCTAAATCATTACATCCAATAGTAGTCTTAGTAACCTTATTGACTAGGACTGCGCGTCTTTGACCTGAACGAGTACCACCCTCATAATCAAATCGGTAGGTCTTATTGGGTTGGAATTTAATTGCAGATTTAGAGATAGCTGTTTTTAGTGCATCATATATTGTCTTATGGTCGGAAGTTTCATTAGTGTCAGTATTTTCTAAAGTATAACTTTTATCATAAATATCACCATAAATCTCAAAATCCATATCTTCATCATATTCTACTTGAATAGAAGTAGTTACAAATGGATTTCTAATTAATTTATTAGGATTATCCAAAGAGTATCTAATAGAATTCAACATTTTCATGTCGCGAAGTTTTACAAAAATATTCACATACTCATAACAAATCTTCACAGTAATCATTCAATTCTCCAAAAAAGAGTTACAAACAAAGTTTCAAATTTCTATACATCTCATCAACATTCTCTATGTCAATTCCAGAGCATCCGCCCTCATTAACTTCCACGAGAATCCAATTTCCATCAATTGTCCTGGCAATATCCAAGACAAAAAAGTTAGTCTTCTGTGCTACAATTCTAGCGCACTTTTCAGCAAAATCAAGCCCAAGTTGGTCAATTGAGGCTTTTTCTTGAGCTTCCGGCGAAATACTCCAGTAGTACCCGTAGTTCAGTCTGGTCGTCTTATAATAAAAGAACCTCCATTCATTAGCAAAATTCTGCCCAGTTATTGTTGATTTACCAAGGGATTCCAATTCATGATATTTCCTGATAATTACGCCCTGAGAAGAAATGGTCTCATCTCTCATTAAGTCCATCATAACCTGAATAGCAGCGACTTTATCTTGGGCATACATTAAGTCGCTCCAACGATGCTTCCTACTATTAGTTCGTCCTTTTAGAACGAATGGGCCATTATCATCAATTTCAGCAAAGGAAAACCAAGTTTTGAAGGTAAAATCCCGCAAGTCCTCATAATAATCAAAATTAGCAATATACTGGAATTCTCGAAACGAATTAACCAATTTAGAGTTATTGAATTCCAAATCAAACTCTAGTTCTTTATAGTACGGGAGACTGCTGTACCTAGGGATAACGAAGCTGTTCTTTGGTATTTGGGCCCGAGTTTTATAGACCGTAAAATACTGACTGGCTACCTCAAGTTCCCTAGAGGATTCCAAATCAGATGTCCTAAATAGGATGATAGGGTTCAATTAGTTACCTCCATTTTCGTACTTCTCTTTTAATCTTTTAAGTTGTTCCATTTCCATTTTAATGGCCACATTTCTTTTTTCGGCTTCCTTAAGTATAGCTTCTTGAGCAGCTTTTTGTTTCTTTTCCTGAGTTTTCTGGGCCAGGTCTTTCCGGAATTTTTCATCCCAAATCCACTGAAATGGGATATCTAACCCATAGCTTTCATAACAACAATTGCATCCGGCTTTTTCTTCCCAGTTTATACTGAGCCCCTCTTTTGTTAAATTTACCTCATATAAAGCGTGGTCGCTCATGCAAGATTGGTCATTAGCGACGGCATATTCATTGATATTTTTGGGATTGGTCCACTCAAGAGCTGTTTTTATAAGAATTTCTAGAGTTTTAACTTGAGATTCGTTCACAGTTTAGTTCCTTTGTGGCCTATTTTTAAGTTAAGTAACAATTGTCGCCACTTGGCCCGTCGGCCATGAGACGGGGTATTCTAATTATAGATGAGACATACTAAAAATCAAGAGTTTTAAGCCAAAATGCCAAAGTTATCTAGTTTTTCTACACTTCTGTCTCCTAGCGGATACCTACTCCCCTTATTTGAATCCGGGGTAAATAACTACGCTATTGCTCCGTCCTCCCTGTTCAGTAGTATTTTGAGTCTCCCTGGAAATTCCGGCAAGCTTTTGGCCAGTAATGGTGGAGCCGTAGTCTTAGTAAATTCGGGAGCTGGTTCAGTCGGTGGTTCAGATACCCAAATTCAATACAATTCCGGAAATGCTATTGCTGGAAGTCCCAATCTTATATACGACTGGACAAACAATAGATACGCATTTCAAGGACTTACTAATTCTAATTTTGGCGTCACCTTTAAATCTGGAATTGGGCCTAGTGGGAATAATATAGTT
>JACDJC010003023.1_pt1 | contig 12556 bp, 10 predicted proteins | sample 7454191 | NCBI WGS metagenome assembly JACDJC01 (sample SAMN14253291, study PRJNA609438) | sludge metagenome | isolation source: sludge after 25d culture with pyrite and EDTA | collected 2018-12-20 | reverse complement strand
GTGCAAATTGCACCCAAAATCCGTCTTTTTGTGTCCTTGAGTGATCTTTAGCGTCCTCAAATGTCCCAATAAGTCATTCTACATCAATTATATACGAACAAAAGGCTTTGTCAACAAAGATATAGAGCAGTTGATTTGTAATCATCAGGTCGGGGGTTCAAGTCCCTTCACCGGCTCCAAATTATTCGATCGCTTGCGTGTGCATTGGCACTCCTTGAATTCGATCCGGTCGTTACCTCCGTTGACGTTGATCAACATCTGAAGGTTGGATTTAGTTCAAAGTGTCGCCTCGAAGTCAAATTTTAGCGCCCGATGCCCTTCTGCTTCCTGAGAACTAAGTCCTTTGATCTTCGAGTTCGCAGTAAGCCTTGATCACGCCCTTGCTATTCGACAGATGGTCGAAAAGTTTTTCGAATTCTTCGAGACCGTTCACTCTGTGCGTCAAAAGCCGGCTTAGCCAGTCGCCGTATTCGAGGACCGCCGCTGAAAGGTCCTTTACGCCGATCTCGAAGTACTCACGATTTGCATTGACGGTGCCTACCATCACCTTGTTTCCCAACACGAAATCGAGGTTGATCCGGTCGGCCGGAACTTCGACCTTTCGATCGCCGCCGGTCACGCTGGAAAGCACCAGCACGCCATTCTTTGCAAGTGCCTGCATCGCATCAAAGACGATGGGCGAAAAGCCGGTTGCCTCAAAAATGATATCGAATCCGCCGTTTTGCGCCGAATAGTCGTGAATAGCAACATCGTCTGTTGAAACGTACGTCGCTCCCAACTCTTCAATAAGGTCAGAATTGAGATATGGCTTCGGCGTGCGGCCAAATGTTACGACATCGATCCCACGTAAGCGAAATACCAACGTCGCAAGCAATCCTATTGTGCCCGCGCCCATCACGGCGGCTCGTTTCGGCTTCCAGACCCGCAAGCGTCTTTGGATCTCATACGCCTGTGTAACGCCTTTCTGCACAACCGTCATCGGTTCCAGCAGGACGCCCACATCTTTAAGTCCACGCGGCACCTTAACGACAAATTCGGCGTCATCGACGTAATACTCTGACAGATACCCGTGACGCAGATTGATGCCGCGCTCGAAATACACGTCATCGGTGGTCATATCGTTTGTGCCGATGAGATCGTAAATACTCGACCCCGGGCGGCGAACCGTTGCCACCACATAGTCGCCCTTTTTTAGCTCGCGAACATTTGGGCCGACTTCTTCGACAACTCCAAAGCCCTCGTGTCCTATGACAAGAAAATTCTCTCCGATCGGTGCTGCACCGTACTCGGCATTATTGATCTCCTTGTCGGTACCATCGACACCGACGCGAAGGACCTTGACCAACACGCCTCGGCCATTCGGAATTTCCGCAATGTCCGGCATCGGCATCTCAACTAAATGGGCAGAGTTCTTGATCCCAGGTTGTATTGCAATTGCTTTCATGATCTATGAATTCAGACAGGTTCCTTCTTTTCGCGACATCGGGCCAACGGCCCTCATTCTTTTTCTAAGCTGCAAACGCCCGCGTCCATGCGGGTTTTACCTCTAATCCTGTAAGTGTTCGCATCACTCGTTTTGGCTCGCCGAGATCGCACCACCCGACGTCGCCGACTCGCAGCACCAAGAGTTCATCTGTCGCCTTTTCCAAAACGTCCTGGGAAAAATTTACATCGGTGATCCGTTCGTAGATCGAACTGATCATTGAAGACTCGCCTGCTGTACCTAACGCTGGCGCCGATGCGACAAACACACGATAGAGATCCGGAAGATGCTTTCGGAACATCTCGAGAAATCCTCTTGCTTTGCCGACCATCACGAAACTGTTCCAGAGACACCTTTGTTCCTTCAGTTTCCGGGCCGTCCGATGAGATGGTTTTTCCCAAAACCGCTTCACCCGGCTGACCGAATGCGTAAGACCGCCGAAAAGCGATTCGACCGGCTCGATCCACCCGTACGACGTCTCCGCTTTCGTTGCCTCAAAACCAAGCAAAACGACCGAATGGGGGTTTATTTCGACGGCACGAAATGCGCTTTCCACCATTTCCATAAATTCTTCGTTGTCCGAGAAATAATGATCTGAAGGAAAGAAGGCGACCGTTGCTTCAGGCGAATTATTTGCGATACGCAATAGGCTATAGAGTATCGCAGGAGCGGTACCTCTGTTGATCGGCTGAACTACCCGGTTCGCTTCTGAAACATCCCAAAGAGAGTGTTTGTAAAACGGTTCATGTTTCTGAGTCAGGCTGAAGAATGTGTTCTCGGGCTTGATCTTCAATGCCACCCGATCGCGTGTCTCCTCCAACAACGTTCGATCGTTCAGAATCGGACAGAACTGTTTTGGACGCTCATCTCCGGCAATGGCACGCGTCAATGACCTCAAACGCGAACCGTCCCCGCCAGCGAGGATAACCGCATGGCGTTCGGTTGTCGTCCGGCCGGGACCGTCATATCTTTTAGGCTCTTCTGTTACAGTGTGATCCATAATTCTTCCATGCTTGAAATCGTACGCAACTGTTAGATCAACCGGATAATGCGAATTATTCCATCAGTTTGCGGGAAAGTGGGCGGACCGAATATGGCCTTCCAAACCTCTCACCGGAAGATTCAGCTTCGATTCTGCTGGAGCAGTTTTGCGACGAGTCCGGTCCAACCGGTCTGATGGCTCGCACCAACGCCCGAACCGTCATCGCCATGAAAATACTCGTAGAACAAGACGTGATCACGAAAATGCTCGTCTGTTTGAAACCTCTCATTCTTGCCGAACACCGGGCGCATATCATCGCCGTTCCGCAAGAATATACTCGAAAGCCGCCGCGATAATTCCTGCGAAACCTCCCAAAGGTTCAAGAAATTCCCCGAACCCGTCGGGCATTCAACTTTGAGGTCATCGCCGTAGTAGTGATGGAACTTCTGCAGCGATTCGATCAATAGATAATTGACCGGAAACCAGATCGGCCCACGCCAGTTGGAATTTCCCCCAAACAGGCCGCTGGAAGATTCGCCCGGTTCATAGTCGACGCGATGTTCCTCCCCATTCACGTTCAATATGTACGGATTGGCTTTGTGGAACCTTGATACAGCCCGGACGCCAAATGGCGAAAGAAACTCGGTTTCGTCGAGCATTACACTTAGAACGCTCTCAAGCCGCTCGCGATAAACAACGGCCAAAAGTCGGCGTTCGCCCATGCCGGGGGTTCGCATACACGCAACGTTTGCGGTGAGATCGGGGCGATTGTCTATGAACCATTGCAACCGACGCCGGAAATTCGGCAGTGCGTCGAGCGCTTCGGGCTCGATCGTGCTCACCGCAAAAAGCGGTATCAGGCCGACCATCGAACGGACCTTCAGCGGCTTGTTGCCCTCGCCGTGCAGATGCAGCACATCGTAGTAAAACCCGTCATCGTCGTCCCAAAGCGAAATACCTTCGGAGCCCAGATTATTCATCGCATCTGAAATATGCAGGAAGTGTTCCCAGAACTTACTCGCGACATCCTCGTAGGTGCTATCTTCGACGGCAAGCTCCAGCGCGATCGCGAGCATATTAAGGCAGTACATTGCCATCCAGCTCGTCCCGTCAGACTGTGCCAGCTTTCCGCCGGTCGGCAACGGACGCGATCGGTCAAAGACGCCGATATTGTCGAGGCCGAGAAAACCGCCTTCGAAGACATTCATGCCCTCCGAATCCTTGCGGTTCACCCACCAAGTGAAATTGAGCAGCAGCTTATGGAAAACTCTCGCGAGGAACTTGCGATCGCCGCGACCGGTGCGTTTCTTTTCGATCTGATAAACCCGCATCGCGGCCCATGCGTGAACCGGGGGATTCACATCGCCGTAAGCCCATTCATAAGCGGGGATCTGTCCATTCGGGTGCATGTACCATTCGCGCAGCATAAGCAATAGCTGTTCTTTTGCGAAGTTCGGATCGATCAGTGCGAGCGGGATGCAGTGAAAAGCAAGATCCCAGGCCGCATACCACGGATATTCCCATTTGTCGGGCATCGAGATAATGTCTGCATTGTACAGATGCCGCCATTCGCTGTTTCGCCCGTGAAGGCGTTCGGCTGGGGGGATCGCCTTGCTATTGTCACCTTCGAGCCAGTCCTTCACCACGTAGTGGTAAAACTGTTTCGACCAGAGCATTCCCGCAAATGCCTGCCGCTGAACGTTCCTTGCATCTTCAGAGAGCTCCGGGGGAACGATCGATGCGTAATAATCATCAGCTTCGCGAATGCGTGCTGCAAAGCAATTATCAAAATCTGCAAAAGGGTCGGCGCCGCCAGCCCGAATCGATGCAGAGGTCGATCTGCTTTTGGTCAATGCTCTGATACCGGTGAGATCGATGTCTGAAAGTCGAAGCCGCACGCTGATCTGCGATTTCGCGGGAACATTGAGCTTGTAGTTCGCTGATGCCTTTGTACCGACTTCCGCTCGGTTTATGCGATCAGCACGGCCCTGAACTATATAATCGTTGATCCCGTCCTTAACGAACGGTGTGCGACTCTTACTGCCAAAAAGCCGTTCACTATTCGTTTCATTTTCCGTGAACAGCAACTCCGGCGAGCCTTCGCAATAGAGCCACCTTTTTCCGTACTCGGGACATTCGAGCTCTAAGACACCGACATCTGCCTTCCGTATTCCACAATTCGGATCTGAAGCGTTCCAGGCCCACGTATTTCGGAACCAGATAGTTGGCAGCACGTTGATCTGCGCGGCTTCATCACCACGATTCGCAACAGTGATCTTGATCAGAATATCCTCGACGTCGGACTTTGCGTATTCGACGAAAACATCGAAATATTTGTCGTCGTCAAAGATCCCGGTGTCGATCAACTCGAATTCGCGTTCGTTCTTGTCGCGATCTCGGTTCTCTTCGATCAATTTCACGTATGGAAATTCGGATTGCGGGTACTTATACAGGAACTTCATATACGAGTGCGTCGGCGTAGAATCGAGATAGTAGTAGATCTCTTTGACGTCCTCGCCGTGGTTGCCCTCGCTGCCGGTAAGTCCGAATAAACGCTCCTTAAGGATCGGGTCCTGACCATTCCAAAGAGCGAGCGCGAAGCACATCTTCTGATGGCGATCGGAGATCCCCGCAATGCCGTCTTCGTTCCATCGATATGCCCGCGAACGGGCATGATCGTGTGGGAAATAGTCCCAAGCCGATCCGTCCGGACTGTAATCCTCGCGAACGGTACCCCAGGCTCGTTCGCTTAAATATGGTCCCCAGCGTTTCCAGTGTTTCGTCCGTTCGTCTGACTGTCGGAGTCGTTCTTTTTCAGCATTCATGGTCAAATGATCCTCGACACTTTATTCCAATTGCGATCCAAGGTATTCCGGGCACTTAAGAATAAGAACGGCGACCGAAGATCGTCCTTCGCATCGCCGTATATGTTTGATCGCCGGCGGGATTAGCCCTTGTGCTGCGGTTTCTTTGCCTTGAACCCGTTCCAGTTCTCCTCACCTTTCTTGATGTTCTGCTGCTGTTCTTTTTCCCACATCTCCTTAACTTCAAGGTTGTAGTTCAAGTAGAGTTTTCCATCGACGATCTTCCAGGCATTTGGATCGCCGTCCGCCGTATAGCCCCGAGAAACCGCATATGAGCAATATCCACCGAACTGAGGCGCATAGGCCTCGGGGTTCTGTCTGAACTTTTGCAGATTCTCCTCGCTCGAAAAAAGCCACTTAGCCCCATTCCATACATATTCGTATTCAGGACGGCCCTTAACGGCATTCTCGACGGCGAAATACGCCACTGCGTCAAAACCCTTAAGTGCGGCACCCTCGTCGTCTTTATCGATTGCCGCAAAATTTGTCGCTTTCGCACAGGCCGCGAGCGATATTGCGATACCAACAAGTACTGCCAGATATAAAAACTTCCGATCACATAATTTCATTGTGTTTGCTCCTAATTTCTGCATTGAACTCACCGTTCGGTAAGCCGAACGGCGTGTCCGTCCGGGTCGCGGATCAAAGCCGCTTTGCGAAACCCAAGCTGACCATTGCCGAAAAGCACGGATCCGCTCGAAATGAACCCTGTACGATGGCCGTTTAGAAGGCTTTCGAAGCCGCCGGCATCAAAGCTGGTTTGCCAATGCCAGATATCATTGGACTTCGAATCCTTCGGGTAGGGGCGTCCGTCCGCCGGCGCTATATATTCAAGAAACTCGACTGCGATGCCGTCTTGTTTTGTCTTCAAACCGGTGATATGAAGCTTTGCGCCGAACACATTGTTGAGATGCTCCTGTTCGTTGCCGTAATTGACGCTAGTTCCGGCCACCGCTAAACCGAGTCTTTCCTCATAGAATTTCAAGCTGGCGTCCGTATCGCCGACCACGATCGCGGTATGATCGATCCCAAGAAAGAGCCTTCCTGATTTTTCGAGATCATGCCATTTTTGCAGGCCCTTGCCCTGAGGAAATTGAAGAATCTCAAGCACGTGATCGTCAATATCTTTGAAATAGAATGCCTTGATCCCTGCCGCAGCCGTTATGTAAGCTGGCAGCGTCTGAGGTGCGGTCGAAGCGTGACGAACCTTATTTGCCCGCAGCAACGCATAAGCCTTATCCATATCAGAAACAATGATCGCAATATGCTGGAACCAGCGATCGTTGCTTCTGGAATCGACGGGGATCGGGCGTCCCTGCGGCGTCAAATATTCGGTCAGTTCAAGTGTTTCACTACCGAGCCTCAGTCGAACGATTCGGACCCGTGCCCCGAACACGCCCGATAAACGTTCGAACTCGTGCCCCCAAACCTCCACCTCCGACACCTTTTCGAATGGCAGAATTCGAGTGTAAAAATCGAGCGCCTCGTCCATATCCGAGACGGTGAAACCGACAGATTCGACGTTTGACACGCCTTGACCGCGCGACGAGCCGAAAAGAGCCAGGATCGATAGCAGAGCGACCAAGAACCAGCCGAACTTTAAGGAATTTAGTGGTTTGCTTTCCGAGTTCATTTCTTAGTTCATCCTTTCAAGCAAATGTCTGCCAACCCGAAGTGCATTCGCCATGATCGTTAGTGCCGGATTTACCGCCGAGCTCGACGGAAAAAAACTGCCGTCGACGACATATAGATTGTCCAGGTCGTGGGCTTTGCAATTTGTGTCGAGAACGGAAGTTCTTGGATCATCTCCAAATCGGATCGTTCCATTCTGATGTGCAACGCCGGCGAGTGGGATCTGCTCGGCGAGATAGAGATTTCGCGAGAACAGCCCTTGGTGACATTCATTGCCGTGAATGTTGCACTTCCGCTGATTATTCATCAGTTCTTTGAGCTTTCCTTGCAGGCGTTTATGAGCTTCGATGTTGTTTGGCTTGTAATTCAGAACGATGTCGCCATTCCTGTTCAGCGTTACACGATTTTCGGGACGCGGCAGGTCTTCGGTCGTCAGCCAAAAATCGAGCGAGTGTTTGGCCATCTGATCGAGTGCGAAGCCCGGCGCAATTGCGGGTGCTCCGGCAGATAGTGTTACGCCATCCAGCTTTCCGACGAACGAAATGTGCCCCATTGGAAACGGGAAATCTTCGGATCCGAAATAAAAATCATTGACCGCAAGCGTCTTTTGAAAAACCGTCGGGTTCGGGCATTTTGAAACGGCAAGCAGTACAGAATTTACATGACCCATGTAGTTTCGACCGACCTGATCGGAACTGTTCGCGAGACCATTCGGATGCATGTGGTTCGCCGATCTCAAAAGCAGAGCCGCTGAGTTGATCGCACCGGCGGAAAGGACCACGAGATTCGCCGTGTAGCGTTCCTTTTCACCGTTTCGTTCGACGTTCACGGCCGTGACCGATCTGCCGGTAGCGCTGGTCTCGAGTTTTGTCACCAACGCATTCGTCAAGAGTGTGACGTTCGGATACTCAGTAGCATGGTCGACGCCGCACGTCTGCGAGTCCGCCTTCGCGTTCAAAAGGCACGGAAATCCATCGCAGGTTGCACACCGGACGCACAGACTTTTCCTACTGTCTTCTTTCAATTGGATCCCGAGCGGGACGTGAAATGGTTTAACACCCATTGCGGAGAAATCTTCGGCGAGTTGTTTAATACGCGTCTCATGGCTCACGGCCGGATGCGGATATGGCGCACTGGACGGCGGTTCGGTCGGGTCTTCGCCGCGTGTCCCGTGAACGTGATACATGGCCTCGGCCTGAGTGTAAAAGGGCTCGAGTTCCCCGTAATTGATCGGCCACGCAGGAGAAATGCCGTCATAGTGCTTTAGTTCGCCGAAATCACGTTCGCGCATCCGGAACAGGGCGGCCCCGTAGAATTTCGTGTTACCGCCGACGTTGTAATTTGTATGGGGGTGCAGCGGTTTGCCTTGATTGTCATACCACACTTCGCGGGTGTTGTATTTCGCCTCGACATTCACCGCTCTGGAGTTCCAGTTATCAGGCTCGCGCTTTACATAATCGCCGCGCTCGAGAATAAGGATCTTCTTTCCCGACGGTGCGAGTTTGCGCGCGAGCGTGCCGCCGCCTGCACCCGTGCCGATAATGATCACATCGTAATTTCCTTTCATAATAGACTCCAGATCAAGACAGCCTGGCGACCGCGTCAACATCGTGGCGATCGTTCCTGACCTCGATATTCTCGGCTGCCTTTACCTCCCTGAATTCATTTCCACGTTGATATATCCCGATATCGTCGAATCGACAGTTGAAAATACAGCGAGACTTGCCGCTGTGGTCAAATTTTGCGCAAAGTACGGCTTTAGAGCCTTTTGCACGAACGTACACTTCCGCCGCACCGAGCATTGCGATCGACGGTGCGATGAAATAGATCCAAACCGCGTTCCATGTATTGCCCGCAACCGCTGAACTGAAAGTACGTGCCGGATTCATGCTCATTCCGGAGATCGGTGATACGACTGGTATGTAGATCGCGACCAACAGCCCGGCAAAGATCGGTGTGTACTTATACAGGATCCGATGATTGCTCGTTACGAGCACTACCGACATCATTACGAACGCGATCGTCAGCTCGCCTGCAAAAGCAGCCAAGACACCGTAAACACCGGGGACCGTGGCAACGAAATTCACCTCTCGGGCCTCGAGCCGCTCTTCAAGGATCAACCAAGATAGGAGGACTCCGGACATGCCGCCAACAAATTGAGCAGCAACGTACATTACGGCATCCGGCCGACTGATCTTGCCAAGGCGAAGGAATGTCAGAGTAACGACGGGATTGATATGCGCTCCCGAGCGTTTTCCCCACGGTGATTTGAAGATCGCCATTGCGGTCATTCCCATCGCGACTCCCATAAGGACATTGCGAAAGATGACGCCATATCCTGCAAGATATGAATCCGGATGAAACAGAAGGACACCGAATACGCATGCTGACACCATGAATGTGCCGAGGCCCCACGCCTCGATCAGATATTCGGGCCAGTGATTTCTTATGGCGTTAAGCATCTTGATCTCGCATTTTGAAATCAAAGTTCCTGACTTTTTTATTCCACCTTCGAGTTCGTATCGAGTATGCGTTGGGGCGTATTCTCAGTTGACGTCGAGAATCGAATGAAAACCTCCGAAGCCGTCCTCTTCCTTCATTCCATGAGTCGGGTCTTCGACCCAGCGATGGCCATCAATAAGGAACTTATATCTGTATCGAGTTTTATGTTCGGCGGATATCGTCGCGTACCAGAAGCCGTTCGATGACCTCTCTAGGGACACGCCTGAAGGATCCCAGCCATTAAAGTCACCGACGAGGTTGACCGATCTGGCACTGTCGTCGTGGAACGAGAAGCGAAGAGATGCTCCATTTCGCCGTGGCGGGTGGTGAACATTTGGATCAAAATGGTGCTTTTCGGCTTCAGCGAGGTCAACGGCTTTTTTTGCATTTATTACGCCGTAGCCCTGCCTGATCGCCGATGAGTTCTTTATCCGTTCGGCCGTTGTAATGAGAATATTCTTTACCGCGGCGGGCAAAAGATCCGGGTTGGCCTCAAGCATCTGCGCGACGACCGATGCGGTGACTGGTGCGGCGAACGAAGTCCCATCTACGTGCTGATAGTGCGTCGCAACGACCTTTCGCCTTTGTAAGCCATAGCCGACGATCTTTCGCACGGCCTCATCGTCCATGTTCAAAACATCAGCATTGAGACCTGCTTCGATCCAATACTCTTGGACCAATGGCCGAAACGAATAATCAGGTGCTGCTGCCAGCATCGAGAGCATTTCCGCAACATGATAGTCATCAGTTCTCGGCAGTATTGGTGCAGCAACGTACATCGCAGGTGCGATGATCTCGGGCTTGACGATCCTGTCAGCGGTCGGGCCAAAGCTTGAGTGATAAAGATCGAACGCATTTGGATCAAACCGGTTTTGATCGGTGTAACCGCCAACGGTAATGACCGACGGCGCGTTTGCCGGCGGGATCGGATGTGTTTCCGCCGAATTGCCGGCAGCGACAGTGACAACGACGCCCATTTCCACCAACTCTTCAGCCAGCCGATCGATCCGACTATCATTCGTCATGGCATCGATGTCGCCGCCGAGCGAAATATTAAGAATTCGTATTCCGTATTTTTCTCGATTGTCGATCACCCATTGAAGGCCTTTTTCGATCGAATCATCAGTTATGCGGCCTTGCTGTGCGACTTTCACCAAAACGAGATCGGCTTGATCTGCCAGACCACGGTAGATCCCGTCCGACAGCCGTCCGTCCCCCGCGCATGCAACGACCGTCTGGGTTCCATGCCATTGATGAGGTTGTGGCTCAGCGGCTGCGTCGCATCTATTTTCCTCGCCGTGAATGTCATGAAACGCGACGATCCGATCAGCGATGTCGGGATGAGGGTCAAATCCGGAATCAAGGAATGCTATCGTAACGCCACGGCCGTTGTATTTCGGGCTGGCACCCAGTCTTTCAGCCGTCGGGATCACCGAAAATCGGTTTTGTGAATGCTGGTGATGATGAGTTTCAGTGAATGTAGAAGTCGCCATAATCAGTGATGCGCACGCGATGCGCACAACTATGGCAAATCCACTCTTGGGCGGGAATTATTCCATCTAACTACGAGGCAGTATTGGCAGAATCGAGGGCATCCTTCATCCGCTCACGTGCGGCGTGACTAAGCGAAATGTGCTGGAGGGCATCATCCATTCCTTCGTCGCTGTGATCAAGAGCTGTTCGAATAAAGTTTATCTGTTTCAGAAAATTGACACACGGATCACATGAAAGCAGATGCAGCTTCATCAGTACCCATTCGCGCCACGAAAGTTTGGCATCCATCGACGCGGTGATGATCTTGACAATTTCCCGGCACGGCGGCAATTTCCGCCAGAGAAGGACGTTGAACCTGGTATGTTTTACTTTAGCTTCTTTCATTACATACTAGACCGGATGCTTGAACCATTTTATTTCGATACAGCGCCGGAGCTGCATGCGGGCTCTATGCATGATAACCCAAAAGTTACTTGGTGAAAGGCCCATTGCGCTGCAAATATCCTCGCTTGACATCCCGTCCATTTCACGCAGTGCAAAAACACTTGCCACACGATCAGGCAAGGCCGAAAGACACCGGTTCATCACTCCCCAAAACTCGCTTTTCTCTATCGCTTGATCAGGCGACTGTTCAGGATCGACCGGCCTTAGCGCGACCACCCAATGGCCATCCCATTTATCGGGCCGGGAAAAAAAACCATCCAGGTCGGAAAGATCCTCTTCATCGTCGGCCAGGTTTACTTCTTTACTGTTCTTCCTGTAATGATCGATAAGCTTGTGCTTCAATATCCCGATCAGCCAAGTCCTTTCCGATGAGTTACCGGCGTACCTCTCAAGCGATTGGATGGCCGACAAGAGCGTTTCCTGAACGAGATCTTCCGCCGCGGCTTCGTTGCGAAGCCTCACGAAGGCAAAACGAAAGAGAACGTCGCCATGGTCGTCGATCCAGCGAGAAGGATCGATGTTCGGACGCGTACGTTCGGCTTGCGGTGCCAATGCTTCGCCGGTCTCCATCTTCGTATTCTGAATCGTAAATGATACGGCTTCCGAGCCCATATTGTCATTCCCTGATCATGCTCAGTATGGAATCAACAAGTCGCTGAGGGGCCGAATCTCGGCCAATAGCCCGCTTCAATGCTCGCTTTAGACGCAAGCCGTCGCGCACCTCCGTCAACGACATTTGCTCCTTTCGTGAGAAAGGCTCGACATCGAAGATCCGGTTTCGCGAAGACATCTGCTTAAATCCTGACCCAACGCTCGAGTATTTTGTCATTGTTTCGCACTCCTCTACGCCCCTTCGGCTAATTTCATCTCTTTTATCAGACCAGGATGCGGTTTTATTCCAATGTTCCGTAACGGAATAAACTACGCCGCCGTCGCGATTGTTTTTGGAACGCTGCTCGAAGCGAGGTGTTCGTAGGCGACCATGAAACGGAAAACTAACATTCTCATCTTAGGAAGCGGATTTGGCGGCCTTTATACGGCGCTGAATCTCGAAAAAACACTTGCGCGTGATCCGGACATCGAGGTCACGCTGATAAATCGTGAGAACTTCTTTTTGTTTACGCCGATGCTTCACGAGGTCGCAGCAAGCGACCT
>JACDJC010003022.1_pt1 | contig 12557 bp, 21 predicted proteins | sample 7454191 | NCBI WGS metagenome assembly JACDJC01 (sample SAMN14253291, study PRJNA609438) | sludge metagenome | isolation source: sludge after 25d culture with pyrite and EDTA | collected 2018-12-20 | reverse complement strand
TGGTACGGATGACCTTTCGGGCAATGCGTCTTGTGCCGCACGACCTGCTTGTGAGCGGGATCGAGCTTGCGCAGTCGCTTGCTGATCCCCATGCGATCGGTGCCCAGTTCGGCGGCGATTTCGTCGATGGTCTTGCCAGCGTGCCGTAGTGCAAGCACGGCAGCGCTGTATCGCGCACCAAGCATGTTCATTTCGGCCTGTTTCGCGAACGGCAACGCCTCGACGGTTTCGCTGAACGAGCGCTGGCGCTCGGCGTCGGCCGCCTTCCATGCGCGGAACGTGCTCATGGAAGGCATGCCGGGTCGCGCGCAGGCCTCGGTGGGCGTCGCGGATTCTGCGCGCATTGTGTCGATCACGCGCCAGAAGTCGGCGTCTGTGAACTGGCGCTGGCGGGCACTGGTGCTCACCCGCTTGTACTCGGTTTCCGCCGTGCGCGATTTACGCGAGCGAGCCAGTTGAGCCTGTGCCGGGTTGCCCATGAGTCGCCAGTTGCCAGCCTCGATGCGCTCTTCCAGCAATTCACGATGCTTCGCTTTCGTCTCCTCGCACGCGAGCCCAAAGGTACGCGGCAGCCGGTACTGGTCGCGGTATTCGTCAAGGTCCACCTTATGCAGGGTGGCGAGATGAATTCCGAGTGCCCGATAGGCGTTGCCGCAAATCAGACAGGTGTGCCCGTTCGGTGAGCCCTTGAGGTAGCGGTCGATTTGAGCCTTGGTCTCGAACGGGCCGATTTTTGGGAAACCTTCGCGGACAATCCGCCGTGCCAGGCGCCGTTTCAGGTTCTTGGCTTCCTGTGCCGTCGCAGCCCCCGAGATCGCGCGCTCCAGATCGCCCTGGTGTACGCGCATTTCCTGGCCCATTTGGCGAAGACGGTCCCAGAACGGGTTCCCTTCGTGGCGCTCGGCTTGCGATGCAATAGAAGGTGCCCACTGGTTGCCGGTGATGAATGGTTTGGACATTCGATAGGTGTCTATTCAGCGTTATGCCCCACGCGCGCTTTAGCGCTATACAGTCCATCCGTCAGCGCGCGGGCCTGTGGGGCGGTAAGGTGGCACGCGTTGAGACAAATGGGTTCTTCGCCGGCAGTCATGTGCGCGTTGCAATATGGGCAGCGCCAGTGCCCGAAGCAATCAAGAATCGGCTTATCCGGGTCATACTTCGCAGGTCTACCCCAAACATGGGGCACGCCGTCAACGTATCTCATTCCGCTCATTTCATTTCCTTTCTGGCCGTCTGGCATAACATTTCATTCAACCCGGACCGCCGCGAAGCGGCGTCGGCTCATTGCTTGCGTTGGGCGCTGCCAAATCAGGCCGGTACATGGCGCGAAAGTCATCATCCACAATTGCGCGCAACAGCTTGCCAACCTTTGCGTCCCTGTCGTGGTCCCATGCATCGTATGCGTCTCGTGCCAATGAGCGCACGGCCTCGATTTCACGTGCTGCGTCAAGCATTGCCTTGGCGGAGTCTCTATATCCATCATTCCTCAAGTCAGGTTCCAAGTCCTGCAACCGTGCAACAATGTCCATTCTTTACTCCCTGTTCTGCGCCCAACAATTCATTCAACATCGCTCCCTCCGGTCGCTGGTAAGCACCTCGACATTTACAATCCATGCCCCCGAACGATTTAGCTCTATCCAGTCGAACACATCTTCGAGCGTTTCAGTTTTCTCAAACGTCCGCCCGATCTTCCAATGTTTTGCTTGTGTATCAATCGGCGGCTGGTCGTGAAATTCAGCAACTACGGTATATTGCTCTGCCATGTTTCTCTCCGGTTAAGCGCGGCGTTGGGCGTCTTATTCGCGTACCGGCCAGCCCGCGACAGAATCCAAGCGAATGCGCGGCTTTCCCGGCAATCTGGCAGCGGGAGCGGCCATGCCATCACGATCCGGTAGCAAATCCAGTCAGTGAGCATTGGCCTTCTCCCCGCAGCCGTCGTGGTTCCTCTACGGTTTCTTGCCTGCCCACCAGTCCGCGCCCGGCGGGTGGTCGGCTTCGTGGCCCGCGTCGATGGCCCGCTTGATGGCCTTGCCAAGCCCCTTGCTGCCGGCGCCGCCGAGGGCATCGCGCAGTGCATAGAAGGCGGCTCGCACCTTCTCGCGCCGGTCCTCAACCGCTCGAACAGCATCAAGGCGTACGAACTTGTCCCCGTCGTGACCCCAAAGCTCTCCGGTCTCCAGATCGATCATCACCCACTTGCCCGGACACCGGGTCTTGATGTTGATGTCAGTAAGATCAGGACGGCACTGCACTTCCTTGCCGTGCGGCTTGAGCTTTCGCGTCTCACCGGCGATGTTTGGCGCGGGAAGCTCCTCAATGGCCTCTTTCCGGAAGTACGGCAACCACATCTTTCCAGACAGCCTGCCAACGCGCATCTTGCCGTCGGCGTACTCCCAGTTGACGTGGCTGTTGGCGACGGTGGTGACGCGTCGCACGCCGTGTTTGAAGCGGAACACGGCGCCAGGCTTTACCTGATTGGTCGAAACTGTCATTGCCACCCCCTGTGCATCCGTCGATTGACATGACCGATGTCACACCTCCAGCCCGTGATTCTTGGCGCTGCCTTCGTCGTCTTCTTCACGTTGCTGCCGAATGCTTCGGTATGCTGGCAGCAAATATACGGCGTCCGGGTTATGCATGATCCAGACGATCATCTGATTGAGTTCCAATGGCAGATCCGATCTGGTCATGTCGATTTTGCCGCCACGAACACGCGCGATGTAGCGGGCATCTGCTGTCGGCAGTTCTCGCGGATCGAGTTCGTTTTCGGTGGCGTTCTGATGGGCCAGTGTGTGCATCGTGTTTTTCTCCATGTTGAGTGGATCTGCATTCCGCGAGACCCCAAACTTTAGGGGCGGGCCGGTTCGGCGTCCGGTTAAGACCGAGGCGAAAGAGCGCCGCCATCGTCATCCCGCGAATTCGATGTCTTAATTATTCTCCATTTTCGGAGAAAAAGCAAGCCCGGAAACGTGTCAAGGCGCTGGTGCTTCCGGTAGAATCGCCGTGCAAGGTACACGAGCTGATACCAGCATACGGCGACAGCCAGCAGGCCCGCGCCACTTTGCCATGACACGCCGGGAAAATCCGGCAGCAGGATCGCGGCGATACCGCCTGCCGTGTAAGCCCACCCGGCCAGCATGAAAACGCCGACACCCGCCACCAGTGCGCCCGGCAAGGCAGCCCACCACGGCATCGGGAGCCAGTACCGTATGCCAACAAAGAGCAGTACGCTGCAAAGCATGCCGAGTACCACGGCCATCCAGCCCAGCACGTCAAACGGATGCATCAACGCACCCCTCGGTCAGCGCTGCGAACCGTTCCAGAAACATTCGTCTCGCCCGTTCCGGCTCAACGGGAACGATTGTTTCCCTCAGCGGCTCGATCCCGTCCAGCAGCGACCACGGGACAGGATCGAAGGGCAGGAGGTCGCGGCGCTCGGTGGCGAGAAGCACCAGGTCAGCGCGCTTGACCTCGGGCGGCAGCGGCATCGTGAGGCCGAAGCGCGCGAGGACGGCGCGCTCGACGCCTTCTTCAATCGCACGATAACCCGGCAGAATGTTCTTCAGTGGGGTCACCATGTCGCCGATGAACGCTTCGGGAGCATCGTGAAGCAGACCCGCGAGCGCCAGATGCGCGGGAAGAACGAGCGAAACCAGGACAGAGTGCTGCGCGACCGAATAGAAGCTACGCGTATGACCCGAAAAGCGGCACAGGTGCGACAACCCGTGCGCCACCTCCTCGATGCCGAACACGCTCTCCGACGGGTTGAGAAAGTCGAAATAATGGCCCCCTGCGGTCAGGATCGCGGGATGCACCCGTGCATCCTTCACGGCCGGATGGTGTGGGTGGTAGTCGAGAACGGCAGCATCCATGTTCGTTTCCCCTAGATCACGCTCTTCGGCAACATCGCCACATACTGCCCTTCCAGCTCCGGTTTGTAGAATCCCTGGCCGCTGACCTCCTCGTAGAGCTGCCGCATCGTGCGAAGCGTCGATTCGAGGCGCTTCTGATGACCGTCGCCCTCGAAGCGCGGGAAGCTGTCGTAGTAACCTGGGCAGCCCAGGCCGTGGTCATAGCGGATCGCCATGCTCATCAGGAGCCCTGGCGGCGGTTCCTTCGGCAGCTCGTTTTTCATGCCGTCCCCTTCAATCCACCATCACGTTCTTTGAGCGAGCGGTGCAGGCACTTCTTCCCGGTGGCGAACCACTCCACCGTAAAGAGGGCACGCGCCATCTGTTCGCTCAAAGGCCAGAAGACATCAGGCACCAGCAGCATTCCGTTCTTGCAGGTCAGTTTCATGCGCCCTCGGGGATCTTGTTCGCCAGCATCAACGCCGCCGCGTGAAGCCGAGGATCAGCCCGAGTCAGGACTTCCAGAAGCCGGCGTTTTTCATCGAGGTACGTGATTGCGAAGGCGGGATCGTGTTGAACGATGCTCCCCGTGTTGCTGATGAGGTCCGCGCACTTGATTGTCTGGACCCATCCCGGAGCCCGCGCGAGGCGATCACGCGAAGCGGCCATGCGCTGGGCACGGTTTCCGGTTTCGAGATCGGACAGCATCGCCACGCCGTACGCGACATCGGCACCGAAACGGTTCACCAGCTCCTCGTGGCTAACGCCCTGATCCTCCATGCAGTCGTGCAGCCAGCACGCCGACATGAACTTGTCGGGGTGGATTTCGGGGCACCTCCAGCCTACAGACATGGCGATCCCCGCCACCTCTGCCAGGTGATCGGCATACGGGTTGCCGGTGTACTTGCGCCGCTGGTCCCGATGCGCTTCTCGGGCAAACATCATGGCGTCGTATGCGAGCGTCATCTCCCCCCCCTCACACAAGCGCGTAAGCGCCAAACGGACGATCTTCAGGCGCGTCGGCAACCCGCAGGTCGACCAGGCCGATGGACCGCTTGGGAGCAGCGATCACCCCGGTTTTTGCCATCGTCTCGACCATGGTGAGGCAGCCTTCTTTCTTCAGGCCGCACTGCCCGAATACCGCGCCCGAATCGATGGCATAGACATTTGCCAGCCGGGTCGCGCCCGTCCATTGCGGCGTGTGACCGACAAACAAGCGTCCGACACCCCCCACTCCGCTCGTGTCCTGCCTGCGAATCCGATCCCGGCCCCACAAGCAGGTGTGGATGGTTTCTGTGTCGCCCGCCTCAAGGCGAAGAAGAAACTCGCCCCATCGCATGCCGGTCGGCACGTCCGCGTGAATCAGGCCGACTGAGCCGCGTGCGGTGTCCACCTCGATGGCAAGGGGTAGTTTGCGGATTGCGTCGAGGATCTCCATGCGGCGATTCTCCGGCACGTCCAGCCACCACTCCAAGCCGTTATAGCGGCTGGCCACATCCAGGACTGCTGGATCGGGCACGCCGGCGCTGTAGAGTTCAAGCAGCATGTCCTCGTGATTCCCGCGCACCGCATGCACAAACGACTGGGCAAGAAATGCCGCGCAGCGATGCGAGCCTGGACCGCGGTCGATGAGGTCGCCGACACTGAAGAGGCGGTCGATCTGCGGGTCGAACCCGGCCTCTTTCATCGCGTCGAGCACCAGGTCGAACGCGCCGTGGATGTCGCCGACGACGAAATCGCGACCCACGGTGTTCCGGGAGAATCGCTGGACCGTTTGCATCATGCCACCTTCCTTTGCGGACGCGCCTGTTTCACGGGTATCTGGTAGCCGAACCGCGCCCAGGCCTCCGGATCCACCGGCAATGGCGTCGCACGCCCCGTCGCGAGGTTGACGAAGATGCCGTGGTGGTCGATTTTGCCGTGACGGAACAGCCTCCAGAGGAGATTCAGCCCCCAATCCGACACAGCCCTGTTGATAAAAAGATCCTGGCGCCCCAGAGCCTCTACCATTGAGCAGCTCGGCGTGTTGTCCTCCGGGATCGTGGGATCGAGGATGTCGGGGAACAGGTCGACAACAGTGGGCAGGCGGTCCGGACTGTCTTCCGGTCGCGTCCAGGTAGGCAAGGTTTGTCCAAGAATCGCCTGTCCCGAAGTTTCCTGGTTGCCAAGGTCGAGCCATAGCGCGTCGCAACTTTGCAGCGCCGCATGGATGTCGCGTCGTGCGGCCCGGTTGTCCACCGCCCCGATGACGAGGTCGGCGGAAACCCGCGTGTCTGCCGACAGGCGCTTGAACTCGGCAGTCCAGTCCAGCCCGTATGCCACGTTGATCCGATGCGTCAGCACGATAGCCTTGCTCGACCCCACGTCGGCCGGGTAGAAGGCCTGCCTTCCGACGTTCGAGTCGGACACAAGGTCGAAATCCATGGTAGTGACATCGAGGCCACCTGGATGCCCCAACGCACGCATGGCGCGGTCGAGTTCGGCAAGTCCTGTCAGCATCCGGGAACCGTTGCCGCCCGCACCGACCAACAGCACCTTGACGCTGCGTGAAAGCAGGTGGCCCGGAATCGCAAATTCACTCATACTTCCTCCATCAAGCCGTCGAGATCGACCGGCAGGTAGATGCCGAGTGCGCACAATCGCGCCGCCACGCAGGGTTTCACGCCTTGCTCGTCGATCTTGCCCACGACAAGCGCGATCTTCACCTCGCCACGATCATCCTGGTCATCCGTGCTGGAGAAGCCCGCCGCGTGCTGCCCATGCGAATGCATGTCCACCACCAGATGCTCCTGTTCGCCCAGACGCGGGCGCTCGTAGTTGATATGGCTGCCGGAGGCGCTGATCTCGACGAAGCGCTCGTACCGCCAGGCATTCGTGGCCGCATTCCAGATGATGCCGCCCGCGATTTCCGTGTGGGGCGTCGCCGCCGCGTCCCGCATGAAATCGACCAGCGGCTGCCATTTGATCTTGCCGCAGCCCAGTTCGACGTGGTGCCCGAGCTTGCCGTAGGGCATCGCCACCCGGTCCTGTGTGGCCAGAGGAACCCGGACATACAGCCAGGGCCGCCAGATCTCGATCCAGAGACCGTCCTCGGCAACGAGGAAGCGATGTCCCGGCGTGGCCAGCGAGGAAAACTCCTCATGACGCGGCACCATCACGGTCGGAGTCACCGTTTGCAGCGTACGGTCAATCGGATTCAAGCTGCCGTCCATTTCAGACCCTCCTCTGCTTCTTGAGAGCAAGCACCAGGTCGCCCAGAGTGCGATCAGCAGGCACAAGATGCTTCGTTGGAAAGGTCTTGAACTTGCCGTCCACGATCTCCTTCCACAGCCCGCCGACGCCTTTCCGGTGCCGCGTAAGCCGCTTGCCGTTGCGGTCGTTCGGATGGGTGAAGGCCGAATCGAAGAACAGCGACTCCCATTGCGGGATCGCCTGCAATCCCGAGCGATCCGGCCGATGCGCGCTCCCCTGGCACAGACGGGCATCCGACCAGGTGTTGTAGAACGGTGGCATCGAAAGCGGGGTGTCGGGTTCCGGGCGCTCCGATTTGGTGAGCGCGAACACGTAGAGATCGCCCCCCTTCACGGCGAACACCAGTGCCGGCAGGTGTGTGCTGATTGCCCGCTTGCCGATGGGGTCCGCCCTGTCGGTGTCGAAGAACAGGGTGCGCGCCCCCGCTTCTCGCCACCACACCATCCAGCCCGCGCCTACCGCAAGCGCATGGGAAGGAAGGTAGTCGATAGCCGAGTCGGGAACGAGTTTCTCGTTGAGCGCGATCAGGGCTTCCCGCGTCACCGGCGTACCCGCGAGCAGAAATGGCGCACCGGCGTCGTCCGTGCCAACGCTATGGACGGTCGCAAACGGCTTGCCCATGCCGTTGGCCGGCTCGTAAACGAGCAGTCCGGTGGCAAGCCGCAGCGGGCTTTCCGTGAAACCGGAAGATACATCAATTCGATTCATGTCCGATCTCCTCGCCGATCAGGCCGACAAGCGTGTCGAGCTTGTGCGCCAGGGCGAACCACTGTTTCTTGCGCGCAAGCCAACCCTTGAAACCATCGGGGCTGCACTCAAAAGTCTCGATGCCGAAGGAGTCCGAATACGCTTCGCCTCCTTCCATGACGTGCTGCTCGTAATCGTCGATGACACGGACCATCGGATCGTGATCCGAGGTGTCCCACCAGAGCAGCGCGCCATGGCCGACGAATTCAAGATCGCTCAAACCCTCGTAAGGACCGAACGCCGGGATCTTCTTCCCTGCGCGTCGGATTGCGAGGCAGGCGGCTGCGACCTGACGGGCGCAGCCGGACAGGTCCGCGTTCCTGGTGATGACTTCCAGGGCGCGAACAGACAGCGCCTTGCGCGGCATCCATGCCCACTCGGGTGCGTAGTCATCGAATTGCGAGCGCCTTACGATGTAGTCACCTGCTTCCTCTTCGCCACCCATCTCCTCGATGACCGCCGCCTCAGTAGACTCGCCGTACCAATAGAACATGGACGCCAGGTAGAAGACTCGCGCGGGATCCATCACGTCAACCGTGCGGATTGCCGCTTCCCGGAGATCGTGAAGCGCGGTGGTGCCAAGGCCGGGACATTCGCGTTCCAGTGTGGTCAGTACACGGCCAATGGTGAAGCTGCGCGAGCGTGCGCCCCACGTCGTCACCGCGAGATGCGGGCGATCCGGATCCAGGCCGCGGGTTTCCAGGAGAGCGGCCCAGTCCAACGCAAAATCCCGCCCCCCTTCAGCAAGCTGGATCGACAGCGAGCAGGCGAGACGGTCGAACCGCCCGTTTCTGGTAGCCCAGTCCGACAGCGCGGCAGGACGACGGCCTCCGCGTTGTAGGCGGACTTCCAGTGATGCGGTTTCACCAGATTCGCGTCGTCGCACCACAACGCCAGACTGGCCCATTCCGCCCGCTCGGGGTGCAGCGAAATCCGGGTCGGTACACGGTCGAGTCTCGGCAAACCGGCGTATGCCGAGGCGACCCGTCCGCAAGCCGGCCGCACGGCTGCCCGTTGAGTGGTCTCGATCCGGGCATTCATGGCAGCAGGGGCAGCGCCGTCCAGTGCGGCGCGGTCGGGGTTCCGTCCCGGTACACCGCGAGCACGTCATGGATCAGCTTGCTCGATTCCAGATGGGCGGCGTGATCTGCCGGGTTTGCGCCGGCCATTTGCGTCGCCGCCATACTCTCCATCGCCGCCCGCCATTGCGCCCGATTCAGCCGCATGTATGGCATCCGGTCAAGCATGGCAGCGCCCGGCTGCCGAGTTGCGGAGACTGTCCCGCGCCTCGATCAGCACCCGCATCGACATGGTGTCGCAGTCCCTCGCGTTGAGGCGAATGTCGATGGCTTCGAGTGCCTGGTCAAGCATCTTTTCGTTGGTCCGGCTCTCCGTCAGGAAGGCGCGCAGGCAGAGACCGCTCCTCTCGTTGCAGTCGGGGAGTAGGCAGCCAATGCAGATCCGCTCAGACAACTCGCTTGCCTGCCGGACACAGGCTTCGGTGGTCGAGATGGCCATCCCTTTCATCCCCGCGGCTCGCCGGAAGCTGTAGGTCATCTTGCCATCGCGCGCCTCGGGGCCTTCTACGGTGGCCGTCGCCAGTTCGGGATACGTGGCGCTGTACACGTCCCGCACCTGGTCGGGCGAGAGGTTGGGGTTGGGGTCGGGCAGCGTCACCCCTGCATAGGAAAAGCTGCGGACAAGTGCGGTCACTTTCATGGCGACGGCCTCACTCGAACAGGTTTTCCGCCGATGCGGAGTTGGATTCGTCGGCTTCGCTGGCCGCCGTCGCTGCCGGCTCGGTGACCTTCACCGACACCGGTGTCGCAGCCGGGGTGGCGGCGGACTTGCCTGCCGCGCCCTTCACTGCTTTCGCCGCCTTGGACGTGGCGTCCTTCTTGGCCGCGTCGATCACTGCCTGGGTGTCCTTGAGGGCGTCGGCCAGCGATTTCCGGCTGACCTCGTAGCTGCCAAGGGCATCGGTGAAACCGGAGTCCAGTTCCTCCGGGGTGGCCTCGAATTGCAGTGGCTGGTGCAAGGCGGGGTTGGGGTTGTCGCCGACCGCTTTCGGCACGACGGTCACAATAAGCGTGCCCGCCTCACGGTTGGCGCTGAAAGTCATCGCCAGGGTGGCGTCCTGCGCGATCTCGAAAATTTTCTGAAACAGCATGGGTATCTCCTTCTTGGGTTCAGACGCAGCAGGGTTCCTGCGTCTGTTCGCATTTCAGTTGCTTGATGGGTTTCGCCTTTTTCGCTTCGGCGTACTGCATGCACGCGGGAACCGCGCCCCGATACTCGAAGCCTTCGACTTTCAACAGGGCCGCGGCGATCTCGGCCTTCTTGCCGGTCATCGCTTTCTTGAAGCCCTCGCCGAGCGCCGCCTTGAGGCCGACTTCATTTGCCATTGCCTCGATTTCGCTCTTGGTGAGGAGATCGAGGAACGCGTCATCCATGATCCAGTGTTCGGCCAGATCGCAATCCATCGCCTGCAACAGCCGACACACGTCGGTTTCCGACAGGCCGTCCACGGCGGCCAGCGGGATCCGGGCGAGCATGCGGAAGATGTCCTCGTCCGAGCGGCCCTGTGTCGCGCTATACAGGTCGCCGACGGCAGCCCCCTTGATTTCGAGGTCGAGCTTGCGGCGCGCAATGTGGTGAGCATTACCGGAGAGGACAATCGCCAGCAGGGCACGACCGGCAACCTCGACGCTCTTCCTCATTTCAGCCTGGAGCGCGCGTTTCCAGACGGAGAGCCGGTAATCCTTCAATCGCTGCGGTGCGGCAGCCTGGTTGACCTGCGCCGGCGGTTTCGCCTTTGCCTTGCCGTCCGTCTCCTTGCTGGCGGTCTGCTCGGGGGCAAGCGCTCTCACCTGCATCGACACTTTCTCGAGGTGGCAGGCGACGTTAAAACAGAGGTCCGTCTCGATCTTGCCCTCGGAACCCGGCAATGCACTGACGGTGCAGCCGTAATCACCGCAGCCTTTGCAGGACTCGGCCTGCTCGGTACCGACGCCGACCCGGCCTTCAGCCACGACCGGGATCGTTTCGAGCACCGCGCCGGGGCGGACGAGCTCCACGCGCGGAAAGGCCTCCTGTTGCTCGACGACGATCTCGGCCAGCCTGGTGTCGGTTTTCTTCGCATAGCAGACCGGGTTGGTGCAACTGCCCGCCGCGATGGATTGGGTGAACAGCTCCACCTGCACGCTGGAGTTGTGCGGGCAGCCGCCACATTCGGATTTGTCGAAGATCGCGGCGCTCAGGTCATGGCTGATGGCAGCCAGTTGCTCACGCAGGGCGGCTACCGGGATCGCCCCGGCGATCACCTTCTCCAGAACCTTGTCCTGCTTGTCCTTGGGGGCCGCGGCCAGCAATTCGGCATGCCCCAGGCTGATCTTGCGTGTATTGAGCGCCTCGCGCACCGCCGGTGTCGCTTCCATCAACGCGAGACGACGGTGCAGCTTGGACATGGGCCAGCCGAGTTGCGCCGCGGCCTCCGCTCTGTCGCCCTTGAACTTCAGCACCAGCGCGTGGGCAGCAGCGGATTCTTCCGTGACCGCCATGTCGGCGCGAAGCGTGTTTTCCACGAGAGCCGCGATGTCGGCTTCGTCATCGGTCATTTCCCGGATGTTTGCCGGAATCGTGCCCGTCTCACCATACACGGCTTTCGCCGCGCGCCAACGGCGCTCACCCGCCACGATTTCGTACTGTTCGCCCTTTGGGCGGACCAGAATGGGCTGAAGAACGCCGCTGGCCCTGATGCTGTTTTCGAGATCCGTCATTTCTGCCGGATCGAAATACTGACGGGGATTGCGCCCCGGAATGATGTTGTAAATGTTCAGTTCCATGGTCCCTCCTCTTGTACCGCGCTTACGGTGCGCGGCAAACCACACCAAGAACATTATAACACGCCTGTTGCGCGGATATAGTGGGCGTATAGTGTTTTTATAGTGCCGCTATTGTGTTTTTAGACAGAGTCGGTATACTCATTACATGAGGCCTGTTGTTCAAAATGGTGAGATGCGAGCAGATGCAGTTCAGGTCGCCCTACGATATGCCGCGCGATGCGGAGCAGCATGTCCAGCGAATCTTGAATATCGCCGGCTGCCTGCTGATGGATGCGGCAGCCCTGAGCGTCATGCCTGCGTTTGCACTCGTCATGCTGACAGCCGGTATGGCGTGGGCCGGTGACCGGGCGTGGTCGATCCAAATCGACCATCTCGCCGTGCACGCGCTGGCCGCCATATCGGTGGGCTGCATCCGCGCGTGCATGCGCTACACGACACTGGGGCAGGAAATGGAGATTCGCTGATGATGACCGCAACTGCTGAAGCGCTGCACGCCATCGTGGCCGATGTCTATCGCCGTGCCCCCGGTACGATGCTGCGCGCCGCGTGCCCCATTTGCCATGCCAGAGGCACCGTGACGCATGCGGCCATCGAGCCCGGCGACGATATCGACGCGTGTCGATGCGAAGCGTGTGGCGCGGAGTGGCTGGACCGCCGCGTGCCCGAGGAACGATGATCTCCCTGCCCACACCCCTGACCTGGTGTGGGTTTGACCGGTGGCCCCTTGCCGGTCTTTTTTACACCCCCCTCCCGTCGTGCGAAGGGCACGACGGGTCCCCTTCTCCTTGTTTGCCCCCCTCCGACCTTTGCTTCCAGCGCGCGCAGCCCGGCCGCCAGCCCGACAGGGTGGCGGGCACCCCGG
>JACDJC010003021.1_pt1 | contig 12557 bp, 10 predicted proteins | sample 7454191 | NCBI WGS metagenome assembly JACDJC01 (sample SAMN14253291, study PRJNA609438) | sludge metagenome | isolation source: sludge after 25d culture with pyrite and EDTA | collected 2018-12-20 | reverse complement strand
GGCTGCCTCATGCTGACGAGCTGCCATGGTCGCACTGCCGATCGCCGGGGTGGCAGCCTTGAACCCGGCCTGGAGAGCCTTGCCGATGCCGCTGAACGCGGCGAAGATCCCGGCCCCGGCCTGGACGAGGGCAGCGAGCAGCCCAGGGAGGACGGCGAGCGCGGGGGCAGCCGAGGCGGCAGCGGAGCCCAGCGCGAAGATGCCTGCGACCACGTTGGAGATACCGGCCACCAGCACCGTGAGACCGGAGCCGAGGAGCTGACCGATACCGAAGAGCATCGTGAAGGCGCGCGACGCCTGGTCGGCCCCGTCGGTCAGAGACTTGAAGATCCGGCTGTTCCCGCCTCGGTCGCCGCCGATGCTGGAGAACAGCGCCGAGATCTCCCGACCGATCGAGTCGAAGACGTTGCTGAACGCCTGGCCGAAGCCGACCGACCCACGACGACCGCTGGCCGGGAGACCGCGCTCGATCTCGTCTTCGAGCTTCTTGATGTCGGACAGCGGGGAGTCCATGAGGTGCGACCCGCGCCAGAGGTTCGAGGTGTTCTCGATGGCCTTCGCCAGCGCGTTCTCGATGGACGTGGCGATCGGGTCGGCGTAGGTCGACCCGTGCTCACCGCCAGCGGTCGACCACTGCGACCCGAGCGCGTCGGCGGTCTCCCGCTGTCGGGCGATGAGACGCTCGTGCATCCCGTCGCCGACCCGATCGCCGTAGATCTCGCCATGATCGGTCTTGCCCCACTCGTCGGCGAGGTCGGCCATGGTGCGTTCGTGCGCGTCGGCCATCGACTGGCCGAAGTGCTTGTTGAACGCGTCGGTCCACGCCTTGCTGGACTCCTCGCCGCTCTTCTCCGCCATCGGCTTGAGGCGGTCGAACGACGCCTGGACCTGCTTCTCGAAGTCCTGGGACATCGCGACGATGCGCACGTACGCAGAACCGATCACGTCCTTCGGCACTGCGTCACCTCCACGCTACGTCGTTAGTCAGAAGCCTAGGGGAGCGCCGACGACATTCCCGTACGGCAGAGCCTCGTTTTCGGTCAGCTCGGTCGGTGGGACGTACGGCTTGAGCTCGCGTCCTGACGCGCTGTCGGCGGTCGGGTAGGGCGCGTCGTACGGCTGATCGTTCTCGCCGCCCGACGCGCTCGCCCCGTGCGACCGCTTGTAGAGGTTGCGGTAGATCCCGGCCCGCATCTTCGCGAGCGTCTCGGGCGGATCCTCGGCCATCGCGATGCCCCGCATGGAGTCCTCTTCGAGCAGGTAGTGCGTGATGTCGAGCATGTGGGACATGGTCAGGCGGTCGGGATCAATACCTCGGAGGAGGATGGCTCCACGGACGAAGGGCCGGTTGTCTCTGTGCCAGTCGGCGAGGCCGATGGCAGCTTCGTAGGGCGCTCCGAGTAGACCTCCACGAGCCAGGTCGAGATCTCGGCGAGAACCTCCATCGGGGTGACCCGGTCGGCGCGCTTGACGAGCTGGTAGAACCGCTCGTACTCGGCCTCGGGCATCGCGGCCTTGAAGAAGCGCAGGATCGACTCCGAGGCACGCCCGCCCTCGCCGGAGTCCGCGTCGGAGACGAACTCCAGGAGCGCGGTGCCGGGGAGGACGGAGTAGCAGGTGAAGTCCTGGCCGTCGAGGCGGAAGGTGATCGGCTCGTACTCGGTGGTGTCGAGGATCTGCTCGGAGCCGAAGTCCTTGAAACGGGCTGGCGACATGTCGCGTCCTGTCTGTCGGGTGTCGATCGTCGTTGGTCGTGCTGTCCGCAGCGTACCGGGACAAGATCGCGATTTCTGCTACTGGCCCAGCGTGTTAGCGGACTGCTTTGATCAGATTGTCGGTGAGGAATCGGTTGGGCCGTGTTCCCGGGTGCAGCACCTTGCGCGCGTAGACCCGCTTGCCGTTGCTGGTGAAGGTCAGCATGCGTCCTGGAGTCGCGACGATCGGGTGGGCGCGGGTGCCCTCGTGGTGCATCATCGCGTAGCGCACATTGGTCCCGACGTACGCGCTCGTCACCGGCCGGTAGGTCATCTCGGTGTGGATGCTGCGCGCCAGACGGCCCGTGCGCTTGTGCGCCTGGCGCACCGCACCGGCCTGGACCTTGAGCGCGCGCTTGTAGATCTCGCGCGCGACCATGCCGTCCCGCCCGTGCAGCAGGCGCTGGATCGCGCTGCGGTCCGGGACGAACTTCTGCATCTGGAACATCAGGGGATCGCCAGCGTCGTCTGTACCTGGATGCAGCCCATGCCGCCCGAGACCTCGACCACGTCGGCGGTCGCGATGACACCCAGACCGTACGGGTCGATGTGCCCGACGAGGTCGAGCAGGACGTGGGCGTCGAGCAGGAGGATCTCGCTGCGCGCCTGGATGTCCTCGGCCTTGGGGGACTTGCCGGACTGGCTCACCACCGGCATCTCGCGGCAGAGCTGGACCACGAAGACGGCCGACTTGGGGACCGAGTCGCACTGCTGCGGAAGCGACGCCTCGTCCCCGGGCATGCCGATGTAGCTCTGCTGCCAGGACACCACGAGCTGCTCGCAGTCGTTGACCGGCGTGCCGAGGGTGACGTACTGCCGCGCGGGTAGTTCGATGCCCTTCGCCCCGTAGCCGTCCACGACCCCGTTCAGGATGGTCTGGGAGAGCGTCACCAGACTCAGGTCGTCAGCGGTCGCGGCCATCGTGCGTGTTCCTCTTCACCGGTCGGTCGGGAGCGGCGTGACGCGGGGGCGGACCGTCGTACTCGTCCTCGTCGTCCGAGCCATCGTACGAGTCGTCGTCGTCGTCGCGACGCTCGCCGCGCGGGTTTCGCCGGGCGTCGTCCCGGTGGTACCCGCGCGGGTAGTTGTACGACGCCCACATGAGGATGGCGGTAGCGACGGCACCGGCCACAGTCGCGATAGGGGCCGCGAGAGCAGGGTCCATCAACGCTTCCCCCCACTTCCCTGCGGATACGGGTCGGTGCGCTCCAGGAAGTAGGAGCCGCCCGCGATGATCGCGCTGGCGATCGAGTAGTAGACGCCTTCGCTGCCCCACCCGAGGGTGAGCAGCAGGAAGACCCCTCGGATGAAGAAGACGGTGCTGGACAGCAGCAGGCCGATCTCGGCCAGGCGCTGCGAGTTCGCGATCCACGCCACCATCAGCAGGGTGAGTGCGGACCCCGCGATGACGGCGATGACGTCGCCCCATCGCGAGGGTCCGAACACCCCTCGGTCGATGATGTTGTAGACCATGAACGCCAGCATGTAGACGCCCAGACCGAATGCCACAGGCTTGACCGGTCGCCCGAAGATGCTGATCGGGAGATTCAGCGGGGGCATGGTGCTCCTTGATCGAGTCGTGTCGTCGGCTGGGCTCATGCGGTCTTACCCCTTGCCGAGACCGAACCCCGCCGTGTTGCGCTGGAGAGCACCCTCCGAGCCGGTGACACCCGTCGGGGACAGAAGCCCGAAGTGGATGCCCACTGCGACCACGAACGACATGATCGTCGCGATGACCGCGTCCTTCACATCGAAGGTCCCGCCCGTGGCCTGCCACGAGGTGACCGTGCCGGTGATGGCTGCGAGGAGAAGGAGGACGAGCGACTTGACCGTGCCCGACGCCACCTGCTTGGTGATGATGGCGACGATCATCGGCAGGAACACCGAGATGAGGGCTGTGAGCCAGTAGTCGGAGATCGTGACGAGTACCGCGAGCGTGTTCATGGCACCACCTTGAATCGGAATCCGGACAGGTTCGACATCAGACTACCGTCCTGTCTTGGACAAATCTTGGATCGGACGTCTGGCATTCTCGTTGCGCCACAAGGCTTTCGATCAATGCGGGCAGACTTCTCCCGTCAGAGCAGGTACCCCCATCCCTCGGGACTACGCGCAGTAATCGACACGGTCTTCACATCGGCGTAGGTCGCGATGAGCCCGGCCACGACGTTCCCGGGGAGCGTGACGGAGGCCGTCCCGACAAGAGCGTGCGCAGCGACAAGATCGAACGTCAGCGTCACGCCGGACGACAGCTCCTGCGGTACCAGGACGCTCGCGACAGTGATCACCTGCTGCATCCCGACAGACGATCCCGCTGCCGGTGCGCCGCCGTTGACCGTCGCGCTCGTGTTGGTCGACGCCGGGCTGCTCCCGCTGCTCGCCGACACCTCGGGGAACCGCACCAGGGTCGTCGCCTGCGCAGGCGCGGCTGCGATCGTCATCCCGGTGCTCAGGGCCACGACGTGCACGGATGTCGCCGCAGCGACGGTGCTCGCGGTGAGCACCACACCCGCCCCGGGGGAGGCCGTGGGTGCCGCGACGACAGCCGACACGGTCGACGCGCCGATGTTGGCCGACGCCCCAGCGCTGATGCTCAGCGACGGGATCGACGCGCTCGTTGCCACGCGCACCGCTGTGACGGTCGACCCGGTGCTCATCGTCGCCGCGCCGACCGAGCCCACCGCTGCCACTGTCGCGGACGCCACCAAGGAACCGGCCGACGTGGTCGACGCGTTGACGTTCGCCACGGCGTTCACAGCGGCCGGAGTGATGCTCTGGTCCTGGACCAGCCCAGGAGCGGGAACGGACGTCAGCGCCGCCACAGCGGCCGGGAACAGGGTGATGGAGGTCGACGTCGTCGGTGCGAGCACCAGCGTGACGATGTCGATAGAGCTGGGCGTGACGCGCGCCCCGGTCGAGATGTCCGGCGCGGGCACAGCGACGACGGCCGAAACTGTCGAAGCAGTGATCGAAACGGCAGAATCGAAGGTGACGGCACCCACCGAGGCGACCGCGTCGACCGAGCTCGGTGTGGCGGCGCTGCCCGCGCGGACGGTCGGAGCCGGGACCGTGGAGATCGCGGCGACCGTGCTCGGGACGACCGCGCCGTCCGTCGCGAGCGTCGGCGTGTCGATGCTGGTGACGGCCACGACCGTCGCAGCCGCGATCGTCTGGCCGTTGGAGAGGGTCGGGACAGGAACGGCGGCGATCGCGTCCACGGGAACAGCCGAGACGGTCTCGCCGGTCGACAGCGTCGGAGTCGGGATCGCGACGAAGACCGGAGCGACCGTCTGCGCGGTGATCGTGGACCCGGTCGCCTCGTCCGGGCTCGGCTGTCCGGCGACAGCGGCGACGCTGGTCGTCTGGACGAACGTGGCACCGCTGCTCGTGGTGGGCGCGGGGACGGAGACGCCCGGAGCAGCGACGAGCGCCGCCGTGACGGTCTGGCCCGCGCTCGGGGCCGAAGCCGGTACTGCGGCGACAGCGCTGACGATGCTGGGGACGATCGACCCATCGGTGGCGAGCGTCGGCGTGGGGACCGACGCCACAGTACCGACCGTGGCAGCGCTGACCGTGTTGCCGTAGTCGATCGTCGGAGCGGGCACGCTGCTGACGGCGACCACGGTCGCCGCGCTCACGGTGCTGCCCGTGCTGAGCGCGGGCAGCGGGACCGTCACGGACGGCGGGGACACGGTCTGGGCCGTGATCGTGGATCCCGCCGCCTCCAGCGGGCTGGGCTGACCGGCCGTCGCATTCACGCTGGTGAGCTGGACGTAGGTGGAACCGGCCGAGAAGATCGGTCCGGCGACGTCCGCAACGGCGCTCACCGTGGCGGCGCTGACCGCCATTCCCGCGCTCAGCGTCGGCAGCGGCACCGTCACGGCAGGCGGCGCGACCGTGCTCGCCACGACGGTCGATCCTGCGCTGGGCGTCGGCAGCGGGACGGTCACCAGAGGCGGCGACACCGGCACTGCCGTGATGGTGATCGACGCGCTGACCGTCGGGAGCGGCACGGAGACGATTCCGGCCACAGGCGCGGCCGAGATGTTCTGCCCGTAGGTGATGGTGGGCAGCGGGATCGCCGCCCCAGGTGCGTTGACCGCCTGGGCCGAGATGGTGGATCCCGTGGCCTCGTCCGGGCTCGGCTGCCCGGCCAGCGCCGTGATCACCGACGCGGTGATCAGCACACCGGCTGCCGGAGTCGGTGCCAGCACGTCGCCGAGCGCGGCGACGGCAGCGGGCGAGACGTTCGTGACCGCGCCGATCGCTGGCGCGGGTACGGCGACCCCTGGGGCTGCGACCGTCACCGCGCTGATGGTGGCGTTCTGCGCGAGGTTCGGGGCCGGGACATCCGCGAGCGCAGCCACGGTCGCGGGCGTGCTGACCGGGACGCCGAGAGCGGGCCGGATGACGTCGGCGATCCCGGCCACAGTGCTTGCAGCGACGTTGACCCCTGCCGAGAGCGCCAGGGTCGGCACGGTCGTCCCGCCCGACGGGGCGACGACCGCTGCCGCGATGTTGACCCCGGAGCTCGTGGTCGAGGCCAGGACGTTGCCGATCGCGGCGACCGTGACGGCGGAGATGAGGACGCCCGAGCTCGCAGTCGGAGCCGGGACGTTCACGACCGCGACGACGAGGAACGGCGAGATCGCCATGTCCGGCTTGCGCTGGTCCGCGATCGCGGCGACGGTCGACGCGCTGATGAGGATGCCCGAGCTCGTCGTCGGCGCGGGGATCGAGACGACGGAGACGACGGTCTTCGCCATCACCGGGATCGTCGGCGCGAGGACGTTGCCGACGGCCGCTACCGTCGTGGCGGAGATCCCGACGTTGCTCGCGACCGACGGGGCCGGGACGTTGCCGATGGCGACGACCGTCGCGGCAGCGAGGTTGGATCCGACGGAGATCTGAGGGAGCGGGACAACGACGATCTCCGCGACAGCGGCAGCGGTCACTGTCGCGCCAGACGACTCGGCCGGAGGGGGCTGGGACGCTACTCCTGCGACAGTGACCGCGAGCACGGTCGCACCTGCCGAGGTGGTCGGAGCGGGCACGCTGCCGATCGCCGCGACTGTGGCCGCTGCGACCGTGGTCCCGTTGGCGACGCTCGGAAGCGGGACGGTCACGAGCGGAGGAGCCACGGTCACGGCGACGACGGTCGAGGACGCCGACGTGGTGGGCGCGGGCACCGTCACCAGCGGAGGTGCCACGGTCGTCGCGGAGATGCTGACGTTGAACGCAGGACGGATCACGGCGACGACAGGAGGAGCCACCGTCGTCGCGTTGTGCAGGATCGACGCGGAGGTGTTCGTCACCGGGACGGTGACAGCAGGCGGCGCGACCGTGACGGCCGCGATGTTCTGTCCGTAGGTGATCGTCGGCGCAGGGACCGCTGCGATCGCAGCGACAGCGGCCGGAGTGATGGTCGCCCCAGTCGTGACAGTGGCGGTACCGACCATGCGTCGGCTGTCGGCCGGGAGGATCGAGACGATCGCCTGCATGCCCGAGACAGTGGTCTCGTTGTTGCCCATGCTCGTGTAGCCGGTCGTAGCGTCGTCCGCGAAGTAGCCGTACAGCGTGTTGCCCATGAGACCTGCGGGGGAGTCGCCCAGCGACGTGAACGGAGACGTGACTGTCTTTCCGCTTACGATGCCGAAAAGAGCGGCAAGGAAGAACGTGTATCCCTCGGCGGGAGTGATCCCGGGCGTGTACACAGACGACGAGTTGTTGGCGAGCAGTCCGGCAGTGTCGTAGAGCGGAGCAGTGGACTTAGCTCCCGTGAGTGCGACGACCACCACGTCGATGCCGCCGAAGATGACGTTGTTGAAGTCGTAGTTCCCGTCCCCGGAGGACCAGTCCTTGGACAGGATGTTGACCTCGTTGGTACCGAAGTCGGTGAAGTAGTCGTTGGACCATCCGGACGACGTAATCGCGGCGCTGCGTCCCTGCGACCACACCATCGCGATGAGACGGTCACCCGCCTGCGGGGCGACGTCGAATCCTGCCTGGGTGAGAGTCACGGAACCGCTGTGCGACCCTGCCGTCTGCTTCCCGCGCAGCGTGGGTGCCGTCGTACCAGCTCCGCCGAAGCCGCCGACGATGTCGATGCGCGTCGCGGTGATCGTCGTGGACGCGCTGGGGAACGGCGTGGGAACTGCGACACCCGGAGCTGCGACCACTGCCGCAGCGACGGTCTGCCCGGTCGACTCGGTGGTGGACAGCACGTTGCCGATCGCGACCACGGTGGTGGCCGAGATGGTCACGCCGATCCCGATGGTGGGGAGCGGGACGGTGACCGCAGGGGGTGCGACGGTGGTCGCAGCCTTGTTGATTCCGACGCTGACCGACACGGCCGGGACCGTGACGAGCGGCGGGCTCACGGCGGAGGGCGTGATCAGCACGCCCGAGCTCGTCGTGGGTGTCGGCACTGTCACCAGCGGGGGAGACACCGCTGCGGGCGTGACCGTCGCACCCATCGAGAGCGTCGGAGCCGGGACAGCCGCACCAGGTGCCGCGACGCGCGCCGCCGAGATGGTGGAACCCGCTGCCTCCGTCGGTGACGGCTGCCCCGCCAGCGCGGTGATGACCGCTGCTGAGATGTTCTGGCTGATGACGTTCGTGATCGTGACAGCCGGGATGATCGTCCCGTTCGGCCCGAACACCGTGGCCGCGTTGATGCCAGCGCCCATGGAGAACGTCGGCGTCGGCACCGCTGCTCCGGGTGCGATGACGCGCGATGCCGCGATGTTGAGCCCCGCCGCAGGTGTCGGAGCTGGGACGGCGACCTTCGGCGGAGCGACCGTGGACGCGACGATGGTGCTGCCAGCAGACTTCGTCGGAGACGGCACAGCGACTAGCGGTGGCGCGACGGTGGCCGCAGTCACAGTGCTGCCCGTGCTGAGCGCCAGGGCCGGGACGTTGCCGATGGCGGAGACGGTGGCAGGCGTGACCGTCGCGTTGGGGTCGGACCCGCCGCTGATGGACCCGCCGAGCGCCTTGAGACGGCCCATCCACCATCCGCCCGCACCCGTGCTCGATCCTTGTGCGGTCTTGGTGTAGGAGCTTGCGACGACGGGCGTGTTCGTGTCCTCGACCAGGATCGTCGTCGCCGACGAGTTGTTGATGTTGATCCGGACGGTGTCCGTCGTGGAGGACCACGCCGTGCCGGTGCGGTTGAAGAACCCGTAGAAGAGCCAGCCTGTGGCCGTCGTGGTCAGGCTGACGGAGTAGTTCGTGTCGGCAACGCTCTTGGCCCCGATGGTGAAGTCCGGGCTGGGCGTGCAGCAGTCCACTCCGCTGTACGAGACAGCACCACCGGCCGCACGTCCTGGGACGGCCCAGGTGAGCAGCAGGTTGATCGGGTCGTCATGACGGAACACGCGCGAGATCACGTACCCCCAGGGGGAGGGGGTTCCCGCGTCGCGCAGATAGCCCAGAACATTCCATCCCTCGGGCGGGTACATCACCGGATCGATGTCGGTTCCGTTGGAGTACCCGGTGAGCTGGATGATGTTGGTGTCGCCCGGCGTCGTGGAGCTGAGGGCGACCGACAACGAGGCGTTGTTCAGGTTGTTGGGGCTCTGCGATGCGACCGCGTTGACGTAGGCGACCGTGCTGCTCGGGGTCGACACGTACCCCAGGGCGCGAACGGTCGCCGGGGTGATGTTCGCCTGCGCCGATTCGATCGCACGGAGCTGGATGAAGATGCCGACACCCTGTGTGTTGGTGTTGGGAGCCCCGCCTGTCACCGCTGCCGTGAGTGTGCCCGTACCGTTGGTGGCGAACTCGGCGCTCATAGCGACGTGCTGCAAGGTGTTCGTTCCGGTACGGCCAGAAGTCCAGGTGTCGAGCCCGCCGTCCTCGGTGGCGGTCGAGTGGAGAAGGCTGTACCCAGACCACGCCGAGGTGGTGAACGTCCCGGACGCCATGACGTGGGCGATCGCGATGTCGCTCATCCCTGCGACCGTGAAGTTCTTGCTGACCAGCGTGAGATTCGTGTCGTTGGTCGTGTCGTAGACGACGTCGGTGTCGATGATCGCGAGGTCGAATCCTGGCGGAGGCGTCACCGCCGTCATGAATGCGCGTCCCTTGGTACCTCCCGTGGTGAACGCGATGACGCCGTTCGACAGCTCCCCGCCGTTGGCGCGCCGCCAGTAGACGCGCGTGTCGGCGACGGCAGCGCTCGCCGCAGGTGAGACCACCTCGCGCCACCCGGACGGGATCCCATCGAGGATCGCGGCGTCGCCGCAGGACACGAACAGGAAGAGATAGTCGTTGGCCGTGAGGGTGGCGGGATATGCGGCCGGGATGCTGGATCCGGAGAGGGACCCGATCGCTCCCGTGGACTGCCGGAGCGGGTACGCGCCGAAGGTCGGGGCAGGTACAGCAGCTCCGGGAGCCGCCACGGTGCCTGGCGTGATGTAGGCGTCGGTCGCAGGCTTGAGGTTGAAGATCATGTACGAGCGGCGCGCGCTCGTGATCGTCAGGTTCCAGGTCTGGGCCGCACTCGACGTCGAGATCTTGTACTGCGTCGCGCACGCCGTTCCAGCAGCAGTGGTACCGATGCTGACGGTGTTGCCGGTCGCCCACGACCCGCCCGTGGTGTCGGTGTCGTAGGTCACCGATAGCGCGGTGCCGTACTCGATGTACGCCTGGGCGACAGTCAGGTCGCCGATCGCCGGGGTCGTGCCAGGGGACACCGAGACGGTCGTGCTCGCCGTGGTCGAGCCCGATCCCGTCGCTCCGGTGAGGGCCTCGCCGCATCCGGAGAAGCGCCGGACGTGGATGACCTTGGACGTCTTGGCTACCGAGAGCGTCGCGGTGATCGACTGGCTGGTGAACGCGGTGTTGACCTTGCCGACCCACGTCGACCCGACCACACCCGCGTTCGACGTCGAGGATGCGGCGACCAGCGTCATGCCGCCGCCGACCTGCGTCCAGGAGATGCCCGCAGGCCCGGAGATGGTGGCGGTCGGGGTGGTGGTGCTGCTGCTGTCAGCGGTCAGGCTGACGATGATGACGTCGCCCTGGCTGGCGGTGACAGTGGCCGCGACCGTCGTGCCCGAGGTGTTCGAGGTGCCGGTGTAGTTGGCTACGAAGGCGATCGCCATCAGCGATCGCCGCCCGCGTCTGGGTGGGGCTCCCCGTCGGTAGTTCGCTGGGTGCGTCGCGCGGTCCGGTGCGCGCGCGGAGCGCTGCGAGCTGCGGAACGGTACGCGCGGGGGCGGAGACCGTAAAAGCTGCGCGGGCGCACGCGGATGGTCAGCGCGCGCTGGCGGACGATTTCGGCCCGCGCTCGGCGCGGGCTCCGGTTGGTGCGGACAGGCGCGGCGACGATACGCGCGTGCTGGCGCGTCGTGTCGGATGCCTCACCCATGGTGCCCAGAGTAGTGGTGCGGAGAGCGGTTAGCTGGTATGGGCGCGAAGGTACTCGATCGCCTTCTCCAGGCGCTTGATGTCGTCGCCGAAGCTGCCGAGACCCGAGTTGCAGGGAGCGCAGAGCAGGCCACGCACCGCGCCGGTCTTGTGATCGTGATCGACCTGGAAGTAGGTCGACCCGGAGCGTCCGCGCGGGTCCTTGCTGCCGCAGATATTGCACCGGCCGCGCTGCTCCTTGAGGCGCGACTTGTACTCGTCCTCGGAGATCCCGTACTGACGACGCAGCCAGATGTCACGGTGGTTCTCATGCTAGTCGGCAGAGACAGCCGCGTTGTAGCAGGACTGCGAACAGTACTTCCGTCGTCCGTGCGCTCGGTCGGGGATGTCCTTCCCGCACTGAGCGCACTGTCGGGTGTCAGCAGCACCTCGGAGCTTGCGTCGGTAGTGCAGCGCACACAGACTGTCCGAGACGACTATGTCGTCACATCCAGCCACAGCACACACCGTCGGACGCGTCGGCAGCTCCACAGAGCCGTACCGACGCATCCGACGGTAGTGCGTGTCGCACAGGTCGTTCGCGGCCACGCACCGTCCGCATCCGTCCACTGAGCAGACGGCCTTGACCTTCGTGTTGACCGTCACGTCGCCGTATCGGTTGAAGCGCGCGTAGTGCTTCTGGCACAGCGCGTGCTTCTTGACGTACACCTGGGCTTCGCACCCATCGACCTTGCACTGCGATTCGTCCATGGGACGGACCGTAGTGCCCCTCTGAAACATTTGCAAGAGTTTGGTAACTCTTGGAATGTATTCAGGGAGTAAGATCGATAGTGAAAATGCCCGAGCCGTTCCACGTGATGGCGAAGGTGCCGTTGTTCGTGGAGTAGTCGCTCGTGAAGTTCACGAGGCAGACGCAGCTCTTGGTGGTCGACGCCAGACCGTAGATCAGACCAGCGCGCGCGTTGGTGATCGTGGTCGAGGCGACCGAGACGTTCGCGGCCGTCCAGGACAGCGTGCCCGTCGTCACCGAGAAGCCGGTCGTGGTGAGGACCACGCCGCCCGCCGCCCAGTTGGTGCCCGTCGCCTCGTTGGCGTTGTACGGAGCAGCCGACTGCGCGGTGTCGGTGTCGAAGTTGGGCGTGATGCTGTTGGTGTACAGCGCGATCTTGTTCGTGGTCTCCGAGTCCAGGTCGACCGCGAGCTGAGCGGTCCCCAGGATGTCCCGGAACGTGAGGTAGTACAGACCAGATGCGGTGACGGCCATGGCCGACGCCTCCTTAGCTGCCCGACTGCATGGTGACGGTCGAAGCGTTGATGTGGACATCCTGACGGTCGTTCTTGCTGTGCTGGGTGACGACGTTGCCCGCCTCGTCCAGCGTCTTCTTCACGATCCCGGACTCCTCGTTCCGGAACTCGCGCGTCGCTTCC
>JACDJC010003020.1_pt1 | contig 12563 bp, 10 predicted proteins | sample 7454191 | NCBI WGS metagenome assembly JACDJC01 (sample SAMN14253291, study PRJNA609438) | sludge metagenome | isolation source: sludge after 25d culture with pyrite and EDTA | collected 2018-12-20 | reverse complement strand
ATAATCCTCGCTGCAGCCTGATGCAAGAACCAGTCCTGCAAGGAGTGTACTGTATATTAGTTTTTTCATCTTCATATGGTTTTAAAATTAAAAGGCTACACTTAATCCAAACATCACGGTTCTTGGCACTGGATACAATCCAAGGTCAATACCTGAAGCCCAGTCTGCATCATGGCCGAAACGAACTTCCGGATCCATGCCGTCATACTTGGTAAAGGTGTACAGGTTATTTACGGCTGCATATACCTTCAGGTTCGAAATGGCCTTGAAATTGGCCAGTGCCTTGCTGAAATCGTATCCTAAGGTCAGGTTGTTAATCCTAACATAGTCTGCATCCTGCATGTAGATATCCGAAATATACTGCTGGTTGCGGTTTGATCCATAGGTCAACCTTGGCATTTTGGTTGAGGTGCCTTCACCATGCCACCTGTCAAATACGCTGGAGGTGTAGTTTTGGGTGAAGTTGTCGGCAAATGAACGATACGACTGCATGACCTGCATTCCGAATTTTCCGGTCAGGGTGGTATTCAGGTAGATTCCTTTGTAATCAAGGTTGATCTGGAGACCCATTTCAACATCTGGATTCGGGTTACCCAGGTATACCTTATCCTCTTCATCGATCAAGCCATCAAGGTTCTGGTCAACAAAACGGACATCACCTGGGCGCTGGTCGTTGAAGTATGGGGTTCCGTCGGGCCTTACATAGGCATCAACTTCGTCCTGGTTCTGGAGGATACCTGCTGTTTCGTATCCGTAGAAGTAACCGATCGGGAATCCGACCTCAACCCTTGATACTTCTGAAGTACCCTGTGAAAGTACATGCGAAGGACCATGGATGATGCCATCGGTATTGGCAATACGGGTTACTTCGTTTTTGTTGTAAGCACCACTGAGGGTTACACCATATCTGAAATCACCTACTTTGTCATTCCAGTTCAGCATGAGTTCCACTCCGGAGTTCACGATGTCACCACCGTTGATGTAAGGGGCGCCAGCACCTGAAGTTCCCAGGATAGGTGCTTCAAGCAGCCAGTCCTTTGTGGTCTTCTTGTACCAGTCGAAAGTTACGCCCAAGCGTGAATCGAGCCAACGTGTGTCAAACCCGATGTTCAGCTGTTCAGAAGTTTCCCAGGTCACGTCAGGATTGGGAACCCTTTGCGGATAGGCAGTGGTACCCGATACCGGTTTGGTATCGCCGAAGAAATATCCCGGAAATACGTATGCGATCTGTGATGAATAAATGAAGTTGGGAATTGACTGGTTACCGTTTTGTCCCCAGCTGGCTCTCAACTTTGCAAAGTCGAGGAAAGGAACTGCATCCTGCATGAAGTCTTCACTGGTGAGTACCCAACCGGCAGATACTGACGGGAAATATCCCCATCTGTGTCCCCTGGCAAAGTTTGAGGAACCGTCGGCACGCATTGTCACGGCCAGAATGTATTTTTCGAGGTAGTTATACTGTGCCCTGGCAATGTAAGACATCAGACCACCACCACCGGCTGCCCAGTCGGCACCCCAGGTGTTGATATCACTGATGGACGCAGGACTCTTGGTATTGTTCACGTAAGCATAACGGGGATCGCCGGGGAACAGGAGATTGGTTCTTGAACCGCCAACCTCGGTGTTGAGGTAGTTTTGGAGTAACTCATAACCGACGAGACCTGTTATATTGTGGTCGCCAAAGCGGCGGCCATATGAAAGGGTAGTCGTCCAGGTAAGGTTGCTTCCCATGTTCTGGCTCTGTTCTGCTCCGTTTACAACATCGGTATAGAGTGTTCCCAAGGCATATGTGGGATTCATCGAACGGTTATGGCCAAACCATGCATCGAGACCAAATGTAGATCTCAGTTTCAGGTCTTTGATGGGTTCCAGTTCGGCAAATACGTTGCCTACCACCCTGTTGCCCTTGCCATAATTGTAATTGGTGGCATAGAACATCGATGCCAGCGGGTTGGTGTGGTTGGTAACCCCGTCCATGGTAGGTGTGAACCCGAATGGATTGACGTTGTTGTCAATGGCAGGCTGCCAGTATGCAGGCATCAACGGGTGCTGAACCAGAGCATTGTGAAGGTCATTCCAGTATATGTTGCCGGTTCGGGCGCTTCTGTTCTCGGAATTGGTGTAGGTAAGGTTTTCACCTACCGTCAGGATATTGTGCTCCTGGTTCTTTTTCAGTACCATCTGGGTGTTGAGGCGGGCAGTCAGCCTTTTGTAACCGGCATCCACCAAATCACCGCCAATCATACTGGTCTGGTCAAAATAGGAAACCCCCATCGAATAGGTGATGTCCTTGCTTCCACCGGTGATGTTCAGCGAATGGCTTTGGATAGGGGCATTTTTCTTGGTGATCTCATCGATCCAGTTGGTGCCTTCCCAGCCGTTCTGCAGCATATTCCAGACATCTTCACCCAATTTGGTTCCCAGGTTGCCTTCGAAATTGTTGTTTAGCCAACTGTTATTCTTTATCATGGCTTCCCAATTGTTTGGGGCCAGACCGTCATTTACCCTGCCTTCGTCCATGATGTACATATACTCCTGTGCATTCAGCGGATCCAGGTTTTTGTAGATATTTTGTACACCATAATATGTATCGTAGGTGATTTTTGCCGGACGGTCCTGCGCACCCTTAACGGTAGTTACAAGTACAACCCCGTTGGCAGCCCTTGATCCGTAAATGGCAGCTGATGCGGCATCTTTCAGTACGTCGACTGACTCGATGTCGGATGGGTTCAGGTAATCGATGTTACCGACTGCCACGCCATCGACAATGAATAATGGGTTGGAGTTACCGATTGTACCCAGACCGCGGATGGTTACCCTTGTCCCGGCACCCGGAGCACCGTTGTTCCTTGTGATGCTGATACCGGGGGCAATACCCTGCAGGGCTTCCATGGCCGATCCGGTGTTCAGTTCAGCGATGTCCTCACCCCTGACGTTCAGGTTGGAGCCAGTGGTCAACGCTTTTTTCTGTACACCATAACCAACAACCACAACTTCTTCCACGTCGTAAAGGTCAGCCTCGAGCTGGACATTGATTTCGCTTCTTCCTTCCAGTGCGATTTCCTGTGCTTTCATTCCGACGAATGAAAATACGATAACGGCGTTTGATGGAACAGACAATTGGTAATTGCCGTCGATATTGGTTACAGTCCCATTTATGGTACCTTTTTCAACAACGGCTACCCCGGGTAACGGCTGGCCGTCATCTGCCGAAGTCACCACTCCTCTCAGGGCAACCTGCTGGGCAAAAGCGCCCACCGACAGGATGGCTCCCAAAAGCATCATGAGAATTTTTCTCCTCAATAGTTCTTTCTTCATAGATTAAAATTTGAAATTAAGTCATACATATAGTTACACGTTCATCCGCCAGAGTACACATAAGCAGACTCTGGTCCTCTGCGGACTGCTCTTTTGATATTCAGGATTTCTAAAGGTTTTGACCGGGATCTTTTCAGCAGGGATCAGTTTCAAGTTCAGGGCAGGTGAACCACCTTGAAGGTCATCATATATGCAAAAACAGATGAGAATTGAATTGAACGCTGTGAAAACATCATATTTGGTAAAAACAGGTTGGTCCTTCGGGATTTTATCCTCCTCCGGGGGTGCGAAAAATCGAAAAAATATTTCCTAAAATTTTATATAACATATAATTAGCAAAACATTGGTCAGTTATTTGTGTTTCCCCAAATTCAAAGGGGAAACTTTTTGTCAAAAGTACAAAAAATAAGAAATCAAACAAGGTTTTTAACAGTCTGATAACAAAAAAGGTACTGCATGATTGTTCCGGTCTGTTCCGTTATCTTATTCATCATATCCTCAATGGGATAGCTTTAACTAACCGGCATTCATTGTGCCTGATATTCCGGATATCGGAATCTGAAACGAGCCATAATCAGATTTCATGCGGGTTTCAGGTTTATGGCTTCCTTTTCCGAGTCAAATATTGGGTATGATCTGTACCTAATTTTCCCTGTTTTCGATCCCGGCGAGTAACCTTTCATAGAGTTCTTTCGAGAATTGTTGCATCCTTCCAGGCGACCTGAAACTCTTGGCCATTTGGATGTCGGGTCTCCCTTCCTGCTCTCTCAATATATGGTAATATCCTTTGCTTTCGAGGAAAACAGTCCGGTTTCCTGTGGAGTTTTCCGGAACGTTGTATGTGAGGATGGCTTCATTTCCTATTTCGGGTTGCACATAATACAATTGATCATCCGTTCGGATAAAGGAGCTGATATCCAGTCCTTTCTCATCAATAGCCTCATCTGCTGATACCGTCGTGACCGCCAAGGGCAGGTCAGCGGTAAAGTCAATGGCAGCATAATCGAGTTCCCAGAACATGAAACCTGATTCCAGTTTTACCCTTATTGTCTCTCCCTGTATCCCGTTCAGGTTTATCTTCAGCACATCGTCCCTGAAGGCCATTGGACCGGCAATTTCATAGTAGTCGCTGAATACCCATTCGCCATCTTTTTCTATATAAACCGAAAGCGGGAGTCCCTGGTTCAGCATCATCTGCCGCAGGAAATCTGCAGGGCGATCCGACTGCCTTTTACTGAATTTTTCATACTTGCTTCCGAAAAGAGAATGGAATTCGGCAGTCACATGCTCGAGCCAAAGCGAGTTTTTGGCCCTGATGATGAGTTTGGCTTGGTTACAATCAGCCGGCTTGTCAAACTGAAGAACCACGCCATCCATTGTGTGTATTGTTCCGGTGGTAGTATTGAAAGGGTAGGCAATGTCATCAACTTTGTCAACCATCTCGCTGATATCAGTTCCCGTAAGGGTTTGAACTGTGGTTGCCATGGCCGGATCCGATATGGTGTGGACGCGGCCATATTTGTCCATCAACACTTCTGTTGCTGCCGGATGGTCCACCACCTTCAGCTGTGCCAGGTTGATGTGCTGTATCTCTTTGATTTCATTGGTCACTTTCAGGATATAGTTGTCGCCGACTGCCTTGAAGCCATTAAGCCTTAGATAATCGAATCTTTCCAATCCGGGCTGTATGGCTCCACTGAAAATTTCCCCGGCAAAGCGGTATGATTCCCCGTCGTACATATATACAAACGGACATGATTCCTTGAATATTAGGATGATGATGGCCATGAGAAGATATATGGCCGCTGCCACTCCCATACCACCCAATATCCATGTCCCAAGGGTGGTGGCTGTATCCCTGTCGTAGATTTCGATCTTTTCAATGGAACTCACAGGAACCGAAATCCGCTTGTTGCCAAGATCGGCATACTCTCCGGCATACAGGTGGACTTCATTGAGCAGGTATGATTGATTGTTTCCGGCTTTTTTGATGTAGCGGTTCGGACCTGTTGGCTTCACTTTGATGTTATAGGTGTGTGAGTCCAGTTCTTTCATTTCGCCATACAAGGTTTGGTTGTCGAGCTCGACATCAATCAGCCTGAATGTTTTTTCATTAAAATGGAGAATAAAATCTTTCTGTTGCTGGTCGAGCCCCGAAACCAACTCCGACTGCGGTTTGTAACGGGTATTGACCTTAAAGTAATAGCATCCCTGGGTGACATTCATGGTTGCCACGGCCAGAATGATGGCAATCCAGCGCGTAGCCCTGAATTTGCGAATGGCTGACGGGCCGGCAAACCGGATGACCGGTTTCTTGAAAAGGTACATCATTGTCTTCATGGTTTTTGGATGTTTAGAAGTTAATGGCAGCTTCAAGGGTGATCATACTCATGTCAAAGTTGGGTGAAACAGTGATGGGAATGTCCAGTCCCAGCCTGAACTGATAAAAGGAGCCTGGCTGGTAATGGAGCGCGGGAGATAAGAGGAACCCGTTAACCGTTTCATTTTTCTGTTCATCGGTGGTCATCCACGGATCCTGGTCGATCACGATGTTCTTGATATAACTGAAATCGCCAGTGATCCACGATAAACCGGCAGCAAGCCTGAAATATCCCGGCTTGAAAATGTAAAAGTTGGCTCCGGCCCTGAAATTCCAAATCATACACCGGTTCATCGGATCGTAGAAGAGTATTTCGTTCTGGTATCCATAATCTTCATAAATGTATGGTGTGATAGGGTCGAGGTTATAGGCATAGGTGGCAAACAGTCCGACAAAGCCTTTACCCAAAAGGTGTTCGTAACTGAATTTCAAATTTTTGTAGAAAGTAAGGCCGCCAATGTCAAGAACTATATAATTCCGGTCAAAGTCCTGTTTTTCTTCCGTTTCAGGAATTACAGGCATGATTACAGGGTAGTTGAACGCGTCTTTTGTGCCGTCGGCATACCTGATGCTGTTGAGTGACGATATGCTGATCCAGCGACGGACCTCTTGCGGGTCATCTTTCAAACGGTATGACCTGCTCTTGCCTGTCCTGGTCAGGTCGTACACTTCGGACTTTTCCCCGTTTCTCCTGTAAATCGTGTCCTGGGCGGTCGACCACGATCCCATGCCTGAGATAAGCATGACCAGTATCAATAACGTCATTTTCATATATGGGTATTGTCTTAAATGATTTTTACATCCGGGAACTGCAATCGCCCTATGGCCTTCTGAGGTGAAAAAAGACCTGCCGCTGCAGAATAAACCTGGCTTACCGGTCCGGTAAAGTTGGTTCATGATAAGTGTGTCACTGTTTTACATCACAGCTTAAATAAATATACGAATAATTATGGATTTTACATTGCGTGTAAAACCCTTTAAATTTTATTCATGAGGCTTGTCATCCTGAGGCTGCTCAGCAGTTGAAGGACCCTTCGCTTCCTTTAAATTTAGTTCATGTGGCTTGTCATCCTGAAGCTGCTTTGCAGTTAAAGGACCTCCTCCTCTAATTCATGAAAGTGGTCGATGCAAAGGTTCGCCTAATACCTTTGGTATATTCAACGGCCGGATAACCGAAGATTACGAACAGCCCTTCGCGGCTTTTATAGCGGATGCCATGTTCTTTTCTGAATTTTTTGGCCTCCCTGCCATTTTGGATCAATGGGTGGATCCCTCCCAGCATGCAGGTCCCCAGTCCGAGTGCTTCGGCGGCATACATCGCCGTGGTTGCGGCAATAACAGGATCGGCAGGGTCTGTGTAGGGCGACCCGTAAAAATACATAGCCAGGGGTGCATCGTAACTGACCACGTTAACACCTTTATCCATATTCCCGATGTACGTATCAAATAAGGGCTTTATGAAATCCCTCAACATTTCGGCATTTGCCTTTCCCCAGAATGGTCGCATGATGGTCTGAAACCAGGGTGCTGCAAACCATCTCATTTTTTTCAGGTATTCGCAATAATCGTATGCAAACTTTCTGTTCTTTTCCTTGCTGTCAAGTATCAGCACATTCACATCCGAAGGCGGCAATCCCATGGGTGAGGTTACCGCGGCTCTCAGAATCTTGTCGATGATGTCCTGTTCGACTGGTTTATCAAGGAATTCCCTTACGCTCCTGCGCCGGTTTAAAAGGTTAATCAAAGGCTCAAACCGGCAGGTTTCCGTCAAAGGGGGCAACGTAAACAGGTCGACGGGAGATATAGTCCTGCCGGTAACCTGGATGGCACCGGTCGGACAAATGGCCATGCAATGTCCACAGCCAATGCAGCCAAATACCGCATGGTTACTGATTGCTGCCTTCTGATCAATGATAGTTAAACTGAAATCCTTGCAAACATCAACACACTTGCCGCAGCCGGTGCACAGCTCCTTATTGATACTGATTTCACCCTTGTCTTTGGTTCTGGAAGTTGGAATGGCCATAGGTAACAGACTATATTGGTCGAAAATGTTACCTGTAATTTAGTGAAAACCATTGGAATATCCAAAGGACCTGAATCGTTTCAGTTTCTGGTGGATATCACCAGGTCAGATGGCTCAAATGCCACACATTCCATGGTGGCACTTGTGTTTTTCTTCTTTTTGTTTTTCTTGTCTTCCATTTCCATGAACATCATCAGGCCGTTTTCATATTCCCCGGCGAATTTTTGCATGGCCGGTGGCAAATTGGCGTGTTCAGTTTTAAACATACTGCCAAAGCCAGCCTCCATGTCGGGGGCAATATATATGGTGAATTTATATTCTTCATTTTCCATCTCACGGCCAATGCAGTCGTAGCCCAGGAATTCCCGGTTGGGTAGGGTCCTGAAGGTGTAATCTTCATAACTGTTCATTTCTGCGTCATCAACCTCACTGGGTAAGTCCAGTTCAGTGGCGATTGCCATGCCGTTCACATAGGTAAACATCACCTTGTTGCCTTCGTCGAAAACCATCGACATTTCCATGCCCATGTTCATTTTGGCTCCCATGTATGGCTCGGTTTTGCTGAGGAAATAATCAAGATCGATCACTCCTTCGGTGGTGGTCATTTTCAGGGCATAGCGGTAATCAAATTTGTATGAGTCGGGCAATTGCGACATATCTACTTTTTTGCCTCCCGGATTTGTGAGCTTGCTAAAATCGGGATTCAGAATTTTATCCATGGCCTGACTGGTCTTGTCAGCCACCTTGTCGGCCGTTTTTCCTATCACCACCTCCTTGCTTCGCTCAATGGCGCGGTCTTTCAGATCTTTCAAAAACTGGGCATCGGAAGTGTCAATGCCAACAACTGCGAGTAGAATAACAATTATTAATATTCTTTTCATTTTGCTGATTTTTTCCGTGAATAACCTTTGCTGTGCATTTCATTTGTATGAAAATATGGTTGGGCTAACGATTTAGTTTCTCCGTGATGATCATTTTCGCCAATTCTATGCTCTTTTCCCGATTCAAATCGGGGTCGTCAGATATGTCGACTACCAACGCGAAGATCAGTCCATTGTAAAGCACTTTGATTTCGTTTGAATTTGCATACCAGGTGGCTGCCTCGCCCACTCCGCCGATTTCCTCTGCCTTCAGTCCTGCTATTAAGTCTGTCCCGACTTCCATCATTTGTGCATCGGCTCCTTTTTTGGGGCCTTCAGGTTGGTTTGCTCCAGCCTCTGTCCTGAGCTTTTCGGCAGCAACCTGCTTTTCTCCATCAGTCTGAGCGCCATAATTTCGCATGAATCGCTCAAATGTCGTATTCGAAACAGACTTGATGCTTACCTTGTCTTTCCAGGCAACATTCATTGTTTTGTCAGCGGACTTGACAGTTCTGGTCCGACCATTGTTCCAAAGGTAACTGCACTCCCTTGGCCCTTTTTTGGTGCTGCCAAAAACTGCGTCTGTCTTGTTACCATGCTCTTTGATGGCTTTTGAGGCTTCGAACCCGGTGACCGCTGAAGCCATTTCCAGGGTAAGAAGCTCATCCAGCTTTCCCTCAAAATCCGTGGCCTTTATGGAGCCGGATTGCGCAACCGGATGAATGGTTGCCCGGGCAGTGACTTCTGCCTTTAGGCCATTACCGTTCGCACCCGACGTTGTCAACAGTAGAAATGGAATGGCCAATAACCTGATAAGTTCCATAATGGTTGTTATCTAATGGTTTAATAAAAATATTTTGCCATCCAGACGATTTCAGAATTCTCGCCTGCATCGGTCATCGTCACCTTTGTGGGGAACGATGCCCGTATGTCGGGGTCAGTCTTGTAAATCGATTCGAGTTTGTATTGAATAAGGTTCAAACCTTTTTTTAGGTCAAGGTCAAATTCAATCTCCGTCTCGATGTCCTTGTCGTCGTAATAATCATAGTTGGTGCACTTCTTATGGAGCCCGACATCTTCTGTCAGCAGCAATACCTTGTAAAATGATGCCTCGATGGCATCGTTGTACCCGTTGTCTTCCATCCATGGCTGAAGTTTGCTGTCTGAGACCGGGAATAAAGTACCTGTCCAGGTGTCGTTGGCCCACAAGGCAATGAACCCGGCATCATATGCAATTTTCGCTTCGCCTTCAGGAAAATCGTCAGGGTTACCGCAGCCATACTGAAATCCAAAGCTCAATGGGGCAATGAACATGTCAAGATCTTCTTTCGACAGGTTTTCGGCTGGATTGGCCGAAAGGTCAATTTCAAAATCACCGCTGGCACCCAATGTGCCTATTTTAACCAGCTTGTCGAACCCGAACATGGTAAGCACGATGTCCATTTCCCCTTTATTGTGTCCTTCAATTTTGCCGCTGATTTTTTGCGCCTGCGCTGAAGTCAAGATTACAAGCAGTAGGATCGTAAGTGATAGTCTCATGTTGTTACAGGTGGTATGGTTTACTAATTGACATTAAATGAGAAGGTGAGGGGTTGAATACTCCCTTTAACTGCTTCTGACGATGACACTATTTCAAGGATTACCTCGTATTTCCCTTTGGGAAGCGGGGTGTCCATCTGGTCGGCAGTCAGTTTTGACGTCGTCATGTTGCCTGCTTTCTGGATTCCGGGTACCACGTCGAAAGCCTCGATGGGAACAAACAGATCACCGGGTAACCATGGCCATCCTCCACGTGTGCTCTGTAAAATTATCTTACCGTTGAGTTTGACGGTGGTTTTCATATCGAAAAGTACAACGCCCCGCCGGTTGACATTGTCGGCCTTGTACGAGAAGTTGATTTTGTAAGTTCCGTCCCTGAAGCCCTTGAAAAGGTCAACCACCGTGGCCTCTTTTACTGTCGCGCCATTTGAAAATCCGCTGATTGAAACCTTGCCGGTGATTGTCTGGGCTGAAATCTCTCCCAATGCAAATGCTGTCACAACAGCCATCAAAACCATAAATTTTTTCATTTTACACGTATTAGAAGTTAATAACTGGTGAAAAGGTAAGTCAATTTGTATGTACCAAACAAGCATGAATGATTGAACGGTGAGTTTTGGCGGATGAATGGTAGGTTTGGCTTAGTGTGTGGTTTTTATGGAGCCCGGATGATGGAGGTATTTCCAGATTGCTGGGTTTGGAAGAATAACCTGTCGCAAGGTTATAAAATGAAAAGGATTGAATGAAGCAAGGAATGATACCCCGATTTCTTTTTCGCTGAAATCTTTGTAACTTATTGTCGGCAATGTGCAAATTATCAATAAACAAGAGTCGTTCTTTGACAAAAGGATAAGCAGTGGCAATGAATACTTTAATCTATATTCTTAATAGGAAGTAAACATGAAAATGTGAATTTCAGAAAAGGAATTCATTGCCTCTTATAAAATGTAATGGGTTTCGGTTGGCGATGTGGATGGACACTTCATCAGATTGCCGGGTGGCATTATTGATAGTGGGGATAATAACAAATTTCCAGGTGAACTGGAATGAGTGTGCGTTCTTCGGGGACTGAAACCTGGCCGTTGCTTAATCCCTGGTTTCCCAGGCGAGCTGTCTGCCTTCTGACAAGGCTTTTTTGTCGAGCGACATACCCATTGCCATACCGATGGGCATACCGATGGGCAATCCCATTCCTATGAAACCCATACTTCCAAGGATGGTCCCGAAAACAACCCCTGTGGGAAGCCCAAAGATGGCCATGCCGAGGACCAACCAAAGATTGCGGTAGTGGTTTGAGGGAACCAGCTTCATTTCCTTGTCAAGGAGTTTCAGGATGGCTGATTGTTTTCTCCGGATAAGTCTTTTCTGCTCTATGGCAGACCCCGGTGTGTTATTCAACTCTTCGATGGATTTATTGATTTCCATTACCAATCCGTCAGGGAGGTTCCTTTTTCGCAGTTCGACCAGCAGTTTTTTAAAATGCAGGAACACTTCCCTGAGTTTGAAGTCATCAAATACTTCCTGTGTGCGTTTAATTTCAAGGATTTCCATCTCTGTCGTTTATCTATGTTCACAACAAATGATCACGTTGGATAATTAATTCAAGATCTTATGCTGTCTGGTTTAATTCACTTTACCCTTTAAAGATAGACATCTATGAAAATTTATCAAAATATTTGAAAATTATTAATTGATTATTTTAATATACTGGGACTGTTTTTGGATTCTTATGTGCCTCTACTGCCACGTATTCTAAAATCAGGGCTGAATGAGTCCCAGTATTCTCAATTGTCCCGTATTTCAAATTCAGGGCAGGTGGCAAAAGAGTGAGATTTCTTCAGTTCAAAATAGCAAGACCAACGCCGGATTTGGTTATTTCCATAGGTCAATACCCCACGTAATTAGGCGTATAAGGAGTCAGGCATAAATTACATCGCTACTTGTTCGATGGTTTTTCAAGTATTTCGCCGAGGTGATATTCGATCTCTGCCGCCACGTATTCTTCACCTTCAAATTCAAAGGTAATCAATTCCCCCTTCTCGTCTTCAATCAGGTATACTTCAGCCTTTTCGACCCGAACAACCATTTTTGGACGTTTGCCGCGATATGAGCCAGTATAAAAGGTGATTGTATCATACTTGACGGGTTGGATTTCCCCGTCAATGTCGATGACCTCGCCGTCTTTGTCCAAAAGGCAATATCTGTCGAGATTGTTGGGTCTGATGGCACGAAATTCCGATTTCTTCTCGCCCGACAGGATCTTGTCAAAGAATTCCTGTTTGATGCTGAGTGTCAGATTCTTCATGAGGTGATTTTTTGAGGTTAATAATTGTATTGATAATCAAATATATAGACCATGTAGTAACACGAATCGAGGATACAGTTGTTTCTAGGCAATATACATATATCCATACAATTAAAAGAGTAATTGTGAATTTTT
>JACDJC010003019.1_pt1 | contig 12568 bp, 10 predicted proteins | sample 7454191 | NCBI WGS metagenome assembly JACDJC01 (sample SAMN14253291, study PRJNA609438) | sludge metagenome | isolation source: sludge after 25d culture with pyrite and EDTA | collected 2018-12-20 | reverse complement strand
GGGGCTTACGTCATAAGTGAAAAAGCTTGAAAATTTTGAATCCTATAAATATTCTTGAAATTCCCCGCATCGTAGAGATTCGGGTTTCCATCCTTTAGGAGTAGTTGCTGCAAGATAGTTACTGGAGAAACGCGTGAGCTTGCTGTGTGGACAGGAAACACAGAACCACCAGGATCATAAAGCTTCGATCAATGTGACCGCATGATGTACAATACCTTTTGGATTGATGATCCATTATCAGTTATCTTGCACCCGGAATGGACGGTTTCCCAATCATGAAAAACAGGATAAAAAAACTCATCACCATACTTCGCATCCCTTATTATCGCCGGGCGTTCTTCAATCAACAGGTTGCGGCGGCGGTGGAACAGCTGGGGGCAGGCGCTGTCAGGTAGGGGGACATCAGGTTGATTATTCGTATAGATTAACCGCTCAGCTGATTCAGCGTTTTAAACGGCACCCTGAATTAGAGAATTTCACATTAGAAGCGATCAGCCTGCCCAAACCTTTCGCGCGTACAACTACCTGTGTCGCTGGCGGGATGAACGCGCGCACTGGCGCAAGGCTGCGCAGAAGTTGCGTTATTTCAGCCCGGATGTGGTCCTCTCCGCCAATGCACCATTGGATGCGCAGAAGTTGATTCTTTCCGCCAGCCGCGAGGTTGGCGCTAAGTTCATCTTCTGGATGCAGGAGACCATCGGCTGGCAACTAAAAGCGCGCTGTCCTCCAGTATCCCTTTATCGACGATTTCATCGGTAACCATTTCCTCATGGAAGCTGTGTTTCACCTCACTTTACGTAATCAAGCAGGTAACCATAACCTTCAGATTCCATCTCGGCGTAGGGGATGAATCTCAACGCAGCGCTGTTGATGCAGTAGCGGGTGCCTGTTGGTGAACCGGATTCGTTGTAAAACACGTGACCCAGGTGGGAGTCACCTGCACGGCTGCGCACCTCGTAGCGCACCATACCATACGAAGTATCCTTCCGCAGGAAGAAGGTGTTTTCGTCGATACCCCTGGAGAAACTGGGCCAGCCTGTACCGCTGTCGAATTTGTCGCTGGATGAGAACAACGGCTCGCCTGTGACAACATCCACGTAGATACCGCGTTCGTGGTTGTCCCAGTATTCATTCTGGAATGCCGGTTCAGTCCCACGCTGTTGGGTGACCCTGTACTGGAGGTCAGACAATTTTTCTTTGATGACATCATCAGACGGGCGCGGGTAGTCACCCGGATCGACGACCAAGTTGCTCACGGTACTCATTTCCACTTTGGAAATGTGGCAGTACCCGCTGGGGTTCTTGTCGAGATAGTTTTGATGATATTCCTCGGCGTCGAAGAACCGTTCCAACGGTTCGATCTCAATATAGAATTTCTCGTAACGCGTCTTGACGAGCCCGGTGATGCGCTCGACAGTATCTTTGGAAGCATCATCAGTGTAATAAACGCCGGTCTGGTACTGTGAACCGATATCGGGACCCTGCTGGTTTTGCACGGTCGGATCGATCACGTGGTAGTAGGCGAAGAGGAGTGCGTCGAGGCTCACTTTCTCGGGGTCATACTCCACGCGCACCGTCTCGCGGTAGCCTGTCTGCCCGGTGCTGACCTTCTTGTAATCGGGAACGGTGTCCGCCTGACCGTTGGCATACCCGCTGACCACATTAACCACTCCCGGGATGGACTGCATCAATTTTTCCATTCCCCAGAAGCAGCCGCCTGCCAGGTAGATTACATTCACACCTTCGCGCTCGGTATAATTCTTATCGTAAGGGGTTGTCATTTGGTCAATTTCCTCCATTTCTTCAGCGATAGGGGTAACGCTGTTCCCGTTGATTCCCGTACAGGCTGTTATGATCAGGGCGACCACAGCCATGATAATTGGGATTCTTAGTGTCTTCATTTGTTCTTGCTCCTTTACCTATAAACACAGTTACCACGTTCCTTTTATCAATTTTAATAGAGGATATCGCAGAGGGCAATGGAGTGGTAAAGGATTGTATAAGGTTTGGGAGCGTAAATAACCATATATCAAAGAAAATGGCTGTCTGCAGGTAAGCCAGACAGCCATGATTATTACCTCTTTTTGATTGGTCAATTCACAGGTACTTTTCCGATCTTATCGTCCCAGCGATTATAGAATTTGAGAAGACCGAGAAATAATCCCATAATATAATTTTGATTATTTACTCAAAGAGATCACTCGGGGAGGTATGGCTACAACAACCTTGTTGTCCTCGTCATTATTAGTGTCAATTGCCCTTGGATTTATTTGTTTAATTAGTTAATCTAACTTACTTATTTGAAAGAATATTTGGAATTATAATTTTTTTATAATTGCTAAATAATGTGTGTTGAAAACCCCCATTTTTTCAAGCAAAACGACTGCTTTCTTTGAAAACGAAATCAACTTTCTGGTTATTGGTGGCGCAAGGGTAATTTTTTGAAATTGATAACTGCAATTGGGAAATAGAAGCTTTATCTCTCGTGGGGTGATCCCCTTTGTTTGTCGATTGGTAGGATTCCACCAGAAATCATACCAGATCACTCGTCCTTGGGGTTTTAAAACCCTTAACATTTCTAACGCCATATTCTTCTTTACAATCGGGTCAAGAACAGAGGAAAAAGCCGTGTATTGAACAACTAGATCGAACTTTTCTTCTGGAAATGGTAGATTTTGTCCATCTGCATTGGATATTCCAGCGATCGGTATTCTATTTTGGGCTTCTAGTAATCTGTCAAATAATAGGTCAATACCAAAAAGGGCAGATGCGCTTATTCCAATGTTGAGGTATTCGTGGAGTACACCACCAGATCCGCAACCTACTTCTAGTAATTTAAGTCCTGCAAGATTATTAACCCCATTTTGAATGAGACTTGATAATAACTCATTATGCCGTTGTTTATAAATATACCTGAATGCAGGATTTTTTGTTGAGTATAAATCAAGCAACTCCATTCGATGTCGTCGATTATTATATTCATGCCGTAAACGGTCAAGGTCATTCATTTTTGATGTGCATATTGATCTTTTTTACAAAATCATTGACAATTTTTTTCCTGTTGAAATTATTGGTAACAGCAACTTTTCCATTTTCCCCCATTGTTTTTCGCAAATCAGGATTCTCGAAGAGATAATTTATTGCGGATATCAATGCGGTGATATCACCAGGTTTGATTACCAATCCACAATTGGTGCTTGAAACGATTTCTGCAGCTTCGCCTTCCGCAACTAATATAACTGGTTTTCCAGCAGCCATTGCTTCGTATAACTTTGATGGAACTGCACCTGTTAGTTGAATTTTTAATAATACAACTAATATTCCAGCCGTGGATAATAAATCCGGAATTTGAGATTTGGGGATGGGATCCAGAAATGTGATGTTAGAGATATGCAATTTTCTCGCTTTATCCATTAATTTATTTTTTTCAGGACCATCTCCAACGAGAACAAATTCGATTTCTGGAAAATCTGTGAATTGAGCAGCAGAATCAATTAACTGATCTAGACCCTGAGCAATTCCATGTAATCCGGCGTACATAACCCTGAATTTCTCTCCATTTTGATATGTGTTTTTATAATTTTCAGGAATTACCCCATTCGATAAATGATAAGTGGAAACATCAGGAAAACGAGAGTTAATATTATCAAGAATTGATATGGATTGTCCAGTTACAAATATCGCTTTACGATAAAAAAAACTTTCCATCTTCTGGCTGATTGTGTAAGCAGCTCCATCTTTGTTAATTAAACCTAATTCCGCCACTGATGATGGCCATAGATCAGCGACATTGAAAATCCATTTAGCTTTTTTTATTCGGCTCAAAAGGTAACCAGTTATTCCTAAAAACAGAGGGGGGCTTTCAGTGAGGATAAAATCAGGTTTGGGTATGAATAATCCTAATAAGAAGGAGGAAAGAATAAATGAGAAATAATTTAATAACCTATTTAGAAAACTAATACTTTTAGTAGGGTAAATAATGGCTCGAAAAATTTGAATGCCACCACTAGTCTCTTTGCGGAAAATGCCAGAATAACCGGAAAAAATTTTTCCTGTAGGATAACTTGGCATTGCGGTGAGGATGCTTACTGAAAAACCATGCTTTCTCAGTTCTTGAGCTAGTTCGGATAATCTTGACTGTGGTGCTCCAATTTCTGGTGGGTAATATTGGGTGTGGATTAGAAAACGCATAATTTTTCGTAAATTAGAAAGTCAAATATTTTCTAAAAATCTGAATTTTGTGCTAATAAAAATATAAAAATTTGAATATTATCCTAAGTTTATTAATCGATGAACGGATGAAGTTGCCTGTCTTAACGCAATCTAGAATTGTCTTGACTCAATTCTTTATATATTTCAATAACTTCAATTACGTTTTCTGTCTCAGATATATTTTTTGTTGCGGATTGGGGCAATTCTCTTAACTGCCCATGAGTTAGGGCTGTCTCTAATCCCTTTATCAGACAATTAATAGTCTGATTTTCACATAGATAGCATCCTTCAACGTTTCTAATCCTTTCTGCAACATCACCAATGTCAAAGCTCACTATGGGTAGTTTGCAGGCAAGTGCTTCTTTTACTACAGTGGGGCTACCCTCATGTGTAGAAGTAAGAATCAGTGCATCTCCAGAATTTATATAATAGGGAATTAGTGAATGATCGATCCCAGTAACTACTATGAGGTGAATACGAATATTAGGATGCAACTTTTGATATTCATCTACGGCAGTCCGGGCAAGCGAGAAGCGTTTTTCAGTCCGATTCGGGTCGCTGATAAAGAGAATAATTTTCGTATTGATATCTAGGTTGAGACGGCGGCGGCAGGAAATCTTATCCATTGGAAAAAATGAACTAGTATCAATTCCAATGGGAATGATTTTGATATTTTTACATTTGCCTAAAAGCTGTTTAGACAAATTTTTTGAAACAGCTATGCAATAATCTGCACGACTTGCTATTAGACGGCTAAAAGTGGATAAAACACTTCCTTTAAGGGTTTTAATACCCTTTGTATTAACAATCCCGTGCAAATCACTGCCGTGAAAGGTTATTACAAGTTTCTTTTTTGAGAAAAGCGTAATAAATGCACTTTGTCCCCAGTGTGCATGTAAAATATCAGCTTTTTTCCAGAATGTAGTATTTCGGATTCGCCACCAGGCAATTAAATAGTAAAACGGATTCTGATTTCCCCGAAAATGAAAAACTTCAACCTCAACACCAGATTCTCGTAATAATCTAACATGGAGACTCAGAAATGGCACGGCAGAAGGATTTTCTGCGGTTGGCCATTCAGTTGTGATCAGATAAACTCTTATGTTTTCAGGCATGCCTTAGTTACAAATCAGACAAACAAAGTTTGAGTAAAAAAAATTTATCTTCCCAGTATTTCATGAAAATTTTCAAGCATACGGATAGTTTCTGCTTCTATCGTATTCTTTTGGGTTTTTTTCATCCCATTTTTGATCAGGTTAACCCGGAGGTCCATATCCAGAATTACTCTTTGGATTGCATCGGCGAGCTCATTTGCGTTACCCGGATGAGTAATAATTGCATCTACACCATTCTCCACTGCTCCTGGTATCCCGCCGACTTTTGTTGTGACCACAGGCAGGCCGGAAGCCTGCGCTTCCAGAATCACGCGGGGAACTCCTTCCATATAGGTCGGCAGTACAAAAATGTCGCTTTCCCTGTAAATGGGCAACAATTTATCGAATCCCATGGGGCGCTCAAAAGACAGGTACTGCTGGACATCGAGTTTATGTGCCAATCGTCGGGTTTTTTCCAGTTCCATCTCCCCAGAGTTGCCTTCGATATTTCCGACATATTTCCATGTTACCTGGATGCCAGAATTTCTTAAATGAGCGATAATCTCAGGGATGAGCGAAGTGCCTTTGCGAGGAGTGACCACCGCCACGGTTAAGATTCGATAAGGAGCTTTTTGGCATGTGTCGCGAAAGGCGGGCAGGATGTCTGACTGGTTGATCGTGCTGCTGCGCATCAAATACACGTTCTTGTTCAGATCGTGGTATTTATTGAAAAGGTCCTCTCCATTTGTAAAAGTGGGGGATTTTTTGATCATTCGCTTCATCAAAAGGTCCTGCAGCAACCCCACAACATAGGCGGCGAGATTCTTGATACCGGAATACCCGGCTAGTTTGATGAACTCTAAATTCTCTCCCACAATAACCAAAAATACCGGCTTTCTGTGCAACCTGGCAGCCAGAAAAGCCGGGAAACCGGTCAAAGTGGGCATCCTGATGTTCAGGATATCAATGTTCTTCATGGCTTTAAAGCAGCTGGCGTAAAAATGGAAAATATGAAAATAATAGCTCTGAACATTACCAAGGGTTTTCACAGTGATTATTTTCAGATTAGCAGCATTAACGCGATACAAAGGCAGCTGGTCCGGTTTTCGAATTGGAGTGATCAGTGTCACTTGATAAAAATGATTTGCCAGGGCTTCAACATAGCGGCCGATAGGCGAATAGCATGTCCAGATCTCACCATTTTCTTCCCAGAATGGCACGTGATAAACAAAACCAAGAGTTTTGGATGTGAATTCTTCCATTATGCGAATTTTCACCTAAAAAGAAAACAGTAAATGTTTATTGGGGATCATTAATTTTGAAAAAATTGTTTTTCTGATTAGCTATATGAATTCGGTGCGCGATCCTTAAGATGATCTTGATTCGGTCCACGCTTAATGATCGCGGTAACCAGCCCGTAAATGAACCACGTAACAGTTCCTGTGAGGGCGGTGAATGCCCACATATGTATTGACATCTGAATGAAACTAATAAAGATCGCCAGTGGAACGAGGCTATTTGCCTTTGTTGAACTAAGTGAGGTTTTAAATCCCCTTAAAGTTAAAATAATCAATAGTAATGCCAATGGGATGGATCCTAACAACCCAAATTCTGCTAGAAACTGAATGTAGGAGTTGTGTGCGCTCTTGCTTTTTAACTCCTCTATAGATCTAGAGGACAACAGGTCTGGAATAGTAAGGTCTGCCCAGGTTAGAGAAAAACGGTTTGCGCCTACACCAATAATGGGTGATTTCCCGAAGAGTTTTAACCCTTTTTGAATCATTACCTGACGGATTATGTAGGATTTGTCCTCTTCAAGGGATTGAAATGAGTCCAATCTTTCCTGAATGGCATCAGCCGCTTTGGGCATATAGGTCCAGGCTATAACTCCTGCGCTGGCAACAAACAAAAGAGCGAGTACCCCCCCGATGAATTTTCGCGGTCTGGAAAAGAAGAATATGAGAAAACTTACAACCAGCCCCAATCCCATTGCCACCCATGAGCCGCGAGAACCGTTGATGGCAGCTGCTCCCCAGATAACCAGTAACGCCATCACCCAAAACAATCTTTTTCTGCCTTTTACCTGAAAAACACTGATTAGAACGAAGGGCGAAAAAGTAGAGAACTGAAAACCATACGTATTCTGTGTCATCAAGTAAGTGCCAGTCCAGGCGCCTACGTTACCGTAAAGTATCACCTCGACCCATCTCATAATGGCTAACAGTAAGATACCCCAGGCAAGGATGGCGGTAATCTTCTCTGGTACTGAACCCTGGTTGGCAAAGTAAGCCGTGATCACAAAAACCAGAATCCAATACATGTAACGGATTAAATAAACGAACCCGTCGTTATTGATGTTCACTCCCAGACTCAGCAAACCATTAGCGGTTGTGCTGAGGAAGATCCCGAACCAGATCAGCACCGCCAGCAGGATCCAGTTTGAATACTGCTTGAACCACGGTCGCGATGGACGTAAGATGGTCGCCATCGCGATGAAAAAGAAGATCGGAGCCGAAAGGGAAAGACCAAGCAACGGGACATCAATGACAGGGATGACAAGATACACAGCAAAGAAATAAAAAAGGAAGTAGATCACCCTTGGGAAACTGACCCTTTTTCTTCTTGTGTGGATTATCTTGTTGTGTTGTATCACGACCTGTTCACTATTCATTTTCTCTTCTTAAAAGCGTTTCACTTACCACAAAGAACTTATACCAGGTTATCGTGAAGAGAAGTATAAAGCGCTTCCCATTCATCTATATGCTCTTCCCAGCTGAACTCCTGCTCGATCCTCAGGCGGGCTGCCTGCCCCATTCTGTTCCTGAGTTCAGGATCCGAGCCCAGTTCTTTCATAGCGTTTCTGAGCCCGTCTGCATCATTCACCTCGATATAACGCCCGGTAACCCCTTCAATGCTCGCCTGATCGGTGACTCCGGGGATGCGGGAGATGATCACAGGTACACCCGCGGACATCGCTTCCATTGGCGCGATTCCCATCCCCTCTTTCCGACTGGGAAACACGAAGACATCTGATGCGCCGATGATCGTGGCCAACATTTGTCGAGCATCGATCCTGCCCCAGTAATGGATCTTGCTCTCCAAGTATTGATATGGTTTGATGATTTCCTCAACTTCAGCTTCATCGATGTTTTGGTTTTCCTGCTTGTTTCGCGGGCCGATGATCCACAATCGCCAGTTAGGATGTTCTTTGATCGCATTGGCGAACGCGTTGATAAGTAGATCAAACCCTTTTCGTTTTCCGACTGTACCGAGGAAAGAGAATATCACTTCATCAGGTTGAGCAAGGTTTTTCTTCCTGAATCCTGCTTTTTTCTCCGCAGGCAGTGGTACAAAAATTTTATCCCTAATCCCACATAGAATCAATCTTGATTTTCCGGGAAACACTTGATCGACACCAGTATGCAACGCAGGACTAACCGACACAATGCAGTCCATTTGTCCAAGGTTTTTATTGCGCATCCTCGCCTCGAAACCCCGGGTGACTAACACTTCTGTTTCGGTATCTGCCAGGCTGTGCACAATGACTTTCGCTGCTCCCTTTTGGCTTGCGCATCGATTTATGATTGTCATACCAAAGAACCTATCCATGGCTGTAATCCCGCCTGTTCCCCCGTGGTGCAAAATATCAAACTTCATTTTACCCATCTGCGCGCTCGCCCAAAGGGGGAATACAAGGCGCCGGATCCCGCGCCCAAAATGTGAATCGTGAATTATAGGTGAGCGCAAGATTTCTATCCCATCTACTATTTCCTGCTCTGGCAACCCGGGCACACCTGACGTGAGAACCATTACCTTGTGACCGCGCTGTACCAGCGACTCGAAGCGCTCGATCGAGATCTTCAGTTCACCCCCAAAGTGGGGCGGCCAGTAATAATAGGATACGAATGAAATTTTCATTGATTACCATATCCAATAATTGAAGAAATTTCACGCTCGAAGGACGCGATCATCTTTGTTTGATCCATTTTTGGCCGGTCTTCAGTCAGAATGAGTTGTTTCATCCTAGTAATTTCCGGATTGGTGGTGCTGATAACGCATTTTAACCCTTCGTGAATGGTATGAGGGGATACCGGATCCAGGATCTTCCAGCCATTTACTCCCTCTGACAATATCTCCCAAATCCCGCCTCGATCGCTGGCGATCACCGGCACTCCCATCGCCAGGGCTTCAGAGACAACTTTAGGTAAGCCTTCAAAAGATTTCGATGGAACGATTATGATATCAGAGATGGAAAAAAATACAGGAATTTCCTCTTGGTCGATATTTTCTAGATACTGAATGTTAAAACCTTCCTTCACGAGCATGGATTTCAAACTTTCAAACCGCATTTCAAAATTCAGGTCAACATGTTGGTCTCTCCCGCATACAAGGAGCAACCCCAGGTCTTTTCTACCCAGCTGTTGGAATCCCTCCATTGCTTCCAGTATCCCTTTAGCCGGAGTAAATCTACCTATGAAAGTGACAATCATTTGATCGTCTCTGAATGATAGATTGCGCTTTAGTATATTTGCTTGTTCTAACCAGCGATTCGGATCGTAATGTTTAAGATCCACGCCATTGTAAATGATTTGACTGTCCACCTTAAGTGGGCCGTGCTTCTTTTCAGTTAGTTCACGGGTTTTTTGTGCTACAAAGATCACTTTATCAATTCTTCGTTCAATTCGTTTCCAAAGGTAGGTTCGATAATTTCTCTGTGTAAAAGCGTGCTGGTGAAGGATCACCTTGATGCCATGATCTCTGACCTTCCTGACAACCCAACAAAAATCCGCGACATCTTCCACAATTAGGCATTTCACCTGTAATTTTATACAAGCATCAGCCGCGTCTTTGGCATACTGTCTCCAGCCATATCTAATCGGTGTGATTAGAAAATGCTTCATGATTGATAAAAACCGATATTTGTCCAGAACACTTTGATTTACAGGTTTTTGATAATACGCAATGCTGAACCTCCGGTTGTCTGGTTGATCGCTTTTCATTTTTAAAGGTTCAGTTGAAAAAACGACGGAGTTCTGCTTGATTTTTCCGGCAAGTGTGGTTACTAAAGTCGCTATTGCATTACCTGTTGGACTGGGGATCGGAATATCCGGTGCGAGTAGAAAAGCCACGTCATAACCGGACTCGTGTTCAGAAAATTGACCCGCCTGGAGATCCCACCCATTTGCACTGATTCCTAGATCGTCCATTTTATTTTGTAGTACCCAAATAGATCGCTTCCCAGTTTTGGATGTGTTTTTCCCACGAGAAGGTTTCAGTGATTCGCTTTCGCCCTTCTCGCCCCATTTTCTTTCTTAGCGCTGAATCACCCGCCAGCCGGATCATCGCGGTTTCCAGTTCCTGTTGATTGCCGGGCTGAATGTAAATACCCGTAACGTTATCAATATTCCCCATGTCGGTCACGCCGGTGATGCGGGAGACAACCACCGGTACACCGCAAGCCATGGCTTCAAGCGGGGCGATCCCGAAACCTTCGCGCCGGGTTGGAAAGAGGAAGATATCGGAAGCCGCGAGGATTCTAGACAGGGATTCACGATCATCCACCCTACCCCAGTATTTCACACATTCTTCCAGTCCCTCAAGCGGAGCGATCAACTCCCGGACCTCTTCCTCGTGGATGTACTGGCTTTCCTCCTTGCGGTAGGGACCAATCAGCCATAATTTCCAGTTCTGATCTTTCAAGTGTTTTAAGAACGATGCAACGATCAGATCAAGACCTTTTCGTTTCTCAAATGAGCCCAGAAACGAAAAGACAATATCCGACTCGTTTACCAAATTCTCTGTCCGCATTGTTACTCTCTCGTCTGCAGGGAGTGGAAGAAAAATGTCATCATGAATCCCACAGGGTTCAAGTAATGCCTTATCTGGATGCACCTTATTGACTGCACGAAATAATGCTTCGCTTACGCACACAATTTGATTTATCCACCGGTAATACTCTTCTTCCCAACGGTTCCGTGCCTTGAATAGCTCTTGATCACTGGTTGCCAGGGAGTGGACGCACACGCTTCCCGCCTTTTTTAATCTTACGATCCACAAGAGGATGCAGGCGTAAAAATGCGCCGGCAGATAACCGAGGAAACTAATGATTGTTTCGACATGGACAATTTTCACGTTGGGTTCAGTCAGCAGTCTCCAATATACCCATAGCCAGTATATCAGCCGGTTTAGCCGTTGGGAGATTCTGCTCTCTCCAAGCAGTGGGGATCGGTAAATATACAAGCCGTCTTTGATCTCTTTACGCGGATAACCTTTTACACCAGAGGTGAAAACAACGATCTCGTAGCCTCTCTGGCTTAAGCTGACGAAACGTTCGATGGCGATCTTGAGCTCACCTCCGAAATGCGGCGGCCAAAAGAAGAAGGATACGAAAACGATCTTTGCTTTATTTTTCATGATCAAATAAAACTGACTCGACGACCTGGATGAATTCCTTTGCGACCCGTTTATAACTGAAACGCTCCCTGGCAGCCGCTGCGATTTCAATTCTCCTGTTATTCCATTGTTCGCGCTCTTCAATCATTGCCAGCATGGCAGACCCCAGGTGCGTTGCAAGGTTTTCTTCATCGATCAAGATACCATCCAGACCATCCCTTACCACCTCAGGCACGCCGCCAATACTGGTGGCGATCACAGGCACTCCCATGGACAGGCATTCCATCAGGAAGAGTGAGTTTCCCTCCAGCAGTCGGGTGGGTAAAACGCCGCAATCACTTATCTGGTAATACTCCGCGAGCTGGTCATTAGGCACGAAACCAACAAAATCGATCTGGTCCGGGGCGATCTCTTTCGCCCGCGCGATAAGGCTCTTTTCAAAATCAATGTTGCCGTCTTCATCCGCGCCGGCTGAACCTATGATGAGTAATCTGGTGGGGAGGGAGGAACGTTGGATTAAATCAGAAAAGGAATCGAGGAGAATATCCAATCCTTTCAGCTCGTGTATTCTTCCAATATAAAGGAATAAAAACTCATCAGGTTGTTTGTTCATTTTTAGCCATTTCTTGGTTTTCTGGAGAGCCGCGTCGTTAGTCTTAAAAGGATTTACACCGTTGAGAATTACCCAATTTTGTGACGGTGTAGATTGATACACTTTTTCCACGAGATCGTAAGACCTGGCGCAAATGGCGATCATTCCCGCCGAGGATGAACGGTTGAGACGATTCCATTGCTTTTTTGATAAATCTTTATGCATTTTGCAGCTGTGATAATAGAAAAGAATATTCTTTCCCGGTAGCCATTTATGG
>JACDJC010003017.1_pt1 | contig 12571 bp, 8 predicted proteins | sample 7454191 | NCBI WGS metagenome assembly JACDJC01 (sample SAMN14253291, study PRJNA609438) | sludge metagenome | isolation source: sludge after 25d culture with pyrite and EDTA | collected 2018-12-20 | reverse complement strand
GGAAGTACGGATAGGCAGATCCTCCGACGACCACCCAGTAGTCCAAATTCAGGACATTGTAGATGGGCTCTCCCTCAGCGGGCACTGTGTATGCGCTATTGTAGACGATCTCCCCGAGATGAGAGGCCCACTCATTGCCAGACGAGTCAAGGTCGGATACGATGAGATAGGACTGCCCGAGTTGAGCCAAGTCTTGGAAGGACGCATCCACTGCCGCCGCTACCGCGTATGGGGCCTGGATGTCGCAGTTGATGGGCCTGTCACTCGGATCCCCACACCCGCACACCACGCATCCTGGATCCATTAGTTGTATCACCTCGCAAGCGAGTTCATCGCTCACACACATGCAGTCGGTACACCCGTCTCCTTCGATGGGAGTGCGGGCCATCACATCCTGCGCCCACCAGTAGAAGAGGGCAAGTGACTGATTCTTCGCCGCACACTTCAGGTCTCCGTACTTCAGATCCTCACGAGACGCATTGAGGGCCTCCGCGCTGCAAAGAGCGTAGGCTTGGCGGCGTCCCACTATGAGGTTCGTGTTCATCATCAGTATTCGTACTCAGGCAAGCCGATCGAACCGCTGTCATCCCACGCATCCACAAGTGGAGAAGCGAGCGCTGCTTGGCGGTTCCCGTAGGCGATGTCCATGGGAACTGCGGCCTCTCCGGAATCGGTGGTAAGCGTACCGCCGTTCGCGCTATTGTATGTGAACTGGTGGAGTGTTGATGCGTATCGCGGAGTGTACTCGGCGCCCATGAACCACTTCTTACTATCGGCGTTGGCTACGCCTGCCACATGGTGCATGAGGGTCCGCATATTGCCGAAGACCTTCAGGCTGGTAACATTCACATAGGAGTTCGTTCCTGTGAACCCAGTAGGGTACGGCTGCACCCTACACAGTAGCTCTGGGTATGCTTGGGTAGCGGAGTAGTCCACCCCGCTGAAGTCGCAGATACACCACCCGATGCCGTCGAAAAGCATGGTGCTCTTGGCGTCTGCTAACGGCACTGATCCAATGAAGGTTTCGACCTTCGTGCCCGTGGCCGTAAGGGTTGTCTCTGGCGTCAGGAGATTGACGCTTGGATTGGATGGATCCGGGTAAGCCTCCGACAAGAACGCTGTCGGGCACTCGTCGCACTCGAAGTTCACGCTTGTAACAGTGGAATCACCGCGCAGCCAAACACCGGTCAGGTTACAGTAGAAGGAGCGACAATCGTAGAGGGCCGTAGGGGTAGCCCCTGGGAGCTGGAAGCCGCCGTTGTTGAAGTTGTCGGCCTTGACGTTGTGGAACGAGGAGTTGGAGCCCGCTTTCCAGACGGCGATGCCAGCATCTTCGTAGGTCGTAACGTACTGATTTCCGCCATCCACGGCTTCTGGAGCGGACGCCTTCCTCCCATCCAAGCGCACATCCATCACACGAATACCCTCCATGTAGTTCTCGCGAGCCGTCGCTCCAGCGCCGCCTGTCAGGCCAAGGATGCCGGTATAGAGGGTTCCGCCGACACTCTTACTCCAGTTGAGGCTCTGGAAGATGTGCTTCTGGGGGCCGTCATCGTTCGGAGAGATATCCAGCCACTCCTCGTGCCAAATGGAGAGGCGCGTGCCGAAACTGATCTCGTTGGCCGGAGTGTTCAAGTCAGGAGCGGACTGCCCTGGACCATAGCCCTTGTAGGTGCCGTAGTTCCCGATGAGAGGATAGTTGATGTAAAAGCTACCGAGTGGCCACTGGATGTTGCACCGAGAGAGAGGGGTGGCTCCGAAGTACCATCCCTGTCCGATCCCGGCGCCGGTTGCCCAAACAGCATCGTTGTGGGCTGCTACGAATGACGAGCAGGCAAGGATCTGGGCGTCCGTCCATATATCCGCTCCGTTGTTCGGGACCCGATCAGGAACACCGAGCCCAGACCTCGAACTATCACAGGTGCAGTAGGCGATCCACCATGGGTACTTGGCCGTAGCCGCGTCCACCCGCTGGGCATTTGTCCCCACTGTGAACTCATCCCCGATGGTGCAGATGCCATTGCTCGTGGGACCCATATCCCACGTAATGTTATAATCTAGCTCAAGGTCAACGTTCTTGTCCCACTCCATTAGATGATCGTGGTGTTCTGTTCAACAAAGGCGACATTCATCACCCCGTCAGTGGCGTTGTAGTAGCAATGGAGCTTGGCGACCTCTCCAGCCGTAAGGGTTGTCGGGTGAGTTACTCCTGGATTCTTGCTCCAGCGAGCAGCCGTGTAGCTGATCGTTACAGGACTGGCCGTTCCGTTCACTAACGAGAACACCCACTCGCAATCCCGCTGGGCAGTAGGAGTGGTGTAGTTAATGGTCTGGGCTGCGTGCAGGAATGTCAGTTCGTGATAGGCATAGTCGGTATTGAACTGCGTTGTGGCGCCGGAGGATGCGGTATTGATCAGATTCACCACATACTGGATGCTGCGCTGCATGTTCCATACGCGCGTGCCGGTAAGCTGTCCGACAGAGTTGTCACTGACCGTCTGGAAGGTATCCGACCCTCCGCCTCCGGAGGTCGAGAATGTTACCGCAGTGGCCCATGAGGTCCCGTTGTAAACCCAGAGCGTGACCACTGCGCCGATCTGCGTCCACCAAGAGTCTCCGGCATTCGCTGGCAGGCTGCTGGGGTTTGGAGTTGGATTGGTGGTTGAGTACCCAAGAAGTCGGCTCGACGTGATCAAGCCGGTGGCTGGGGCGACCCACACTCCGGCATCCTTGTACCAAAACTGGATCTGACCTCCGTTGACCTGCTGAATGTGAACGTCTCCATTAGCCCCTCCTGTCGGAGCAGAAGCGGAGGAGGTCCAGACAGGCGTGTGGCCGTTCGTACCCGCTATACCGGCAGGGATCGTGAAGTCGAATATCGCCGCCGTTGAGGTGCCGGAGTTCGACACCACTGCCGGAGAGCCCGGAACGCCCGTGCTTGTGCTGCCAACTGCGATCGTAGCTGCCTGACCATCAGCTCCAACCGGCCCTTGAAGCCCTCCGGGGGAGACATCCGAACCCGAAGCAACCACCGTACCGGGCGCAACGTTCTCCGCATACACGCCTGTGGCGGTGTTCTCCAGGTTCCGCAGAATGACCTGCGTGGCATTGGAGATGGTCGCCACGCGCATCCAGCCTGCGTTCTCCACGTATACGACCTGCCCCACCACCATGAAGGCGGTCGAGAGGACGTCTACGGTGACGAATGATGACCCGTCCGCCGCAGGCATCACGAAGGATGCAGTGGTCTGCGTGAAGGCATTGGCGCCATCCGTGCCATCATTCCCCGTCACCAACTCGAAATCGAAAATGGCAGCGGTCGCGGTGCCTACGTTCGTGACCGTAGGGTCTGAACCAGCGGGGAGGCTCGTTACATCCCCGATCGTGATGGTCGCGGCTGTGCCGGGAGTGCCGGGGTCGCCCTTCTTGCCTCGCTGGAGCCTGATCGAGTCACAGCCGCATGAGGATTTGCAGTTACACATGGCTGGTCAACATTGGCAAAGGACGTAATGATTGTATAGCCAGTCGGCTTCTTCTTGGAACTGCACCTCTAGGTTCACGCACCCGATGAAGTCGCGCCAGATGCGGTAACGCATGTAAAGCTCCTGGATCGAAGAGCCTCCGCAATCACAAGGACACCCACCGCCATTCTGCGCGTAGTAGCGCTTCATGGTTTGGTCGATCTTGCTGGTGAGATCCCCGGTGAATCCAAACTTGTTGTCGGTGGAGTAGTCGTAGGTCTCTACGTTCTCCCATATAGCAGTGGTGTTCATAGCCCACCATCCACTGCGGAGCGACTCAACGCCGAGGTCTTCCAGCGTGAACTCCCATGTCACATAACCCGTAACGGGGTCGATCGTGTGGCTCGTCGTCAGAAGGTCGGCTGTGAAGTCCGGAGTACCTGTCGGATCGTATCCACCTTCCTTGGCGAAGAAGATGGCGATACTGAACTCAGAGTATCCGTATACACCTGAAAGACTGAGTGTTGGTACGGATTGAGCAGGCGCCCCGTAGCCCCACGCATTCTCTGGTCCGAAGAATCCGGTAAGGTCCGTGACCTTTATCCCCGTGCACGTTTCGCTGAGGCAGATGTTCAACTCAAAGGCCATCCCGAGAACGTGTTAGGGGTGTCATCGGGGGCGAATGTATGGCTGAAATCGTTCCGTCCAATTCCCATTTGCTGGACACATCATACATTCGCCCCATCACCCGCTCCTCACATATCAGAAACTCTGAGGCCGAGTTGCTTGCACAGCTTGTGGGAGTAGGTATTCCCATCAGCGAATCCGACAAGCAGAAGGCAAGGATCTCGGGAATAGAGGTGGATGGGCCTCCCTCGGAGAAGGAAAGCCCCCTTTTGGATGGTCGCCAGCATCTGTGGCTGACCCCAGAGCAAGCCAAGGCTGCTCGTAATCGCTCAGAGAATCCACAGCCCAAGGCAGAATGCTATCTGGACCGCATACCAACGGATTGGAAGAAGGAGTGGGGCCAGAAGATCATCGCGAAGTCCGACTGGAGGCCTATGCGCCCAGACAAGCTCACAAAGGATCCAGAGTTCCGCAGGTTCATCAGCTCTCATATCCCGCGCTTCGATCGGATCATCGCCTACAAGCCTTTCTGGCTATACATCAAGCAGGCTCTCGACTGGCTGGATGAAGGGGTGCAGATCGGGGACTTTGAAGGAGAGGATGCCCGTCTATACGGTCTGGAGGAGATGGCTCGTATCAACGAGAACAAGTTGTACGGAGCCATTAAGTACGGATTCATCAAGGATGATACGCAGCCAGGAGGGTGGCGGAAGTACCACGCATCTACCCCGCAAGCCCTTCTGTACTGGGCGATGGACTGTAATCTGAGTGGCGAACTCGGAAAGGGTCGGCAAGCCGCCATCACCAGCAGCATCATGCTGTATGATGCCTTGACGATGCTTGTACGTTCAAGCTATAAGGGTGTGCTGGTGACGGACGACGTGGAGTTCACGGGCAAATCCATCTTCGAGGAGAAGCTCAAGCAGACCATCGAGATGCTCATCCTGAAGAACCCATGGATGAAGCCCGGCGATCAGCCCAACTGGGGCGCCAAGAAGATCACTCACTCATGGGGAGGCGGGAGGAGTAAGTCCGAAAAGCGAACATTCAGTAGTGACTTCACTCTCGCAGCTTCAAACGAGACCCAGACCATCAACGGAACAACCCCTTCGGTGGTTCGTTTTGATGAGTGTCAGAACATCCCGACCTATCAGGATATCAAGCTGGAAGCCCGCCCCACCATGCTCTCCAACATCAATGGGGTACTGGAGATCGTCCGGTCTCTCTGGGCGTGGGGGACAGGTAGCCGCAAGCAGAGCGGAGGAGGCTCTTTCGAGAACGAGTACAAAGGGACGCTTCAGAAGTGGCGACTAGGGGATGACACATCCTCCTTCATCCCGCTGTTCTTCGACAGGACGTGCCGCCCAGGCATCACCGATGAGGACTATCTGCGGGAGTACGAGTTCTATATGAGTCGTCAGGACGACGGCATGGCTGGGATGACCAAGGAGGGCCGTATGGCTGTCTTCTTCTCGGCCTATCCGAACAAGCCCGAGGATATGTTCCTCACGAGCCACAAGCACATTGTGCCAGCCCTGCTGATCTCAGAGGCGTGGGAGCTCATCGAGAAATACTGTGGCTCCAAGGGGCTGCCGATCCCTGGAAGGTTCGAGCCCGTCTTCTCTCCGAGCGAGCCGATGCCGGAGGGTTCGTGGTACCCACACAAGGTAGTGGGGTCCAGATGGGTCACAATGGCTCCGGACGATCCGGATGCCCCTTGTAAGATGTTCCTCAACCGGCCCGAGGGCGAGAAGTGGGTTTATCGGTGGTCTCAAGGAACGGACCCCTGTGTCGTAGGATCCGGATCATCTCTCTTCGCCTCAGCCATCTACGATGCCGCTGGGTTCTGGACCGAGGAGAATGGCATCAAGGTCTATCACCCGACAGTCTCGTGCATCCTGAACGACAGCAAGCCCAACATGGAGGAGTGCTTCGCCCAGTGCACGCTCATGGGGATGTACTACCGGAACGACAACATGAAGGCGTGCCCTGAGTTGGTGGAGAATAACAGGGGTGGCGAGTATCAGCGATGGAAGATGTCTCCGCAGTTCAACCTCTCCGAGAGCCTCATCTACCGGGCACAACTCCCTCAGAAGTACCAAGGAGGTGGGCACCAGTACGGTATTGAGATCCGCAACAACTCCAAGGGGTCCAGCAAGACCGAACTCTTCTTTGACATTGTGGCGTTCGTCCGCTCCATGGGTCCGCGCAAGGACCCCACCGGTCGTAGTCAACTGGATGGTCAGCGGATCATGAACATCTGGTTCTACGACTACTGGACCCAGCTCTACAATATCGAGGTGGAGGAGAAGGCCAACCAGTCCGTCCAGTTCGGAACCCGCAACAAGAACGCCTTCAACGACGACCTTGTGTACGCGGTTCAGTACGCTTTCATCGCTTCTCAAGTGGTGAACCAGCTCCCGCTCAAACTCGATGCGGTGAACCCAGAATACCGGTGGGTAGAGGTGCAGAAGCTCAACACGCGCACTCTGGAGCCATATCATGTCATGGAGCGCCAACCCGTAATGTACGTCTGATGCCTATCGAGGATGTTTCCGAACAGATCCTACTGGACCTCATCCAGAAGGATTATGTCATCTACGCCCTGAAGAGCGCCAAGCAACTCAAGCGGGAGTATAAGGAGTTGGATGACCATCAGGAGTTCAAGTCCCTAACCTCTCAGGATCTGGTGTTCGTGTGGTGGTTCGCGTGTCGTTGCTCGCCCGCCGCCGAACTCCCCGAGGAGAAGCGCGTTCTCGTTGCTTGCGACAAGGCATTCACCAAGAGTAAGCAGCAGGCCGAGGCTCGAAAGACCGAGTACGGAACTCTGAGCTTCCCCGACCCCATCAAAGCCGCCATCAAGGTCATGGAGAGATTCGACCCTGGTGGTCGCATCTCAGCCATGGCGGACGAGCTACATCTCTTGAGCCAGATGCAGCACATCATGCGCAAGGACATCAGCGGCGCCGATATGGCCGAAGTGACCGAGTGGATGAAGGCAGTAGCCTCGGCCCGCAAGATCCGTGACGAGATCCTGACCCGCATCGAGAGGGGCGGAATGGGGGTTGAAGAGTCGGGCAATACCCTACCGGTGAATCTGGAGGGCCTATCGAGTGACTTCATGAAAAGCCAGATCTGACCATGTGGCCGAATACGAACCTGAACTGGCCTTGGCTGTTCAATACAAGTGCTACGCGACCATTCCGCACCATTCCGTGGGAGCAGAAGGGGGAGCTGTACGACAACCAATGCCTACGCTTCTACTTGTCGAGCGTCCGCCAGCCCCAGCGGGAGTTCTACCTCAGTGAGTACGCCCAGAACCTCTCTTACGTCTCCAACGACGTATCCTCGTGGGGTAGTGCTGCTCAGATCCGCGAGTTCATCGGAGACGAGAACATGCCCACGGGTCGCCTTCCGTGGCGTAGGGCTGTCATGCAGCCGATGCACACCCGTCTCGTGGGGGCTGCCGACAACATCAGTGTATCGGCCAAGGCTGTCTCATGGACCTCTAATGTGGCTGTCCGGAAAGAGACCGCCCTTTACGATAGGCTCCTGAAGACCCAGGCCGCAGCCATGGGCGGACCTCTCGCGGAGGCGATGGCGGCTCAAGGCGTTGGGATGGATGAGGACGCGGAGCGGGATCGCTTTGAGAACCTCTGGACGGATCCTTACGAGCGGGCGATGACCAACTTGGTCCTCGCTATGGGAGAGCACCAGAAGCTCGCTCGGATGCAACGTAAGGCCGCAAGCAATCTAGCCCTCTCGGGCGTGTGCGCAGTCCACCAATTCGCCAACGGCAACAACATCGAGGCCGAACTCTGCGAGCCGCACGAGGTGGGCTGGGATACGGACGCCATCCGACCAGACTTCTCCGATGGCGAATACTGCTACCACATGCGTCCGATGGATGTGGCGGCTCTCGCCGAGCAGTACCAGCCATCGAAGGACACCCTGATCCTGCTGGAGCAGTGGGCGAACATGCCCAATACGTCCGCTCCGGCAAATGCCTCATGGGGATGGCCGATGCAGAAACCTCTGGTGGTGACGTGCTACTTCAAGGATATCAGGACCATCGAGCGTGGGTTTGTCCTTAAGGACGGCGAGCCCCACTACTGCACGATCAACATCGCTGGCCCGGACGGGAAGGTCGAGTACACCGATGCGGACCTCATCGACCCTCCTGTGAACCAGTGGACCTCCACTTGGACTAACATGGAGATCAAGATGCGCAAGCAGGTCAAAGAGGTTCAGCGCCTCCGGTACTGCTCCGTCATTCCATGGGAGTACATGCCCGCTTCGCTGACGAAATACTCCGGCGTTAAGGGCCAGAAGATCGAGCCATTCAAGAGCCGTTCCGAGACCCTGAAACTGGACGTGAATGGCCAAAAGATCCTCCAGACGCTCTCTCCGACCGGGGACCTCATCCTCGATAATGGGGAGTATGAACTCCAGGAGTACGATCCGGACGACAAGTACCATGTGGCCCTCCCTATCAAGTTCGGATCGTGGATGTACCTGAACGGCCTCCCTATCGCCCCCCTGTCCTGTATCCGGGACATCCAAGGGATGATGAACGCCGTGCTCAGTGACATGATGATGCGAATGAGTCGCGCCGAGATGCCAACGACCGTGTTCGATAACGACTCCCTCGTGGCAGCCGGTATCAGTTCGGATCAGGCGGTCAGAAACCTAAAGGTCGGACGCGCATTCGGGATCAAGTCGATGCTCGTGGGTGGTGTCAACCAAGCTATCAAGACTACTGAGACGGGGTTAGGGGCGGACTTCTACCAGCGATTCACGATCATTGACCGCCTCTACCAGATGGCGCAGGACGCCACGGGCATCTACGACCAGAACTTCGGTGCTCCGGGCTCCGAGGATATGCTTGTGCGGGTCAAGGAGATGCAGAGCCGCCAGAGCGGTATCATGCTGACCCCGTTCTACGCGGCCCTTGGAGACCTCTTTGAGCAGGTCAACCAAGGGAATGCACAAGCCGGGAAGATCTTCTTCTCCTCGCGCCCATGGGCTCTAAACCAGATGGTGGGAGACGAGGGTGAGCGCATCATTCTTCTGAGCAAGGGAATGACGGACGAGCAGTTCCGTGTGAAGATCAAGCTCACTACGGATACGGAGCAGCAACAACGCGACGTGGAGACGGCCATCTTCCAGCAGGGCGGTTACTTGGATCGCGGCCTGCTGGATGCGCGCGAAGCAGCCAAGCTACTCGCCTCCGGAGCCCTTATGGATGAGATGAAAGAAGGGGCCGCCCGCTTCACAAAGCGTATGCAAGAGGCTGAGAAGATGAAAGCCGAGCAGCAGCAGCAGGCCATGCAGGCACAGACCATGGCTGCGGCAGATGCCGAACTCTCAGAGCGCGAGATGGAGCTATCCAAGATGGGCGTGGATGCTGGATTGAAACAGCAGCAGATACAGGCGAAGGCAATGACCCCTGTGGTCTCGGCTCTCTCGAAGAATCTGGAACCCATGGAGAAGTCCGCAACGCTGGATGTAAACGTCTGATAAGCAGAAATAAAGACATACAACAAACGCTTATCAACGGATAACGCATATACTTGCGACCATGAGCACAGAAACAGCAACTCCTCCCGCACAGGCGGACCCCTATCTGGCCGTGATGGCGCAGGTCGTGGGCAATAAGTTCGACCCACAAGCGCATCAATCGCAGAGCGAGCAACCGCCTGCGCAAGAACAGCCTCCAGCACAAGAGACGACACCGCCTCCAGTGGAGACGGCGCCACCGGTGGTGGTGGTCGTGGATCCCCTACTGGCTGCGCTGACACAAGGGGATCAGATCCCCACTTGGGGTGATGAGGCCAAGAATCTCTTCAAGACCACCTTCGGCGTGGATGACCCACTGGCCTACAAGACCCAAGTGGAGGAGATCCGCTCGAAGCATACGCTGCTGGAGCAGGAACTGACCCAGAGCCGTGGTATCGCCGAGGCCCTCAAGCGTATCGAGGAGCAGAGCCCGGCTATGCACGCTGCTATCTTGGAGGAACTCGAAGGCCGTAGCGGCCTGGAGTACATCTCCAAGCAGGGTGATGTACGCATCGTGGGCAAGCAAGCCTCCGAACTCTCCGATGAGGTTCTCATGAAGACCTACCTCGGAGACAAGTTCACTGAAGATGAGTGGAATGCGTACCGCACGGGCGACTACACATCAGTGGGGGTGGACGAAGACACGATGAAGGCCAAGATGAAAGTCCTTCGTCCGGCTGCCGAACATCTGCACTCCCAGCGTAACGAGCAGTACACCAATACGATCCGCTCACGCGAGCAAGCCCGCCTGAAGATCGTTGAGCAGGATCGGAATGTGAGGGCTCAGGCCATTGTTGCGGCCAACGAGGATCCCTTTACTAAGCCACACATCACCAAAGAAGTCATTGAGTCGTTCCAGAACGGGACGCTCTTTCACGGAACGTTCCTTTCACAAGAAGGCACCTTACATCCCAATGCGATCAAAGCGGCGGTCAAAGCACAGCGTTACGATGGTGACGTGAAGCGGGCACTGGAGCTGGGAGAGCAGCGCGGGTATCAGCGTGGCTTACAAGAGGGGACCGCTCAAATGCCCAATGCCCGACCGCTATCGCGCGCCGGTAATCCACCCGCTCAGTCGGAGGGAGATCCATGGCTCGCGACAATCGGAAGAGCCCTGAAGTAACCAACCAAGTAACATCCCCAAATGGCAACGCAAGCCACAACCCTCAATACGGCGTTACAGAACTCGCCGGTAAACTTCTACAATACGACTGCCCCCGGCAGCCCGTATGGCACCACGTTCAGCGCAACCTCAACCCTGCTGCTGGCGAACGACATCGCTCCGGAGATCATCGAGAGCTTCCCGAAGACCTTCACGGACATCGCCTTCATGCTCTCCTTGCCACAGGAGTCCACCAAGAACCTGGAGTTCCAGTGGCCCGAAATGCCCTACTTGGTTGCTCCGCTGGTAGCGGGCGCCGGTGGCGCTGGTGGTGCATCTCCGCAGGTGTACGGCCTGACCGCAGCCACGGTCGGCTTCGTCGGCCTGAATGACAAGGTGCTGTTCCCCTCTGGCGTCCAGGGCGTGGTGACGGCCATCTCCGGCAACAACATCACCGTGACCTCCTACAACAGCGCCGCACTGCCTGCGCTGGCTGCTGGCGCGATCCTCGGTAACCGCGGCCCTGCTACGGCGGACGGCGTGAGCGACATCCCCTACGTGATGCGTGCGCAGATCGCTGGCTTCAACAACATCCTGGAAGATGTTGGCCCTGTTGCGCTACGCTTCGACCCCAAGGAGATGCGTCAGTGGGAGCTTTCCGGCACCACGGATTACGTGACCAAGCAAATGAAGGCTGTGAACCAGCGCTTCTTGATCGGTCTGAACCAGACCATCTGGATGAGCCGCTACGGTCGCACCACCCTCACGGGCTCCCAGACCGCCACTGCAACCTCCGGCATTCTGGAGCAGCAGGCCAACAACGGCGTTCCGAACCTGACCTGCACGCCCGCAACCTTCGTGGATGTGATGCGAAACGTGATCTTCGATACGGCCCTCACGGGTAGCTCGGAGCGCGTAGTGTTCGCACCCCGCCGCATCCTGAACCTGATCGGAACCGCCCAGAAGGCCGACAAAGTGCGCTACACGCCCGCCGACAGCCGCTGGGATCTGGACATCTACGAGTACGAGTTCTACGGTCACAAGCTGATCCTCGTGCCTACGGACCAGTGGGAAGATGTCGGCTCCTACGGGAACATCATGCGCAACCAAGTGGTGATGCTCAACAAGAGCGATCTGAAGCTGCGTCACTTGGACGGATTCCCCATCATCCACCAGAAGTACGAGCTGCTGAACCGCGACAACGCGAACCCCGGCAACCTCTTCAACTTCAAGTTGATGTACTGGACCGGCAACGTCGGTGTCCAGTTGGAGCGTGCCTGGGCGACCGGTCGCTTCACGGTGAACTTCTAAGAACAACCTGTGGTAAAGGCCCCCGGAGTAGTGTCCGGGGGCTACGCCCGCAAACAACCAACACATGAGCCTCGATCAAGGATATTGGAAGAACAAGTTCATAACGGACTTGAAGAAGTGGGGAGTCGAGATCCCCGAGAACGCGACATACGACCAGATCAAGTCGCTGCACAAGAACAGCCGCGCCGCCAACAAGACCCCCAAAGAGCCAAGGGCGCCGAAGCCTGCAAAGGCTCCGGCGATGCACGACTCACAGACGCTGGAAGCCAACACCATCCAAGAACTGAAGGAGATGGTGGCGATCCTGATGGCCGAGCGCAACACGAAGCCCACCCAGAATTTCGGCGACACCGCCGCCATGAAGGAGCTTCTGCTCGCGGTGAAGGAAGGTACTACGGATGCTCGTGGGATGCTCAGGGCTGGCTATGTCCCCCCGGACGACATCATCCCGACAGTGAAGTTCTTCGCCCCATTCCATCACTACTACATCCCGTCGAAACCCAACGGCGCT
>JACDJC010003015.1_pt1 | contig 12578 bp, 7 predicted proteins | sample 7454191 | NCBI WGS metagenome assembly JACDJC01 (sample SAMN14253291, study PRJNA609438) | sludge metagenome | isolation source: sludge after 25d culture with pyrite and EDTA | collected 2018-12-20 | reverse complement strand
CTCCTTCGGCACCTTGACGTGGTCGAAGAAGACTTCGCAGAACTCTTCCTCGCCGCCGATGTTGCGGATCGGCCGGACGGTGATGCCGGGCGACTTCATGTCGGCCAGCAGGAAGCTGATGCCGGCCTGCTTCTTCACGGTCTTGTCCGTGCGGACCAGCATGAAGATATGGGTGGCGTCCTGGGCGAGCGTCGTCCAGATCTTCTGGCCGTTCACGATGAAGTGATCGCCTTCCAGGACGGCTTCGGTGCGCAGCGAGGCAAGGTCGGAACCGGCGTTGGGCTCGGAATACCCCTGGCACCATATGTTCTCGCCCGAGATGATCTTGGGCAGGTATTTGCTGCGCTGCGCCTCGGTGCCGTACTTGATCAGCACGGGACCGATGTTGATGATGCCCTGGTCGGGCGTGCGGGCCACGCCGTAGGCCTCCATTTCCTCGATGAAGGCGATCAGCTTGTCGGGGTCCAGCCCCATGCCGCCGTGTTCGCGCGGCCAGGCGGGCGCGATCCAGCCCTGGCGCGACAGCGCCAGGTACCAGTCCTTGAGGTCGGCCCAGTGCAGGCGCTTGGGCGGGTTGCGCAGGGCGTCGGGGTAGTTCTCTTTGAGGAAGCGCCGTATGGTGGCGCGAAAGACCGGCTCGGGCACGCGGTTCCAGTCCGTGTCCTGGCCGGCGTCCATGGGCTCGGCGCGGGTTTCCGCTTCCCCCTCGCCGGCGCCGGCGCCCGAATAGGCCAGCCGGCGGCATTCCTGCACGCCGCCCAGCCAGCCCGCGAGATGCAGGGCGCGTTTCAGATAAAGGCCCACGTCCAGTTCGTCCGTATAGCCGATCGCTCCGTGGAACTGGATCGCCAGCCGCGTCATGAGCAGGGCGGCATGCGCGCAGCGCGCCTTGACCCGGCCGCTGCCCGCGGCGAACCGCCCGGCGTCCTCGGGCGGTTGGTCGAGGAATTCCCGCAGCACCGCGCCGGCGAGCTCCACCTGCAGGCGGGCGTCCACCATGCGGTGCTGCAAGGCTTGATTGCTGCCTATCGGCTTGCCGAACTGCACGCGCGTCTTGAGATAGTCGAGCGTGGCCTGGAACGCCTGTTCGGCGATGCCCAGCAGTTCGGCGGCCTGGACGGCGCGCGCGCAGCCGTGGGCATGCTGCAGCGCCCGTTCCGCCGCTTCGGCGTCGGCCAGCCGGTTGCCCGACGGCACCATGGCCTGGTCCAGGTTCAGGGTGGCGGCCAGCGAGCCGTCGACCCGCGCATGCGTGTCGACGCGCAGCCCGGCGGTAGCGGCCGGCACCCAATGGACGCCCGCGGCGCTGCCGCCGCAGAACACCAGCCAGCCGTCGGCGACGGCGGGGTACACCCATTGCTTGGCGCCCGATATGGCGGTCGAGCCGCCGTGCGCATCGGCGCGCGTGCCGGCGATCTGGCCGGCCGTCGGCGCGCCGCCGTGGGATTCCTGCCAGGCCAGTCCCACGACCCGCGTGCCCGCCGCCAGCCCGGCCAGCAATTCATCGCGCAAGGCCGAGGCGGGCAGCGCCGCCAGCGCGGCGGCCGCGTGGATGGCCGTGGGCAGATAGGGTTCGGGCAGGAGATTCCTGCCGATTTCGGTCGCGATGGCGGCCGCGGCGCCCAGGCCCAGTTCCAGGCCTCCCAGCTCTTCCGGCGCCAGCAGGCCGGTCCAGCCGGCTTCCGCCATTTTTTGCCAGACTTCCCGCTCGTAGCCCGGAACGGTGTCGCGCAGCGCCCGTAGGCGCGCCGGCGGTGAAACGGCGCGCAGGAAGTCGCGGGCGCTGTCCGCGAAAGCCTGTTCCATCTGCCGTCGTTCGTTTTGACTGCTTGCTTGCATGATTCCCCGATTGTCCGCGTGATTCCGATTGACCGGGCCAGTGTAGGGGCAAATGCCCGCAAGGGTCAGGGGGCAAACACGTAAACCAGAGTTGCGCATTCTGTTAATCGGGCGCGGATATAACGATAAGGGCATATCTGGATTGCCTGCGCTTCGCTGGCGCGAAGGCCATGCTTGCCCTAGACTCCGTTCGTGTGCATGGCGGCCGCTGGCCGCATGGAAAACAGGAGAATTGCAGTGCTGCCTTTGTTATCGCATATTCGCGTGCTCGATCTGAGCCGTGTGCTGGCGGGTCCGTGGAGCAGCCAGATCCTGGCGGATCTGGGCGCCGATGTCATCAAGGTCGAACGCCCCGGGCGCGGCGACGACACCCGCGCCTGGGGGCCCCCCTTCCTGAAGCGCGCCGACGGCGGCAATACGGAAGAGGGCGGCTACTTCATCGCGGCCAATCGCGGCAAGCGTTCCATCACGCTCGACCTCCAGACCCCCGAAGGCCAGGAAATCGTCAAGAAGCTGGCGGCGCAATGCGACGTGGTCCTGGAGAACTACAAGGTCGGCACGCTGGACCGCCTGGGGCTGGGCTACAAAGACCTCGCGGCCATCAACCCCGGCATCATCTATTGCTCGGTCACCGGCTTCGGCCAGACCGGCCCGCGCAGCAAGCTTCCCGCCTACGACTTCCTGATCCAGGCCATGGGCGGGCTGATGAGCGTGACCGGCGAACGCGACGACAAGCCGGGCGGCGGGCCGCAGAAGGTCGGCGTGCCCATCGTGGACCTGGTCACCGGCGTATACGGCGCGGTGGCCATCATGGCGGCCCTGGTGGGCCGCAGCCAGACCGGCCAGGGCGACCACATCGACCTGGCGATGCTGGACGTGCAGGTCGGCCTGCTGGCCAACCAGGCCATGAACTACCTGCTGTCGGGCAACACGCCCAAGCGCACCGGCACGGCGCATCCCAACATCCAGCCGCAAAGAATCTTCGATTGCCGCAACGGGCAGATCGTGCTGGTGGTGGGCAACGACGGGCAGTTCCAGGCGCTGTGCGACGTGCTGGGCCACCCCGAACTGAAGGACGACGAGCGTTTCATCACCAACGGCAAGCGCGTGATGAACCAGTCGGCGCTTGACCCGATACTCGACGCCGCCTTCCTGTCGCAGGACCGGGAGCACTGGCTTGCCAGGCTGGAAGAGGCCGGCATTCCGGCGGGCCCGATCAACAGCATCCCCGAAGTGTTCAACGAGCCGCAAGTCGTGCATCGGGAAATGCTGCGCCATCTGCCGCATCCCCTGGCCGGCACCGTGCCGCAGGTGATGAGCCCGCTGCGCTTTGCGCGCGCGCCCCTGAAGACCGACACCCCGCCGCCGCTGCTGGGCCAGCACACCGACGAAGTCCTGGGCGGCCTGGGTTTTTCCAGCGAAGAAATCGAAAGCCTGCGCCGCCGCAAGGTGGTCTGAGCGGCGCGCCCAATCCCACGCAACAAGGATAGACGACATGCATGACGATTACACCGAACTCAAGATCGAACGCATCGGCCACGTGGCCGTGCTGCGCCTTGCCAACCCGCCGGTCAACGCCCTGAGCACCACCCTGATGAACGAGCTCACGCTGGCGCTGGACCGCATCTCCGAATCCGACGACGTGCGCGCCGTGGTGCTCACGGGCGAAGGCAAGGTGTTCTGCGCCGGGGCGGACCTGAAGTCGCGCGGGGAAACCATCAAGGGGCCGGGCGATCTGCCCCAGCACTCCCGCCGCACGCGGGAATGCTTCCACGCCATACGGGAATGCTCCAAGCCGGTCGTCGGCGCGATCAACGGCGCCGCGCTCGGCGCGGGGCTGGCCATCGTCGCCTCCTGCGACATCCTGGTCGCCGCCCGGACCGCGGTGGTCGGCCTGCCTGAAATCAACGTGGGCCTGCTGGGCGGCGGGCGCCACGGCATGCGGCTGTTCAGCCATTCCCGCCTGCGCCGCATGATGCTGACGGGCTTGCGGGTCGATGGCGACGAGCTCTATCGCCTGGGCGTGGTCGAGGCCAGCGTGCCGGTGGAAGAAGTCCTGGACCGCGCGCTCGAACTGGCGCGGGAAATCGCCTCCAAGAGCCCGCTGTCCACCGTGCTCGCCAAACAGACGCTGAACGCCATCGAAGACATGAGCCTGCGCGACGGCTATCGCTACGAACAGGACATGACCGCCGCCATCGCCAAGACGGACGATGCGAAGGAAGCGAGGCTGGCCTTCCTGGAAAAGCGCGCGCCCGTGTTCCGAGGTTCCTGACGCGGGCCGCATGCGGCTAAAATCGCAGGCACGGCAAACCTTGCGGAGAAAACACATGCGCGCAGCCTGGTATTCCAAGAACGGAAAAGCGGAAGACGTCCTCGAAGTCGGGGACCTGCCCGATCCCACGCCGGGCCCCGGCGAGGTCAGGGTCAGGCTTCACACGTCGGGGGTGAATCCCTCCGACGTCAAGTCCCGGGCCGGCAGCCGTCCCGTCCAGTCGGGGTTCATCGTGCCGCACAGCGACGGCGCGGGCGTGATCGACCAGGTCGGGGAAGGCGTCGCGCCGGACCGCATCGGCAAACGCGTATGGATATGGAACGGGCAATGGCGGCGGTCCATGGGCACGGCGGCGCAATACATCGCACTGCCCTCCGAACAGGCCGTCCCCCTGCCCGACTGGATCGAATTCGACGAAGCCGCCTGCCTGGGCATTCCGGCCATGACGGCCTTCCATGCGGTCGAACTGCTGGGCGAGCTCCAGGGCAAGAATATCCTGGTCACCGGCGCCGCCTCGGGCGTGGGCTTCTACGCCGCGCAATTCGCCATGATCAAGGGCGCCCGGGTCATCGCCACCGTCGGCTCGGCCGACAAAGCCGCCTTGCTGGCGCGCATCGGGGTTTCCGACGTCATCCTGTACAAGAACGGCAAGGTGGCCGAGCAAATCCTGGCCTGCACCGGCGGCCAGGGCGTCGACGGCGTGGTCGACCTCGATTTTTCATCCACGACCAAGCTGGTGTCGGCGGGCGCGGTCGCCCACCACGCCGTGGTGGTGTCCTACGGCTCCAACGTGCGCGAAGGCATCGCCTTCGATTTCGGCGCTTGGCTGCCCCGGTCCATCAGCCTGCATTTCTTCCTGGTCTACGAACTGCGTCCGGCCGAGCGCGCGGCCGCCATCCAGGGCATCAACGCGCTCTTGCAGAACGGCCGCCTGCAGCACGTCGTGGGCGCATCGTTCTCGCTGGAGGACATCGTGCGCGCCCACCAGGCCGTCGAGGCCGGCCAGACCGTCGGCAACGTCGTCGTCAATTTGCCCTGAGCGCCCCGATCCAATGCGCTGGTGGTAACCCTTATTCGTCGCGTCCTGATATATAAATTAGAGTGCAGCGGGGATATGGCCTCAATGGCCAAGCGTTCTACGACGAAGCGTTGCGCCGGCCATACGACCGTGCGGCAAGCAACATTGGGTGGATACGATGCGCGACCTGGATCAAAAAGTAGAGCGGCTTGCAATCGAAATCGGTCTCGACCACCGTGAGCTCGCCGAACGCAAGCAATTCCTGGAGCTCACGGACGACGACGCGCGCCGTCTGCGCCTGGTCAACGAAAGGCTGCGGGGGCATTACCATCGCCTGGCCGACGCCTTCTACGACCACCTGACCAGCTTCGACCAGCTAAGGAAGCTGCTGGGGGCGGACGAACAGCTGGCGCGGCTCAAGCACGTCCAGAGCGCCTACTTCCATAGCCTGATGGCGGGCGATTACGGCGCGGATTACGTTCGCGACCGCCTGCGCGTGGGGCTGGTGCATCAGCGCATCGGCATCGAACCCAAGTGGTATCTGGGCGCGTACCGCAAGTACGTCGCCGAAATGCAGAGGCTGTTGTGGGAACTGCTGGGCGACGATCCCGACGAATTCCTGGCCACCTGCAATGCGCTCATCAAGGTGGTGTGCTTCGACATCTCCCTGGCGCTGGACACCTACTTCCAGGCCGACACCGAGGAAATCCTGGAGCACAAGGAGTACGCGGAGCAGATCGTCGCCACCATGCCCAGCGGCCTGATGATGATCAGCGAGAACCTGCTGATCCTGTCCATGAATCCCGCAATGCGCGCCATGTTCCTGATGGACGACGACGTCTCGGGCGTGGGCATGCCGTTGTTCACCCTGGTCAAGAGCAGCCTGCTGCAGAATGCGGCGGTCGAGGCCCTGGCGACCGAATCCGGCAACAGCGGCATATTCGTCGCCATGCAGCGGGGCGCGGCGGTGGTGCACCTGAATTTTTCATTGACCTGCATCCGCTACCGGGGCAAGAAGCTGCTGCTCGCCATGGCGGAGGACGTCAGCGAAAAACTGGAAGCCCGGGCGCAGCTGGCTGAAATCGAAGACCGCTACCGCATGACCTTCGACTATGCCGCCGTGGGGCTGGCCCAGACCATGCCGGACGGCAGGCTGTCGCGCGTCAATGCCAAGTTCTGCGAGATCCTGGGCTATCGGCCCGAAGAACTGCTCGGCCGCCGCATGGCCGAATTTGCCCATCCCGAGGAAAAGGCGAGCGCGCATGCCATGGTGGCCAGCGTGCTGGCCGGGAAGCTCGAAGGCTATCGCCGGGAACGGCGCTATCTGCACAAAGACGGCCATATCGTCTGGGCCGGCGTCACGGTCTCGTGCCTGATGGACGGCGGGCTGTGCATGGGCCTCGTCCTGGTGCTGGAAGACATCTCGCAGCGCAAGCTCATGGAGCAGGAGCTCGCCATGCTGGCCTGCCAGGACCCGCTGACGCAGCTGCCCAACCGCGTGCTGCTCCAGGACCGGCTGGCCCACGAACTGCGGCGCGCCGAACAGAACGGCAGCGCCGTGGCCGTCATGTATATCGACCTGGACCGCTTCAAGAACGCGAACGACAGCCTCGGGCACAAGGCCGGCGACGCCGTGCTGGTGGAGGTCGCGCGCAGGCTGCAGGCGCTGGCCGGCGCGGCCGACACCGTCGCCCGGCCGGGCGGCGACGAGTTCGTCATGGTGATGCCCGACGTGGCCACGGAAGACGGCGTCGCCCGGCGCGCGCAGGCGATCCTGGCCAGCCTGTCGCGGGTCATCCGCTTTGACGACGGCGAGTTCTACACGGGCGCGAGCATCGGCATCGCCCTGTTTCCCGCCGACGGAGACAACGGCGAGGCCATGCTGAAGCACGCCGATGCGGCCATGTATCGGGCCAAGGAATGCGGGCGCAACAACTTCCAGTTCTACACCGAAGAACTCAGCGCGCGGAACGCGCAGCGCATGTATCTCACCAACGGCCTGCGCCAGGCGCTGGATCGGAACGAATTCCAGCTGCACTACCAGCCCAAGCTGGAGGCCCGCAGCGGGCGCGTGGTCGGGGTAGAGGCCCTGATCAGGTGGTTCCCGGCCGGGGGCGGCATGATCTCGCCCGCCGAATTCATCCCCATCGCCGAAGAATCGGGCCTCATCATCCCCATCGGCGACTGGGTGCTGGCCACCGCCTGCAAGCAGGCCGCCGGCTGGCGCCGCGAGGGGCGGGACGGCTTCCGCGTGGCCGTCAACTTGTCGGCGGCGCAGCTCAAGAACCGGGACGTCGTGCAAGTGGTGGCGCAGGCGCTGCGCGACGCCGACTGCCCCGCGGACGCCCTGGATCTCGAAATCACTGAAAGCATGCTGATGGAAAACCCCGAAAAAGTGTCGCGCACGCTGCAAGGCCTGTGCGACCTGGGCGTGCGCCTGTCCATCGACGACTTCGGAACCGGCTATTCCAGCCTCAACTACTTGAAGAGCTTCCCCATCCACGAGCTCAAGATCGACCAGACTTTCATACGCGACATCCCGGGCGAAGCCGGGCACGCGTCCATCGTGAAGGCCATCATCGATCTGGCGCACAGCATGGAGCTGATCGTGGTCGCCGAGGGGGTGGAGACGGCCGAACAAAAAGCCTTCCTGGAACGCGAGCGTTGCGACGAATTGCAGGGCTACCTGTTCAGCAAGCCGCTGCCGGCCCATCAACTGGGGCAGCTGCTCGATTCCGGCGCCATCGGCCGGGCATGGTCCGGCACCGTGTCCTGAACGGTCCGCACGCTGTCGCGGCCGGCCCGCTTGGCCTCGTACAGCCCCTCGTCGGCCATCTGCAGCAACTGTTCGAAGCTCTCGATGCCGTCGCGCAGCGACGCCACCCCGATCGATGCCGTGAACCGGATGACTTCCCCCTTGGCCGTGACCGTGCCGTTTTCGGCGATGGCGGCGCGCACGCGCTCGGCGATCGACAAGGCATTGGCAAGATTGGCATGCGGCAGCAGCACGGCGAATTCTTCGCCGCCCAGCCTGCCCGCGACGTCCTGTATGCGGTTGCCCGCGTGCAGAATGTCGCTCAGGGCCTTCAAGACCTGGTCGCCGGCATGATGGCCGTAGGTGTCGTTGATGGATTTGAAGTGGTCCACGTCCAGCATCATGACCGACAGCGGGTGCCCGTGCCGCCGGGCGGCCAGCACTTCCGCGTCGCCCGTCGCCATGAAGTGGTTGCGGTTGGGCAGGTTGGTCAGCCCGTCCCGGTGCGCCAGCAGCTGCAGCCGGTTCATGGTCTCCACATGCTGGCTGATGTCGCGCCCGATGTTGACGATGCCTTGCGGGGCGTCGCCGTCGCCCCACAGGGGGCGGGCCAGCCATTCGATGTCGCGCAAGCCTTTCGCGGTGTCGCTGCGCTGCCGATAGCGGATGAAGTACGGAGGATTCAGCACGTCGTCCAGGTGGATGGCGGCGTCCGCGTCGTTCCCGCCGCCCATGCTCAGGAAATGCCTGCCCAGCAGCGCCGCGGGCTCGGCGCCGTAGAGCTCGCAGAACGCGGGGTTCACATAGGTGTAGCGGCCCTGGATGTCCATTTTCACCACCAGGTCGGTGGTGCCTTCCACGATCAGGCGGTAGTCCTCGTCCTTGGCGCGCAGCGCCTTCTGCGCCATGGCCTCTTTTTCATCGAAAAGATGCTGCCGCACCTGGTACACCAGCAGACAGATCACGGCCGCGATGGAAATCAGTATGAACAGCCCCGCTTCCAGCAGCGCCAGGCGCTTCCAGGGAGCCAGGACCACGCCGGTGTCGCGCCCGGTCGCGATGATCAGGGCGTCGTCCATGTGCAGCTCGCCGGCGTAGGCGGTGCGCAGCGCCACCACCTGGGTCTGGGGATGGGACGCCGGACGGTCGTACATGACCGAGCTGTGCTTGCCGCTGCGCAGGTGGCGCATGAACACGGCGTTGTCCAGGCTGTGCTGGTGGTCGCCTCCGGCGCTGCGCGGACGCCGCAGGAAGGGGAGGCCGTCGGAATGCACGATGGCGGCCCACATGTCGGGCGCGTACAGGACGGACTTCAGGAGCGTATCGAAATACTCGGTGTTCAGCGTGGCATAGGCCATGCCTTTGAAGTTGCCGTCGGGCTTGATGATGGCGCGGCTCAAGTTCACCGAATAGACGTTGGCCGCGCTGACATAGGGTTCCGACACGTACAGCGTCTTGGCGGCGGGCGCCCGCTGCACCGTCTTGAAGTATTCGCGACGGCTGAAGTCGGATCCGATGTGCTCGGGCCGGCTGGACGCCGTCTGGCGCCCGGTGTGGTCGAGCACCCCCGCGGTGCCCACGCCCGGCATGGCGCTCACCATGGACTTGAGATAGGCGATCTGCGCCATCACGTCCTGGCTCTGCGCATAGGCCAGTATCGATTCCAGGGCCTGGTTGGTGCTGGCCAGATGCAGTTCGATGTTCTGGGCGATGATGGTGGATTGGGTCGCCAGCCTTTCTTCTTCGCTTTTCCGGGCGCGGTGGTATTCCGTCCACAAATGCGCGACGACGATGGCGGCCAGTACCAGCAGGGCGACCCCGAGGGTGAGCTGTTGCGCCCTGGCACGCCTGGAGGTCATATTGGAGACGGACATGGGATAGGTGCCGGCGGGGCCGAGGCTGTGTGGGCAAGAGTGTGGGGACGGGTATGGCGTGGTATTGTAACGAAAAATGATTTTTTCACGGAGAGGGGCGCGATGACGATCCGATATGCCAAGCTGTTGCTGGTTGCCTCGATGGCGTTCTATGTAACGCTGGTGGCCTTCGGCAACCTCACCGACTACGGCAGCAATCTCGCCTTCGTGCGGCACGTGCTGGCCATGGACACCATTTTTCCGGATTCGGCCATCCGCTACCGCGCCATCGAATCGCCGACCGCCCAGCACGCCCTTTATGGGCTCATCATCCTGGCGGAGATACTGACCGCCGCCATCTGCTGGCTGGGCGCCTGGCGCATGGGGCGCCGCTTGCGGGCGTCCGCCGCGGAGTTCGACAAATCCAAGAACACCGCCGTCGTGGGGCTGGTCCTGGGCTTCGTGCTGTGGCAAGTGGGCTTCATGGCGATCGGCGGCGAATGGTTCGGCATGTGGATGTCGCCGCAGTGGAACGGGCAGGAATCCGCGTTCCGCTTCGCCACCACGCTCATCCTCGTGCTGATCTTCCTGACCCGGGGCGACGCCGACACCGGCGCTTGACTCGGCGCGCCCCGGGCGGACGGGGCGCCCGGACCGTTACTGCAGCTTGATGTCCAACTCTTTGATCAAGGGCTCCATGGCGGCGCGGTCCTCGGCGATGGTCTTCGCCAGTTCCTCCGGGCTGCTGCCGATGGGAATCATGCCCAGGTTGGCCAATTGCTCTTGAAGCGCGGGCTCCTTCAGGATGCCGGCGACGGTCTGCTGGATTTCCAGCACCCGCTCGCGCGGCAGCCCGGCCGGCCCCATGAGGCTGATCCAGGGCTGGGACGAATAGCCTTCGAGCCCCGATTCGTTCAGCGTGGGCACGTCGGGCAGGCCGGAGAAGCGGCTGGGGCTGGTGATGGCCAGCGCGCGGACCCGGCCGCCGTCGATCAGGCCCTTGGCGCTGGACGGGGCGTCCAGCGCGATATCGAGCTGGCCGCCGAGCAGATCGTTCTGGGTCTTGCCGGACGAGGAAGACGGCACGTACAGCGCCGTGATGCCGGCGCGCCTGGAAGTCTGTTCCCAGACCAGGTGGAAAGCCGTGCCGACGGTGAACGAGCCGATGGAGACGTCGCGCGCCTTGGTCGCGTCGACGAAATCCCGCCAGGTCTTCAGGGGGCTGTCTTTGGACACGATGAATATGAAGGGCGTGCGGGCGACCAGGGATATCGGGGTCAGGTCCTTGACCGGATCGAATGGCAGCGACTTCACCGTGAACGGCATGATGGTGACGGCGGAGGCCACCACCATGCCCAGCGTGTAGCCGTCGGCCGGCGCTTCGACGATGCTGCGGGTGCTGATGATGCCCGAGGCGCCCGGCTTGTTTTCGACGATGACCGGCTGGCCCCATTTCGAGCTGAGCCGGTTCGCGACGATGCGCAGCATGACGTCCACCGGGCCGCCCGGCGGGTTCGACACGATGATGGTCACCGGCCGTTCAGGGTAGGCCGCAAGGGCGGCGGTGCCGAAGCAGGCCGTGGTGGCCAGGAGCAGACAGCGTAGGACGTTCTTGAGCAAGGCGGGTCTCCGGAAATTGGAATGGAACTGGAATGCAAATTGGAATGGGGTCAGGCCAGGATTTCGAGATGCGGGAAGGGCGGCCAGTCGGCCGCCCCTTCGCGTATGAATTTTATCCAGTTGGACTGGATTTTCCGCGTGAGGCGCGCGGCGTCGTCCGCCGTGGTGCCGGCGAGCATGGGCGCGGCGCCGAAGGCGTCGAGCGTGCCGAAGACGAAGGGCAGCTCGATGCAATGGCATGCGCCATAGCGCTCGGTGGGCGCATGGTCGAACCGGTAGGCCCATGCCGACCGCCCCTGCGCGCGCGCCGCCTCGGCCCAGGCGCGGGACGGCGCGCCGAACACCCGGTCGCCCGCCGCCTGGCTGGCGTCGTCGATGTGCACGTTCGGAAAGGCCGCCATTTCGTTGCGCGTATAGCCGATGAGGACGTCGGCCTTGCCGGCGCTGCTGCGGCGGATGTCGTCCATGTGGCCGGTGATCACGTCCCCGTCCACGACCGGGCAGAACAGGGCGCGGCCGATCTCATCGCTCTTGAGGGCCTCCAGGACGGCGGGCGCGCGCTGGGCGCGCAGCAGGTCCTGGCAGGGCAGGGCGCGGGCCTCTTCCAGGTTGCGCGCGCCGGCCGCCTCCAGCACTTTCCGGCCGAGCACGGCCGCCTCGTCGGCGGACCGGAAGCCGCGGCCCAGCGAGGCGCTTTGAAGAATGGCGCGGCTGAACAGGGGGTTGCGGCCCAGCATGGCGGCGATGCACGACCCGCCGGCCGACTGGCCCATGAGCGTGATGGCCGACGGATCGCCGCCGAAATTCTCGATGTTTTCCGCCACCCATCGAACGGCGGCTTCCTGGTCGAGCAGGCCCAGGTTGGCGGGCATGCCGGGCACGTAGAGCCAGCCCAGCGCGGCGAGCCGATAGTTGGGCGCGACCACCACGATATCGCCCAGCGCCGCGAGCTTTTCGCCCGAGTACCAGTCGGGGGCGCCGCCCCCGCTTTGCCAGGCGCCGCCGTGCAGCCAGACGACGACCGGGCGCTTGCGCTTGTCCGGCGCCGGCGTCCAGATGGTCAGGTGCAGGCAGTCTTCGGCTTGCGGGTCGTTCAACGGGCCCATGACGTCTTCGAGGCGCGAGGGCAGCTGCGGCGCCAGCGGCCCGGGCCGGGTGCAGTCGAGTTCGGTGTAGGGGGCCGGCGGGGCCGGCGGGGCGAAGCGCAGGGGCCCCACG
>JACDJC010003014.1_pt1 | contig 12582 bp, 10 predicted proteins | sample 7454191 | NCBI WGS metagenome assembly JACDJC01 (sample SAMN14253291, study PRJNA609438) | sludge metagenome | isolation source: sludge after 25d culture with pyrite and EDTA | collected 2018-12-20 | reverse complement strand
GTTTTTCTTCACCAGGCCTACCAGCAGGATGATGCCGACGAAGCTGAAGATGTTGAGCTCCTCGCCCATCAACAGCAGCACCAGCAGCGCGCCGAAGCCTGCCAGCGGTAGCGCGGTGAGGATGGTGAGCGGATGGCCGAGGTGTTCGTACAGCACCGCCAGCACCATGTAGATGACGACCACGGTGAACAGCAGCAGCAGCGGCAGCTGGACGGTGGATTCCTGGAATTTCTGCGCGGCGCCGGTGAATTCCAGCGCCACCTCGGACGGCACCACGTCCTTCGCCGCGTCGTAGGCCGCTGCCAGCGCCCGATCGAGCGAGACGCCGGCCGCCAGGTTGAACGACAGCGTGACCGCGGGCTGCTGGCCGTAGTGGTTGACCGCGATCGGCCCGACTCCTGCCTCGACCTGGGCGACCGCGTCGAGCCGGGTGAGCGCGCCGGTTGCGGTTTTCAGCGGCAGCTGACCGATGATCGCGGGGTTGAGCTGCGCCTCGGGCAGGGCCTTGATGCTGACGTTGAACTGGTCGCTGGCGCCGTAGATCTGGCTGATCCGCCGTCCGCCGAGTGCGTCGTAAAGCGCCTGCTGCACCTGCTCGCTGGTGATGCCGAGGCGCGCCGCTTCGATGGGGTCGAGGCTGACCCGCAGTTCGGGGTTGCGCAGTTCGAGATCGCTGTTGACGTCGGTAATTTCCGCAACCGAGTCGAGTCGCTTTTCCACCGCGAGCGCCGCCGCTTTCAATGCTTCGAAATCGCCCGAGGTCAGGGTCAGCTGATAGTCACTGGCGGACGAGAGCGCGCCGACGTTGATCGATGCCGGATTCTGGAAAGTAACGTTGACGCCGCTGATTCCGCGCGTAGCGGCCTTCAACGTGTCGATCACCTGGTCGGCGCCGGGACGAGTGTCGCGTGGCGCGAGGCGGATCACCAGCCGGCCTGAATTGCTGCCCGACACCCCGCCGCCGCGCTGCCCGGCGCTCGACATCAGGCCTGCGACCGCCGGATTTTTCTGCACGATGGCCGCAATCTGTTCCTGGCGGCGGCTCAGTTCGTCGAACGGGATGCCTTCGGGGTACTGGATATTCGCAAAAATCATCCCCGAATCGACCCGCGGAATGAAACCCTGTTTGACCTGCCCGGCCAGCCACACCATCGCGCCCAGCACCGCCAGCGACAGCAACAGCATCGCGCCGCGATGACGCATGCTGGCACGCAGGGTGACGCCGTAAAAATCACGAAAGCGGTTGAATCCCGAATCAAACAGCCGTGACAATGGGTTGTTGAGCGGCTCGTTCACCAGCCCGCGCGCGCACAGCATCGGCGTGAGCGTCAGCGCCACCACGCCGGACAGCAGCACCGCGACGCCGATGCTGACGGCGAATTCCTGGAACAGCCGCCCGATCATGCCGCCGAGGAACAGGATCGGCAGGAACACTGCCGCGAGAGACAGCGTCATCGACAGCACAGTGAAGCCGATTTCCTGCGCACCGTCGAGCGCGGCCTGCATCCGGTTCTTACCCATTTCCAGATGGCGGGTGATGTTCTCGATCACCACCACCGCGTCGTCGACCACAAAACCGATCGCCAGCGTGATCGCCATCAGCGACAGGTTGTTGAGGCTGTAGCCGGCCAGATGCATGAAGGCGAAGGTGCCGAGCAGCGAGCTCGGCAACACCAGCGCGGCGATCAGGGTGGCGCGCAGGTTGTGCAGGAATGCGAAGATGACGAGGATCACCAGCCCCAGCGCCAGCAGCAGGGTGAAATTCACTTCGCGCAGCGAAGCCTTGACGAACAGCGAGCGGTCGAAATGCACCTGCAGGCGCACGCCGTCGGGTAGTTCCGACTCGATCTGCGGCAGCAGCGCGCGGATGCGGTCGGCGACCTCGACCGTGTTCGCGCCCGGCTGGCGCTGCACCGCCAGCACGATGGCGCGGGTGCCGTTGTACCAGGTCTTGCGCTTGTCGTCCTCGACGCCGTCCTCGGCCCGGCCGAGGTCCTTGACCCTGAGCGCGATGCCGTCGTGATAGGCGACGACGATCTCGCCAAAGTCGGCGGCGTTGGCCAGCGCCACCGGCGCCTTCACCGTATACGAACGGGTCGCGCCGTCGAGCGTGCCGGACGGCAGGTTGGCGTTGGCAGCCTGCACCGCCGTGATCACCTCGGCAAACGTCAGCCCACGCTGCTGCAGCTTGGCCGGATCGAGATACAGCCGCAGCGCGTATTTCTGCGAGCCGAACACCAGTACCTGCGCCACCCCGGACAAGCTCGACAAACGCTGCGCGACGCGTGAATCGGCGATGGCGTCGAGTTCGGTCAGCGGCAGGCGCTCGGCCGACATCGCCAGATAAAGAATCGGCGAGTCGGCCGGATTGATTTTGCGCAATTGGGGTGGATCCATGCCCTGCGGCAGGTTGCGCGCGGCCTGCGCGATTGCGGTCTGCACGTCCTGCGCGGCGGCGTCGATATTGCGACTAAGTTCGAATTGCAGCGTGATGTTGGTCGATCCCTGACCTGACTGCGAACTCATCGACTCGATTCCTGCCACCGTCGACAATTGCCGCTCCAGCGGTGTGGCGACGGTGTTGCCCATGGTTTCGGGATTGGCGCCGGGCAGCGACGCGCTGACGCGTAAAGTCGGAAAGTCCACCTGCGGCAGGTCGTTCACCGGCATTTTCAAGTAGGCGATGGTGCCGAACAGCGCCATCGCCAGCACCAGCATCAGGGTGGCGACCGGGCGTTCGATGAACAGCCGCGACAGATTCATCGGCTCGCGCCTTCGAGCTTGACCGTGCTGCCTGCCTTGAGCCGCTGCGGAATCTCGATCAGCACCGGCTCACCCGCGCGCAGTTCGCCTTCCACCACCTGCTCGCCGTCCAGGCTGCGCAGTTTTTTAACCGGCTGCACCAGCGCCTTGCCGTCGCGCACCACGTAGACGTAGCTGCCTTCCTGCGCGTGTTGCAGCGCGGCTTCCGGAACGACTTTGGCGTTCGGCTCGGTGCCCAGCAGCAGACGCAGCTCCACCCCCTGGCCCGACAACCATCCGGGGGGCGCGGCGTTCATGCGCACCTTGATCGGCACCGTCCCGGTGAGTGGATCGATCTGCGCATCGACGAACACCAGTTCGCCCTGCGCCCGCAGGCTGCGATCCGCGGCGGCGACGATTTCGGCCGCCACCTTGCCGTGCGCCTGCGCGGCGGCGAGTTGCGGCCAGTCCTGCTGCGCCACGCTGGCGCGCACGTCGAGCGCGCCGGGGGCAAGCAGCGTGGTGAGTGGCTCGCCGCCGGCCTGCACCAGGCTGCCGGGGCGCACCGCGATGCGCCCGATGCGTCCGGCAATCGGCGCGCGAATCTGCGCGTAGCGGGCGTCGAGCTGCGCCGCCTCAAGCTCGGCACCCGCCGCGCCGGCGCGCGCGCGCGCGGCCTCCAGCGCCAGTTTCACGTCGTCGAATTCCTGGCGGCTGATATAGCCCGACTGCATCAGCGGGGTGAGGCGCTCGAGCTTTTGCTGCGCGTCGGCGATTTCCGCGCGCGCACCGGTCAGTGCCGCCTGGCTTTGCGCCATGCGCGCCTGCGCCGGCCGCGCATCCAGGCTGAACAACGCCTGTCCGGCGCGCACGCTGTCGCCCTCCTGCACCTGCTGCCGCAGCACCGTGCCGCTCACCTGGGCGACGATGGCGACCTGCTGCGACGCCTCCAGGGTGCCGGGTAGATCGATCACCCGCGGGAAATCACGCACCACCAGCGGAACGGTCTTGACACTCAGGGCGCGGTCGCCGCCTGCCTGTTTATTGCCGGCGCCGTCCTGGGTCTGGCTGCGGTAGACCACCCCGGCGACGAGCGCCAGAACAATAACGAATAGAAGGATGCGCAGTTTCATGGTGTGCTTGCCGAAGGTGCAGCGGGCAGACGGCCCAGCGCGTGATTCAAACGGGAAAACGCCGCCAGCCAGTCGCTGTCGGCCTGCGCCTGCGCCTGGCGCGCACGCGCGAGGTCGGCCTGCGCAGTCAGGAGTTCGAGCAGATTGCCGACACCGGCGTCGTAGCGCGCCGCGGCGGCCGCAGCCGATTCGCTGGCGCTGTCGAACTGCAGCGTGACGCCGTCGCGCTGCGATTGCGCGTGACGCACGTCGAGATAGGCTTCGGTCACCGCCAGCGCCACCTGGCTGCGTTGCGCCGCGGCCTCGGCCTGCAGCCGCTCGGCATCGCGCTCGGCGGCGCGCGCCTCGGCCGCGAGCCGGCCGCCGTCGAACAGCGGCAGCGACAGGTTCACGCCGATGTTGTAGGTGCTCGACGGGTTTCGCTCGTCGTTCAGGAAAAAAGTGCGGCCGCTGCTCGCGGCCAGCGACAGACTGGGCCAGCGCGCGGCCCGGGCGCGCGCTGCTTCGGCCCGTGCGCTGGCGGCGGTGGCCTGCAACGCAGCAAGGTCGGGGCGCTGCCGCTCGGCCTCGGCCAGCAGATCGGCGAGCAGGGTGCCGGCGTCGAGCGCGGTGGGCGCAGCGGTTTCCCAGTCGAGCACCAGCGTCTGCGTCTGCGCGACTGCCGCCACCCGTTTCAGCACCGCCTCGGCGCGGTCGCGGTCGCGCTCGGCGGTCTGCCGCGCCAGCCGCGCTTCGGCCAGAGCGGCGCGTGCGCGCAACTGGTCGGCGCGCGCCGCCAAGCCGGCTTGCAGCCGCACCTCGACCGCGTCGAGGCTGGAGCCCACGGCGCGTTCCTGCTGCTGCTGTGCCACCACCAGCGCCCGCGCGGCCAGCAGCTCAAAATAGGCGGTTTCGACTTCGGCGATCGCGTCCTGCAGGATGCGGTTGCCGGTCAGCAGGCTGGCGATGACCTGATAGCGCTGCGAGTCGATGTCGGCGGCGCGGGCGCCGAAGTCGAACAGCACATAGGCAAGGCTGAGGCTGGGGCCGTAGCGATCGAGCGTGGGAACCGAGACCCCGGAACTCGACAGCGCGTGGTTGCGGTTGAAATTGAACAGCCCGATCAGCGTCGGCCAGCGGTCGGCCTCGACGGCGTCCAGCCGCGCCGCCTCGGCCTGGATGCCAAGCCAGCCGGCGCGCGACTCGGGGCGTTCACGCAGCGCATGTTCGCTGAGTTCGGCGAGACTGGTGAAGCGCACGGTCGACGCGGATTCGCCGGCTGCGGCGACGGGCGCTGGCAACGAATCGAGCCGCAGCCAGAACACACCCGGCCGCGCGGGCAGGTCGAGCGTTGCCGCATGACCCAAAAACGGGCACAGCACCACAGACAACAGAAGAGAACGCAGGGTGGATTTCAAGGTAGGTCGATTTTAGACGAGGATAGGTCGAGACCGCTGGGGACCATATATACCAGGAGTCGGCTAAGCTGAACGCCGCCGGGAACCAGCATCTTCTGTAACAGCGGACTCATGTCAGCAAGGAGCGCATCGTCGTGTTCAAACTCCAGACCCTCACCGTCATGACCGCCACAGCGCTGTGTTCAGCGGCCGTTGCCGCCAGCAGCGGGTTCAGCAGCTTCACTCCACTCCACGGCGAGATCGAAGCGGGCAGCCTGCCCGAAGCTGCGCCGTTTCTGTTGTCCTCACCCCGGTTCGTGCAGAAAACCCTCGTCGTGCGCGACCCGTTAAATGCGAGGCGCTTCGACAGCGGTTCCTGGGACATGCAGACGCTGAACGAAACCGGAGCCGATGCCGGCCGTTATCTGTTCAGCGTATTCGAAACCCGCCAGGCCGGCGTCCAGCGCACCGACCTGCAGACCGGCGTCACCCAAACAATCTGGCACAGCCCGGCGGCGGCGCCGGCGCCAAACAGCTATCGCTTCTTCGACGCCGCGCGCTGGACCCCGTGGGGCACGCTGCTCACCGCCGAAGAATCCTGGAGCGACCCGCACCGGCCCGCCAGTCAGTACGGCCGCGCCTTCGAAATCATCAATCCGCTGGCCGATCCAGCCGGGATCCGGATCCGCCCGCTCAGCGTGCTGCCACGGGTGTCGCACGAAGGCATGGCGTTCGACCGGCACAACAATTTCTACTTCATCGACGAGCGCAACGGCAGCCACGTCTTCAAATACACCTCGCAGACCCCGAGCGACGGCGCGACGTTCTGGGACGCAGGCGAGACTTCGGTGCTGCGGGTCGGCGACGGCACGGTCAAAGAGGCCACCGGCGCCGCCAGTTGGGTGGCGATCACCGACGCGCGCGGCGCGCCGCTGGAAAACACCATCGTCAAGACCGACCCCAACGGTGCGATCGTGCTCGACGGCCGTGCCACCCCGAAAATTGCGCCGTATCTCGGCACCGGTTTCGATCGCCCGGAGGACCTCGAAATCCAGACTCTGGCCAACGGCGAGCAGCGCCTGTATGTCGCCACCACGGGCAGCCACAAGGTGTTTTCGATCGATCTCGCCAGCACGGTGGTCAAGCTTTTCGTCAGCCGCGACACCCGCGACATGGCGACCGGGGTCGCGGTCGGCGAGGCGTTTTCCAACCCGGACAACCTCGCCATCGACGCCGACGGCAATCTGTATGTCAGCGAAGACCAGCCCGGCGGCAAGGCCAGCATCTGGTTCGTCAGGGACGACGACCGCGACGGGGTCGCCGAGGAAATGGGAATCTGGGCGACGCTCGCCACCGTCGGCGCCGAACCGACCGGCATCTACTTCGACCCGTTCAATCCCAAGCGGATGTTCGTCAACGTGCAGCATCCGGCCAGCGGATTTGATCGCACCATCGAGATCAGCGCGACGCCGGTCTCGACCATCGAAGCAGCGCCGTGATGCGAGGACGGCCGGTGGGCCTGACGCTGAACACCGTACAGCCGGTTGATCGTCTTTGCAGGAGCGCCGCCACCATGTTGGCGAACGCCAGGTCGGTTTCGGGATTTTGCCCGGGCGCCGAGGATTCGACCGGCTATCATCACAGCATGAAACCCCGCCTGACCTTCCGCCTCATTCTCGGCGACGACATCGCGCTCGGCCCGGGTAAGGTGCAACTGCTCGAAACCATCCGCGAAGCCGGCTCCATTGCCGCCGCCGGCCGTGCCATGGGGATGAGCTACAAACGCGCCTGGCATCTGGTCGACACCATGAACCGCTGTTTCGCCAGCCCACTGGTCGAAGCCAGCAAGGGCGGCGCGCGCGGCGGCGGGGCGATGCTGACCCCGCTCGCCGAGGAAGTCATCGTCCTATATCACCAGCTCGAAGCGCGGGCGCGCAAGGCAACCGAGGCCGACCTCGCGGCCTTGGTCCGCCACCTCGCCAAGTGATCCTGAACCCTCCCACCTAAGCTCCCCGGCCCTGCCGCGTCAACTCGACGCTATTTTGTTTCGATATGACATTTGGAATATATCGGGTATATTTCGCGTCGCCATCTTGCATTCACCGGAGACGTCCCATGCTTGCCCGCCTGCTTCCGCGCTTCACCCTGGCTCTCGGTTGTCTTGCACTGCCGCTGTCCGGCCAAGCCGGCCAGACGCACGTCGCCGTCGCCGCCAACTTCCTTGCGCCGATGAAGCAGCTGGCGCCGCTGTTCGAGCAGTCCAGCGGCCATACGCTGGTGGTCTCGTCGGGCTCGACCGGCAAGTTCTACGCCCAGATCAAGAACGGCGCGCCTTTCGACGTGCTGCTCGCAGCCGACGACGCCACCCCGGCACGCCTGCTGCACGAGGGCGACGCGGTTCGCACCCAGCCGTATGCCGTCGGCAAACTCGCGCTGTGGAGCGCCGATCCAGGCAAGATCGACGGCACCGATTCGGTACTGCGCCGTGGCGCCTACACTCGCCTGGCGATCGCCAATCCCCGGCTGGCGCCCTACGGCGCGGCGGCAATGCAGGTGCTTGAGAAGCTGGGCCTGGCCGACGCGGTCAAGGACAAATCCGTGGTTGGCGAAAACATCGGCCAGACCTATCAGTTTGTCGCCAGCGGCAATGCCGAAATCGGCTTCGTCGCGCTCTCGCAGATCACCCTCGACGGCAAACTGGCTGGTGGTTCGGTGTGGCAGATCCCGAGCTCGCTCTATACCCCTATCCGTCAGGATGCGGCCTTGCTGAAACGCGGCGAAAGCAACCCGGCGGCGCGTGCCTTGCTCGACTATCTCAACATGCCCGCCGCGATTGCGGTGATCCGCAGCTACGGCTACGAACGCTGAGCGATGAGTCTGAGCGGCGCCGACCTGACGGCGATCAGCCTCACCCTGAAACTCGCCGCAGTGAGCACACTGGTGCTGATGCTGATCGCAACCCCGCTCGCCTGGTGGCTCGCGCACACGCACAGCCGTTGGCGCGCGGCGGTCACCGCAGTGGTGGCGTTGCCACTGGTGCTGCCGCCGACGGTACTGGGGTTTTATCTGCTGGTGCTGCTCGGCCCCAGGGGGATGATCGGCCAGTGGATGCTGGGGATGGGGTTCGACACCCTGCCCTTCACCTTTGCCGGGCTGGTGGTCGGGTCGGTGGTGTTTTCACTGCCGTTTGCGGTGCAGCCGATTGCCAATGCCTTTACCGCCATCGGCGTGCGCCCGCTCGAAGTCGCCGCGACCCTGCGCGCCTCGCTGTGGGATCGATTCTGGAGCGTGGCGGTACCGCTCGCGCGCCCGGGTTTCTTCACCGCGGTGGTGCTGACGTTTGCCCACACCGTCGGCGAATTCGGCGTGGTGCTGATGCTGGGCGGCAACATTCCGGGTGAAACCCGGGTGCTGTCGGTGGCGATCTACGACCACGTCGAAGCGCTCGACTACGCCGAGGCGCACATCCTGTCGGCCGGACTGGTGGTGTTTTCGTTTGTGGTGCTGATGCTGCTCGGCCGCCACAGCGGCCAGTGGCAGCGGGTGTCGACGTGAGCACGATCGCGGCGCGCTTCCGCTCCACGCTGGGACGCTTCGAGCTCGATGTCGAGTTCAGCGTGCCGGCGCACGGCGTCAGCGCGCTGTTCGGCGCGTCGGCTTCGGGCAAGACCACGCTGCTGCGGCTGATTGCCGGGCTTGCCCGCGCCCCGGGTTCGCTGAGCGTCGCCGGCGAAGTGTGGCAGGACGATCACAGCTTCGTCCCCACCCACCGCCGCGCGCTCGGCTATGTGTTCCAGGAGGCGAGCCTGTTCCCGCACCTCGACGTGCGCGGCAATCTGCACTACGGCTGGAAGCGCGTGCCCGCGGCCGAACGCCGCATCGCCTTCGACGACGTGGTCGACTGGCTCGGGCTGGGCGCGCTGCTGGCGCAGTCGCCGCAGCAACTTTCCGGCGGCCAGCGCCAGCGCGTCGCCATCGGCCGGGCGCTGCTCGCCAGCCCGCGCCTGCTGTTGATGGACGAACCGCTGTCGGCACTCGATGCGACCAGCCGCGCCGAGATCCTGCCGTATCTGGAACAGCTGCACCGCCAGCTTGAGCTGCCGATCATTTATGTGAGCCATGCACTCGACGAAGTGGCGCGACTGGCCGATACGCTGCTGCTGATCGACGCCGGAAAAATCATCTATCAAGGGTCGCTGGTCGAAGGTCTCACCCGACTCGACCTGCCGCTGGCGCACCGCGACACCGCCGCCACGGTCATCGATACCACGGTCGTCGCGCACGACCCGGCATTTCATCTCACCCGGGTCGCCCGCCAGGGCATCGTATTCGAACTGCCCGGTTTGCACGGCGTCCCCGGCGAGCCGTTGCGGATACGCGTCGCCGCACGCGACGTCAGCCTCGCGCTGTCCTCCCCCGGCCAGACCAGCATCCTCAACCTGCTGCCCGCACGCGTCGTCGAACTGGCAGATGACGCGCCGGGGCAGGTGCTGGTGCGTCTGGCCTTGGAGGACAGCGTGCTGCTGTCGCGGATCACCCGCAAATCGGCGCATGCGCTGGATCTGCAGCCTGGGATGGCGGTAGTGGCGCAGGTGAAAAGTGTGGCGGTCGTCTGAGACTACCGGAGGGCAGCGGGTTTACAGTTCGGAGAACAGGTAACCCATGAGCGCGACGCCGAGCACGACCACCGACAGGTTCATGGCGATGCCCGACCAGGTGCAATAACGCGCGGGAATCTCGACCGGCTTCAGGGTTTTCAGCACCCGCCGGAACTGCACGACGGAAAAGCTCACCACTACCAGCGCCAGGGTGATGAAGGCGATGCCGATCCAGAACGACAAATCGCGCCCGCTATGGCCCGGAATCTGCCGCAGCATATGCAGAAACAGGCCGAAGCGTTCGAGCACGAAACCGAAGGCCATCAGGGTGAGGCCGGTGCGGTTCCACGCCATCAGCGTGCGTTCGGCAGCAAAAAATACGCGCGGATCGTTGAGGTCGGACATCTAGACCGCTTCCACTTCGCTGGGCAGTGCGTTTTTCAGCGTCTGCGCCAGCCGTTCGAAGGTTTCGGGAAACGGCGCCCGCTTGCGCCACACCAGGCCGATGGTGCGCCCCGGCGGCGGCGACTTGAACGGGCGAATGTCGACCGCCTTCCTGTTGGCACGCGGCGCGGCATCCACCGACAGCGCCGGCAGCAGCGTCAGCCCCAGTCCCATGGCCACCATCTGACGCAGCGTCTCCAGGCTGGTCGCCCGCACTTCCTCGCGGCCACGCGAGCGGGTGCCGCACACGTCGAGTGCCTGGTCACGCAGGCAGTGGCCTTCGTCGAGCAACAGCAGCTTCTCCTGCATGATGTCGGACACTTTCAATACAGCCTGCTTGGCCAGCGCGTGCCCGGCAGGCAGTGCGGCGAAAAACGGCTCGTAGAAGAGCGGCTCGACGCGCAGGCTGTCGTCGGGCACCGGCAACGCCAGCAGGCCCGCATCGAGCTTGCCGTCGGCCAGATGTTCGAGGATGTGCGGCGTCATCTCCTCGCGCAACAGCAGGCGCAGACCGGGATGTTTCCTGCGCACCAGCATCAGCGCATGCGGCAGGTAATACGGCCCGAGGGTGGGAATGACGCCGAGGTGCAGGGTTCGCGACATCGGGTCCTGCGCGTGTTTGGCGAGTTCGCGGATGCGCTCGGATTCCTCGACGATGTTGCGCGCCGCCGCCAGGATTTCACGGCCGATCGGGGTCGGCGCCACCCGCTTGAGGCTGCGGTCGAACAGCGTCACGCCAAGGAAGTTCTCAAGCTTCTTGATCTGGGTCGAGAGTGTCGACTGGGTAATGAAGCAGGCCTCGGCGGCACGACCGAAGTGACCCTCGTCTGCCAGCGCCACCAGATATTTGAGTTCCTGCAGGGTCATGTCTCGCATTCGCTTTTATCAACTTGTTCATTTATACAATTCATTGGATAAATGAACAACAAGCAATCTGAATGACCTCAGTCCCTGTTGAAATACGGACCAGACGTAGGCACCTGACCTTCGATGAGCCGATGGCTCACACCGGCTGGTACATGAAGAAAGGCACCCGAAATGCTCACCCCGCGCATCGCAAGTACCCACGCGAAATACCTGCGCGACCCGTTTTCCGCTGCCGCGGTGACAAGTCGACACGCCCGGCATCGGCTAAGCTGAATGCATGAACATTGCCGTCCGCAACCTGCAGGGGTTCTTCAGCGACCCGCGCCGCACGCGCTCGCTGCAACTGGGCGGCGGCGCTTTGATCATCGTGCTGCTTGCCGGGCTGGTCTGGATCGCCTGGGCGCAGGGCGGCACGCGCCTCGACACCCCGATGGGCCAGGCGCTCGCCGGCTCGGGGGTGGCGGCGCTGGCCACCGCGCTGGGGGCGTTGCCGGCCCTGTTCATCCGCCAGATTTCGGCACGCTGGGAAGACATCATGCTCGGTTTCGGTGCCGGCGTGATGGTGGCCGCCTCATGTTTTTCGCTGATCCTGCCGGGAATCGACGCCGGAACCGGGATCCTCGGCAGCAAGCTGGCAGGGGTCATGATCGTCGCGGCGGGGCTGCTGCTGGGTGCACTCTCGCTGCTGCTGGCCGACAAAGTGGTGCCGCACGAGCATCCCGCCGCCGGACGTCATGGTCCCGACTGGGTGCAACTGCGCCGGGTCTGGCTGATGGTGTTCGCGATCTCCCTGCACAACTTCCCCGAGGGGATGGCGATCGGAGTCGGCTTTGCCGGCGGCGACGTTTCGGTGGGGATCCCGCTGGCGGCGGCCATCGCAATCCAGGATGTGCCGGAAGGGCTGGTGGTGGCGGTGGCGCTGCGCACGGTGGCGTACGCACCCTGGAAGGCCGCGGCCGCCGGCGCGCTCAGCGGACTGGCCGAGCCGGTCGGCGCCATCGTCGGGGTCGCCCTCACTTCGGGTTTTGCGCCACTCTATCCACTCGGGCTGGGGTTTGCCGCGGGCGCCATGATCTGGGTGGTATCGCACGAAATCATTCCCGAAACCCACCGCAAGGGCCACGAGCAGGCCGCCACCCTGGGCCTGATCGGTGGCTTCATTGTCATGATGCTGCTCGATACCGCGCTGGGATAGGCTGTCTGGCGTGTAGGCAAAGCCACCCCGATTGGTGCTCAGCCTTTCTTCGCCACCTTCGCGGGCAGGCTGGTAACCGTCACGTCGACGCCGAGCGATTTGCCGTTGCGCCAGATTTCGAGCGCCGCATCGTGACCGGGCGGGGTCACCGCGACCCGGGGCGGCAGATCGCCCGCCTCGACGATGGGCTTGCCGTCGTAGCTGCGAATCACGTCACCCGGTCGCAG
>JACDJC010003012.1_pt1 | contig 12585 bp, 10 predicted proteins | sample 7454191 | NCBI WGS metagenome assembly JACDJC01 (sample SAMN14253291, study PRJNA609438) | sludge metagenome | isolation source: sludge after 25d culture with pyrite and EDTA | collected 2018-12-20 | reverse complement strand
CGGTGTTTGAGCCCCCCAAATTGTGGGGGGCTCGTGGGTGGGCGCACCAAATGTTACATTGTTTTGTGCTTTATGTTTTTTTTTTTGTTCGCAAAAACCCCCGGCCCGCTACTCTCAAGCTAGCAGGCTCGCGCATCAAAATGTTAGAAAGTTTCGTAAAATCCCACCATTTGAACGCCCAGTTACCGAAGATCAAGGGTTTTTAGTCCGTTCTTATACTAAGATCGTAACCAGAGATTACAAAAAAATGCTATCTTAGTAGGCCTATTAAAAGTTCCAAAATCAGTCATTGCAAAAGTCAGACGTTCACAAGACGCCGGATCTCGCCATGACCGTCCTGAACTCACCCATTAGCCTGAGGACGAAAATGACATCATCCAAAGCCAAAATTACCTATACACTGACCGACGAAGCACCTGCTCTGGCAACCCGGTCCCTTCTCCCTATCCTGGAAACCTACGCCAAGCCAGCCGGCATTGAATTTGAAACCAGCGACATCTCGCTTGCGGCACGTATTCTGGCAACGTTTCCTGATTACCTTGATGAAAACCAGCGGGTTCCGGACGCCCTCGCAGAATTGGGCGAATACACCAAAGACCCCGATGCCAACATTATCAAGCTGCCGAACATCTCTGCCTCCATCCCGCAGCTTCGCGCAGCCATTGAAGAGCTGAATGAGCAGGGTTACAAGGTTCCCGAGTACAAGGAAAACCCTGAAACCGACGAAGAAAAAGAGATCACAGCCCGCTATGCCAAAGTGCTTGGCAGTGCCGTGAACCCGGTATTGCGAGAAGGTAACTCCGATCGCCGCGCGCCTGCGGCTGTTAAAGCCTTCGCCCGCAAATACCCCCACACCATGGGTGAGTGGAGCCCGGCATCACGTACCCACGTGGCGCACATGCGCGGTGGCGACTTCTACTCCAACGAACAGTCCCTGACCCTCGACAAGGCTACCAACGCCCGCATCGTATTCGAGAACAAAAAAGGCAAGCAGACCGTTCTCAAGTCTGAACTGCCTCTGCTTGAAGGCGAAGTGCTCGACGGCATGTTCATGAGCAAAAAAGCACTCTGCAAATTCTTTGAAGAGGCTATCGAAGACTGCGAAAAAACCGGCGTGATGTTCTCCCTGCACGTAAAAGCCACCATGATGAAAATCTCTCACCCCATCGTGTTCGGCCACGCGGTGAAGATTTTCTACAAGGAGCTGTTTGATAAGTACGGCGATCTGTTCAAGGAAATCGGTGTCAATCCGAACAACGGCCTTTCCTCTGTCATCGAGAAAATCAAACAGTTGCCGGAATCCAAGCAGGAAGAAATTCAGGAAGCGCTGCACAAAACCTACGAGCACCGCCCCGAAATCGCCATGGTTGATTCTGTGAAAGGAATCACCAACCTGCATGTTCCCAGTGATGTAATTGTAGACGCCTCCATGCCGGCGATGATCCGTAACTCCGGCAAGATGTGGGCCCGGGATGGCAAGCTCAAGGACACCAAGGCAGTAATGCCCGAGTCCACCTACGCCACCATCTACCAGGAAGTAATCAACTTCTGCAAAACCCACGGCGCGTTTGATCCCACCACCATGGGTACCGTACCCAACGTCGGGCTAATGGCACAGAAGGCTGAAGAATACGGCTCCCACGACAAAACGTTTGAAATCCCGGAAGACGGTATTGTGCGGATAATTGCCGAAGACGGCACGGTGCTGACCGAGCACAACGTGGAGCAAGGCGACATCTGGCGCGCGTGCCAGACCAAAGACCTGCCGATCCGCGACTGGGTAAAACTCGCCGTTAATCGCGCCCGCGCTACCGGCATGCCTGCGGTGTTCTGGCTGGACGACGAGCGTGCTCACGATGCCCAGCTGATCAAGAAGGTAAATACCTACCTCAAAGATCACGACACCGAAGGCCTGCATATCCGTATCGAAGCTCCTGTGCGCGCCATTCGCTGGACCATGGAACGTTTGATTCGCGGCCTGGATACCATCTCGGTAACCGGTAACGTGTTGCGTGACTACCTCACCGACCTGTTCCCGATTCTGGAGCTGGGCACCAGCGCCAAGATGCTGTCAATCGTTCCCCTGCTCAACGGTGGTGGTCTCTACGAAACCGGTGCCGGCGGCTCTGCCCCCAAGCACGTACAGCAGCTTCTGCAGGAAAACCACCTGCGCTGGGATTCGCTGGGAGAATTCCTGGCCATTGCCGTGTCGCTGGACGAGCTGGGCGAAAAGCACGACAACCATCGTGCGCGCCTGCTGGGCCAGACTCTGGACAAGGCCACCGAGCGCCTTTTGGAGAACAATCAGTCGCCGTCCCGCGTAACCGGTGAGCTGGACAACCGTGGCAGCCATTTCCATCTGGCCCGCTACTGGGCCCAAGAGCTGGCCAGCCAGGACAGTGACAAGGAACTGAAAGAGTTCTTCACCAAACTGTCGGCACAGCTGGAAGAAAACAAGGACAAGATCCTGGAAGAAATGAGCGTTATCCAGGGCCATCCTGCAGATATTGGTGGTTACTATCATCCGCCGGCGGAGAAGGTGAAGGCGGTTATGCAACCGAGCGAAACCCTGAACCGGATCCTGGACGAGGCCCGTGCATCGGTGAAGTAATCCTGAATGGAAGCCGGGCGGCCCGTCCGGTCGCCTGAAACCGAACCCCGGATAGCCGTTGGTAGCTTTCCGGGGTTTTTTTATGGCTGGCTGTAATCGTCGTCCGGTTCTTCCAGGTAGCCTTTGCCGCTCTCGCCAGCCTTGTGGAGCTGATACATTGTGACCGGAGGTCCGATCAGCTCGAATAGCACGGTGGAGCCGATAACCAGCGGCAGGATGAAGGCTATCTCCGGCATTCGGTTGGTTGCCACCAGAGCCAGGCCCATGGCGACCCCTGCCTGGGGTAACAGGCAGGCACCGTTACGCCAGCGCACCGTATGGCTGGAGCCGGCAAGAACGCCGCCGGTGTAGCCACCAAGAATTCTGCCAGAGGTGCGGGCAAGGACATAGACTGCTCCGAGAAGGCCAAGTGTCGAGAGTAACCCCCAGTCGAGGCCAAAACCGGCCAGAAAGAAAAACATGGCAAGGAAGGGTTCCACGATCCCCTCGATGGAGCGGAACGGCCGTACATGGTGGTGTGCCCGGTTTGCCACAGTAATACCCAACGTCATGCAGGTAAGCAGGTAGGACACATCCACTGCTCCGGCGATGCCGGCAGCCAGAAAAACAAACCCTGCCGATTCGAGCAGCATCGGTTCGCCCGGTTTCAGGCGGCCCGTCATCCACGCCATGGGCAGGCCCAGAAGTCCGCCGAGTATGATGGCGCCAAACACCTCGTAAAACCCGTATCCGATGGTTTTGAACAAGTGGGCGCCATCTCCCGAGAAAAGTTCGGCAAACACCAGCAGGATGCTGAACAGAATGGCGCCCCAGGCATCGTCGATGGCAACAACCTGTGCCACGACCCGGGTCAGCGGCCCCCGGGATGCGGTTTCTCTCATTACATCGAGGGTGGCAGCAGGGTCGGTTGCCGTTGAGATGGCCGCAAGCACCAGTGAAGCAGGCAAATTCTGCGTTACGAACCAGGTAGCGAGGAATATCAGCAGGGCCGTCACCAGGGTCACCGCCAGGCTTACGATAATGGCTTCCCGGCCCTGCCTGAGATCCCGCAAAGACATGCGTTCGCCAAGCAGGAAACCCACCATCGCCAGGGTAAGTTCGGTAACCAGGCCAAAATTGTCACTGACCCTGGCTGGAATCAGATCAAGAACTTCGGGGCCGGCCAGTGCGCCCACCAGCAACAGGAGGGTCACTCTGGGAACATGCATCCGCTGGCCCAGCGTATGGGCACCCAGAGCCAGCAACATGATGCCGCCAATCATCAGGAGATCCTGTGCGTGGGACATTGCCTACTCCTGCTGAAGCGGCACCAACTGCCCGTCACTCAGCCTGGCCAGATCCCCGGGCGAAAGCTCAATCTCCAGCCCCCGACGGCCAGCGCTCACAAAGAGGGTATCGAAGTTTTCTGCAGATGAATCAATGAAGGTTTTCAAACGGCTCTTCTGGCCCAGAGGGCTGACGCCTCCCAACACATAGCCGGTGCGGCGCTGGACTTCCTGCGGGTCGGCCATGCTTGCTTTCTTGCCGCCAGCCGCCCGGGCAATCCGCTTCAGGCTCAGCATTGCCGTAACGGGCAGCACACCCACCGCCAGGGATTTACCGTCCACGGATACAACCAGGGTTTTGAACACCCGTGCCGGGTCAACGCCCATTTTTTCGGCCGCTTCAGTGCCGTAACTTGTGCTGGCGGGATCGTGTTCGTATTCATGGATCCTGTAGGAAATACCGGCTTTACTGGCGGCATTGATACCGGGCGTCATAGGTGGCTCCTGAAACCGTTGATTGTTATACAGGCCGAGGGTTGATAGCAACGCCTGAGCCGGGCTGCAATACACTCTGGTGCATAATGATGGTTCCGGTGTACGCTTTGACGCGGACTCTGGCGGTTTTCAGCCAATGAACCGCACAGCGAGCATCCCGAAGATAGAATAATAACAGTCACCAATACCAAGGCGTACCCGATGAACCCAATAGCCCGTCGTGCACTGCACAGTTGCAAGGTTCCCAAGGATTTATCTGCCGTTACCTACCGCGATGCTGCCGGCGAAAGGCCGGGCGCGGTTGGTGTTGATACGCGCACCGTCGACACCATCTGGAAAAGCGTCGAGGCCTTATACCGCACCGGTGTCCATCCGGGTATACAGCTATCCGTGCGCCACAGGGGTGAACAGATACTGCACCGTGCGATCGGCCACGCCAGCGGAAACGGCCCTCATGAACCCGCCGGCACACCGAAAGTCGCCATGACCACGAACACACCTGTATGTTACTTCTCTGCCTCCAAGGCAGTCACAGCCTTGTTAATGCACATGCTGGTTGAGCAGGGGCTGGTGAACCTGATGGACCCCGTGTGCTATTACTGCCCGGAGTTTGCAAAAAACGGCAAGCGCACGATCACTGTGCACCAGATTCTGTCCCACAGGGGCGGTATCCCGGCCATTCCCAGGGAAACCCCCATCGATGTGCTGTGGAACAGGGACGAGATCTGGCGTTTGCTGTGTGAATCCAGGGCCATCGAGGTAGACGGTTCCAGGGTGGCTTATCACGCCATAACCGGTGGTTACGTATTGCAACGTGTGCTGGAAAAGGTCACCGGCGACAGCATCGAAAATTATCTCGACAAGCACCTGCGCCAGCCCATGGGGATGACATGGTTCACCTACGGCATTCAGCCGGAAAACCTGCATGAACTGGCCACCAACTACGCCACCGGGCCAACCCCGCGTTTCCCGGTGTCCTGGATTGTGAATCGTGCACTGGGTGGTGATATCTCCACGGTCGAATATGTCACCAACGACCCGCGCTTTCAGGAAGCCGTCATTCCGGCGGGCAATCTGTGCGGAACGGCGGAAGAAATGGGGCGTTTTTTCCAGATGATGCTCAATGGCGGTGTCTGGAACGGCAAGCGGATCTGCAGTGAAATAACCATTCGCCGCGCCATCCAGCAGTTCGGGTCCTTGCAGATTGATCGCACCATGATGATCCCCATGCGCTTCAGTGCCGGCATGATGCTGGGCGGTAACCCGGTGGGCTTGTGGGGCCAGAAAAGCCGCTATGCGTTCGGGCACGTGGGGCTGATCAACAAGCTATGCTGGGCGGATGCAGCCCGGGATATCTCGGTAAGCCTTCTGAATACCGGGTTCCCTATTGTCGGGCACCACATTCCGGCGCTGGGCAAATTCGTTTACACCATTGCCCGGCAGTTCCCCCTGCGCCCGGAAAATGAGCGCCCTGTGGTCGTCGTCTGAGGCGACCATTCACAGGGTGCCCAGCTGGCCCTCAAGAATGCCGTGCACGGATGACAGGATGTCACGGAAGTCGGTCAGCGTCTGGGTGCGTTGGATCACTTCCTCGCGGCTTTCGTCCAGCCGCTCCAGTTTCGGCACAACCCGCCGAATGCCCTCGGTAATCACCTCGTACGGGTAGTGGTGATCCTGAATGCTGAGTTTGTTTATTTCGGACACTTCCTGGCTGAAAATGCTGATGATGTCGTACAGCATGTCTTTATGCTGGATACTGGAGGCTTCCCAGTAAGCGTCGTCCAGCAACTCAAGCAGGGACAGGTATTCCCGAAGCGTATCGGCAACAGATGTCTGGCTCATAAAACGGTTCCGTTGGGGCAAATGAAACATCATGAAGAACTATAGCAGCGGATTCGCCAGGAATCTCCGGAAGTGAGGATTGCGGGTGCGGCAGTGTCTGATGATTAAATAGAAGTGAAACTCTATTCATTTTGTTGCGCTTTGTCGGACAGTCGTGCAAACTGCGCTCATATTAAGGAACAGTCGCAACTCAACGGATGAGCTACGCAATGTACAAGCCCCCAACGCCTCGCCATGAACACCCTGTAACCGCAAGACAGGTTCGGCTTGATCACCACGACAGCGTGCGCAGCCACGTGCACCAGCAGGTCATTACAGAGGTTGAGCGCCTGGAGCGGCGGATAGAAGTACTGCGCCTGGCCAACGCGCCCCACGTAGCCGTCATGATTTCAGCCTACGAACGTATGGTTGATCGCAAAAAAGGTTTTTTGCGCAACTGGGATCTGACAACTAGCCGATTTTAATGCTCTTGCCAACAACGACTTACATTCTCAGGCCAGTTTGCTTGGTCTGGTAGCTTTTGGTGGGACTTTCCAGATTCAGGCAGTACGCAGGATTGCTTATGGTCTGATCGGGGTTTGCGGGATCCATGATCTGTGGCGGCTCACCCCGTGATGTGAATAGCTCGATTAACTGGGTGGCGTAGTTCATCTCTATCTTGAGGCAATCCACGGTCGCTCCCGCAAAACTGAACTCGGGGCCCTCTTTGACACCTTGCTCGGTTCCGATGGCTGTGCCATCAATGTTGATGGAATCGGTGTTAAGCCCCTCATACTCTCTGACAAACGACATTTCTCGCTCGCCTTCAATAACTATGCTCCCCTCGCTGTGGAGTCTTGCGCCGTCATTGTAGCCGAAGGGCTGAAAGTCGCGGGGTCTGGACTCGGTTCCAAGGGTTGCGCTTGGTCTTGTTGTGCCTTCGGCAAAACTCCCTGATGCAACCCAGTTTATAATTCGAATTACTCTATTGGAGGAGCCTGGTGTATAGACCCACTTAACGATTGGGTAAATCCATTCATATTGGGATATTGGCAGGCCTTCTTCAGCCGCACCTTTATCGCTAAAGCGGATATACACACCATTGGTTTTATTATTGTATTCACCAGCCAGGCCATTATCGATGCGGGAACTGATGTACTGGCGACCGTCATTGAAGTTCCGAACGGAGTTTTCTCCGACCACACGGCGCATAAGGTCCAGAGGGTTTCGTACCGATTCCAGGGTTAACTCCGGATCTGTCGAGTATTTCAGCCCGAGAAAAGCTGATAATTGGGAGCGAATACCTGCTGCTGTTGCCTGAGCCTCAGCGTCGCTGCTATCCGCAGGCTCAACTGCTGCGAAGAGATCGTAGAACAGAGTGGTGTCTATTTCTTCAGTTAACGTGAAACTGGAAAAGCCCAGATCCACATTGGTGGCAGGATTGAACGCTGATGGCCCGGTATCTTCCATCCCGCACCCGCCAAGGCTCAGAAATGCGAATGAAATGGCAGCGAACAGGCAGGAGTGTCTCATTTCAGAAGGCCCTGAGGTGCGAAATCAGCCATAAACGGCTAAAGTGAATACCCGCGGGGCTTTGCGCCCCGGTCCGACTGCTGACAATAAATCATAAAACAGGCATCTGCCCTCGCGGAGATCACATTTTGCAGCAACGGTTTAAACCGGCTCCCGGCAAAGCGGTGCAATGGCTGCTTGTCGCGATATGCTTATTCACAGCTCTGGTGCCTGGCCTGTCGAGTGCGCAGGAGCCGTGCCGTGATGGCCAGATAGTCCTGGGAGCCAATACCGAAAGTGTTCGTGATTTTGGCGGCTGCATCTCCTACCTGGAGGATGCCGACCGGGCGTATCGGCTGCCAGATATTCTGGCCATGGAGCCCGAACGGTTCAGCTGGCAGGAAAGCGGTGTTCTGAACTTTGGATATACTGAATCCGCCTATTGGACCCGCTTTGATGTACGCACGGACGCCGGGCCGGCCAATACGGAGTGGATACTGGAACTGGCCCTGCCGCTGGTTGATGAGGTCAGGCTGTACCTGGTGCGTGATGGCGAGTTGATCGAACAGCGCAAGGCTGGCTACAAGGACAACTGGGCCGAGCGTGATCTGGCAGTGCCCAACCCCGCATTCAGGCTGAACCTGGAGCCCGGCAGCCTTACGTCGGTGTATCTGCGCATCATAAACACCAATACGTTTCGCCTGCCTGTGAGCCTGTGGGCTCCAGACAGTTATATCGAGAAAGTGTCAGTGGAAGAGCTGGTCCGGGGCGCATTGCTGGGCAGCCTGCTCGCCATACTGGCTTACAACCTGTTTGTTGCGGTCTCGGTTCGCGAACGCAGCAACATCTACTACGTGCTTTATCTGGTTTCGGCAGCGGTGTTTATCGCCACCGAACAGGTGCATGGTATCCAGCTGCTGGATAGCCGCCCGGCGTTGCTGAGCAAGGAATACCTGCATTTTCAGATCATCATGACCTGGTTCTGGGGTTTGCTGATGGCCCGCGCACTGCTTGAAACCCGTGAGCGCTCGCCAGACCTCGACCATGTTCTCAGAATGTGCATCTATTCGGTGCTTCTGACCTTTGCCTTGTCTTTGTTCGTCCCGTATCACATTGCCATGGAATGGATTGTTATCGGGTCGATCCTGCTCTGCCTGATCCTCATAGCCGTCAGTTATCTGTCCTGGCGTTATTACAATCCGGCAGCGCGTTCCTACTTTTTCGCCTGGGCCTTGGCGCTTATAGGTTTTTGCGTGTACGGGTTGACGGTTATGGGCTATCTGCCCCTCAATACCTTTACCCTGTACGCACCCCAGATCGGGCTGACTGCCCAGATTATCCTGTTTTCCTTCGCCCTGGCCGACAGGATCAAGCAGGTTCAGGGACAGGCGCTGAACTGGAGCCGGCGGGCGCTCTCCAACCTGCAGCGTTACCAGTCACTGTTTGATAATGCCATCGAAGGAGTTTTCCAGATGTCCGTCGAGCGCCGGTTTGTGACCGCCAACCCGGCCATGGCCCGCCTGATGGGGTTCAACACCAGCCAGGAATTGCTGGAGAGCAACCCGGATGTGCTCGAGGCCTGCATTGCGGATGAGCGGCTGCGGGACTTCGTGGTGCAGCAGCTCGAGGCACGGGGCACAGTAAAAGGCATAGAGGCCCGCTATCTGACCCGGGGAGGCGAAGAGCGCTGGGCGATTATTTCACTCCATACAGCCTACGATGCAGACGGCAATGCCACACACCTGGAGGGAACCTGCGTTGACTCCACGGAAAGCCACCGGCGCCAGCGCATTGAGCGGGAGCGGGAACAGGAGCGGCTGGAAAAAGAGCTGGCGCGCAATTCGGCCGAGGCCAAGAGCCAGTTCCTCGCCAACATGAGCCATGAAATCCGGACACCGCTGGCGGCCATTATCGGTTATGGCGAAACGCTTATGGATCCGGATCTTGATGATCAGGAAAAGCGCAGCAGCGCTGAAACGGTGGTTCGCAGCGGTCGTCATCTGCTGGAGCTGGTGAATGATATTCTTGATCACTCCAAAATTGATGCCAACAAGCTGGATGTGGATATTGTCCCGGTCAACCTGCCCGAGCTGCTGGATGAAATCCGCGCGTTTTTCGCCCCCCGGGCACGGGAAAAGGGGCTGGATTTCAGGATAGTCTGTGAGTATCCACTGCCGGAGATGATTCAGACAGACCCCACGCGGCTGCGGCAGATCATTATAAATTTATGTGGAAACGCGCTTAAATTTACCGAAAAAGGCTCGATCTCCCTGTCGATACGTTGTGATCGTGAGGCCGAAACCCTGATTGCCAGGGTGGTGGACACCGGCATTGGTATGAAGCCGGAACAGCTTGGCCGGCTGTTCGACCCCTTTGCCCAGGGCAGCGCCGCTATTTCCCGGCAGTATGGCGGCACCGGCCTGGGCCTGAGCATTTCCCGCCGGCTGGCGGAAATGCTGGGCGGCAGTATTCGCGCCAGCAGCACCTATGGCGAGGGCAGCGAGTTCGAGTTATCCATCCGCACCGGCTCCCTGGACCAGGTTCACTTTTTGCGGGATGCATCCGAGCTCAGCCAGCGCCGGCGGGCCATCCCGATGGTTGTGGCGCCCCGCCTCTCCGGTCGCATACTCTGCGCCGAGGACAACGATGTGAATCGCCGGCTGGTCTCGCTGCTGGTCGAACGCACGGGGGCGGAACTGGTGCACGTAAATAATGGTGCAGAAGCGCTGGAAATGGCAGTGCGTGAGCCCTTTGATCTGATACTGATGGATATCCAGATGCCGGTCATGAACGGTCGTGATGCGACGGCAGCCCTGCGTGAAGCAGGAGTAAATACACCGGTAGTTGCCTTGACCGCCAATGTCATGTCGGAAGACATTGCTGACTATCGGCTGGCAGGCTGTAATGAGCATCTGGCCAAGCCCATCGACAAGCAGCGTTTATACGAGGTTCTGGCCCGCTATCTGACGGTACAGCCGGGGCCTGCGGAAGAACCGGTCGGGCAGTACCGCGGCAAGGTTCTGGTTGCTGAGGATAACCGGGAAAACCGGCAGTTGGTGGAGCGGGTCCTGAGCCGCCTGGGTCTCGATGTTGTTACGGTTACCTCCGGTGACGAAGCCGTGCGCAAGGCCCTTTCAGATTCCGTGCAACTGGTGCTTATGGATCGGCATATGCCGGTCATGGACGGCGTTGAAGCAACCCGGCTGCTCCGGCAGGCCGGTTTCCGGCGTTCGATTATTGCGTTTACGGCAGGCGATCAGCGGGAAACAGACGCCTTGCGTGAGGCCGGTTGCGACGGGGTGCTGGACAAACCCATCGACGAGCGCCGCCTGCAATCCCTGTTGCGGCGGTTTCTGGGTTCCGGGCCAGCGGACGAAACCGGGGAAGATGAAGGAATCAGTCTGCTTGTTGATAAATTCCGGTCGGGACTGGGTAAGCGCCGGGAGAGAATGAGCCAGGCACTGGCTGACCGGGACCGGGATGTGCTGCAATCCGAAACCCATCAGATAAAGGGGACTGCGGGCGCAATGGGTTATCCTGCGATGACCCTTCAGGCGGGCGTTGTGGAAGCACTGGTAAAAGCGGAACATCCGCAATGGAGCCAGGTTCGCAAAGAATTGGCGATTCTGGATGAGATGATTGAACGTGGACTAACACAGAGTAAAACAGGACAAGGCTATGAGTGAGCGCCAGGAAAACCGTGAACAACAGTCGATGAGTATGATGTACGGCACCTACGCCGATATCCTGTTCGTGCTGTTTCCGTTTCTGGTTATTGGCATGCAGAGCCTGTGGGATGGTCGTCTATACGAAACCCTGATGCGCGCGGACCTGAGTATAGCCGCTGCTATTCTTGCCGGGCTGGCGATCGGCAAATTTGTGCTTGGGCTGGTCACCAACCGGGACCTTGGCCGTTACAAGGAGCGTATTGTATTCTTTATTGCAATGACACTGTTTGTGGTATTGGGGCCGGCGATTATCCTTATGCTGAGCATTATGGGGGGCGCGGAGGTGCCGGGGTTTGTCGCCTTTGTGCAGCCGGTTCTGCTGATTATTGCGATTTCTCTCTACTCTTCGGCCGTCAGCATCAGCAACATTCTGACCCGGAGTGATAGCGGGCAGAACAGTGCGGTAGTGGCGGAAGGCCAGTCTGCAAGCACTGCCGGCACCCCACAAACCGGCCCTGCGCCGCTTGATCTTCCCCGCCATAGCGGCACCGACACATGGTAATTGCGGCCCTGCAAGCAACAGGGGTGGCCGCAGGCCCCGGCGAAAACAGGAGATATAGATGACTGAATTGACGGTACTGGTTGTGGAAGACGAGCCTGTCATGCGCGAGCGTCTGGTAACCATGCTCTACCATGCCGGAGCTACAGCTGTGACCGAGTGCGAAAATGCAGCGTCTGCCCGTAAGGCGTTTGATACCGGCAAATTCCATATTGTGTTGCTGGATCTTGGCTTACCGGATGGCGATGGCCATGAATTGATGAAGGTTTTCAAAACAGCCCGGCCTGCCCAGCATATAGTGCTGGTTACGGCCGATGACTCCATTGACAGTATCCAGCGGGCAATAAGTGCAGGAGCGAACGGCTATGTGGTTAAGCCCTATTCCCGGGAAAAGATTCAGGATGTGGTCAGTAACTACATGGTGGTGCACAATGACGAGGCCAGTCCGGCAAACGGTCTGAACCGGCGCCACTGACCGGTTCAGACGTCTTTCACATGCTGACTTCAGCCCATTCGAATAGCGGCCTCCGTTTCGCGGGTCACGCCACCTGGCGAGCGATCCAGGAATTATGGCGGGTGGCCAGAGCCCGGACATAGCGGGCTTCGGCGCTGCCCAGGTTGGCCAGCACACCGTTGAAGATCCAGCCCCGCTCG
>JACDJC010003010.1_pt1 | contig 12591 bp, 9 predicted proteins | sample 7454191 | NCBI WGS metagenome assembly JACDJC01 (sample SAMN14253291, study PRJNA609438) | sludge metagenome | isolation source: sludge after 25d culture with pyrite and EDTA | collected 2018-12-20 | reverse complement strand
CTTCGTGAACTGGATGCGGTGCCGGGTGCGGGCCTCGCTGTTGGACTCCTCGTCCCAGAACCGGTGACCTGCGAGCGTGGTCGGCACCAGGGTGCCGGCCAACGCAATGGCCGACAGACGGGGGAGCTTGTTCAGGGCGAACAGGGCGCCGGCGCCGAACATGATGGCGCCGTTGGCCTTGACCAGGGCGACGTCGTCGGCGGTGAGGCCAGTGACGTCCTTGAGGGCGGCCAGCACCGGTGCGGCCGCTTCCACCTTCGATTCGGGGTCGCGGGCGATGGCGAGGCCCTCGCTGATGAACACTCCGGCGATCAGGGGTCGGGCAATACGTCGCAACAACATCATGGTCCCCATGTTCCCACGACCGCTGGCCGCCAAACGACCGCGTCGGCAAACAACCGGACACCCATCGACCGGTCGCCGGACGAGCAGGTCTCCAAAATCCTGATGGCCAAGGGATTGGGGGCGCCTCGCCCGCCGCTCGGTAGTCTGAGCTGCGATGAAGACGGTAAGCGCGCGCAACGACGGACTGCCCGAGACCGAGCCCCGCTTCGATGCGGTCGACGAGGTGCGATCCCGTCTGGGCGAGGTGGAGTACCTGGCCGACGAGGGGATCGCCGGCATCCTCTACCTGGCCGACCGCCTGGGCAAGCCCGTCCTGGTCGAAGGGCCCGCCGGCACCGGCAAGACCGAGCTGGCCAAGGCGGTGGCCAAGATCACCAACAGCCGGTTGATCCGCCTGCAGTGCTACGAGGGCCTGGACGAGGCCAAGGCGCTGTACGAGTGGAACTACAAAAAGCAGCTGCTGCGCATCCAGGCGGCGGGCATCGACACCGACAAGGAGTCGACGGGCTGGGGCGAGCTGGAGGAGGACATCTTCTCCGAGGACTTCCTGCTCACCCGCCCGCTGCTCGAGGCGATCCGCGCCGAGGACCCGGTGGTCCTGCTGATCGACGAGGTGGACCGGGTCGAGGTGGAGACCGAGGCGCTGCTGTTGGAGTTGCTGTCGGACTACCAGGTGTCGATCCCCGAGCTGGGCACGATCACCGCCCGCCAGATCCCGCTGGTGTTCCTCACATCCAACGCCACCCGCGAGCTGTCCGAGGCGCTGAAGCGCCGCTGTCTGTACCTGTACGTCGACTACCCCGATCTTGAGCGCGAGCGCGAGATCGTGTTGACCAAGGTGCCGGGCATCACCGAGGCGCTGGCCGACCAGGTGGCACGCATCGTTCGTTCGATCCGCCAGCTGGAGCTGAAGAAGGCGCCATCGGTGTCCGAGACGCTCGACTGGGCCCGCACGCTGATGCTGCTCGGTGTCGAGAAGGTCGACGAGAAGGTGGCCACCGATACGGCCAACATCTTGTTGAAGTACCACTCCGACATCGCCAAGGCCACCCGCGAATTCGCCAAGGACGGTGGCCAAACCGCCGCCAAGTCGATGCTGGGCTAATCGTGCCCACTGAATCCCTCGCCGTCACCGGCGAGCCGTTCCTCGACCTGCTCGGTGGCTTCATCGGTTCCCTGCGGGAAGCGGGGTTGCCGGTGAGCCTCACCGAAAATCTCGATGCGATGGAGGCGGTTGGGCACATCCCGCTCGAGGACCGCGACGCGTTCAAGTACGCCCTGGCGGCCACGCTGGTGAAGACCCACAGCCACTGGCGGGTGTTCGAGACCGTCTTCGAGGTGTACTTCAGCCACCGCAGCTCCGCCCACGTCCTCGATGAGGACGCTGCGGCTGCGCTGGCCGAGCTCGAGGACCAGATGGAGATGCCCTCCGGCGAGGGTGAGCAGGGCGCAGGGGGGGCCGGGGGCGAGGCGATGACCCCCGAGGAGCTGGCCCAGGCGCTGTACCAGTCGCTGTTGCAGGGCAACGAAGCCCAGATGCGGGCGGTCGCCCGCCAGGCGGTGCGACGCTACGCCGGCATGGAGCCCGGCCGACCGGTCGGCGGCACCTATTACCTGTATCGCACGCTGCGTCAGCTCGACCTCGACGGTGTGCTGTCCAAGCTGCTCGAGGCGGCCAGGGAGGCCGCCCCCGAGGATCAGAACAGCCTCGATGCGCGGCTGGAGGCCGACGAGTACGAGCATCGCATCAACGCGCTGAAGGGCGAGATCGAGGCGGAGATCCGCCGGGGACTGGTGGCCGACCGGGGCGTCGAGGCGATGTCGCGCACGCTGCGCAAGCCACTGCCCGAGGACATCGACTTCATGCATGCCAGCCGCGACGAGCTGAAGCTGCTGCGCCAGGCGATCCACCCGTTGACCCGCAAGTTGGCCGTGCGCCTGGCCCGCAAGCGGCGTCGCGGCCGGCGAGGCCCCCTGGACTTCCGCTCGACGGTCCGCCACTCGCTCAGCACCGGCGGCGTACCCGCCGACCCGCAGTTCCGCCCGCCGCGCCCCCACAAGCCGGAGATCTTCGTGATCGCCGACATCTCCGGGTCGGTGGCGGCCTTCGCCCGCTTCACCCTGCACCTGGTCTATGCCCTGTCTGGCCAGTTCAGCCGCGTCCGTTCGTTTGTGTTCATCGACGGCATCGACGAGGTGACCCACCTGTTCGAGGGCACCGACGACATCATGGAGGCCATCCACCGGGTCAACACCGAGGCCGACGTGGTCTGGGTGGATGGGCACAGCGACTACGGGCACGCCTTCGAGGCGTTCTGGGAGCGTGCGGGCCGGGAGATCAGCCCCAAGAGCACCGTGATCATCCTGGGCGACGCCCGCAACAACTATCACGCCAGCCAGAGCTGGGTCGTCAAGGAGATTGCCCACCGGGCCCGACACCTGTACTGGCTGAACCCCGAGCCCAAGAGCTACTGGGATACCGGCGACTCGATCGTGTCGGACTATGCGGTGTACTGCGACGGCGCTTTCGAGTGTCGAAACCTGCGCCAGCTCGAAACATTCGTCGACCACCTCGCGTGAGCGGCGAAGCTGCCGAGGCGCAGACGAACAGCTTGGCCGGGGAGAATCGGCTCCGGGATGTTGCGGTGACCGTGCTCGTGCCGACGCGTAACGAGGGGGACAACATCAATCGGCTCCTGTCCCGGCTGTCGGCGCATTTCAGCGAGACCGGGCGTAGCTACGAGGTGTTGTTCGTCGACGACTCCGACGACGACACGCCCGACCTGGTCCGGGCGGCCTCGGCGGCGGGCGAACCGGTGCGCATGATCCATCGGCCCGCCGGACGGCGCGACGGTGGGCTGGCCGGGGCGCTCACGCTGGGCATGGCCCGGGCGGCCGGCCGGGCGGTGATCGTCATGGACGGGGACCTCCAGCACCCGCCCGAGGTGGCCGAGCCGATGGTGGCGCCGTTGCTCGATGGGCCGGCCCAGGTGACCGTCGGCAGCCGCTATGCGGCCGGCGGCTCCGCCGAAGGCCTCGAATACCGCTGGCGTCACTGGGCGTCGGTCGGGTCGCGCTGGCTGGTGCAGGCGATGTTCCGGGAGACCCGTCGATCGTCGGATCCGGGCGGTGGCCTGTTCGCCATCCGTCCCGAGGTGCTCGACGGTGCCGCCTTGGCGCCCGAGGGGTACAAGATGCTGGTCGAGATCCTCGTGCGGGGGAAGTGGGAGGTGCTCGTCGACGTGCCCTACCGATTTGAGACCCGCCAGGACGGCCAGACCAAGAGCACCCTCGTCGAGGGCTGGAACATGATCAAGCACCTGGTCGGGCTGTGGTGGAGCACCCGCGTGGGTTGGGGACCCCAACCGCCCACGCCCCGCGTCGAGGGCCTCGAGTTCCTCGATCGGAACGAACCCTGACCCCGTGACCGAGCGCGCTGAGCACGACCAGTCAGCTCAACGACAGCCGGCCCGGGACGCGCCGGCCCAGGACCAGCCGGTGCAGGCTGATCGACCCCTGTCGATCCTGCTCCTCGCCTCGCAACTGCCCCCGGTGACCTCCGGGGTCGCCCGATCGGTCGACCGGCTGCGGAGGGGGCTGGAGGAGCGGGGCCATCGGGTGGATGCCGTGTCGGCCCTGGCCGATCGCGGCCTCACCTTCGGCGAATACCGGGTGCACTTCATCGCGCGCCGCTTCGCCCGCCTGGCGCGTTTCGTCGACGGCTACGACGTCGTCGGCCTGCATGGGCCGTCGCCGTTCTGTTCCGAGCTGTTTCTCGCTCGCATCGCCCTGGCACGACGTCGGCCGGCGGTGGTCTACACCCATCATTTCCAGGTGATGGTCGAGGCGGCGGGGCGGGGTCGAGCGGTGCTCGGCCAGGCGCAGGTCGCCGTCAACACCGCCCAGGAGAGCCTGGCCCGGGTGGCCGACGCGGTCGTGGTGACGTCCCCGACCTACGCCGACATCATGGCCCACGCAGGGGTGCCCGGTGCCCACGTCATCCCCTGGGGGGTCGATGCCGTCGACCCCATCGACGATGACGCCCCGGGGGACGGCGACGATCACCCGGACCATGCCGACGTTCGTCGGAGCGATGTCGGCCACCATCGGCCGCTCCGGGTGCTCTTCGTCGGGCAGATGCGCTCGTACAAGGGCATACCGGTGTTGCTCGATGCGCTCGACGGACTCGACGGGGTCGAGGCGACCCTGGTGGGCGGCGGTCTGGAGGAGGCGACCTATCGAGACCGGGCGGCCCGGCTCGGGTTGACCAACGCCGTGTTCACCGGCCGGGTGCCCCACGACGAACTTCTGGCCGCCTATCGCAGCCACGATGTGATCGTGTTGCCGTCGGTCAACGAGCTCGAGGCATTCGGCATGGTGCTGCTCGAAGGCATGTCGGCGGGTCTGGTGCCGGTCAGCACCGACCTGCCCGGCCTGGGCGACGTGGTGGGCGACACCGGACGCGTGGTGCCGCGCCGCGATCCGGTCGCCCTGCGGGCCGCGCTGGCCTCGCTGGCCGCCGATCCGCTGGAACGCCGCCGGCTGAGCGCCGCCGCACGTCGTCGCGCCGCCACGTTCACCTGGGAGCGCACGATCGACGGCTACGAGGCCGTTCTGTCCGACGCGGTCGGTCGGCGTAGCATCGCTGGCGGTGCGCCCGGCCCCGGGGCGGGGCGACGCCGCAGCGGGGGTCACCAGACGCTCCGCACCTCGCAGCAAAGGACCTCGTTGGACTGATGAGCATCGGTGAGCAGATCAATGCGGGCGACCGAGCGGGCGATGACGAGGACGGTGATGGTGAGGCCGACGAAACCGGCGTCGGTGGTTCCCCGGAGGCCGGCGGGGTCGACCCGGTCGATGAGCGGTCACTCGGCGAACGCACCCGGGAACTGTTCGCGTCCGACCGGCTGCCGTTCCTCAACCGCCAGTTTCTGATCGTCGTCGCTGTGGCGTTGGTGCTCGGCGCCGCCGCGGTGCTGATCAACGCCTACGTCGTACCGCCCGAGGTGATCGACGGCATGGAGACCACCGTGCGCATGGACAGCTTCGATCGTGGCATCGCCAGCGACGAACTTGGCAGCATCGCCGACTCCAAGGAGTCGATCAACCCGTTCTACGAGGCCGATCGCTGGTCGATCTACGGTGGCATCTGGGGGATCAACGCCGGCCAGGCGGCGATCATCGACGTCGACGCAGACGCTCCCGCCATGGCGGCGCTGGGCTGGGCGGTACCGATCTCGGCGGTCCAGGCCCGCCTGACCAGACCCCAGGTGAACGCCGGGCTGGCCTTTCGCATCGCCTCGGTCGACGACTACTGGGCGGTCGTCGCCGACCCGCAGGAGAGCGAGCAATCGTTGCGCATCCTCCGGGTGGTCAACGGCGAGCCGGAGGAGGTGGGACGAACCCAGAAGAACTCGATGAACGCCTTCGGGGCGACCCTGGTGACCGTGCGCTTCGAAGACGGCGGCTTCAGCGTGTGGGTGGACGGTTCGATCTCGACCAGGGTGCGCGACGACACCTTTGCCGAGGCCGACCAGTCCGCCGGGTTGGTCGGCGTCGACCGTGCCGCCCGGGGTGCACAGTTCGACGACTTTGCCCTGTTCGCCGAGCCGACGGTTCGCCAGTTGCAGCCCGAAGCGGTCGACCCCGACCCGCCCGCCGGTGCGGTGACCACCTTGCCCGCCGCTCCGACCGGCGGGGCGCCCGCCGCTCCGGGCGGGGCGACGCCCCAGCCGAGCATTCCCGGTCCGGCCGATGGTGGCGCTGCGACCGGTGATGGGGGTGGTGGTGCCTCGCCGGGTGCGACGCCCACCACCGCCGCTGCATCACCGAGCACAACGCCGGCCGCCGCCGGCGATACCGGCCGATGACCTCCACCGTCGAGCGGCCGCCTGCCCAAGGTGCGGGCGGGGCGGGCGGGGCGGGCACGACTGACTCGTCGGCGGCTGGGATCACCGGCCGGCCGGTGATCAGCCGGACGTACTACCCGGGCCTCAACGGGCTGAGGTTCGTCTCGGCCTTTCTGGTGATCTGCACCCACACGCTGGGGGTCTTTCACACCAGCCTGGGCGCCAGCGATCAGTTCGTCCAGCACATCGGCCACATGTCGGTCGGCACCTTCTTCGCTCTGTCGGGGTTCTTGTTGTTCCGCCCCTTCATCGAGGCGACGCTCGACGACACCCCATTTCCAAACCTCAGGAATTACGCGATCGGCCGCCTGCTGCGGTTGGTGCCCCTGTATTGGGTGGCACTGTTCTTCTACATCACCGTTTTTCCCGACGTCGACCTGCCGACCAACGCCATCGGCTGGGTTGCGTTGTTCGGCTTTGGCCAGATCTACGTGCCCGGCGGGGAGTTCTGGGCGATCTTCGCTGCGTGGACGCTGGGCGTCGAGATGGCGTTCTATCTCGTCCTGCCCTTGTTGGCGCTGCTGTACCGGCGGGTGGCGCAGGCCTTCGGCACCTCGGTGCGCGACCGCATGATCGGCGTCTACGTCATGGTCGGCGCTCAGGTGGTGTTCTCGCTGGTGGTCAAGGTGCTGATCATCACGTTTCGGGACACGACCCATCCGTCGCTCGTGTGGATGCCGTCGATGCTCGACTGGTTCGCTGTCGGCATGTTCTTCTCGGCGCTGGCGGCGGCACAGGCACGCGGCGTACCGCCGCCGGGGTGGATCCGCTGGATGTCGGACAGGCCATGGTTCTGCTGGGGGAGCGTTGTCGGGGTGGTGTGGGTGGCGGTGCAGCTGCGCTACTACTTCATCTACTTTCCGACGATGGGCCAGTCCCTCGCCCGGCACGGCGCCCACGGCCTCGGAGCGGGATTGTTGCTGTTGCCGCTCACCCTCGGTGATCAAAACAAGGGCGCCATCCGTGCCCTGATGCGCTCGTGGGTGTTCGCCTCACTCGGCGCCATCTCCTATGGCCTTTACCTGTGGCACCCGGGTTTCGTCAAGCTGTTCTTCCGGATGGGCCTGGAGGGCGAGGTGCCACGCAGTCGTTGGTGGCAGCTGGTGTTCGTCCTCGCTGCGAGCATCGTCGTCGCCACGGTGACCTACTGGGGCGTCGAGCGCCCGGCGATGGACCTCAACCCCAGCCGCCGGCGCCGGCGCGCCGAAGCTCGGCGAGCGGCCGTCGGCCGATCCGAGCCCGAGCCGGTCTCTGCCGCGCCTGAGCCCCTGGCCGGGCCGACCGAGGCCGCCCCCGACCCGACCGAAGGGCGTTGAGCCGGCGCTACGATGAAGCCCACCCCAACCTTCGAGGTAACCACATGACCTCAGCATCCCCCCAGGACGCAGAGATCGATGCTCACGCAGCGAGCGCCCCACACGCCGAGCATGCTCCGAATGCCGCGCAGAACCCGACCGACCCGGTCGATCGGCATTCGACCGGCCGCCAAGCGCCGGGGCGCTTCGTCGAGGTGACCGACGCGGTCGCCGGGGTGCGGGGATGGATGACCCCTGGGCAGGCCGCTCTGTTGTGGCGCTCGGCGCGGGTACTCGATCCCGGTCAGCGAATCGTTGAGATCGGGTCGTTTCAGGGTCGTTCCACGATCGTTCTTGCCGCCGGCGCCCCGTCGGGCACCGAGGTAGTGGCGATCGACCCGCACGCGGGAAACGATCGCGGTCCCAACGAGATTGACGGGTACGCCGACGAGGCGGCCTCCGATCACGAGATCTTCAAGTCCAACCTGGAGGCGGCCGGGGTGAGCGACCGCGTCCACCACGTGCGCGAGTTCTCCGATCGGGCGCTCGACCAGGTCGAGGGCCCGATCGACCTGCTCTACATCGACGGCGCCCACCGCTTCGCCCCCGCCCGCGACGACATCGTCGCCTGGGGTGCTCGGGTGGCTCCCGGCGGCACGATGCTGATCCACGACAGCTTCAACGCCGTAGGCGTCACGCTGGCCCAGGCCGCCGTGCTGTTCTTTTCGGGCGAGTTCCGCTACGTGGGCCGATCCGAGTCGATGTCGGAGTATCGACGTGACCGGATGGGGCCGTTGCGGCGGATCACCAACCTGGGCCGCCAGCTGGGCCAGCTGCCGTACTTCGCCTGGTGTCAGCTGGTGAAGGTGCTGATCACGCTGAAGCTGGGCGCGGTGACCAAGCTCATCGGTAACCCGTCGGGAGAATGGCCCTACTGATGCGCTCCAGGGGGGTGGTGGACGGTGACGCCGACCATGCCGACACCGGACACGAACAGAGCGAATCGCCGGTGGACGCGCCGGTGGGGGAGTTCCCGGCGCAGCCGGAGCACCTCGACGACGGCCCGGACCGTACCTGGCTCTATCAGTTGATCGGGGGCGCAATTGCCCTGGCGGCGGTGACGGCGGTGATCGCAGTGCTGCTGACCCGGTCGACGTTGCAGGCCTCCGAACCGGAGGTCGGGGGGCGTGTGCGGGGCACCAGCTTCGACGCGTTCAGCCGAGCGGACGGCGCCAAGCTGGAGAACTCGGCCACCGGACGTCCCTGGCAGGTCGCCTCCGGCGAGTGGTCGGTCGAGGGCGGCCGCGCGGTCGCCAAGGTCGATGCCGATGTCGGCGGCGGTAATGCGCTGGCGTTGCTCGACACCGGCGTGTCCGACCAGTTCGTGCAGGCGACGTTCTTCGACCCGGTGGCCGGTTCCGGCTTGGTGACCCGGTATCAGGGGCCCAACAACTTCATCGGCGTCACCTTCGCCCCGGCCGGAGGGACCGTGCAGCTGGGCGTCACCGTCGACGGACGACGGGCCGAGCCGTCAAAGATCGGTTCGGCGCTGGCCGAAGGTGAGGTGACGCTCGGGGTGCGCACCGAGGGTGAGAACGTGATCGTGTACGTCAACGGGATCGAGTCCGGCCGCCAGGTGGTGCCCGAGCTGCGCGAGGGCACGCGCGTCGGCGTCCTCGTCCGGGCCGGGGACCCGTCCGGCTCCGCCATCGACGACGTGGTGGCCGTGCCGCTGAGCACCGAGCCGGTCGGCACGCGACAAGGCGGCAAGAACGGGTCCAAGGACGGGTCCGAGGACGGGACCGAGGACGGGACCGAGGACGGGGGCGGCGCCGAGACGACGGTTCCCTCCAGAGGCGCCGCCACCCCCGACACGCAGTCCGGCGCGCCCACCCCGGGTGCCTTGGAGCCCGGCGGCGCGCCGACGCCGTGACCGCTCCGGTGCCGATCCTCTACGTGGGGGGCACCGGGCGCACCGGGTCGACCGTGCTCGATCGGATGCTGGGCAACGTCCCCGGCGTCGTCGCTGCCGGCGAGGTGACCTGGCTGTGGTTCGCTCTTCGCGCCGGCGGTCGCTGCGCCTGTGGCGAGCGCCATGGGCGGTGTCCGGTGTGGGGCCCTGTGCTCGAGGCCACCTTCCCCGAGACGTGCGGCCGCCCCGCGGCCTTGGCCGAGGTCGCCGACGAGATGTTTGCCCTCCGGCGCCGCTACGACAGCCGGTACCTGCCGCTGATGGGGGTGCCCAGGCTGCGCAGGCGCCTGCCGGCCCGGCTGGGTCCCTACCCCGAGCGAGTCGTCTCGCTGTACCGCAACCTGGCCGAGGTCACCGGGGCTCGGCTGATCGTCGACTCCTCCAAGGAACCGCATTACTCCTCGGTCCTGGCCACCCGACCGGAACTCGACCTGCGCTTCCTCCACCTCGTCCGTCACCCGGTGGCCACCGCCTATTCGTGGGGTCGCCACCGGAGGGAGCTCGGCTTCGGCGTCGGCCACGAGATGGAGCGCCGCGGTCCGGTGTCGGCGGCGATCTACTACGACGTGTCCAACCTCGGGGCCGAGGCGCTGTGGGGCGGCGGCGACCGCTATCTGCGGGTTCGCTACGAAGACCTGGTGGCCGATGCGGAGTCCACCCTGACGACGATCGGCGAGTTTGCGGGCATCGACATCGACCCCGCCGTGGCGATGGGACGCTCGGCGTCGACGTGGGCCGCATCCGGGCACGCGGCCTGGGGTAACCCCAACCGTTTCGATACCGGGCCGATCAAGCTGCGCGACGATGACGAGTGGACCCGTCAGGCATCCCGCTCGTTGCGGACCTGGACCCGGTTGCTCGCCGGCCCTGTCGCCCGTCGATACGGCTACTGACCCACCCCGACTCCCACATCCACCTCGACCGGTGCGTCGGCGCTCACCTCAGCGGTTCGGGTGCGGACCGACACCAACACCACCGCCACCGCCGATGCGACGGCGTTGCCGAGACACCAGGCGGCGACCGCCCCGTCCAGCTCCCGGCTGGGCACCAGGGCCATCGCCAGGCCCAACACGCTCACCGCAGCGAACGCCGTCATCACGACGATCGAGATCGAGTCGGCGAGCACCCGGGCCCGGGCGAGGGCGATCGAGGTGACCGACCACGGGATCCCCCCGGCAACCAACCAGGGAAGGATGCGGCCGGCCTCGGTGTAGCTGGCTCCGTAGATGCTCGGCAGCAGGAGTGCGAGCAGACCGGCTCCGATGGTGGCGATGATCATGGCCCCGACCGCCAGCAGGGTGGCCTTCCGGGTGGTGCCGGCCTCGGCACGCTCCCGGCTGCCCTCGACGAGCAGCACGCGGCCGATCGTCACCGGCAGGATGAAGGCCACCGCTGCGATCGACCAGGCGAGAAAGAAGTTGGCGTAGGTGACCGGTCGAACGTTGATGAACACGATCACCGGCAAGATGAACTGCGGTGCGAGGATCGCCAGGTGCGACAGGTAGTTCACCCCGGCGTAGTGCAGCGGCTGGGACCACCCGCCGTCGGGGACGGCCAGCGAGGGGCGGGGGTTGCCCGCCCGGCCCAGCAGCCCCAGGGTGATCAGGCCGGAGACCGCAATCGGGGCGGCCATGACGAAGAACAGCCACACGCCGACGTGGTGGAGCGACGCGTCGTCACCCAGGACCATGCTGGGCACGAGCACGAGCGGAAGGCGTACCGCTCCCGCCAGGGTGAGACGCCAGAACACCCAACTCCAGCGCCGCGCCCACATCAAGCGGGCGTCGGCGAGGGCGGCGATCGAGTTGGCCGCCGCGACCGCAGCGAAACCGGCGACTGCGGTGGGGCCGGCGGTGGTCAGGGCGGACAGGGCGGAGTTGGAACCGGACTGGGCGGTGACGATCGCCAGATAGGCGACGGTTCCGACGATCGAGCTGGCGACGGTCGCCAGCGTCGACCAGCCCAGCAACGGATCACTCCGGGTTTCGGGCCGATAGCGGCTCAGAAGCTCCTGCAGCCCGAGCGCGGAGGCGTAGTTGACGAACTGGAGCGAGGTGAACAGGCCCGACGCCACGCCGACGTCGACCTGGTCGTACAGCCGAGCGGCCAGCACCCAGAACCCGACCCCGGTGACCGCTTGGGCCAGAAACCCCAGCATCACCCAGGCCGAGCCGAAGACGAGGTGGGCTCGCGGTTTGGCCCCCCTGCGCCGGCCGGGCACCAGACGGTCGCGAAGGGCCGGCGGCCGATGACCGGAGCCCCCCGTTGGGGCCCCGGTGGGCTCGGTCGAGCGCCAACGGGGTCGGGCTGCGATGAGCCAGGCCAGCAACAACACGCCGGTGAAGCGTCCGACGTCGCCGGCCAGGGGCCGCTCCCGCACGAAGCGGGCGGAGGCGAATGCGCCGCCGTAGCGGGCCTCGAAGAGGGTGGCGGCGCCGGTGAGGACCACCCCGGCGACCACATAGGCGCCGGCGAGTTCGCCCGAGAGCATCGCCACCAGCGCACCGAGCGCCCCGAACAAGGCACCGAGCCACCCGGCGATCAGCCAGCCTCCCAGCGCCGACAGGGACAGCCTGGCGACCGCCGGAGCGCCCGAACGCACGGCGTGGCCGACGGCGGTCGCGGTGTGCTCGCGCCGGTTGGCGGTGGTCATCGGGGTCGTCCGGGCAGACGGCGGCGGGCGGGTCGTTGCGGTCGAGCTCCGGTGCGGCGCACGGCGGTCACGGCGGCGGCGGTGACCGCAAGCAGGCTGATCCCGAGCGCGATCGAATAGGTGCGTTGGGGGGTATAGACCGCCACCATCGTTGCCGGCAGCTCGGCGTTGGGCGGGTCGACGATGGTCCAGCCGGCCATCGTGTCGAGGTTTTCCGAGCGCTGCGAGCTGGCACCGTCGAAGCTGGCCGACCACCCGGCCCCGGCCGCCTGACCGATGATCACCTGGGCCGGGCCGTCCAGGTCCAGGTCGGCGCCCACCGTGGTGCGGCCCAGGTTGGTGAGCTTCGCCCGATCGTCTGGCGCCGAATTGGTCGGTGTGGTGTCGGCGTCGGCCCGCGCCAGTTCGGTGGGCACG
>JACDJC010003008.1_pt1 | contig 12593 bp, 10 predicted proteins | sample 7454191 | NCBI WGS metagenome assembly JACDJC01 (sample SAMN14253291, study PRJNA609438) | sludge metagenome | isolation source: sludge after 25d culture with pyrite and EDTA | collected 2018-12-20 | reverse complement strand
TGACGTTATCGAGGGTCAGCACGGCGCTCATGCGACCTGCCCTCCGAGATAGGCCTCGATCACGCGCGGATCGTTGAGAACCTCCCGCGTGGTGGCGTCGATGATGATACCGCCGGCATTCATGCAGATCGCGCGCGGGCAGAGCTCGACGACAACCGGCATGTCGTGGCTGACCAGGATGAAGGTCTGGCCCTTCGCGTGGCGCGAGCGGATGAAATCGCCCATGATCTCCTTCATGGTCGGATGCACCGCCGCGAAGGGCTCGTCCAGCAGCGCGATGCGCGGCGGCACCATGAAGCACACTCCGAATTCGAGCAGCTTCATCTGTCCGCCGGATAGCTGCCCGGCATCGAGATGCCGGACGATATCAAGGCGCAATTCGGTGATCAGCGCATCCGCGCGCGACAGCGCCTCGGCGGCGCCAAGACCCAGGGCACGCCCCGCAACGAGCAGGTTGTCGACGACGTTCATGCGGCGGAAGACGCGGGTGAGCTGGAACATGCGCATCACGCCCCGCTGGGCCAGACGCTCCGGCGTCAGGCCATGACAGGGCGCGCCGTCCAGCAGAATCTCGCCGCTGTCGGCCTCCGAAAGCCCGCTCAGAATATTCAGCAGCGTGGTCTTTCCCGACCCGTTAGGGCCGATCAGGCCGACCAGTTCGCCGGCCGCGACATCGAACGACACATTGTTGACGGCGGTGAGGCCGCCGAAGCGCTTGCTGACGCCGCGCACGGACAACAGCGTCATGCCCGCCTCCCGCGCTGTACGGCCGCCTTGGCCAGCCCCCACAGGCCCTCGCGGAAGAAGCGCGCGAAGATGACGACGAGGGCGGCGAACACGACGAGCTGGTAGCCGCCGACATCGCGCAGCCACTCCGACAGCACATAGACCAGAAACGCGGCGACCAGCGGTCCCGCCAGGGTGCCCATGCCGCCGATCACCGTCATGCTGACGATCAGGCCGGTCTGACCGATCAACCCCAGCTCGGGCGTCACCAGTTCGGCGAAATGCGCGTACAGCGCGCCCGCGAAGCCGGAAGCGGCCGCCGAGATGGCGAACGCCGCGGTCTTCCAGAATACGACGTTGACGCCGGCGCGCCGCGCCGCGACTTCATCGTCACGGATGGCTTGCAGGAACAATCCCGCCTTGGAGCGCAGCAGCATGTAGAACAGCACAAGCAGCACCACCAGCGCGCCGAGGAACAGGTAGTACCAGCCGATCCGGCTGTTCAGCAGCCCCGCGACGCCGAGCCCGAGATCGCCGCGCGTGATGTCGATCGAGTTCGCGGCGACCAGCCGCATGATCTCGGCGAAGCTCAGGGTGGTGAGCGCGAGATAGGGGCCGACCAGGCGCATCACCGCCCGGCCGAGCAACAGCCCGACCAGTCCCGAGACGAGAATGGCCGCGGCGATGCCGAGCAGCGGCGGCACACCGAAATAATGATTGAGAAGGCCGGTCGTATAGGCACCGATCATGGCGAATGTCGCCGGCGCCAGCGAGAACTGCCCGGTGTAGCCCGCAAGCAGATTCCAGCCGCCGGCAAGAATGGCGAAATACATCGAAACGATCAGCACGCCGAGCCAATAGGGATTGCTGACGCCGAGCGGGATCAGCGCGACGATCGCCATCACCAGCAGGGCGGCACGAAACTCCGTCGTGGTCTTCGTGGTGGTGAGCTGCGCGCCGCGGGGCTTCGCCGCAAGGGGTGTCGAGGATGGGGCCATCATACCTCCCGCCCCTTCTCGCCGAACAGGCCCTGCGGCCGGAACAGCAGAAACAGCATCAGCAGGATGAGGCCGAACGCGTCGCGATACTGATAGGACAGATACACCGCGCCGAAGCTTTCAATGACGCCGAGCGCAAGGCTGGCGATGATGGCGCCCGGCACCGAGCCCATGCCGCCGAGCACGACGATGATGTAGGACTTGATCGCCGGGAAGATGCCGACGTCGGGCGAAGCGTTGATCACCGGCGACAGCAGCGCGCCGGCGAAGGCCGCCAAGCCGCCCGACAGCATGAAGACGATGGCGCTCGCCTTTGCCGTATCGATGCCGGCCAGCGACGCGCCGAGCCGGTTCTGCGACACGGCGCGAATCTGCTGGCCCCAGAACGACCATTTGATCAGCGCCGCCGTGACGGCGATCACGGCAATGGCGATGCCCGCGGCCAGCAATCGATGGCCGCTGATCAGCACGGGACCCAGCACGATCCGGCTGGCGTCGACCAGCGGCGGGCCGCGATAGGCATAAGGCCCGATCGCCTTGTCGACGAGATTGATCAGGAACAGCGAGAGGCCGAAGGTGACGATCACCGCGTATTCGTCGCGCATCAGCCCCCACGAGGTGTAGCCGGCATAGAGCGGGCGCATCAGCGTCCGCTCCGTCAGCCAGCCCAGCGCCGCGCCGGCGACAAAAGCCAGCGGCAGCGCCACCCAGGCCGGCACGCCGAACGCCAGCGCGATCAGCGTGTAGGCATAGGCGCCCACCATGTAGAACTCGCCATGGGCAAAGTTCACGATCTTCAGGATGCCGAAGATCAGCGACAGGCCAATGGCCATCAGCGCGTAGAACAGCCCCGTGATGAGGCCGTTGACCGCCAGATCAACGTCGATGCCGCTCATGGGGAAAGATCAGCCCGCGTTACTTCGCGGGCTTCCAGAGCTTGGCCTTGTCGAGCGGCTGCCCCGGCTGCGACACCAGCGCCGCGTCCCCCACCTTCTGGTTGATTTCGGTCAGCTGGAACGTCACGTAGGGCACATCGAGCCACTGGTTGAACGCGTAGCCCTTGTCCTTCGAGAAGGTGATCTCGCCGCGGGTGCCGGTGTACTTGGTCTCGCCCAGCGCCTTGATGAGTGCATCCGAGTCGGTGGACTTGGCGCGCTTGACCGCGTCGGCGATCAGGAACAACGAGTCGGCGGCCTGGAACAGCAGGCGGTTCGGCTCGTTCTTGGTCTTCGCCGTATAGGCGTCGCCCACCTGCTTGCCCAGCGGCGGCTGCGCCATCTTCGGATGATAGAGGCCGAACACCAGCATGCCCTTTCCGGCTTCCTTCACGTTCTGCCAGAAGTCCGGATAGTCGGCGAGGCCGGAGCCGTCATAGAGCCAGGTCTTGGCCGAGGGCGCGACACCCTGCTCGTAGACCTGGTTCATCATGATGTAGGCCGCCGGCGGCAGCATCAGGTTGATGATGGCATCGGGCGGATTGGCGCGCAACGGCAGGATGGCCGGCAGGAAGTCCTTCGACGCGCGATCCAGCGTCTCGTATTTGTACGAGATATCGGGCGCGATCTTCTTCAACGACTCGCCGATCGCCTTGGCAAGGCCGATGCCGTAGTCGGTGTTCTCGGCAAACGACAGGACGCGCTTGACGCCGAGCTCCTTCATGGTGGCGGCGGCCGCGCTGCCGACGCGGCTGTTGTAGTTGCCCGGATTGAAGACTTCCGGATAACCCTTCTCGCGCACCACGTCGGACCACGCGTTGGTGTTGATGTATGGGACCTTGTAACGGTGCGCGACCTCGATACCGGCCAGCGCCGCGGAACTCTGATGCTCGCCGGTAATAGCGGCCACCTTGTCGCGTGTGGCGAGCTTCTCGACCGCGGCGCGCGCCTTCTCGGGCAATCCCTGCGTGTCCTCGATCACAAGCTCGATCTTGCGGCCGTCGACGCCGCCGGCGTCATTGATGATCTTGGCCGCGACCTCCAGACCATCCTTCACCTGGGTGCCCTGCACCACCGAACCCGGAGGCGATTGCGTGATGGTCACGCCGACCTTGATGGGATCCGCAGCCTGCGCCCCGGCGCCCGACAGCATTGCGGCTGCCACCGTCAGCGCGAGACCCAGCATATCGCGACGCAATAGACCTGCCATGTTCGTCACCCCCGTTTTTGTTTTCTTGAACCGATATCCGAATTATATGCAGAGACTTTTCAATTTGGAACGCCATTTTGCCTGCTCCGCGTGTGAATCATTTCACATCATCGCAGCGCGAAAACAGGCGCTTTTTCACGGCAGGTCCGGTAACCGCGGGCGTGCAGGCGCAGCATGAATTCCGCTACGCGGGCCTACGGCGACGGCGCCGCCATCCCGAGAAATGCGTCGCGCAAATCCCGGCCCTGCAAGCCGGCGCCGAGCAGCAGCGAGAGCAGCAGCCGCGATTTCAGCCCGCCGAGGGCGCCGCCGGGAATCAGGCCGCGCGCGAGAAGATCGGTTTCGGAGCCCGGAAAACCATAGGTGCGCGCGAAGACCGGACCGGATGCCACGCGCGAACTGAGAACCACCGGGAAAACCTCCGTCAGACTTGCAAGTGTCGGCACCATCGCCGCGGGAACGTGCCCGACACCCATCGCCTCGACGACGAGACCGCGATAGCCAAGACCCGGCAACCCCGCGAGCATGCGGCCATCGTCGCCAAGAACCGCGGTGAACAGAGCGACCGGCTGATCGACGCCATCGGCGCCGCCCGCAATGACGGCGCGGCGGGTCAGGCGCATGTCGATGCGGGCTTCGCCCTCGATGACGCTGCCGAGCGGCCCGGCCGTGAGCGATGCGAAGGTCGACGGCAGGAACGTGCTGGCCTTCTGGACAAAACGCGCGGCATGAACGGTGTCGTTGAGAACGACCAGCGTCCCCAGCCCCCGCGCGGCCGGCGACGACGCGACGATCGCGCCGGCCAGCAGATTGGCGGGCCCGTCGGCACCCGGCGCTTCGGGGCCGCGCATGGCGCCGGTCACCACCACCGGCTTGTCGCCCCCCACCAGAAGATCGAGCACGAACGCCGTCTCCTCGATGGTGTCGGTCCCCTGGACGACAATCGCGCCGGCGATGTCGCCGGCCAGCCGCTCGTTCAACAGCCGCGCCACCTCCCGCAGATGCGCCAGCGTCAGCGAGGGTCCGGGCAGGCGAAACGGCGAAACCGCCTCGATGTCCGCGACGCCCGCCAGTGCCGGCACCGCGGCCACGAGGTCTGCGCCCGTCAGGGTGGGGACGATGCCGGGGCCGGCGCTCGCCGTCATCGTGATCGTTCCCCCGAGCGAGACAAGAAGAAGCCTCGCTCGTCCGGCCGCACGCTCTGGCATTTTACGAACCACTCCCTCGCCCGCCTCGGGCGCTTACCTGGTCATGATGGTCTGGCTCTGCTCGCGCATGAACTGCGGCAGGAAGTACGCGCCGAGGCCGCCCTTGCCGCTGACGCCGGTGCCTTTCCAGCCGCAGAAAGGCTGGGCGCCCGGCCATGCGCCGGTGGTCGCGCCACTGGCGCGGTTGGCGTAGAGCACGCCGGCCTGCGCGTTGTCGAGAAAATACTGCAGCTCGCCCTCGTCGCGAGAGAAGATGCCGGCGGACAATCCGTAGGCGACGTCGTTGCCCTCGGCGATCGCGGCCGCGAGGTCTTCGACGCCACGTATCACGACGAAAGGCATGAACAGTTCTTCGCGGGTCAGCCGGTCCGGACCATGCAGTTCGACCACGGTCGGCAGCAGATAATTATCGGCAAAACCCTGACCGAGCGCCGCGCCGCCGAAATGGACCTTGCCTTTGCCCTCCGCCTCCGAAACGGCGGCCTTGAAGCGCTCGATGACGGCTTCGCCATAAACAGGACCCATGAAAGTCTCGGACTTTCGCGGGTCGCCCACGACGAGCTTGGAAGAAAAGGCGACAAGCTTGCCGATGAATTCGTCCTTCACCGCGTTGTCGACATAGGCCACCGCGCAGGCCGAGCATTTCTGGCCCTGAAGGCCGAAGGCCGAGCGCGCGACGCCCTGCGCGGCGCGATCGAGATCGGCATGGCGCGTGACATAGGCCGGGTTCTTGCCGCCCATTTCGGCAATCACCGGCTTCATCCACGGCAGCTTCGCCATGTGGCGGAAGATGCTCATGCCGGTCGCGTGGGAGCCGGTGAAGGCGACGCCGTCGATAGCGTCGTCCGTGGCGAGCAGCCGCCCCACCTCGCCGTCGCCCAGCACGATGTTGAAGACGCCGGCCGGCAGGCCCGTCTCGCGCAGCGTTTCCGCGATCAGCAGACCTGTCAGGGCGCATCCCGGCGACGGCTTGAAAACGACCGAATTGCCGGTCAGGAGGGCGCCCGAAACCATGCCGATGGACAGTGCGAGCGGGAAGTTGAACGGCGCGATGACCGCGAAGGCGCCATAAGGCTTCATGACGCTTCTGGCGGTCTCGTTCGCCACCAGCTCGTTCATCGGGCGCCTGTAGCCGTCGTTCCTCTTCAGTTCGGAGGTATAGTATTCGACCATATCGAGGCATTCCTCGGCCTCGCCGATGGCCTCGATACGGGATTTCCCGACTTCGTAGAGCGCCGCGAGGCCGAGTTCATACTTGCGCGCGGCAAGGGCTTCCTTCCAGCGCGCCGCGAAGGCAAGACGCTCGTCGAGCGGCATGAAATTCCAGACCCCGGCCCCGGCGCGCGCAGACGCGATCGCAGCCTTGACGTCCGCGGCCGTGGAGACCGGAAACCGCCCCAGCGAAAGCTCGGGGCTGATCGGGCTCACGACCCCTGCGAGAGGACCGGTCGCGAACGGCGTCGACCAGTCCCGGCCCAGGACGCTCTTTTCGAAACCGGGAATGATCCTGTCCAGATGCGCATGCACCGGGGAAAAATCGACACCGATATTGGAGTAGGTCACCCGCGGCAGTTCAAGCGTCATGTCTTTCTCCGAAGATCGAGATCGGCCCCGGAAATGGTTGTTTTCCTTGCAAATCAACCATTCGCCGGCGCCCGGCTCAACACGTATGAGACGGACGCGCCTTTCCGGCCCGACAGATTTCGGAGATACCGGCTTGAAGCGAGGCCGTCGAGGGCGGCGAGCCGCAAAAGACTGGCGCGCGAGGCTTTGCCCGCGCCGGGGATATCCGGTCAACAGGAAACAGGCGGCGCAAGAATTTCCGCTGGCGGTATCCGGGGGTGATGACAGATTCGCGGCGTATGCCGCACGCCGCCTTCAGCGACCGCACGCACGATCGGTCGCTTCGGCCCGCGGCCTCTTTACTTCGGCGCCCGCTGACGGATGAACTCCAGCAGCGTATCCGGACGCACCGGAACGACGTTCACGCTCATTCCCGTTGCGATGAGCGCATCGCTCACCGCGTTGGCGATCGCCGGAACGGCCCCCATCAAGCCGCCCTCGCCTACGCCCTTGAAGCCGCCGACTCCGTCGATGCTCGGGCTTTCAAGGTGGCTGATTTCTATGTTCGGCATGTCGAGAGAAGTCGGAAGCAGATAATCGAGCAAGTTCGCATTCAGGAGCTGGCCATTTTCGTCATAGACGATCTCTTCCATCAGACTCTCGCCGAGGCCCTGTGCGATCGCCCCGGTGATCTGACCATCGACGATCATGGGATTGATGATCCGGCCGCAGTCGTGGGCCACCACATAACGCTCGATTTCGATCTGACCGTCGTCGGCTCCGACGGCTACGGCTACGATATGAACCGAATTCGAAAGCGTAACAGGCGGAGGGTCGTAGATTTCGGCGGCTTCCAGGCCAAACTGCTCCCCCGCCGGAAGATTCTTGTTCATCGCATACGCGACCTGAGCGATTTCCCTGAAGCTGACCGAGAGCTCGGAAGCTCCGACAATCGACGCACGGCCGTTCCTGAGAACGATATCCTCGGCGCTCGCTTCAAGCATGTCGCCGGCAATGCGGCGCATCTTGTCGCTCAGCTTGTGCGCGGCCAGGATCGTCGCACCGCCCGCGGCAACCGCGCTGCGGCTTGCCATGGTGTTCGAGCCGTAAGGCGCGGACGTGGTATCGCCTTCGAGCACGGTCACGTCTTCAAGGCGTGCGCCCAGGTGATCGGCGACGATCTGCGCAAACGTCGTGAAATGGCCCTGCCCGGCCGCCGCCTGGCTCGTAAAGATCGTCACCTTGCCCGACGGATCGACCCTGATTGTCGCGGCATCGTATCCGGTAATGGCGCGCACGCCCCGGGCGCCCCAGCCCTTCGCGCCAATTCCCGACACTTCGATGAACGTCGCGATACCGATGCCGCGATACTTTCCGTCCCGCAGCCGGTCCGCTGGCTGGTTACGCCGATAGTCGTCGTAATTGATCGCATCCTTCGCCATCGCGAGCGCCTCGTGATAGCTGCCCGTATCGTAACGCGTGCCGAGCGCGTTGACGTAGGGCATTTCGGCCTGCGTGACGAGGTTGCGAGATCTCACCTCCGCCGGATCGAGGCCGAGTTTCCGCGCAACGCGGTCGATCATGCCTTCGATCGCGAAAAAGGCGGATACCGACCCGGTTCCCCGATACGCTCCGGTCGGGCACGTATTCGTAGCAACGGCGGACGTCTCGAATTTATAATTACGAATACGATAAGGTCCGAGCGACATGCGCGCTGCGCCGAGCGGCTCCAGCGAGCAGCCGTAAGGATGCGATGAATAAGCGCCGGCGTTGGAAACAACCCGGTTTTTCATCGCGACAATCCGGCCTTCCCGATCGAACGCAAGCGTGAGCGTCAGGCGGTGGTCGCGCGCATGGGTGCTGGTCAGGATGTCTTCACGGCGATCCTGTATCCACTTCACCGGCCTTCGGTATTTGACCGCAAGCGCGGCGGCGACCAGTTCGTCCGGATAGACGTGCGATTTCATGCCGAAGCCACCGCCCACGTCGGGCGTGACCACACGGATGCAAGACTCCGGAAAATCGACGAACTCGGCGATCGCAGTACGCACGATGTGCGGAATCTGGGTTGAGGTATAGACGACGATAGCCTCTCCGGCGCGCTCGGGAACGACCAGGCAGCCGCGCGGCTCCATGCTGATCGCGGCAACCCGGCCAAGCCGGAAAGTCTCCTCGATGACGTGTTCGCCTGTTGCGAAGGCTTTCTCAAAGCCATCGGTTTCGACGCAATAGCGAAACAGCACATTGTCGCCGAGCCGCTCGTGAACAACGGGCGCTCCGGGCGCGATGGCCGTCAACGCGTCGGAAACGCTCGGCAACGAATCGTAGTTGACGACAACCTGATCCGCGGCATCGAGCGCGGCGTAGGGGTTTTCGGCAACGCATACGGCGACGTATTCGCCGACAAACCGCACCTTGTCGCGCGCGATCACGTCGCGCGAGGTGGGCCGGTATCCTTCGGAGGTGTTGCCGGTGCAAAGCGGCTTCACCAGCGAGCCAAGATCGTCGCCCGTCAATACGTCGACGACGCCGGGCACAAGCCGGGCGGCCGACGTTTCAACATCGAGGATCTTCGCATGGGCCTCCGTGCTCAGCACAAAGGAGAGATAAAGCGTATCGCTCGGCACCGGAACGTCGTCGACATACCGACCCGCACCGCGCAGCAGCCACGCATCTTCCCGCCGCAATACCGGCCGGCCGACGAACGCTTCCCTGTTGTCACCCATCGCCTACTCCGCGCCCGCCGGCGCCGATCGCTCGCGCAGCCTGCGGCTGGCGTCAAGCACGCCATTTACGATGTTCACATAACCGGTGCAGCGACAGATATTGTTCGTCAGCGCGACACGCGCCATCTCCTCGGTCGGCTCCGGCTCGCGGCGCAAGAACTCCAGCGTCGTCATGAGAAATCCCGGAGTGCAGAACCCGCATTGCAAGGCGTGATTCTGACGGAACGCCTCCTGAATGGGATGCAGTTCGGCATTGTTCGCAAGCCCCTCGACCGTCGTAATCTGCGCGCCGTCCAGGGCGACGGCAAAATGCAGACAGCTCCGGGCCGTTTGACCGTCAATCAATACGGTACAGGCTCCGCAAACCCCATGCTCGCAGCCGACATGCGTTCCGGTAAGCCCGAGCTCATGACGCAGGAAATCGGCCAGCAGATATCGCGGCTCGACCAGCCGCTCGTAAGACTTGCCGTTGACGGTCAGTCGAACTCTGGCTTTTTCCATCACGAAAGCCCTCCATCGCGCCGCGACGCATACGCCGCGACCAAAGCGCGCTTGACCAGCGTGGCCGTCATCGCCAGGCGATACTCGGAGCTGGCGTGAATGTCGGAGCGGGCATCAAGCCCGCGGGCGCAATCGTTCGCGAGATCCTGAACGGCGGCCGAAGTCAGGTCGCGGCCCTGCAACGCAGCCTCAAGCTCGTGCAACCGCACCGGCACGTCCCCGAGGCCCATCGCCGCTATTCGGGCCGCACTGCAAGCACCGCTGTCGCCAAACTCGACCTGAACGCCGACGCCCACGATCGCGAAGCCGTGGTGTCGATTCCGTCCGACCTCGAGAAAAGCCGCGCGCGCATGAGCAGGAGAATTGGGAAAGGTCACCGATTCCAGGAGTTCGTCGGCCTCGAGCGCGGTCGACAAGGGACCCTGAAAGAAATCCGCGGCCATAACCTCGCGACGCCCCCTGGAACTGACGAGCGTAAAGCGAGCGTCGAGCGCCAGGGCAACACACGGCAGCTCGGCGATCGGATCGGCATGCGCCAGACTGCCGCATACCGTTCCCCGGTTGCGGTGGGCGGTTTCACCCACATGCGGCAACGCTTTCGCGAGCAACGGACAGTGCCGGGCTACGGCAGGACTATGCTCGGCCACCGCCTGACGCACCATCGCCGGAAGGGTCAGGCTGCCTTCCCCTTCCCGGATTCCGTCCATGCCGGAACACCGTCCAAGATCGATGATCACGGACGGCTGGATAAGGCGGGTATTCATCAGTGCGACGAGGCTCTGGCCGCCGGCGAGCGGGCGGGCATCGGAGCCGTGCTCGGCCATCAGTTGCACGGCCTCTTCCAGTGTTCCGGGAGCAAAGTATTTGAACGGCGCAGGCTTCAATACTCCCTCCCAGATACCGCTTCCGCGGCACGATCGGACAGCAGCCCGCCGTCCCATAAAGCATGGGCTCCTATTTTATATTTGTAGAAAGGCAAAAATAGGCTGTCAAGCTTGTTTCTATACAGTCGATATGTTTCTATACATACAACTTTGAAGGATCTGAAAAAAGAAACTTGGCGCCCAGATCGGAGACGCCGACAATCAAGCAACTGAACATCAATCCATTGGAACGGAGGAAGCCAAACATGACGCGAAGAATATCACATTTCACCGCACTGGTTCTGGGTTTTACGACCCTGACCGCTACGGGAGCTCTTGCGCAAATCAAGGTGGGCATATCGGTCAGCGCAACCGGGCCGGCGGCCACCCTGGGCATTCCTGAAAAGAATGCGGTGTCGCTCATGCCGAAGACCGTCGGCGGCGCAAGCGTGGAATACATCGTCCTCGATGACGCGTCGGATCCTACGGCTGCGCGACGCAACATTGACCGCCTAATCAACGACGATCATGTCGACCTCGTTATCGGCTCGTCGACATCGCCGAATTCTCTCGCCATGGTCGAAGCGGCCGGCAAGGGAGAAACTCCGATGATCAGCCTCGGAGCGGCCAAGTCGATCATTGCGCCGATGGACGCCAACAAGAAATGGGTTTTCAAGACGCCCTATAATGATGCCATCGTCGCCGGCGCGACCGTCGCACATATGAAGAAGCACGGTTTGACGACGGTCGGCGCCATCACCTTCAACGACGCGTACGGAGAAGGCTGGCTGGCGGAGTTCGCGCCGCTGGCGAAGGCCGCCGGCATCTCGATCGTGGCTACCGAAAAATACTCGCGGACCGATACGTCGGTGACCGCACAGGCGCTGAAACTCATCGCGGCGAAGCCTGCCGCGATCCTGATCGTTGCATCCGGCACGCCGGGCGTGCTGCCTCAGGCAACATTGGTCGAGCGCGGCTATCAGGGCAAATTTTATCAGACGACCGGCATCGTCAATAAGGATTTTGTCCGCGTGGGCGGAAAGGCCGTCGAGGGCACCCTGGTCGCGGGCGCTCCGATGACGGTCGCTTCGGCGCTCCCGGATAGCCACCCCGCCGCGAAAGAAGCGAAAGCTTTCGAGAAGAGCTACGAAGCCGTGTTCGGCGCCGGCTCGGTCTCCGCCTTCGCCGGCTACGCCTGGGACGCCGCGCTGATTTCGCAGTATGCGCTCGGCGAAGCCGTCAAGAAGGCGAAGCCGGGAACCAAGGAGTTCCGCGCCGCCATACGCGACGCCATCGAGTCCGGAAAAAACATCGCCACGACGGCCGGGCCGGTGAATATGACTGCGGACGATCATAACGGCTATTCACCAAGCGCGCCGGTGATGATCACGATTCAAGGCGGAAAGTGGACCATCGAAAAGTAGCGCGCGACGGCATGACCAGGCGCAGATATGCTGCGCCTGGTCATTTCTATGGGGATGGCTCATGAACTTCGATATCGCGCTGATCTTGGTTCAGGACGGCATAACAAATGGCGCGGTATACGCCCTTTTGGGCATTGCGCTGATTCTCGTGTTTACGATTACCCGCATCACATTCGTTCCGCAGGGCGAGTTCGTGTCCTATGGAGCGCTTTCGCTCGCCAGCATTCAGCAGGGCTACGCGCCGAAGACCATCTATCTGCTCCTGATCATGGGATATGTCGCAGCCGCGATCGAGCTCTGGCAAAACGGGAAGAGCTCGCGCGCTTCAGCGCTGAGACTCGCCGCGGTTTTCGCCGGCTATCCGACTGTCCTTGCCGCCGCGATCCTCATGCTGCCGAGCATGCCGACCGCCCTGCCCATTCAGATTGCGATGACCCTG
>JACDJC010003006.1_pt1 | contig 12598 bp, 10 predicted proteins | sample 7454191 | NCBI WGS metagenome assembly JACDJC01 (sample SAMN14253291, study PRJNA609438) | sludge metagenome | isolation source: sludge after 25d culture with pyrite and EDTA | collected 2018-12-20 | reverse complement strand
CGCCTCAAATCCTGACTGGACCCTGGCTGCACAGTCGTGTATGACGCAGCTGGGTGCGATTCCTGCTGCGGCAACCCTGGGGTTTCTCTATGTGTCGGACGCCTTTGCAGGTGAACTCGATGCAATTCTGGCTTTTTTCAAAAGCGCGACCAGTGTTCCGCACTGGACCGGTAGCGTGGGCGTAGGCGTGTGCGCAACGGCCACGGAATACCTGGAAGAACCCGCGCTGGCCGTGATGCTGGGCGAATTTCCTTTGGCCGATTTCAGTATGTTGCCGCTCGTACGTACGCCTCAGGAACTCGATGCTCAACCCGCGGAGGCTTACTTTGCCGTGGTGCATGGCGACCCGGCAAATAACCGTATCCAGGAATTGATCGAAGACCTGAGCGAGCGCATTTCGAGCGGTTTTGTCGTGGGCGGGCTATCGAGTTCGCGTGGCGAAAATGCTCAGATCAGCGATGGCGTGGTCAAGGGCGGCTTGTCCGGCGTGCTGTTCAGCGATCGGGTGAAGCTCGCGACGCGGCTGACGCAAGGCATTTCCCCACTGGGTCCGCGCCACCGCATCACCGCTGCCAACAAGAACATCATCGGCAGTCTGGACAACCGTCCGGCGCTGGACGTGATGAAGGAAGAAATCGGCGAGGTGCTGGCAAGCGATCTGCAACGCGCGGCGGGATACATCTACGTGGGTCTGCCGGTGCGTGGCTCGGATACAGGTGACTATCTGGTGCGCAATATCCTGGGCGTGGACCCGCAGAATCATCTGGTCGCCATTGGCGAACATGTCGAGGCAGGAGATGACCTGCTGTTTTGCCGCCGTGACCAGCAGACCGCAGAAGATGACCTGTTACGGATGCTCACGGCCATCCAGGCGCAATTGAACGCGCCAATCCGGGGCGGCGTGTATTATTCTTGCTTGGGGCGCGGCCAACATATGTTTGGCGCGCCAAACCGGGAGTTGGGCTTGATACGCGATGCCTTGGGCGATTTTCCACTGGTGGGTTTTTTCGCCAATGGTGAAATCTCGTATAACCGCTTATATGGCTACACCGGGGTACTCACCCTGTTTGGCTGAACAGACTACGATACGGAGACACACATGAGCCTGCATGCCATGAAAGAGGATGAAGTCCGCCTGTTGCGCGATGAAGTTGAAATGTTGATGAACGAGCGCCGCCAACTGTTGCAAGTCACAGGCGCGGCCGCAGTGTTTGTGGCCAATCTCGACACCGATAGCCTGCCGGACGACACGGGCACCATCGATGCCGCTGAAATGCTGGCCGAACAGCTCAACGGTCTGTCCGAAGAAACGCTCAAGGACGCACTCGAATCAGTGCGCGCAGAGATGGATCCCGTAGCCTAAGCAGGTTCCACATCTTGTTCCGACTGGCGCTGCCTGCTCCTGCTGAAGTTGGGCGCTTTGCGCTGATCGCCGGCCTGACCGCGCTGGCCTATGCATTTGCCGGCTGGGTCAGTCTCAAACTGGCTTCCTATATTGCCGATGTGGTTGCCGTTGTCTGGCTGGCAGCCGGTATCGGCGCCATGGCGACCCTGCGTTTTGGGGCTGCCGGGGTGGTGGGCGTGCTGCTGGGCTCGCTTGCGGTCAACAGTCTGTTTCTGCCACTGGAGGACGCATTCCGCCTGGCACTTGGCGCCGCTGCCGGCGCAGCGGTGATCGGTTACCTGCCGCGCTATTTACTGCAGCCTTTCAGCACCTCTCTCGATTATGTATCCAGTGTGGCCAAATTTGCGCTGGTCGCAGCGCCGCTGGGGTGCGCGGTCAGTGCCATGGCGGGGGTATTCACCCTGCATACCTTTGGCGACCTGCCGGACAGCATGATATTCCGGAGCCTGTGGATATGGTGGTTGGGTGACTTGCTGGGTGTCTATCTTATTGCCCCGCTCCTGCTGACGGCATCTCGCTGGGACTTGCTGCCAACCAACAAGAGCGCGCGCCTGGAAGGTCTGGTATTGCTGCTTGGCATGGTGCTGCTGACGCGGTTGATGATGCAGTACGTCGACCTCCTGCGGCCGGCCGAAGTCGTGTTGTTCGTTCTGCTACCGGGCGTACTCTGGGCGGCGCTGCGGTTTTCGGTCACCGGAGCGAGCCTGGCCATTTTCCTGTCGGCATTCATTGTGCTGGGCGTGGGCGTGATTTCATTTGGAGGGCTCACCGTCGCCACAACGCCACGGGATATTTTCGGCCTGCAAATCAGTATGGTGACCATGGCGCTTGGCGGACTGTTCGTGTCGTCGGCGCTGACCGAGCGCCGCTACTCCGAAATGCGGCTTGACATGCTGGCCAACCATGATCCGCTGACCGGGCTGCCCAATCGCTCTTACTTTCAGGATTTTCTGACGCATGCCCTGGCACGTGCGCAACGTGAAAAACTCCAGGTCTCGCTGCTGTTTATCGATCTCGATCGTTTTAAGCACATCAATGATTCGCAGGGCCACGAGGTGGGAGACCAGGTGCTGCGAGTCGTGGCCAACCGGTTGGATGAAGAGTTGCGTGCGGATGATTTTGTTGCCCGGCTGGGGGGGGATGAATTTGCCGTCGTCCTGAGTCATCCGCCAGCTTCGCGCGCCGCCAGCCGGGTTGCGCGCAAGCTGATCAAGACCTTGGCCGAGTCATTCAAGCTTGATCAACGCCGGTATGCCATTGGTGCAAGTATTGGCATCAGCGTGTATCCAGATGATGGCCTGGACGCCAACACCCTGCTGCGTCAGGCCGATCTGGCAATGTACCAGGCCAAGCAGCGACGTACCGGGGTAGAGTATTTCAGCGACGAACTGAATACGGTCGCACAGCAGCAGTTGAACCTGGAGACCGGACTGCGCCATGCGCTGGAGCGCAAGGAACTGGTGTTGCTTTACCAGCCCAAGGTGGATCTCGCCAGCGGGCAGGTGGTCGGACTGGAAGCCCTGGTTCGCTGGCTTCCCAAGTCGGGTGGGATTATCTGGCCCGATCAATTTATTCCGGTGGCCGAAGAAACGGGCCTGATCCAGCCACTGGGCCGCTGGGTGGTGCGGGCAGCCTGCGAGCAATGGGTTGCCTGGCGCGATACCGGCCTTAACCCGCCTCCGGTGGCCGTCAACCTGTCACCACGCCAGTTCTCGGATGCGCGCCTGATTGACGATATCGAATCCATCCTGAGCGACACCGGCATGGATGTCGCGTATTTGCAGCTGGAGGTGACTGAAAGTGCTGCAATGGAAAACCCCATGCGTACCTTTGACATGCTGGATGCCTTGCGCCGGCGCGGACTCCACGTCTACATCGATGACTTTGGCACAGGACATTCCAATCTGGGCCAACTGAAACGGATGCCGATTGATACGCTTAAAATTGACAAGAGCTTTATCGATGACGTGCTGACGGATAGCGACGGAGCCGAAATCACCAACGCCATTATTCGTCTCTCGCATGCACTGAACATGCGGGTCGTGGCCGAAGGGGTAGAGTCGGTCGAGCAGGTAGCTTATTTGAAACAACAGGGCTGTGATGAAATCCAGGGCTATGTGGTCGCCAAGCCCCTGCCGCCGGACAAGGTGGAGATTTTCTTCAATCGGCAGTTCAATTTCTAGCGGGTCTAGGACCCTGTCGGACTTAAAGGAGATCGGCTGCAAACCCATCTGGCCGGTCTATATTTCGCCGCTTTTTTGGTCAATAGAACAACTATTGACCTGCAAAATAGGCAAAACCTGTCCTCGACCAGCTGGATTTTCGCTTCGATTCTTTAAGTCCGACAGACTCCTAGGGAAACCCTGAACAAGTCCTTCGACAAGCTCAGGACGAACGGCAAGTGCTTGATTTCGTTCGTGGTGAGCTTGTCGAACCACATGGCAAATCAACTTGTTCAGCGCCTCCCTAAAACGCCTGCGGAACAGGTGTTTGGATTCTGGTTTTCTTCGCGTCCTTTATGCCCTTCGGGTATTCGCGGATAAGTTTTTCAAGCCACCACCTGCTCCAGCATCGCCAGCGCACGCTCGCTCATAGCCTGCGCGTTCATGCCGTTGAAGTCGAACAGTTGCTGTGCACTGGCGGTGGTTTCGCCGCGTTTCCAGCAGAATACTTCGCGCTGTGCCGCCTGGCTGCGCAACATCACGGGTTCCAGCGCGCCCGATGGGCCGCCGGTCACACCGATCAGCGCGTCGCCGTGGAACAGCGCCTTGAAGGCGGCGTCATCCATGAAGTGGCCGTCGGGCTGCGATACGCTGTCCCACAGCACGTCGCTGGGGCGGTACAGCCGGCGCGGATTGACCACGGCGACGATGCGCGAGCCGATGCCGGCCTGCGCCAGCCGCTCGGCGGCATCGAACACCGGTTGCAGCACCATGTCGCCGGTCACTGCAAATACCACGGTGTGCGCTCCGGGGCGCGACTGCAGCACGATGGCGCCGTCGTCGATGGCCTGATAGCCCTGCGCCATCGTGGTGTGAATCGGCAGCGGCGACTTCGAGGCGGTGATGACGATGCCTTTGTTGTGCTGGCGCAAGGCCCAGTCGTAGCTGGCCTGGATCATGTTGGCATCGATCGGGAATAGCGGGTAGACGTTGCCGTTGCGCATCATCGCGGCGAAATAGTTTTCGATTTCCGGACGCTGATGGGTCCAGCCGTTGCGCCCCTGCTCCAGCGCGCCGGCGGTGAACAGGCACACCGTCGCCGGGGTCGGACGGCGCAGTTCGGCCATCGCCTGCGTCACCGTCTGCCAGATCGGCAGGCCGTTGATGGCGAAAGATTCGTAGCTGCACCACAGGCTGCGGCCGCCGAACAGCGCGACGCCGACCGCGAGACCGGCACACGCATCCTCGTTGAGCGGTTCGTACACTTGACCGGACGGACCCTGAAAGTACAGGTCGTCGGCGGTCGGGTGGCGGATGGTCAGTGCCTTGTTGATGTTGGCCATGCCCGAGGCTTCGTTGCCATCGGCGTTGGTGACCACAAAATGCGGATCGCGCTTGCCCACTTCGCCGACCACGTGGCCGAAGGCGGTGGTGGGGCTGTGGTTTTCGCCGACGGCAAACTCGGTGAGCGGCAGGCCGTCGAGGCTGGGCAGCTCGCGCACGCTTTCAGTCACCGCCACTTTTGCAGCGGGGCCGCCGCCGGCATGGCGGAAGTTTTCACGGGTGATCGCCCAGGCCTGCGGCGGCAGTGCGCGGCGCTGCAAACCGGCTTTGACGTCGTCGGAATCGAGGGTGTGATGCGCGTACAGATTGTGCGACTTGGCGCCGGTGGCGTGCACGCCCGCGCCTTTCAATTGCTTGATGATGAGGCAGGAACGGCGGCCCGACAGCGCACCGCGCGCGGCGGCATCGGATGCCATGAGCACTGCGCCGGTGAAGGCCATGCGTGCGGCGAAGCCGAAGCTGGTGCTGTCGGCGTACACCGGTGCGTCCGGCGTGTCGGCGAATTTACGGGCGTCGATCAGGTAGACATCGTCGAAGCCGTGTGCGCGCCAGTAGTCGGTCATGCGCGTGTTGTCCCACAGCGACACCATGCTGTGATGCTCCTGCGAATAGCCGTTCCACACCAGCACCGGCAGGTAGTTGGTGATGTCGGGATAGGCGGTGGCAAAGTGCTGGAACGCGCTCATGATGTAGGGCTCGCCCAGGCCGCCGTCACCGATGGTGACAGGGAACAGCTTGTCGCGATTGAGATAGGCGCCGGCCATGGCAAAGTGTTGTCCCTGTCCCAGCGGGCCGGCGGGGGCCAGCAGGCCGGGAATCGCTCCTGATAGATGCCCCAGCAGACCGTGGCGCTCGCGGAAGCGCGCGCGCATGTCGGAAACCGTGTGGATGCCCATGGCTTCGAGCGAGGTGTCGAGGAACATGGCCGAATAGAAACCGGGCGCGTGGTGGCCGACCTCGGTCACCATGTTGCGATGGCCCAGCAGGTGCAGCGCGGCGACCGCATCGGCGCTGGAGGCAAACCCGCCCGGATGGCCGGAAGACTTGCTGCCGGTGACCTGCAGGGTCAGGTAACGCAAGGCGTCGGCCGCCAGCAGGGTCTGGTAAGCGGCTTTTTCATCGCTGGCGTCGGGTAGCGCCGGACAGTTCGGCCCCAGCAGCGGGGCCGATCCCAGACGGTCGAGTTCCGGTAAGGTGTCGGCAAAATATTGGATGCCCTCGCAAAATGCGGGGAAAGACTCAGGGGTGGGGTTCATCAGTGCGCTCATGACTGGTCCTTTCATAATGTGATAACGTTTCACGCCATATGAAACTATGTCTGCATTGAAACAGATAAGTGCGCCATATTTCACGATGCGTGATAAATTTTCACTTTATGAAAAATTCAGTTTCCAGTATTCAGGTCCTCGACCGCGCCATGTCGTTGGTTGGCATTCTTTCCCGGGCGCCGGGGCCGATCAGCCTGACCCGGCTGGCCGAACAGGCGAGCCTGCACACCGCCAGCGCCCACCGCATTCTGGGTGCGTTGATTAACCATGGCCTGGTCGAGAAAACCGGCGCCGGCGAATACGATCTTGGGGTGCGCTGGCTGGAAGTGGGTAATCGCTTGCGTGCGCGGCTGAATATTCGCCAGGTGGCCATGCCCACCATGCAGAAACTGGCCGAGCAGACGGGTGAAACCGTCAATTTGATCGTGCGGCGCGGGGATGAAGCGGTTTATGTGGAGCGCGTGTCGGGCGGACAGACCCTGATTCAGGTGGTCCAGGTGGTGGGCGCGCATGCGCCGCTGCATGTCACCGCGGTGGGCAAGATATTTCTCGCCGAGGACAGCCCCAGCGGCGTCATGGGCTACGCGGACCGTACCGGCCTGCCAGCCTATACCCCCAACACCCTGACCTCGCTGGAGCGCTTGCGTGCCGAACTGGAAACGATCCGGCAAGAACAGCTGGCTTATGACCGCGAGGAAGCCGAGCTGGGCGTGGCCTGCATCGGGGCACCGATTCGCGATGCTGAGGGCAAGCTGGTCGCCGGCCTGTCGATTTCAGCCCCGGCCGATCGTCACAAGGCAGGCTGGGCCGAGCAGTTGAAAAAGGCTGCCGGGCAGACCGAAGCCGCACTGGGGTATCAGGCCCATGCTTGACGCGAATGCATGGCCGGCGATTAACGCTTGCTGCCCAATGGCTTTATTGGCAATGTTGCGTCCATGACCGCCTCCCCCATCTATTTTCCCGTTACCCGCTTTCAGCTTGCCGCCTGGTTGATGATGGCAACAGGCCTGCTGCTGACGCTGTCGCTGCACCTGCTGCCCGTGCTGCTGTCAGGCCTGCTGGTGGTGGAGTTGGTGCACATGCTGGCGCCGCGATTCGTCATCGGCCGGCTCGACCACAACTGGGCCAAGGTGCTGGTGGTGTCGCTCATCACCCTGATCGTGCTGGGCGCGCTGGGTGGTCTGACAGCAGGCATTCTGATTTATTTGCGGACCGAAGGCGGATTGGCCGGATTGCTCACCAAGATGGCCGAAATTATCGAGAACTCCCGCCAGTTGCTGCCGCCCTGGGCCGCAGCGATGCTCCCGCAAGGGGACGGTTCGGTCATCCGCGCCGAACTGGTTGAGTGGCTGCGCACCCACGCGCTGGATATCCGGAAACTGAGCGGCGACGCAGGTCGCGTGCTGCTGCATTTCATTATCGGCCTCATCATTGGCAGTTTTATTGCGCTACGGCGTGCGACTCAGCATCAGACGCTGGCGCCGCTGGCCCAGGCCATGCGCGAGCGCGTGAATCGTCTGGGCGACGCCTTTCGCCGCGTGGTGTTTGCCCAGGTGCGGATTTCCGCCCTGAACACCGTGCTGACCGGGATTTACCTGATGGTGGTGTTGCCTTCATTTGGCGTGCAACTGCCGTTCACCAAAACCATGATCATCGTGACCTTCGTCGTCGGTTTGCTGCCGGTGCTGGGCAATCTGGTCTCCAACACCATCATTGTCGTCATCTCGCTGTCGAATTCACTTTATATTGCCGCGGCCTCGCTGGGTTTTCTGGTCGTCATCCACAAGCTCGAATATTTTGTGAATGCCCGTATCATCGGCGGGCAGATCCAGGCGCGCGCCTGGGAGCTGTTGATCGCCATGGTGGTGATGGAGGCCGCTTTCGGCGTGCAGGGCGTGATTGCGGCGCCGATCATTTACGCCTACATCAAAAAAGAATTGTCCGACAGGGAGCTTATTTAATGTCCAACGATGCTGAGTCACTTGTCATTACCGCCAGCGGCGACGACAAAATCGGTCTGGTGGAGGGCCTGACCCGCCGCATCAGCGAATCCGGCTGCAATATTGGCGAGTCGCGTATGGCTGCGCTGGGTGGCCGCTTTGCGTTGTTGATGCGCGTGTCCGGCAGCTGGGACGCCCTGGCCAAGATGGAGGCCCGTCTGCCCGCCATCGGCGAAGAACTGGGTTTGTCGGTTATCCAGCAACGCACCCGGCCGACCCATGTCGACAAGCCGTTGATGCCGTATACCGTCGAGGTGGCCGCGCTCGACCAGCCCGGCATCGTCAACAGCCTCGCCAATTTCTTCGCGCGCCTGCATATCAATATCGAGGCGCTCGACACGGAAACCTATCCTGCACCGCACACCGGCGCACCCATGTTCGCCGTTCACATGACGCTGGGCATCCCGGCCGATGCACACATCGCCACCTTGCGCGGTGATTTTCTCGATTATTGCGACGACCAGAACCTGGACGCGACTTTCGAGCCGATACGGATGTGAGTGCGCCTGACCTCCAGAGGGAGAAAGCAATGCTTCATCGTCATGCCGCTGTTGCCGTCATTGCCGTATCGGCGTTGGTATTGAATGCCGGTCCCGCGCAAGCCGGACCGTATTCGGATGACCTGGCCAAGTGCCTGGTCGAATCGACGACGACGGCCGACAAGAATGCGCTGGTCAAATGGATGTTCGCCATGGCGGCACTGCATCCAGCCGTGAAATCGATCGCTTCGATTACCGAGGCGGAACGCACCCAATCGACCCGCGGTACGGCGCAGTTGTTCGAACGCCTGCTGACCGAGTCATGCCGCGCGCAAACCCAACAGGCGGTGAAGTACGAAGGCGCCGCCGCCCTGCAAACCGGTTTTCAGATGCTGGGACAGGTGGCTGCCCGCGAGTTGTTTGCCGATCCGGGCGTGGCCCGTGGCCTGGCCGATCTCGAAAACCATATCGATAGCCAGAAAATGAAACAGGCGCTCGAGCCAGCACAATTCGGCCCGGCACAATAAAGCCCAGCGCCTTAAAACATGGCGCGATAAACCCGGTGCAATCAACCTCAGTGCAATAAAATGCCAAAACCGGGTCTCGCCGGGGTGACTGGCCCGTACCTGGATCATTCTTCGCTGACATTGAGCTCGATATAGGATGTCGAGCTTGCTTCCCCCGAATGGTGTAGAGCGGGTTGGTTGCGTACCAAGGCGGCCTCCACGCGGGCGGCCTGCAATGCTGCTCGGTCGATTACAGTGGGATACAGGCGATAGTGCTTCTCGACCATTTCCGCCTGCTGGCAGGCGGAGACCTCAAGCGCACTGCGGGCAGCGGGGCCGAGATGCGGCAACAGCAGCATCCATGGCGCCTGCCAGGCGTGATAGTCGTGCACCAGTCGAATATGGTCCGCATCCATGTTCGTGGTGGCGATAAACAGCGGCGGAAAGGCTTCGGCCTCAAATACGCGGCCATGCAAGGCTTCGCCGCCCTTGAGCGTATGCAGACCCAGGCCAGTGCCGTCGTCGGAGCGGCGAAACCATTGCGCCACGCCATTGGACAGGCTGTTTACATGACGGGTCAGGTGGCTACCGGCGGATTCGGCCAGGCCGCTGATGGCGGCGCTTTTGAAGCGTTCCTGCGCGGCCATGCCGGCGCGCCAGTCGAGTGGCGGTTTGGTGTCGGTTTCGCTGCCGGTGCGCACACTGTGCAGTAGCGCCAGGGGCTGGTCGTGTTTGTCGAGCAGCCACAGTTCGAATTGATCGCGGAAGGTGAACGGCACATCGTGGCGCACGTCGAGCAGGTGCTCGTATACCACCGCACCCATGTGTTCCAGCCGCTTGAAGTCGTCCGAAGGAAACAGGGGCCCGCGTTTCAGGCCTTTTTCTGCCGACCAGTGGCCATAGCGAATATCGGAAATCTGGGCGCGCTGCCCGGCATGACCCAGGTCATCCAGCAGCGCATCGTTGGCCACGTAGATGTCCCACTCGACGCCGTCGGTCGTGACCGCCTCGGCCGACCGGAAGCGAATGATGTGCACCACTCCGCGGAACGGATTGAGCAGGCGCTGCGCATAACATTCGATTTCCATGAAGCTGAACCTTATCTCTGTTGTCGATACGGGAAAATCATGGCTGCCTGGGGGCGGATGCAGTGTCGGTTTTGGCCGTGCTCATCCAGGCAAACAACGACGAGCGCATGGCTTCCTCCACCGACATGTCAATTGGCTGCGTCCAGTCGCGCGGCACAAATACGGTGTACCCGCCGATCATGTAGCCCAATGGCAAATAGACTGCCACGCGATCACCCTGCAAGAAACCGGCGGGCAGGTCGTCGACGTGCTGGCGTGTAACCAGCCCCACCACTTCAAGCGGGTAGCCTGGCAGCTTGAGTGCGACAACGGTTTGGGCGGCCTGATTGCTGCGCGGGGAGAAATAGTCGGCGAAGTCCTTGAGCGAGGAATAAATACTCTTGACGACTGGCAGATTGGTAAAAGGCAGCTCCACCAGCGACAGCAGCTTGCCGGTAGCGCGCTGCGAAACCAGAAACCCGAGCAGGAAAATACCGACAATTCCCAGCAGCAAACCCATGCCCGGCACATAAAACCCGCCGATGAACGGTCGTATCAGTTGCATTGTCAGCGTTTCGCTCCAGCTCAGGAAGAGATAGAGCAGGTAGACTGTCAGCCCTAGAGGCAGGGCGGTGATCAGTCCGCGAAAAAAATATTGATAGATAAGTTTGCTCAATTTTTTGGGTCCAGTCATTGCACTATGGAAATATTCTCCTGCTTCGTACTAGGATAGCAATGGCGTCCACTCTAAACCGGCGCATCTTTTCTTTGTTTCTTCCTTATTTTATTTTGGAGATTTTCATATGAAAGTATCTGCTTTTATCGCCTTGGCGCTCCCCTCCTTGCTGGCGGGGTGCGCCAGCGGCCCCAGCGCCGAAGAACAGGCTGCCATGGCGGCCGATGCGCGCAAGGCCAGTGGCGCACTGATACAAAAATTGGGCGGTGAACTGAAAGCGGCCATGAGCGAGAAAGGCCCGGAGGCGGCAATCAGCGTATGCAAGGAGCGCGCACCGCAGATTGCCGCCGACGTGTCGAAGCAGTCCGGTTTCGAGGTCAAGCGCGTCAGCCCCAAGAACCGCAACCCGGCTGGCGTGCCTGACGCATGGGAAGCCGAGGCGCAGGCAGGCCTGGAGAAGCGGCTGGCAGCCGGCGAAAAACCGGAAACGCTCGATACCTGGCAGATTGTCAGCACCCCGACGGGCAAGCAGTTCCGCTATGCCAAGGCCTTGCCGGTGGCGCAGGTATGCCTGAACTGCCACGGCGACCCGGCCGCCATCCCCGATGGGGTTAAAGCACGCCTCGCTGCCGAATACCCGTTGGACAAGGCCACGGGCTACGGTCTCGGCATGGTGCGTGGCATCGTTTCGGTAAAACGCGCACTGTAAGTCCCCACAGCTAAAAAAAATGCCACGCAGGCTTCAGTCTTGCGTGGCATGGCCGTTTATCTTGCTGTTATCCAAAAGCGTGTATGGAGGAGTGCAGCGTGCTGAATCGTCTGGTTGGAATGTTGTCGGGCAAGCAGGAAAACGCTGCTGCGCAGGTTAATCGAGCCACGCAGGCCGAGACGGGCAAAGCCTCGGAACCTGCGCCGCAGGTCCCCCCCAGAAAAAAAGCCTCGGTGATGCGTCGCGAGGCTATGCTGGGTCGCGATCAGCGGGTCGCGGGCTATACTTTCATGCTGCGCCGTGCAGCGGATGAGCAGGATGATGCTGCGCTGCCCGATGTGCAGCGCCTGTACGACGAAACCCTGCTCGACAATCTGCAGCGCATGGACATTGCGCGCCTGCTGGGGCAGCGCCTTGCCTTTGTGCCAGTGGTGCCGGCCACCCTGTTCAGCCCGTTGATCGATAGCTGGCCTGGCGCCGGCACGGTGTGGATTTTGAGGCTGGATGCGCAGACCCTGGTCGACGACGCGCTGCTCGCCCGGCTGGCCGAATTGAAAACGCGCGGTCACCTTGGGGCGGTGGCGGCCGCGGCCGCGGCCGCGGTTCGACCGGAGCGCCATGGATTGTTGCTGCATGCCGATTACGTGCTGGTGAATGCGGGCAGCGAGGACATGCCGGCCATTACCTCGCAAATGGCCGCGGTATCGAGAGTGGTGGCCGGCAAGCATTTCGTGGCGACCGACGTGCAGACGCTGGAAGCGTTCCACATGTGCCACAAGCTGCAGTTCGCCTTGTTCATGGGGCCGTTCATTACCCGCCAGGAAATCCTTGATGCCCCGGTTCTGGGGCCGTCGCGTGCCAAGGTGCTGGACCTGATGAACCGGGTGCGCACCGGCGCCGAACAGCCTGAGCTGGCGGCACAGTTTCGCCATGATCCGGTGTTGTCGGTGCGCCTGCTGCGTTATGTCAACTCGCCCGGCAT
>JACDJC010003005.1_pt1 | contig 12605 bp, 15 predicted proteins | sample 7454191 | NCBI WGS metagenome assembly JACDJC01 (sample SAMN14253291, study PRJNA609438) | sludge metagenome | isolation source: sludge after 25d culture with pyrite and EDTA | collected 2018-12-20 | reverse complement strand
CACCGCCTCCGCGCCAAGGAAAGCGTCCGCCGGACGAAGGGCACCGACGGAAGCGCCCTGGTGGCGCTCGTGCAGGACGGCGACCACGAAATGATGATCCGGTTGTTCTTCGCCATGAAGGTCTGGGTACTGAAGGAGAAGTTCTCATTCTAGGAGTGTCCGATGGATCCGATCTTTCTCGTCATGCGCCTGCTCCATGTCTGCTTCGGGGTCTTCTGGGTCGGCGTCATCGTGTTCGCGGCGACGATGCTGATGCCCGGCATCCGCGACACCGGGCCCGACGGCGGCAAGGTGATGCTGGCGCTCCTCCGCCGCGGCTACATGACCATCCTGCCCGTGGCGGCGCTGCTCACCACGGTGTCCGGCTTCTGGATGTACATGAAGCTGATGTCGACCATCGGCCCCGTCTGGGCCGGCTCGATGTCGGCCCGGGTCTACGGCGTCGGGGCGGTGGCGGCGGTGGTCGCCTTCGGGCTCGGCTTCTTCATCATCCGGGCCAACGCCCTGAAACTGCGGGTGCTGATGGAAGCGCTTCCCTCGACGCCCGAGGGCCCCGCCCGCGCGGCGCACATGGAGCAGATGGCGGCGCCGCGCGCCAAGATGGCCGCTACCACGCCCTGGGTCGCGGGGCTCCTGATCATCGCGGCGATCACGATGGCGATCGGGAGGTACGTATAGGCGGGGCAGCGGGGCCGGAGCATACGAAAGAGAATGAGGATTACCATGCGTGCTTCTGTTGGGTTCTTGATCATGCTCGCCGCCTGCCACTCGGCGCCTCCGGGCGATGCGGAGCCGGTGGCGTCGCCCGTGGGAGTCGAGTGGACCCTTGCGTCGCTCGGCGGGCAGCCCGCCGGCACGGGCGCCGGCGGCAGGCCAGCCACCCTGCTGCTCACCGACATCAGTGCCCGCGCGAGCGGGTTTGCCGGCTGCAACCAGTTCACGGGCATCTACACGTTGGCGGGCACGTCGCTCGCCTTCGGGCCCCTCGCCCTGACCCGCATGGCCTGCGCCGATGGCGACGATCTCGAGCGCCGGTACACGATGGCCCTCGAGCAGACCACCACGTTCAAGGCGACCTCGAAGCGGCTGGAGCTCCGAAAGGGCTCCACCCTGCTGGCAACATTCACGAAGTAGACACCGCACCGATCACGTTCAGGAGGTTGTGTGGCCAGGTTCATCGTCAACGGCAAGGCGATCGATTCCGCCGCCGCGCCGGACACTCCCCTGCTCTGGGTCCTCCGGGAGGACCTCGGGCTGACCGGTACCAAGTTCGGCTGCGGCATCGGCCAGTGCGGCGCCTGCACCGTGCATGTCGACGGCACCGCGGCGAAGTCCTGCCAGCTGCCCGTCTCCGCGGTCGAGGGGATGACCATCACGACCATCGAGGGCCTCTCCGACGACAGCACCCACCCGCTCCAGGTCGCGTGGATCGAGGAGCAGGTGCCGCAATGCGGGTACTGCCAGTCGGGCCAGATCATGGCCGCCGCGGCCCTGCTGGCCGGCACGCCGAAGCCCACCGACGCCGACATCGACGCCGCCATGTCCGGCAACATCTGCCGCTGCGGCACCTACCAGCGCATCCGCAAAGCGGTGCACCGGGCGGCGGGAGGTGCCGCATGAGCGCCAACGACCTTTCACGCCGCGACTTCATGCGCGCCGGCATCGCGGCCGGCGCCGGCCTCACCCTGGCCATCCACCTCCCGGGCTGCTCGCCGAAGGTGGCGGCGGTCACCGGGCCACCCTTCGTGCCGAACGCCTGGCTCAAGATCGGCACCGACGGGGTCGTGACCGTCGTGGTGGACAAGTCCGAAATGGGCCAGGGGGTCATGACCGCCCTGCCCCAGATGGTCATGGAAGAGCTCGACGGCGACTGGACCACCATGAAGCTTGAGTCGGCCCCCGCGGGGGCCGCGTACATCAACCCGGCGTTCGGGCTGCAGGGCACCGGCGGCAGCACCAGCGTCATGATCTCGATGCAGCCGCTGCGCGAGGCCGGGGCCAAGGCCCGCGCCATGCTCATCGCGGCCGCCGCGCAGCAGTGGGGCGTTGACCCTTCCGCCTGCTCCACCGAGAACGGCTACGTGCGGGAAACGGGGAAGCGCCGCAAGCTGAGCTACGGCGACCTGACCGTCGCCGCGGCGGCGCTGCCGGTGCCGGAGACCGTCACCCTGAAGGACCCGAAGGACTTCAAGCTCATCGGCAAGCCGATGCCGCGCACCGATCTCCGGGGCAAGGTCAACGGCACCGCCGGCTTCGGCATCGACGCGACGACGCCGGGGATGCTGGTGGCCGTCGTGGCGCGCGCGCCGGTGCTCGGCGCCACGGTCACCGGCTTCTCCGCGGAGCAGGCCCTCGCCGTGCCCGGCGTGTCGCAGGTCGTGCAGATCGGCAACGGGGTGGCGGTGGTGGCCACCGGCTACTGGGCCGCCATGAAGGGGCGCGAAAAGCTGGAGGTCTCCTGGAGCAAGAGCCCGATGGCCAGCCTCAACAGCGCCGCCATTTCGGCCAGGCTCAAGGCCCTGTCGGCCAGGCCGGGCGTCACCGCGCGCCACGACGGCGACCCCGCCGGGGCCATGCGGGGCGCCGTCAAGACGATCGAGGCGACGTACGAGGTGCCCTACCTGGCGCACGCCTGCATGGAACCGATGAACTGCACGGCGTCGGTCGAGGCCGACAAGTGCACCGTCTGGGCGCCGACCCAGTTCCAGTCAGGGGGCGGGCTCGGCGTGCAGGGGATCGCGGCCAAGCTCACCGGCCTGCCCGAAAGCGCGGTCACCGTCCATACCACCTTCCTGGGCGGCGGCTTCGGTCGGCGGTTCGAGCTCGACTTCGTGATCGACGCGGTGCAGACGTCGCAGGCGGTGGGTGCCCCGGTCAAGGTCATCTGGCCGCGGGAAGACGACGTCCATCACGACTTCTTCCGGCCGGCGGCGCTCTGCAAGGTGAGCGCGGGCCTCGACGCCGACAATCAGCCGGTGGCCTGGTCGCAGACCCTCGTGTCCGAGTCCACCATGAAGCGGTTCACGATGGTGTTCGGGCCGCTCCCGAACGGTCTGGACTCGGACGCGGTGGACAGCGCGGCCAACATCGCCTACGGGATTCCCAACTTCCACGTCGGCTGGGTGGACGCCAACGTCGACGTGCCGGTCGGCTTCTGGCGCTCGGTCGGCAACTCGCAGAACGGATTCTTCGCCGAGGGGTTCGTGGACGAGGTGGCCCATGCGGCCGGGGCGGATCCCTACGAATTCCGCCGAAAGCTGCTGGCCAACGCGCCGCGCCACCTCGGCGTCCTCGAACTGGCGGCCACCAAGGCCGGCTGGGGCACGCCGCTCCCCGAGGGCCGCGCGCGCGGTATCGCGGTGGTCAACTCGTTCGGGAGTTATGTGGCCGAGGTGGCGGAGGTGTCCATCGAGAACGGCAAGGTGCGGGTGCACCGCGTCACCTGCGCGGTGGACTGCGGCACGGTGGTCAACCCCGACATCGTCGCCGCCCAGATGCAGAGCGCCATCGTCTTCGGCCTGACCGCCGCGCTCTACGGCAAGATCACCATCGAGAACGGCGCGGTGGTCCAGGGCAACTTCGACAGCTACCCGATGCTCCGGATGAGCGAAATGCCGGAGGTGGATGTGCACATCGTGCCGAGCACGGAGCGGCCCAGCGGCGTGGGTGAGCCGGGCACGCCGCCGATTGCGCCGGCGGTCGTCAACGCGATCTTCGCGCTGACCGGGAAGCGGATCCGGACCCTGCCGATCGAGGTCTGACACGCAGCCCTTCGCCGAGGATGACTCGCGGAACCCGCCGCCCCGGACCTTCCTCGACCGGCTGACCCGCCGGTATTCCCGGACGGCGTACGTGGTCGTCGTCCTCTGCGTCTACGCGGTGGCGGCCAGCGCCCTGGCGCTGGCCCTCACGCCGGCGGTGCTCTGCTGGGAGTGGATGGCGGCGTGGGGCGCGGGGCGCTCCCCGCTGGCCGCAGCGTTCGCCGTCGCGCTCGCCTCGGCGGTGGCGTTCTTCGTGTTCGGCTTCGCCCTCCTAGTCGTGGTCCCGCTCTACAACCTCGCGCTCCCCACGCGGGTCCACCCCTTCAAGGGAGGGTACTACACCCTCCGTGCCGCGCCGTGGCTCCTCCACAACGCGCTCTTCTACCTCGTGCGGTACACCTTCCTCCCGTTCGTCACCCTCACACCGTTCGGCGTCTGGTTCCTCAAGGCGATGGGGATGAAGATCGGCCGCCACGCCTTCGTGAACACCGAGTACATTTCGGATCCGCAGCTGATCACGCTGGGCGACGACGCCGCGCTGGGGGGCAGTGTCCGGATCTGCGCGCATTTCGGCGGCGGCGGGCACCTCACGGTGGCCCCCGTCGTCATCGGGGCGCGCGCCACGCTCGGCCTGGCCGTGACCGTCATGGGCGACGTGGAGGTGGGGGCGGAGGCCACCGTCCTGCCGAACTCGGTCCTCCTGCCGGGGTCGCGCGTGGGGCCGGGCGAGACGTGGGGCGGCGTGCCGGCGCGCCGGATCACGCGCGAGGAGATGGAATCGTTCAAGGAAGGAATCCGGGGGATGCAGCACCGATGAGCGCCGTCATGCTGGCGCCCGAGCTGGAAGAGCGGCTCGCCGCGCTCCGCGAGGCGGGGTGGGAGCTGTTCGACAAGTTCGACCACGAGGTGCGCGACCGGCGCTGGCATCCCTTCGTGGCGGCGAACTACGAGTCGGTGCTCGAGGCGCTCATCGCGCAGCGCGCGCCGGGGCTCACCTTCCTCGAGTGGGGCTCCGCCACCGGCGTCATCACCATCATGGCCGACCTGCTGGGCTACGAGGCGTACGGCATCGAGCTCGACGCCTCGCTGGTGGAGACGGCGCGTGCGCTGGCAAGACGGTTCGACTCGAAGGCGCGTTTCGTGGCCGGCAGCTTCCTGCCCGAGGGATACCAGTGGAAGCCGCGCGACGGCGACGGCCGCCTCGGCACGATCGGACAGGGGCGCTCGGGGTACCTCGAACTCGGTCGCTCGCTCGACGACTTCGACGTCGTCTTCGGCTACCCCTGGGCGGGGGAGGAGGCGATGATGCACGACCTCATGCGCTGCTACGGCGGCCGCGGCGCCCGGCTGATGGTGCATGGCACCAACCGGGGCGTGGAGGTCTATCGGGACGGAAGGAAAGAAGCCTGATCCGCCCCGCTGCCCCGCTGCCCCTCCTCCTACTGCCTCGTCGCCCTTCCTCCGCACATCCCGCCCGTCCCGATGTTAGGCCCTTCGACAAACCGCCAGGTGCTGATCTGCGTGAAGGTGTTACTGTTCGGCAAAAGCTTCCAGCTGAAATCCTCGCGGTAGGTGTTTCCGACCGGCCCGCTGATGAAGTACCCACGGAGTTCGTGCGGATTCCCGGCCACCGGGGAGGCGGTGTAGGTCGCCACGTTGCCGGATGCCGGGGGGTCCTCGTCGCTTATGTTCACGACGCCGCCGGCTACCGAGAGCGTGAGCTGCGCCTGACCGTACTCCAACGGCAGGCAGGCCCAGTGCTGGTTGAAGGTCCCCACCCAGTCGGACAGGCTCCCGGTTCCGCCGCACGGAATCGTGATCTCGGTGTTGGGCAGGTCGGTGCTGTTGCCCCCGCCGTCGGTGTACGTGGCACCCGTCACTGCCACGGTGGACTTGTTCGCCCGGAACTGCCAGACGGAGGCAAGCGTGCCCTGCGGGCCAGCCACCTCGAACTGGGCGTCGCCCTGGACGCTGTAGCCACAGACGTTCGCCGTCGAGCTCGCTCCTCCCTTCGCCGCCTTCAGCACCAGCGGGCTCGCGGTCGGCACCGTCAGGGTCGTCATGTTTCCCGTGACGCCCTCGACGAAGGTGCCCCCGCCTGACACCTCGCGGCCCGTCGGGGTGATCTCGAAGTCCATTTCTCCGGCGAAATTCCCGATCCCGCCCGCGGTGCTCATGGTGAGGTCGAGGTGCCCGCCGAATCCGGTGCCGGCGGTGGACGGATCGCCGTTGAAGGCGGCGGTGCCGGCCACCGTCGTCTCGTTCGAGCCGTTGCCATCGCCGTCGAGCGGAACGCTGAAGGTGTAGGTGTTGGGCGCGCCGGTCGGAGTGAGCGTCGAACCGCCTCCGCCTGGTGAGGCCGGGTTGAGGAGGAAGGGGAGCATCGCCTCGAAGTTGGCCATCCTGGGCACCACCAGCTTGACCCCTGTGGTGGTGTAGGAAGACAGGGCGGTGGCATTGGGTGGGATGGGATCGGGATCGGGTTCGGAATCGGAACTGCACCCCACGAACTGCAGGACCAGGAGGGAGAACAGCAGGCGGCGCATGGACGCTCCTCGCGTTGGACGCCGCGGCAGGCGGCGGGTTCGGCGCTACCTTACCGGCCGGTACCGGGGGCGTCAATAGCGGTCAGGGGCAGGCGCGTCGCGGAATCTCCCGTGCGGTGTATACTCTTGCGGGTGCGCTCGCGGCTCGTGTCGCCGTCGAACCCCTGCCGAGGTAGTCCCCCATGGGCCACCTGCTGAAGGAAATCCGCAACAACAAGCTCCTCTGGCTGCTATCGTTCGTGCCGGTGCTCTTCCTCGCGGTGCGGGCTCGGCCCGACTCGCACACCATGCTTTTCGTGCTGTCGGTGCTCGCCATCGTGCCGCTCGCCGCGCTCCTGAGCCACGCCACCGAGTCGGTCGCCGCCAAGACCGGCGACGCGGTCGGCGGCCTCCTCAACGCCACCCTCGGCAACCTGACCGAACTGGTCATCGCGCTCGCCGCGCTCCGCGCCGTGGAATATGCCCTGGTCAAGGCGTCCATCGCCGGGGCCATCGTCACCAATACGCTCTTCATGCTCGGCGCCTCGTTCCTGCTGGGCGGGCTCAAGCACCACACGCAGGAGTACAATCGCGTGGGTGCGCGCTTCCAGGCCGGGCTCCTCTTCCTGGCCACGGTGGCGCTCTTCGTCCCCTCGGCCATCGCCGACGTGGACTCCCCGGCCGGGGCGGCCTTCAGCCAGGACCTCAGCCTCGGCCTGGCGATTCTCCTCATCGTGGCGTACTCCCTCGGCCTCGTCTTCTCGCTCAAGACCCACCGCGAGCTCTTCGGCAGCGCGAAGAAGCGGGAGGAGACCCACGAGGAGCTGCTGCCGATGGGGGTGGCACTCGCCACGCTGGCAGGCGTGACGGTGGTGGTGGCGCTGGTGAGCGAGGTCTTCGTCGAGTCGGTGCAGGAGGCGGCGGTGACCTTCGGGATGACGCCGGCCTTCGTCGGCTTCATCATCGTGGCCCTGGTGGGCGGGGCCGCCGAGATGACCTCGGCCTTCGCCGGCGCGCGGAAGGACCGGCTTGACCTGAGCGTCGGCATCGCGCTGGGGAGCGCGGTGCAGATCGCGCTCTTCGTGGCCCCGGTGCTGGTCCTGCTCAGTTATGTGCTCGGCCCGTCGCCGATGGACCTGCAGTTCTGGCCGGGGGCGATCGTGATGGTGTTCATCGCCATGCTGGCCGCCTCCCTGGTGACCAACAACGGGCGCTCGGCCTGGTTCGTCGGTGCGCTGCTGCTGATGGTGTACGCCATCTTCGCGATGACCCTGTACCTCCTGCCGCCGCAGGTGGTCTGAGCGACGGAACCTCATCCATATGACACCTGACACCGCCGGATCCCGGCGCGTCCTGGAACCGATCGAGCGCGTGGCCGAGGTGCTCTTCGGCCTGATCATGGTGCTGACCTTCACCGGCGCGCTGAGCGTGGCCGAGGCGGGGCGCGCGGACGTCCGCGAGATGCTCATCGGGGCGCTGGGCTGCAACCTGGCCTGGGGGCTCATCGACGCGGTGTTCTATCTCATGGCCTGCCTGGCCGACAAGGGACGCGACCTCGCCACGTTCATCGCCGTCCGCCGATCCGCCGACCCGAAGGAGGCCGAGCGCCTGATCGCCGATGCGCTGCCGCCGCTGGTGGCGTCGGTCATGGAGCCGGCGGAGCTCGGTGCCCTGCATCGGCGGCTGAAAGGGCTGCCCGAGCCACCCAAGCTTGCCCGACTCGGGAAGGACGACTGGCTGGGTGGGCTGGGCGTGCTCCTGCTGGTCTTCCTGACCACCTTTCCCGTCGTGATCCCGTTCGTCTTCATGCACGAGATCGCGCCGGCGCTGCGGGTTTCGAACGCCATCGCCATCGCGATGCTGGCCACCTCCGGCGCGGTGTTCGGGCGGATCACCGGGCGGAACCCCTGGCTGGTGAGCATCGGGATGGTCATCTTCGGCGCGCTGCTCGTGGCGATCACGATCGCGCTGGGCGGGTGACGCACGTGCGATTGCCGGCCCGGATGGCCCTGCCCCTCCTCCTCGTGACGGGCGCCGCGACGGCCCAGACGCCGTCCACGACCCCGCCCGCCGCGCAGGCGGCGGAGCGGGCCGCCTTCGCCTGGTCCGCGTCGGCCTATACCTACCTGGTGCCCGACGGGGCGGACTACCTGTTGCCGATCCTCACGGGGGACCGCGGCGCACTGCACCTTGAGGGGCGCTACAACTACGAAGCGCTCGAGGCCGCCTCGGCGTGGGTCGGCTACAACCTCAGCACCGGCAGCGAGGTGACGCTGGATTTCACCCCGATGGTCGGCGGCGTGTTCGGCAGCACGACCGGCGTCGCGCTCGGCTACGAGGCCACGGTGGGCTGGAAGACGCTCGAGCTCTACAGCGAGGGGGAGTATCTCTTCGACGTCGAGGACCCCGCGGGCAACTTCTTCTACAACTGGTCCCAGCTGAGCTTCGCGCCGGCGGAGTGGGTCTTCTTCGGCATCGTCACGCAGCGGACCCGGGTCTACGACACCGACCGGGAGCTGAACCGCGGTCCCTTCGTCGGGTTCGCGTACAGGGCAGTCAACCTAACGACCTTCGTCATTAACCCGGATGATGCTGCCGCCACGGTGATCTTCGCGGTCGAAGTGGGATTCTAGGGTAGGGAGCAACAGCAGACGCGGGAATGCGGGAAGAGAGGAAGGCTCGGACGGTGGCCCGGGGGCGAGACCTGATGAATCCCCACTTCAATGACCACTTCTTGGCATTTCATGGTGTCTTCTGGTCATTTTGCTCGATTTCTAGTTGAATTGTGACGCTCTTTACCACTATTTCGGCTGTTTTCCCGCCTTCCCGCGTCCACGTGCTGGGCGCAGATCCCGAAGTGTCGTCTCAGAGATATTAGCCAATTTTCGAGTATTTCAGCAAGAATTTGAGCAATTTCAGGCATTTTCTGGCTGTTTCTTCGCGTTTTTCATCATTTCGTGCTTTCGTGATTCAACGGATCGCTTCTGGAGTTACCATGTGGCTCATCACCACCACCGGATTCTACAGTGTCGTCCAGAAGCCGTGGGATCGGAAGCTCGGGACCCTTACCGTCCGCGCCCGGGCGAGGGCCGACCTCGAAGCCCTTCGGGCTGACAGCCTGCCGGAGCTGGGGGAGGTACTCGAAGACGTCAACGCCGATTACCGTTTCCGCGCCCAGGCGCCGAAAGCCGCGGTGGCGCGCGCCGCCCAGGCCCAGGTTTCCGCGATCGACTACGACAACTTCAAGTCGGCGGTGGGGAAGCGGCAGGGGAGGGAGAGGGCGCACATCTATCTCGATGTCTGGGGTGCGCTGCGGCAGATCCAGGATGGTGTGGAGCGGGACGAAGAAGCGATTTCTTGAGCATTTTTCGTCAAATTCATCGCTTTTCCGTCATTCTTTGGCTCATTTCTAATGAATTCCACCCAGTCAGTGTGACCCCCAATTGCCACCTGCGGCGTGGAGTCTTGCCGGCCTGAGTATTACTAAGTATTATTTCGTATGCCGAAGAAGCCTCCCATCGCCAGAATCTCCATCACCATCCCTGCCGACCTCTTGAAGGCCGCCGATCGGCTTGCCGACGAGTTGGATCGCTCGAGGAGCTGGGTGATCGGGGAGGCGGTACGCCGGCTGGCGGGGGGCACATCCCCGTCCGTTGTCCGCGAGCCTGTCGCCGGTCCCTACGCCGGCTATGAGGCCGAAATGGAGACGGCTCGACTGCGCCGGCTCAAGGCGGATCTGGCGGCGACGCCTCAGGAGCGCCTGCGCGACGCCGAAGAACTGGTGCGTCTCGGTCGAATGGTGCGCCCACCACGCAATCGATCCCAGATCATCGGCTTCGACTCCTATGAGGATTACTACCGATGGAAGACGACGCAGCGAGCCGGCGGGTGAAGCCCGAGATCAGGGCTGCCCAGGTCTGCGCCGCCCTCAACGACGCCGGCGCCCACTACCTCGTCATTGGCGGCGTGGCCTGCATTCTCCACGGATACGTCCGCGCCACGAAGGACGTGGACATTCTCATCGAGCGGACCCTCGACAACGCGCGCCGAGTCCTCGAAGGGCTGGAGGGCGTGGGATACGGGTTCGCCAGGGAGTGGGCGGCCGAGGAAATCCTCCGGAAGCCGATCACCATCATCGGCGATGATCCGCGAGTGGACCTGTTCACGGTGGCGTGGTCTGTGAAGTACGAGGACGCGATCGCCCGTTCGGCGACGGTCGAAGCCGAAGGTGTCACCATCCCGCTCGTTGGGCTCGAAGACCTCATCGCGACCAAGCGGACAGGGAGACCCCAGGATTCGCTTGACCTCGAGGCACTCGAGGAAATTCGCCGGCTCCGATCAGAGGGCCAATGAGCGTCGCCATCCGTGCGGAGCTCGTGGACATCACCACCCTCGACGTGGACGCCATCGTCAACGCCGCCAACGACCAGCTCGCGCCGGGCGGCGGCGTCTGCGGCGCCATCCACCGGGCCGCGGGCCCCGAGCTCGCCGAGGCCTGCGCGCTCATCGGCCCCTGCCCCACCGGCGAGGCGCGGGTCACCCCGGGGTTCAACCTGCCCGCGCGGCTCGTCATCCACGCCGTCGGTCCCCGGTGGTTCGGCGGCGACCAGGGGGAGCCGGAGCAACTGGCCGGCGCCTACCGGGCCATCTTCCAGCTTGCAAAGGAAAGCAGGGTACGGACCCTCGCCATCCCCGCCATCAGCACCGGGATCTACGGCTATCCGCTCCATCCCGCGACGGCCATCGCCGTGCGGGTGACGCGGGAGGTTGCGCCGGCGTCGGGAGTGGAGGAGGTGGTGTTCGCCTGCTTCGTGGAGGAGGTGCTGGAGGCGTACCGGAAGGAAGGGGTCGCGGAGTGACAAGGCGATTCCAACTCACGAAGTCACTCTTCCAGGTGGGACTGGCCTGCCACAAGCGGTTGTGGTGGGAAGTTCATGAACCCGATGCACCCGAACTCACACCCGACGCCCAGACCCAGTGGATGTTTCGCCAAGGGCAGGCGGTAACGGCCGCGGCTCGTTCCGCTGTCTCTGGCGCCCGGTATGAAGTCACGCTGCAGGCAGAGCTTCTTCACGCCCGTGTCGACATTCTCGAACCGACGTCCGATCGTTCACACGCACTCATCGAGGTCAAGGGAAGCAACGACATCAAGCCGGAACACTTGTGGGACGTGGCGTTTCAAGGCCATGTGGCTGCACTGGCCGGCGCCGAGGTGACAAGGACCGAACTGATGTACTTGAATCGAGAGTGCCGCCATCCCGAGCTAGGCGCACTCTTCATTCGAAAGGACGTCTCGCCCGAGATCAACACCCTCATGAGAGAAGTGCCGGCCCGGGTGACGGAACTGCTCGACGTCCTGCGCGGACCGCTGCCCGGCGACAGCCGCAACGCCAATTGCGGCGAATGCCCGTTCTACGGGCGATGCTGGCCCCAGAGTCCAATTGCGGTGAATCGCTTCTACCGAATGAAATGGAGTGAGAAGCTCGCCATGGAGCGGTCGGGCACCACGGAGTTCACGCACGTGCCCAAGGCGACTCGGCTCACGTCAATCCAGCGGCGTCAGCAGGAGGCCGCCCATGCCGGTGACCTGGTGGTTGATTCGGCGCTGGCCAGTGCGCTGGACAAGTGGAGCGCTCCATTGGTCTATCTCGATTTTGAGACGGTGGCCTTTGCCATCCCGCGTTTCACCGGAACGACGCCCTGGACCAAGATCCCCGTTCAGTTCTCTGCTCATCGCGAGGAAGGTGCGGGGCACCGCCATGTCCATTTTCTCGCCGAAGGAAGCGACGATCCGCGTCGTGCCCTGGCCGAGGCCCTCGTGGAGCACTGCAAGGGCGACGGGGCCGTTGTCACCTATCACTCGAGCTTCGAGAAGAGCTGTATCCGGGGATTGGCTGAGGCCGTCCCCGACTTGAGCGATCGGCTTATGCAGATCCACGAGAGAATCGTGGATCTCGAGCCGATCGTCGCTCATCACGTCTATCATCCCGCCTTCAAAGGGTCGTTTTCGCTGAAAGTCGTCCTACCAACCCTGTGTCCGGATGTCACCTACGACGGACTCCCGATCGCCGATGGCAGCACCGCTCAGCTGGAACTCGCCCGGTTGCTCTACGGAGAATCCCCGTTACCTGCTCAGGAGCGGGACGAGCTCCGTGCGGCCCTGCTGGCTTACTGTGAACGGGACACGTGGGCAATGGTCGTTCTGCACCAAGAGCTGAGAAGACTCGCCGGCAGCTGAAATCCAAGCCGGCCAGGTCTTCCTACCAAAGTGCCATTTTCCGATGCTTTCCTGCTGTTTTCTGCCGTTTTCTCTCGGTCT
>JACDJC010003002.1_pt1 | contig 12610 bp, 11 predicted proteins | sample 7454191 | NCBI WGS metagenome assembly JACDJC01 (sample SAMN14253291, study PRJNA609438) | sludge metagenome | isolation source: sludge after 25d culture with pyrite and EDTA | collected 2018-12-20 | reverse complement strand
TGGGACATCCTTTCCGTATGAGGCTTCCAGCCCGAGAGCGGCAGCCACGATCGCCGGATTAAGTTCACCGTCACGCGGAACAGTGCCGTCCATGCGGCCCTGAACCCTGACATCCCTGTCGAGCAGACCCCTGAGATGCTCCTCTATCATTGGGTAACCCTCCTCCAGAACAAGAACCGTGTCACACCTTTCAACCAGGGCCGCCACCTTCTCCCTGTTCAGCGGATAAGTTCCGACAGCCAGCACATTGTAATCGCCGATCCGGTCACCAACGTTTTCCATAAGATAGTTGTAAGCAATCCCGCATGCCAGGACACCTGTTCCGCGGCCTCCACCCTCAAGCAGCCTGTTGTAACCTTCCAGCACATGGTCTGTGCGCAGCTTCTCATAGGTGCCGGTGAGAACTTTGTACTGTTTCCTCGCTATTGCAGGCAGTAGCACAAACTGCCTCGGATTTGAGGGCAGAGCCATGCTGTTCTGTGCCCTCTTTTCCCTCCTGGCTACGGCTGAACGTGAGTGGGCCAGGCGTGTCGTTATCCTGAAAAGAACCGGAAGGCGGTATTTCTCAGAGAGTTCAAAGGCATCAAAGGTCATGTCATATGCCTCCTGCTGGTTACGTGGCTCGAATACAGGCACCATGGCAAATTTGCCGTAAAAGCGTGAATCCTGCTCGTTCTGTGAGGAATGCATTGACGGATCATCAGCAGAGACAACAACCAGACCACCGTTTACACCGGTCACTGCAGAGTTAATAAAGGCATCAGCAGCCACATTGAGACCAACATGCTTCATTGCAACCATCGCCCTCCTGCCTGCATAGGACATGCCCAGAGCAGCCTCCATGGCAGTCTTCTCGTTCGAGGACCATTCCCTGTGCACACCGTCCTGAGCAGCCTGCCCCGAGGCCTGGATGTACTCCATTATCTCAGTTGACGGCGTACCGGGATAAGCATACATACCGCTCAGCCCTGCATCCAGAGCCGCTTGCGCAATAGCCTCATCTCCAAGCAATAAGAGTTTTTGCATATTTTTTTAGCTTTTAGTTTTTTCTTCTGAGGTGACAGTAAAGATCATTAAAGTTAAGTTAAAATCAAGAAGTAAATGTCATTATTGTTTACTTTACAACGCAAAAATATCTGTCGTTGAAGAAGTTTTTGGTGATTTGTGTCATGCTGGTCCTGACATTGTCGAGGCTGTTGGCCCAGGACGGTGAGAGAAGGTATATCCAGATTGACGGACTTACAGCTGACGAACTGGGGAACATCGTTCCGGATGTAAGCATCTATTCAAAACATCTCCGCCGAGGTGCTGCCAGTGACCACAGGGGTATCTTCTCAATCATAAGTGCCCCCGGTGACACCGTCTTCTTCAGCGCCATCGGGTTCAAATCCACTCTCCTGACTATTCCGAACACTGCGGCAGGCAATCACTACATCACCGATGTGATAATGGTTACTGACACTATTCTTATCGGTGAGGTACTCGTTCTCCCCTGGAAGACCTATTCCGAATTCAAGCGGGCGGTCCTGGAGAATAAGCCGGCAGACCCGCTGATGGAGAACATGGAACACAACCTGGCCATGCTTCAGCAACAGATATGGAGCGACATGACCCCTACTCCCGGCGAGGCTTACCGCTACACAATGCAGCAGATGTCAGACAATCTCTATACAAGGGGGCAGATGCCGGCCAACAACCTCCTGAATCCCTTTGCCTGGCAAAAATTCGTAAGGGGTGTAAAGAGCGGCATGCTTAAGAATGAACCCTCCAAAACCACAAAGGCCAGGAAGAGCAAGGTCCGCAAGAAAAAAAAGAGTGACTGATGGCACAGTCTTCAAGGATAAGACTAATTCTTTTTCATCTGTTTCTTTTGATTCTCTCAGCCGGCATTATCCATGGCCAGGAGAAGGCGATAACCGGTACGGTAACTGATACGGCAGGTGTTGCCGTCATAGGGGCAACAGTCTACATCCCGTCACTCAGCACAGGAACAGTTTGCAGGGAAGACGGCTCTTTCCGGCTTCAGTTTGCCCCGGGAGAGGCCGCGAAGATTATCTTGAGGTTTTCAAGCATTGGTTACGTCACAGATAGCCTGGCACTTGACCTGAACGGGCCTCTTGACGGCATCAGGATCAGACTTGTGCCTGACGTCACAACCCTTGAAGGAGTGGAGATAAGGGCATCACGGCCTGACAACATTACTGTAATGAACATCCCTGCTGTTGCCGGGGTGGTGATACCCTCTGTTTCTGGCGGTGTGGAGGCGGCAATAGCCACCCTGCCCGGCGTCTCCTCATTCAGTGAGCTGAGCTCAGGCTATTCAGTCAGGGGCGGAAGCTATGACGAAAACCTTGTTTATATTAACGATGTGGAGGTGTACCGTCCGTATCTTGTCAGGAATGGCCAGCAGGAGGGGCTGAGCCGGATCAATCCCGACCTTACGGCCTCGGTGAACTTTTCTCCGGGAGGATTCAGCGCTTCTTACGGTGACCGGATGTCATCAGTGCTTGACATAACTTACCGGGAGCCTGCACAGCGGGAAGGTTCCCTCTCGCTCAGCATGCTCACCTCTTCGGCTCATGCCGGGGCAAGAAGCCGGGACGGGCGACTCTGGTTCATCGCCGGAGCACGTTACCGTTCGAACACCATCCTTCTCGGGAGCCTTGACGAGCGTGGCGCATACAAACCTCATTTTGCTGACATACAGGCTACAGGAGGATTCAGGGCAGACAACGGAGCCAGCCTTACTCTTTCGGTATGGGGCTCCACGAACAGGTATAGATTCATCCCGCAGAGCCGTACAACAACATTCGGGACGATTGAGAACGCCTACAGGCTGTATGCCTTCTTCGAGGGCGGTGAGCGCGACCGTCATGACAGTGGAGGAGGTGCCGTGACCCTGGAACTCAAACACAGTGAGAACCTTGTTTCAAAGTTTATCCTCTCGGCCAGCATTGCCGGTGAATATGAAAACTATGATATAAGGGGCGCATATAGTCTCTTTGCACTTGACAAGTACGAGGGGACAGAGAATCAGCCTGACACTCTGCTCAATGCAGGAGTCGGCAGCTGGCTCTCCCACGCCCGGAACGCATACAGGAGCGGAACGGCGACAGCAACGTACCGCGGGTCAGTCAAATACGGCAGAAACGGGCTCGACTGGGGTGCCACGGCAAGCTACCGTGATTATAACTCCAGTCGCAATGAATGGCTGCGGGTTGATTCGGCAGGCTTTACCCTGAGGGACACAAATGAAGGTCTGACTCTCTCCTCAAGAACTGATCTGAGAGTCGATGCCGTGAGCTTCACAGCCGCCGGATGGGTAATGAGCAGAACTGCATTTCTGCTGGCCGGCAAGTCCTCCGGCCTGAACGCAGGAATCAGGGCATCTTATGATACATACACCTCTGAATTACTGGTTTCGCCACGTCTCTCCCTCAGGACTGAACTCAGCAGGGACTTATCAGTATATATTGCTGCCGGTGCCTATCACCAGCCTCCCGGCGGAAGGGAGCTGATGCCCGAAGAGGCAACCGGCCAGGGCCCCCTGAAGGCACAGAGGTCTTACCACCTGACGGCAGGGGCACGTTACGACTTCACAGCCTGGAACAGGCCATTCAGGTTCACGGCAGAGGCATGGGGCAAACGATTTGACCGTCTCATACCCTATCATGTGGATAATGTCAGGGTTGTCTATTACAGCGGCAACACTGCAAAAGGCTATTCAACAGGTCTTGACATGAGGGTGAACGGAGAATTCGTCCCCGGAGTCGAATCCTGGTTCAGCCTCTCACTCATGAAATCGGAGATGAATATTCCATCACTGTCCACTGGGCGTTTCCCGGCACCCTTCGACCAAAGAGTGCATGCAAGCATCTTTTTCCAGGACTATCTTCCGTCTCATCCCGACTTCAGGGCGCATATCAACATCGCCTTCGGAACCGGTATACCAACATCACCTCCTGGAAGGGATCAGTGGGATGTGTGGTTCAGGATGCCTCCCTACCGCAGAATAGATATCGGATTCTCCAAGGTGCTTATTGACGCAGAGCGGCCGGGCAGAAAGACTTTCATGAAGGAGCTTGTTGCCGGGTTTGAGATATTCAACCTGGCTGACATCAGGAACACAATCTCCTACACATGGATACGCACTGTCAGGAACAGCCAGGGAGAGACCCGGGAGTTCGCTGTGCCAAACTATCTCACAAGAAGAAGCCTCAACCTGAAACTGACAGCACAATTCTGACGTATAAATGGGTCAGAGTGACAATTATTTCTAATTTCGTACCCTGATGAACAGGTTTGAGATAACATTCACCGCCATTATGGCCACAGTCATAATTCACCTGACTGTGGCGGTGATCTTTGTGTCTGTGAAGATCTCGGCGCTGCAGCGTGAGATCGCTGCCGAGATCATCCTGGCCATTGAGGAGGAGATGCCTGATCCTGTTATGGAGAAGGCACTTGAACTTGCAAAGAGGGACCAGCTTCAGGACCTCAGTCCCGAAGAGATGGTGAACGTAATCAAGAACCTCGCGGACAAGCCTCTGGATATAGACCCGAAGGAATATGAGGAGATGGTCAAGGAGGAGCTGGTGAAGAGCGGTCTGCTTAACGAAAAGAATTTCATCGATGACCGCAAGATTGCCGAAGAGGCCGGCATGGAGGAGATAGCAATCCCGAAGGAGGAGATAACCCCGAAGGTTGCCGAGAAGGAAGAAAAACAGCAGGAGAAGGGGACATTCAGGGGACCAACGCGCATCTATTACGATCTGGCAAACCGCAAGCATGTCTTCCTGCCGGTGCCAATCTACAAATGTCAGGGGGCAGGCCAGATAACGCTTGCCATTGTTGTTGACCGCAGCGGAAGTGTAATCAAGGCAGAACCTGCCTCAAAGCTCTCAAGTACAAAGGATCCCTGTCTGACGGAGACAGCAGTGGAACACGCCTTCAAGTCAAGGTTCAATGCAGACCAGGGCGCGCCCGAAAAACAGGCAGGCTTCCTGACCTTCGTCTTTGTATCACAGAACTGAGATTTTTCAGAACAGCGAGCCCTGTACAGGATAGCTGTACGGTTTGATGAGCTCAGGCCGGTTGCGGTCGGCGCGGGCATTTGTTATGAGCGGGCTGACTGTATGCGCTGCAAGCATCTCCGGGTCAACAGGCTCCATAAGTGCTGCCAGTGAATCCGCGGGAACACCATCCCTGAGCCAGATTCCTTCAGCAGCAGACGGAAGTATCACCGGCATCCGCTTTTTGGTGTTGTGAATCTCCTCCATCAGCGCGTTTGCACGGGTTGTAACAACCGAGAATGTTTTCAGGGTCATGCCGCCCTGTACCGTCCAGGAATCCCATATGCCGGCCAGTGAGAAGACCTCCGCTCCCCGGAGGGAGATGTACCATGGGATCTTCCTGCCACCGAGGTGCTGCCATTCAAAGAAGCCCCGGACAGGTACCAGGCATCGTCGTGATTCAAATGAATCCCTGAAGGCAGGCTTTGATGATATGGTCTCGGAACGGGCATTGAAGGTCTTGAGCATTATGTCATTGGCCTCGCTCTCATCTCCAACCCAGGAAGGAATCAGACCCCACCTGAACAACCGGATGCCTGAACTGCGGTCTGAGCAGACCACAGGCATCGAGGGCAGGCTGTAGGCATGGTAATAGAAACTGGGCCGGTACTTTTCGTGATCGATAAGTTCCCTTCCGTAACGCTCCTCGAGCTCTTCCTTTACTATATTCAGGTTAACTGTAAAACACACAGCAGTGCTGTTCCTTGTTTATTTTCGCCCTGCGCCTCAGAATCTGAGCGGCACCGGTGCCGAATAACTGAAAAGGTCTGTTTCAGGCCATTCGTTGATCCGTTGCAGGAACCTGGCCATCATCTGGTCAACGTCGGATGTCAGTTCGGGGCCGTTCCAGGCGCTGCTGTTCATCAGCACAACCCAGGCTGTGCCGTCCGGCATCCTTTTCAGCATGGCCGTGGTACCCGAGAAGGAACCTGTGCGCCACCAGGTACCGTTGGGCATCGTGGCCCTCCATCCTACCGGGGCAAATCCGTTATAGACATCAGTCATGAATTCGATGCTCTCAGGCAACAGAATGTCTTTCGGCTCGTCAAAGCCATCAACGGCAAGCAGAAGCCTCATCAGGTCAGGCGCTGTTGCAACCCACCCTCCTGCTGCACCCAGGGTCTCAATATCATTCCCTCCCCTGCTTGCCGGGACCATCTCCCCCGTGCCGTAAACCGACGGCCTGAGAGGTGCATTTTCCACCTCATAATACGAGACCTCAAGCGGAAGTGCATCTTCCGGCAGGTTACGCCCCAGGGACATGTCAAATATACCGAGTGGTTCAAGTATCTTCCTGCGGCAGTACGTCTCATAGTCCATCCCGGAGGCTTCCTCAATTACAAGACCAAGAATGCTGTAGCCAAGGTTGCTGTATGACTGCCCCGTGCCAGGTGCGAAATGCAGGTTCTTGCTGAGGGCAAACCTGATTATTGTCTTAAGATCCACGGGCATAGGCACATCCATCGTGCGTGATATCACTTCGGGCATGAACATCTGGTCGCCGTAACGCTGTGACCAGCCTCCCTCATGAGCCAGGAGATGACCTACCGTAATGTCAAATACACGCCTGTCCTTCGGGTGGGCAAAGAGAGTATCATCAAGTATTGCACCCGGACCGAAAACCTTTTCGGTAACTGTCAGCCTGCCCTCTTCCTGAAGCTTCATTATCGCAACCGCTGTGATCAGCTTGGATACGCTGGCAACACGGAACCGATGATACGGCTCAACCGGAAGGGAATCTGGAAGAGATGCATAGCCAAAACCCCGCGCATACAGAAGTTTCCCTTCCTTTGCGACTGCAACGGATGCCCCCTTGATGCTCCAGTTTTTCATAAACCATTCAATCCCCTTCTCGGCACTCTCAAACGCCCTGGCGTCAGTCAGTGAGTTGTCAATGCGCAAATGGGCAGGAACATAGTTGCCTCCGATGATTGAAACACGTTCAGTGCCAACCTTTGGCACAAGAAGAAACAGTACGAGAAATACTATAACAAGGATTCGCATTGGTTTTGCCGGCAGATTCATCTGGTACTTCAAAAATAAAACGGCGGTAAAATTAGGATATTATCCTCTATGTTGCCAATGTCAGGTCCATTTTTGTCAACCGGTAAAAAAAAATATCAACAAAATAGGCAGGTAAGCAAACAGAACATAATTTTGTATGCATGACAGCTGCATTGAAAAAATCTCTTTTACTGGTTTGCCTGCTGTTCTCCCTGATATCCGTCAGAGGGCAGACCGATTCGATCTCCATTGATTCAATTACCGGCCGGATCAAGGCTATTCTGGAGGAATACAATGAGAAGTCGCTCTGGGTAGACACTTCCGATTACATTCAGAATGATTACGCCGCCAATGACAAGAACCTGCTGATAGCTTCATCACTGGGTGCATGCAACGAGATAATAAGGCTATTTGTCAGGGGTGCTGACGTCAACAGCAGGGCAGGCGGTTCGGAAGCACCGATCCATTATGCGGTAAGCTCCGGGAAGTGGGAGGCTGTGGAGATCCTTCTCCTTCTCGGGGCAGACCCTGAAAAGAAAGACTTCTGGGGTAATACACCGCTAGTGGTGGCTGTAAGGGCCAATCTGCCCGTGATAGCGGAGAAGCTCATACGCTACGGCGCTGATCCTGACAAAACTGACAGGCAGAACTCCACCCCTTTGCATCACTCAGCCGCCCTTGGCAACTTCGGGATGGCAGACATGCTTCTCTATTACGATGCCCGGACCGAGCTACCCGATAATGAGGGCAATACCCCCCTGATGACCGGTGTCTGCTTCGGCTACTATGATATTGTGGACCTCCTGCTGCAGTCAGGAGCTGATCCAAATGCTGCAGACAAAAAGGGATTCACCCCCCTGATGGCGGCAAGTCAGAACGGAGACACGCTCATGATGCGACTTCTGACTGATGCAGGAGCCAACCTCTATGCCGTCAACAATGATGGCCTTGACGCCCTTGGATGCGCTGCGGCCTCCAGCATAAAGGAGTCTGTTGAATTCCTGCTTAACCGGGGAACCCGCTGGAGCCATACCGCCGGGACAAGAGCGGACCCTGTGACAATCGCCTCAGGCACCGGCAACAGGGAGATCGTTCAGTTGCTGACTGACAAAGGATTGCAGGTAAAGAGGATGCACTCATTCGATCTTCTCTCCTTCTCCGCCGGAGGGCTGCTGACCCGTCATTACTCAATGGCGGGCGGTTCACTTTCAGTCACAGACCCCGCCATAAGGGCAGGGATAACTCTCGGCGCTGCTGCGAATCCTCTCAATCAGAGAATACTGGTCACAGGCAACAACGACGTCATTTACCAGTACAGCGTCAAATCAACACTGATCCATGCCGGCATATTCAGGGAGTACCTGATCAGCAGTCCGTTGAATGAAGCAAGATGGATGATCGTACCGTCCCTCTCTGCCGGGTACAGGTTCCACTCCCTCTACCAGGGGACGGAAGAGAGGCCGGAAAACAGATTCGTCTTTCTGCCGGCTGCCGATATGAAAGTCACAAGACGCAGCCTGGGCGCCAGCGCCGGCATTATGTATATGAAACTGCCGTTCCACAAAGCCGGCCCCGTATGGTTTACTGTCAGGGCCCACTATGCCCTGACACGCACCACTGGCAGTTTCAGCTTTAAAAAAGTCAGACTTTACAACTATGAGCAGAACTAGCATATTGCTGGCAACTCTTTTCATGCTCCTCTTTTCATGCGAAGAGGGGTATCTTACCGATTGCGACGAGTGCTATACAAGCAGTGATTACAATGTTGTGCTGAAAATAAGATACAGGAATGAAGAGTACGTTCCGGTGAACCCTGTAGTCACCCTGTATGACGGCAACATCTCTGACAGTGTTGTGATTGAGAAGTTCCGCATCACGGACCCATACTCTTACATTGACTTTTACGCAATTCTTTACAAGGATTATTCAGCCATGCTTGAGTACACATATAACGGGCAGAAATATGCTGCGGTTGCTTCAGCCTGCCCAAAGGTTCGGTATGACGAAACAACCTGTGAGGAGCCCTGCTGGTATGTTTATGACAATGTACTGGACCTGAGGCTAAGGTATCATTAGCGGGACAGCGAGGATCAGATTCTCAGTGTGAGCAGCAACTGCCGGAGCTCGTTGGGAGTCACATCCTCCTGTATCTTTCCCGCATCCGCGACGGAAATTCTGCCTCTCTCTTCAGAAACAATTATAACGACCGCATCGGTCTGTTCCGTGAGTCCTATCCCTGCCCGGTGGCGCATCCCGAACCGTGCCGGGAGGCCAGACTGGTCCGTAGACGGCAGAGGACATCGTGCAGCAAATATCTTACCGTTCTGTATCAGGACAGCCCCGTCATGAAGCGGTGAACCCTTGTAAAAAATCGTCTTAAGCAACTCGTCCGTCACAAGGGCATTCATCAGCTCCCCGCCGTCAGAATATATATCCAGGAGGCTTGTGCGGCCGACGGCAATCAGAGCGCCGGTACGTGACTGGGCCATTGACTCAACGGCGTGCACTATCTCCTCAACAATCTGGCTTGCAGTCTGGTCCACTCCTCCTGAGGGAAAATACCTGTCAAAGGAGAACCTGTTGCGACTCATGTACCTGTTACCGATGGCCAGCAGAAAACGGCGTATCTCCTGCTGAAACACAATAATGAGCGCAATGACGCCAACCCCTATGACCTGGCCTATTATGGCGCTTATAAGCTCCATATTCAGAGCTTTGACCACAAGCCAGAAGAGATAGACGAAGAAGATGCCAAGAAAGATGCTGAAAGCCGCCGTGCCTCTTATAAGACGGTATAACTGGTAGAAAATAATTGCTACCATGAAAATGTCTATGATATCGAGGACGGTGAATTCAAGCATATCTGTGCGTGCAGTGACGGGCAAATTTAAGAATAATGATCCAAAAGGCTGCCTGAAGGGTAAATCTTTTCAAAAAGAGTTACAGCCTCCCTTGCTTCGCGTACGTCATGCACGCGCAGGACAGATGCTCCGTTAACCAGCGCTGTCATGTTGAGGGCCGTTGTACCGTTAAGGGCCAGGTCAGGCGTGATACCCAGTGTCCTCCAGATCATTGACTTGCGTGAGAGCCCTGCCAGAAGGGGCGCTCCCGCAATGCGAAACTCGGAAAACCTTCTCAGCATCTCGAAGTTGTGTTCTGAATTCTTGCCGAAGCCGAAGCCCGGATCGAGGATGATGTCCTTCACTCCTGCCGCCCTGAGCAGTGCCAGCCTCTTCCCGAACCACTGAAGTATGTCAGACACAACATCTTCATAGGCCGGGTTAACCTGCATCGTACGCGGCGTGCCCTGCATGTGCATCATTATGTATGGGATATTAAGCCGGGCAACGAGTGGGAACATGTTGTCATCCATCTCCCCTCCCGAGATATCATTTACTACAGATGCCCCGGCGTCTGTCACCGCAGCTTCCGCCACCGAAGCACGGTATGTATCTACCGAGATTACAGCATCCGGATACTTTCCAAGGATCAGCCTGGTTGCACTGCAAACCCTTTCCCTCTCAAGCGGCTCCGGCACCTCTTCCGAACCGGGCCGTGTGGAACAGCCTCCAATGTCAAGCATATCCGCTCCCTCATCAAGCATACGCCCCGCCGTTGAAAGTATCTCCTCTTCCGCCGTGTGGCGGCTGCCTGCATAAAAGGAGTCGTCGGTGATGTTTATAATACCCATTACCCTCGGCCTCGAGAGGTCCATAAGCCTCCCCCTGATACTGATGTTCATCCAGCTATTTTTTTTCAACGGCAAAGATAGTTATTGATGCCCTCATGCCACCCGGAAGTGCTTTCCGTTGCACTCAAATTAAGTATATTTGCTTTCTGTAAACTAAAAAAATCAGTATGGACGTCATCAACTGGGCTGAGGAACTGGGAGTGGCAATAACAGTATCTGACAGTTCGGGTAAGATTGTGTACATGAACGGCAAATCCGCATCCACATTCACCAGGGAAGGCGGCAAATCACTTATTGGTTCCAGCCTCATTGACTGTCACAAACCTGAATCATGGCAAAAAATCCTGCAGATCCTCGCGTCAGGTCAGGCCAACTGCTACACTATCGAAAAAAACGGAGTCAAAAAGATGATCTACCAGGCTCCGTGGTATGAAAACGGAACCGTAGCCGGTCTGGTTGAGCTGTCAATGGAGATACCTTTCAACATGGATCATTTTGTCCGAAGCTGAATTTTAATATCGGATCATGAAACTGATTGTAATAGAAGGACTTGACGGTGCCGGGAAATCTACGCAGATTTCCCTGTTGAAGCAGTGGTTTGCCGAGCGGAACCTGCAGTGCAGATACATACATTTTCCCCGTACTGAAGCTCCATACTTCGGAGAACTGATAGCACGCTTTCTCAGAGGTGAGTTCGGAGATCTTGACACTGTTGATCCATACCTGGTCGCAATGCTCTATGCGGGAGACAGAAAAGATGCAGCCACGATGATAGAAACCTGGCTTGAGGAGAAATACTTTGTGATACTCGATCGTTATACTTATTCCAACATCGCCTACCAGTGCGCCAAGGTGAGCACCGCAGACGAAGCGCTGAGACTCCGGGAGTGGATACTGAAGCTTGAATTCGAACACTTCGGAATCCCAAAACCTGATATCAACATCTTCCTCGATGTCCCCTTCAGGTTCACTGAGGAGAAACTGAACAGCAGGCGACACGGAGACGACAGAAATTACCTGATGGGCAGCAGTGACATACACGAACAGAGCCTCGATTTCCAGAAACGGGTCCGGGAGGTATACCTCTCAGTTGCCGCATCTGATGAAAAACTGCAGGTCATAAGCTGCCGCGATGAAGATGAGATGATGCCACCCCCGGAAGAAATATTCCGAATGATCCTTGAAAAACTTAAATCAAGAGGAATAATAAAATGAAACAACTGACCCGAACAGCCAGAATACTTGCCGGACTGCTTTTCATTTTCTCAGGCTTCGTCAAGGGCATTGACCCCATGGGAACGGCATTCAAGCTTGGCGACTACTTTACCGCCTTCAACATGGGCTTCCTTGACGGGCTGGCCCTGCCACTCTCGCTCCTGCTCTGCCTGGTTGAGTTCGTTGCCGGAATGATGCTCCTTACAGGTGCGCTCGTAAAACCGGCCTCATGGATGGCTGCGCTCTTCATGGCACTCTTCACACCCCTTACACTCATTCTCGCTATCTTTAATCCCGTCTCTGACTGCGGATGTTTCGGCGATGCAATCATACTCACAAACTGGCAGACATTCTTCAAGAACGTAATCATTACCCTGCTTGTGGTATTCGTATTCATACGGAGAAATGATGAAACCGGTGTGATGCCGGTCAAGGCAGGCCTGAACTTTACGATCGCCTATGTCTTCTTCTTCCTGCTGTTCATGAGGATGAACCTGGCATATCTGCCTCCGATCGATTTCAGACCCTATAAAGTCGGGACAAATATTGCCGAAGCAATGGCAATTCCGGAGGATGCCGAGCCTGACAAATATGATATCAGGTTCATCTATGAGAAGGACGGCGTTCA
>JACDJC010003001.1_pt1 | contig 12613 bp, 16 predicted proteins | sample 7454191 | NCBI WGS metagenome assembly JACDJC01 (sample SAMN14253291, study PRJNA609438) | sludge metagenome | isolation source: sludge after 25d culture with pyrite and EDTA | collected 2018-12-20 | reverse complement strand
GATACCGGAGTCACGGACTCACCGAGAGCGGTGAGGGGGTTTGAGATCGGTGGCCGTGGCATCTGCATGGCCGACATCCGGACCGCATCGTCCACCTGATTCACGGCGGCGTTCGTGACCGCACCGGTACCAGCACTAGCACCCCCACTACCCAACGTAGCTCCCGGTACACGTTGCGGGAGGTTGCCCTGATAGGCGGTGGGGATAGCCGAACGGGCGGCGGGGGTGGGGTACGCACCGGGACCGTTCACCGTCGGGTTCGCTACACGAGGGAACGGGGATGACGCACCGGCAGGGTACCGGGATGTGGCCCCTTCGGCGTACTGGACCGGGGAGAGGGTTTGTGCCCCGGACCCCATCGGGATCGCTTCGGTACCGGCTGTACCCCGGAGCGCATCAAACACCCGTTGGGCGGCGACGTTGGATCGGGAGAGGGCAGGAGCGGCAGTCTGTGCCGTACCCGCCCCGCCCCGCATCGGAGGGAGGTAGGGGGAGTCAACCGACATCGGGATCTGGCCGGGACCCCACGACGGTGCCATCGCCTGCATTGCGGGGGTGGGACCGAACTGTTGCGGGAAGGCAGGACCACCCATCATGCTACCCATCTGTGACGGGTGGAAATTGAGTGCCCCGAACGGGATGCCGGATGGGTTCGCCATCAAACGTCGGATTGCTTCCGGTCCGAGTCCTGTGAGTCCACCGAATGCCATGATGAGTTCCTACCCGAGTCCGAGAGCCTGATAGATCGCACTGAGGATCTGTTGGGATGTCTGTGCCTGTGCTGCGTTCTGTGAGTTGAGCGACCCCATGAGATCGTTGACGGAGATCGTCGTGTCCAGTCTCAGGTCCCGCAACCCACGGCGTAGCGCCTGCCGGTAGTCGTCCTCTTGTAGCCCCAACCGCTGTGATTCCAGACGGAAGTTCTGTAGCTGATCCCGGTACGTCGCCCGGTTCTCACGGATGCCCAACAGGTCACGTTGGAACCCGAGATCGTTCCGTTGACGCTGGAACACGAGGTTGCCGTAGATGTTCCCGAGATCGTTCCGGACACCGGGAGCGGACATCGCACCGGATGCGGTGGAGGCACTACGGGCCTGACGCACTTCCTGACCGGCGTCGGAGTTGGCCTGTAGCTGAGAGTTGTTGAACAGCCCTCGTGCGATCCGTTCTTCGGCCCGTGTGTTCCGGATGCCTCGCTGTGCGGCCCCACGAGAAATCCCGAGTCCCTGCCGGTCCAGACCCAACCCGGCCATTGAGTCACCGAAGTCCTGCCGTAGATCCCCGCTGCTGTTCCCCATCTGCGCCATGAGGAAATCAAGTTGGGCCTGACCCATGCCCGTCGGCGGGAGGGTCTGAGCGCCGTACCCGGTTGCACGAGGGGTGTAGTGTGACGCACCGGGACCACCGCCCATACCGGACACCCCACCGGGGGGTGCCATCGGGTAGGAACCGGTGCCGGTAGCGGACGGACCGGACTCCATACCGGTACCCATGCCCCCACCCATTGCGCCACGGTAGGTGGACTGTGACGGAGACGTACGTGTCGCCTGTGAGGCGAGGGTGTCGATCGATCCGAGAGCCACGCCGGGAGTGTACCCGACCTACCTGCTACCGGTCCACTACCGATGTGGAGATCAGTACCCCGTATCGGCCCACAACCATGCCGGTACCTGACTGTTGCCAGCCGTGATCACCCCGGCCTGATCCTGCCACTGGATCGCCGTGGCATACAGGTCAAGAAGATGTTCGTCGTACAGCGCCTTTGCGGCCTGCCAGTCCGGATCGGCATCCTTACGCTTCGCACGATACTCAGCGTAGTCACAGATCAGATCCTCCCACCCTGTCGGGACCGTCACCGTATCCGATGCGTCTGAGCCATCGATAGCGAGATCGGCAGGCATGAGGTACTTGTACACCTTGAACGTACCGGCCTCGGCAGGGGTCGGGTAGACCAGCAACTCCATCGTCGGGCCGAACCCCCAAAGGGTCCATAGCTGCGGACGGCCCTGAGCGTCCTCCTGTTGCGGAGGGACACTGGACTTGAACACGTGGAGCGGTGTCGCCTCCATTAGATACACACCGCCCGCCGTCGGCCTCCACTCCACCATGTGCACACGAACGATGTCCGAGTCCAGCGTGTAGTTGTGTTGCCCGACCACACCCGTCACAGTGTCGGACTGCATGAGGGATTCGGTCCGACGGGCGATGTCCCTCATGGCCTCGTTCATCCACGACCGGAGTTCGGAGTTGAGCCACTGGTGCTCACCGTCCGCCTCGTCCAGTCGTGCACGGACCATCGTCAGAACTTGCGCCTGCGTCGTCATGATCAGGAACCTCCGGTGAACGAAAGATCGATGGACTCTACGCAACAGCAGTTGCGGATATAGTACGTCACCCAATCCTCAACGGCGTTGAAGTTCGCATCGATCCGTTCGCATTCACGGGTGATGGAGTCCAACAGTCCTTTCTCCACTCCCGGTATCAGACCGATTAGCTTCGCTAGCTGCGCCCCTGCGTCCGGGTGGGGGATGTGGAGATCACAGTTCGTGGACCCGCCCTCGTGATCGTCCAGGGTGATAGTGAGGGTAACGTCACCACCACCATCTGCGATGTTGACCGTATCCTCTAGTACCGCCATTAGTCCTGTCTCCCCACTCGTTCACGTTCACTGTGGCCGATACGGATCTGATGGATAATCGGGGCCCCACCTTCACCCTCACCGGGTTCTATTGGGATGTTCAGTTCCAGCACCACGAAGTTGTCGATGCAATCTCCACCGGCATCGGTACGCAAACCGAATGTCCCTGCGGCGGCGAGATCGGAATCCATCACTGTATCGAACAGATCACCGTTGATATAGGTGGATAGCGTATCGCCGTCAAGCATGAAGGCTACTGCATCACCATCCACTACGTCACCGGGAGTCCCGGCCGTACCGATAAGCGATGACGTTCCGGCTACCCGCTTCCAGATCTCGAACTGCCCATCACCAAAGATCCGTGCTTCATAGTAGTTGTTGGCGTTGATGAACCGGGCATACATGGAGATGTAGTTACTGGTGGCCGACCCCAGCGTAACGATGTCCATATCGATTTCCAGGTCCGCTACAGCATACGATCCAGGCTGGATACGTGATGCCGTTTCACCGGCCTCAGAACAAAGATGGTTGTCGGTGATCGACCAAATGTCTCCACCTACCTCCACCCACGTAGCGGGATCTTCGGCAAACCCGCCGTCGGTATCTCCCACCGTTGCGCTATCGGTACGATCGAATGAGTCCGACAGGATGGTCGTTGAGGGAGTCACACCCCCCTGGGTCCCCTGTTCGGCCTGAACCTGAATCTGGATCAGGTTGCCTTTCACGGCCAGACTCCGACGCACCGCCATCGGGTAATCGCTGTCCACCCAAATCTCGTCGGTCACGTCCTGCCGTCGGGTCACCCCGTCATCTTCGTACCGTCCGTACCCGGTAATGATCACACTACCTTGCCCACTCAACACCACTACCACTTCACGAACGTTCAACTGCCTCTCGGCGGATTCGGAGAGAGGTACGGACTTCCACGAGTAGGAGGTAGCGCTACGGGACCGGTCGTACTCGTCCATCACGACCTTGTTGGCCGCACCGTGCTCTAGGGCGTACGGTGCCGCCCATGCCCACCTGCCTGTCCAGTCACACGTGTAGTGGCTGTAACGAGGCAGGTACTCACCGATCGCTGAGGCGGGGTCACAGAGCCTCCACCACCCACCGCCGCCCGAGGCTGGGTCCGGTGCGTTGGTCAGATCCATGTACCAGTTGTTCGGTACCAACAGCAGATCACGGAACAGTGCGAGTTGGGTATTGCCCCGCCACCGTTCGTTAGGCGAATCCGGTGACGCAGGCAGAGTCACATCGGTGATCGGACGCCAGAAATCCGGTTCCATCATCGGTGCGAGATCTTCGCTCGTGTCCCCACCCCGCCACGTGTAGAGCGTCCCGTTATCCACCACATAGCAGTACCCGAGAGGGGTCTGTACTCCGGTGCTGTTAGCGAACCCCGGACTCATGACGTTGGGGAGGTTCACGGCACGAGGTTGATTCAGGTCCCCTTGGAGCATGATCGCCCCGCCGTACCGCTTTAGGAGAAACAGTTCGTTCGCACTCAGGCTGGCACCGTTATCGTACCCGGAAGGGTTCTCGTACCCGAACACGATGTTGTAGTACCCACCGGTGATCTCGGAATCTAGTGTGGTGACATCATTCACTGTCAACCAGTACATCATTTCGTTATGCGCCCATATCTCATCGTCTCCGAAACCTTGGAGCGAGAGGGGGAACAGAACGACTCGCCCTTGATGGACGATCAGCATTTCGGGGAACGGTGCCGGTGAGACGGGCTGCGGTAGGCTAACCGTGCCCGTGACGGTGGGAGCCGTATCGTCAGGGAACGCTCTCAGTTCTTCGGCCTGACACACGACCAGCACACTCGCACCGGACTGTGTTGGGTCCGCACTGTTGGATCGGGTCAGACCGAACGTCGCTCGTGCCGGGGTGTAGTCATCGGAGTAGGCGAACGTATCGGCTACGTCGTAGATGTTCTCCCACGTCTGTGAAGAGTCCCGTAGGTAACGATCCAGACGACGGTGCCGGTCGTCCGGTTCATCGATCCAATCGTACGCTACGAACAGTTGGGTGTTGCACTGATCCCGACCCTTGATCGTGTCATCACCCAGCACCGGAGACACGGCCTGTATCCCGACGATGTGGTAGAGGTTGAGGCCGGGGGCACCAGCGTCAAGGTTGGCGTCACGGGTGATCTGTGCATTCAGGTCCAGTAGCGGACCGGGTACTAGATCCCCGTTGGAGTTCGACTTGCACTTGTACGTGCCTTCTTCCACCGCCGCACCGGGAGGCGTGTTGGGAGTGACACGCTGGAAGATGCCAGGACGGAAATCATCGATGACCGTCCATTGCAGGTCGGCGGCAGGCATGGTTAGCGTCCGTTCTCATACGCCTTGACGAAAGCGAAGTAGATGACCCAAATCCATAGGGCTTGGTTGACCTCGCCCGTACGTTCCAGACCCAGCACACCCTGCATCACCTTCACGGCGTCACGGGTACCCGGACCGTACACACCCGTACGGGGGGCGTTGAGAGCGATCTGCACTTCCCGAACGTACTTGCCTCGCATCGGAGGGTTCTTGACCCGAAGGTTCGGACGAGGATCGTCGTGGATCATCTTCCGGGCGTTGGCGAAGATCGTCCGTTTCTGCTGATCGGTCAGAGGGGGACGGACACGAGGACCGAACCACGGCCTCGTATCATTATGCGTGCCCGGCATCACCGACACATGGAACGTCGGATGGTTCAGCGTCCACGTCTCACCATCGGGCTTGAACCCCATGTTGTCATAGAGGACGTACCGGGTTCGGTCATCGTGGAGATGTTCATCCACCATTTCCATACCGATGGCGTGTGTGGCCGGTCGTGCATCCCGTGCGTGGACGAGATCCGGTGCGTAGCACACACCGAGGATGCACGATTCCTGCCACGGTGAACAGTTGTGCGAAGATGGGCGATTCGCATGATTCTGATCACCCTTGGAACCGAGGTACACCCCACCGGGACCGGGGACGTTGTACTCGTCGGGGATCTGGAAATGGGTTTCCCAGTCCTGTCCTAGCCGGTTGATGACCGGTGCGATGTCACAACCCATGACCGATTACCGACCGTTACCGAAGCCGGGGACCAGGAGGTACAGAAGGATGATGATGACGATGATCATCAGCAGAACCACGACCGCCGACTGTCCCCGTTCGGATCGTGCTTCGCTCCGCTGTCGGGCGAAGATGGTGATGGCGTTGTAGATGACGGTGAACGCCGCCACCCCCATCGCTTCCAGCGTCGAGATCGGAAGGTTGAGTAGGGCCGGTGCGGTCGCCGCACCGAGAGCCGCACTCACCGCCGTCCAGAACGTCTTGGTCCAGAAGTCTGCCCAGTCCTGCATGGTACGTCACCCGTATCCTTGTTCGACGGTGAAACGGAGGTAGTCCCGTTCCTCTTCCAACGCCCGGATCTTAGCACCGATCGTCAGCCCATCAAGGTAGAACGCTAGAGCGTTGTGTCTACCGATCCGCTTACTAGCTGCGTCACTGGTGCCGCCACCGTCGAAGTACCCGGCATCGAACGCAGATGCCTCAGCTTTCCGACACTCGGCCTGTTCAGTGTACAGACCGATCAGCGTACGGTTGATCTCGTACAGCCGATCGGCCGTATCCTGATTCACCCCTGCTTCGGAACCATGCCCGGACCGTCCTTCGTCACGATGCCCGTGTCAGGCACCGGGATCGAATGCGGTGCGGTGGGGACACCGGGAGGGATCGGCACGTCGGGACTGACCTCAGACGTGGGAGCCTTCGGAACGGGGATCGGGCGAGGGGTGTCCGAACCGACATCATCACCGGCCTTGACGGTGGAATCATCGGCCCGCTGCTGTAGCTGGATCATCGACTGCAAAGCGACGACCTGCTTCTGCATTTCCTCCATCGCCGTCTGCATGAGTTCGATCTGCTTCTTGTCATTCATGGCAGGACGGAGATGGTCCCCGACCGGATCGTCACATACCGTGATGATCTTCTCGCCGGTCGCCGTGAAGAGTTGCACATCCGGCACCGCTGCCTTGAACGCTTCCATGCCGTCGTCATACACACCGTAGTGCACTTGGAGACGACGGAACTCGTCCAGCCGGTACTGCCTCTGACGATCCCCCGGCACGTCGGCTGCGTCCGGGTGACCGAACCAGTGGCACATGGCGAAGAACGGGATGAAGATGCGCTCACCGGGCTTCGCTTCGTACCATGTGGAAGCGTACTGGCCTCGCCACAGCGTATCGCCAGTGTTCACGAGTTGGATCACCTGATGCTCGGGGTTCTGACTCTGGATCAGGTTCTCGGGTCGGGCCGGATCGATCATCGTCATCGGAATCGTTCGCCTTTGGTAGATGTACGAGTCTGTCTATATAAAGGGAACGGGGCACTCTCCCCAGTGTCGGAAAAAGAGTGCCCCGCAACCCCCTCGTGGGGGAGGACTGGTGGACGGTCGGATCAGGCGTCCGGTGCCCGGATGCCCAACTGCACGTCCACGACGGCCTTGTTGGTACCGCCGACATCGTGTGCGGTGAGGAACACACCGAACGCACCCTCGGTGGCGTCGGCGTTGTCCGCACAACCGTCGGCAGTGGCGTGGAGTCCCGCCGTCTGACCGGCGGTGATCGACGCATCACCGATGTTGACGAGGGTGGGACCCATGCGGCAGACGTTGATGTAATCGCCCGCCACACCGGCCTCCTGCGCCACACCGGCGACGAGGTTCGGTGCCGCATCGGACACGTCCACCTGCTCCACCGTCGCCTCCACCGTCGGGTCGGTCACCACAACCCATGCGACGACATCGTGGATGAGCACGGTGCCAGCGCACTTCATGGGGCGAACGATGTCGGGGACGGCATCGTCCAGCCCCAACCCCCCGAACCCCATTCCCTGCAAGGTCTGTGCCATGTTGCTTACCTCTTCCTGTTCGTTCTTCTTCGGATGGTGGATCGGACGCCGGTACTAGCTCGTGACCGCCGTCATCTTCGCCTGACGCTGCGGGTTGCGGACCACGAGGTTGCCCGCCCACAGGAGCTTCGCCACCATCGCATCCTGATCGACCGGCTTCTGGAAGTCCTCCAAGTAGAAGTCCGCTCGGGGACTCACGGCCAGGAACATGTAGTCCTCGTTCAGCATGTAGATGCCGGAGTTGGACGTGTCCGGACCGTCCGGAACGTGCGAGTCCACCACCCACGGCACGTTGTTGAACAGGAGGTTGGTGAACCCCGCACTGGCAAGCTGCTCGTCGTGCCCACCGACTCCGGTGTCGAAGTTCTGATCGGCCTGACACAGCGCCCAGTACCGGTTGTACTGCTCCTGACGGGAACAGATCAGCGTCGGGTGCCGACCACCGGACGATGCCCGACCGAAGAGGACTTGCAGCGTGGCGAGGGTGAGGGCGGCGGTGGACGAGTCCACCTTGGCGTTCAGCCACGTGTTCGCACTCCGAAGCAGGCCGCCGTACGTGGTCAGGACCGAACCCGCATCCACGGCCCCTTCCAGACCGTCGATGTTCTTCGTGTTCGTGACCCCGTTCGACCACAGACCCGAACCCAGGTTCTCGGCCATCTCTTCCTCGGCCTGCTGGAAGTACATCTGGATGAAGTTGGCGATGGCCTCAGCCGAGTCGGTCTTGATGAGGGTCAGACCATCGACCACGACCGGCACGTACTGCTGCTTCCAGTCCCATGCCCCGTTCTTCACCGTGTCCGAAGGGGTGACGGTGAGCACGTCGTAGCCCGAGTACGGACCACCAGCGGAGAACCGCTTGTACATGAACGGGACCTCGATCTGCGTCCCGCCACGGATGATCCGCTTGTTGGCGGCGTTCATCCGGTAGAAGATCGGGTTGGAATCGTAGATGGTGTCCACGATCTCGGGGAGGATGAAGCGACGAGCGAGGCTCGTGACCACATTGGTTCCGATCGGCGTAGCCATTGGCGGTGTCCCTTCGTTTCTAGCCCTGATCTAGAGCCTGTTGTAGTTCGGTGACCATCGCCGCCTTACGACCGTCCGGTGTGGTCAACACCGGTTCGTCACGGGGCACGGTACCACTACCACCGGCCAGAGCGCCAGCCTTCCGTCGGCGTTGCGAATCATCGGCCTCCTGTACCCGTGCCTGCTGCTGTGAACGCTGCTGCTGGACATACCGGAAACCGGGATCAGCCCACAGTGCGTGCTCCATCGCAGCCTTCATCGCTTCCGTACCGTTGCCGTGCTTGGAGTAGAACCCATTGAAGATCCCGGTATCAGCCACGTTGGCTACGAACCGTTCCGTGTCCTCATCCGTGAGGTTGTACTGCTTCTGCACGGCCGCACGTCCAGCTTCGATCTCTTGCACGACTCGTGCCTGCGCCTGTGCCGCCGACTCTTGCGCCTGCTGTTGCAGCATCGCACGAGTCTGCTGTAGCTCCTGCTGAACCGGAGCGAGGTACTGTTGTACCCGCTGATCAATGATGGCAGGATCGATCGTGTCATCCCACGGATCGGGAGGCGTACCCGGAACCGGAGTCGGAGCCACACCCGCCTGCGCCTGCCCATACAGCGCTTGCTCCACCGCCGCCCTCTGCTGAGGCGTCATGTTCTGCAAGTCGTTCTGGACCTGGAACATCGCTTGCAGTTCCTGCGGTTGGGGCAGGCGTCCGTACTGATTGATGAACGCCTGCTCTACCGGACTGATCTGCTGAGGGTGCGTGATGTTCGGCGGTACCTGTGACGGGATCTGTGTCTGACCCGTATCCGGAATCGGCTGCCCATCGGCACCCAGGACCGGAATCGGGACAGGGGCATTCGGATCAGGTGTGGATACCGCCTCTGGCACCGTAGAGGGTGCGGGATCAGGGGAAGGCGGAACCCCGTCCTCCGCACCCTCTACGCTGCCGTCCTTCGCATTGGAATCGAACCATGCGTTGAGGTCCGCTTCCAGTGCGTCGGGGGAACCGGGCGAGGGTGGAGGGGTGGTGTCTTGCGGACCCCCCGGTACCTGACCACCCTCACCACCCTCGCCACGGAGATCTGCAAGGCCCGCATCGATCTCGGCCTGTGTCGGAACAGGCGGCGGGGCACCGGCAGGAGAACGGGTGGGGGGAGCCATCGTCACGTCATCCTGTGACGTGGCCGGTGCGTCACCGCCACCGATGCCGAAAGCGGCGAGGTTCGGGTCCTCGGTACCGCCCTTGCGTTCGATCGTCTGATCACTCATGGCACTCCACCTTTGTTGTCGCCTTTGTCACTGGCAATGCCCCGACACCTGAGTGCCGGGGCAGTACCGTAACCGTGCAGGTTGTGAAACGAGGTTGCTACCCGCCCTGGACTCCCATTCCGCCGACCATCCGACGGATCTCGTCCGGGTTGGGCATGGCAGGACCGACCTGCATCCCCCTCGTGCCGACACCGCTACCGGTGTTCGATCCCGGCATCGGCATCCCACCGCCACCCATACCGGCCATCATCGCCGGGTCCATCGGGGCGGGCTGTGCGTTGCCGGGAGCGCCGGGAGGCGGCACCTGATTCGATGCCCCGTACTGGGACTGGACCTTGGAGATGATCTGCGTCTCCAAGTTGATCAGCCACGGCAGATCCGCATCCGGCATGAGCTTCATCTCTTGGATCGACTGCATGAGGCCAGAAAGACCCTCTGCCATTGTGTTAGTGGAACGTGTTGCCATGATGGCCTCCTAGACCGTTGCGGACTATCCCCACGAAACCGTGATGTAACCGTCACCGGTATGGGTATCTGAGACTACTGACCCAAAGGCCGGGATAAGACTTGAACCGCCACCACCACCGCCACCACTAGACCAGCTAAACGAGGCGTTACCGCCGCCACCACCACCGCCGTAATAGCCCCCGCCGCCGCCACCACCATTACCTCGGCTACCGGAACCGTTACCAGCACCGCCTGTGCCGAGAGCACCAGCAGAACCGTTGTAGCCACCGGATACTCCACCGGCACCACCGGCTGAGGTTGTGGCGCCAGCACCACCATTACCCTGAGCATCACCGCCCGTACCATTAGCACCAGCCGTGCCGTTCAGACCGGCCTTACCACCGGCACCGGAAGTCTCTCCGAAGGTACCTCCACGACCACCACCACCGCCGCCACCGGCAACAGCTACACGGTCGGCAAGATCATTGCCACCTTGTCGAATGTCGCTAGCATCGCCGCCCCAACCCGCATCGGAACCACCACCGGGCGCTCCACCACCGTTATATCCAGTGGCACGACCGCCCACATGAAGCTGTAGTGTCTCGCCGGGGGTAACGGCCATATCGAACGTGATAACGACCCCCTTACCACCGGCATAGGTGCCCTGCCCGACCGCACCCTCAGCGCCCGCCATTTCCACGTTCAGGGACGTGACACCGGTCGGGACTACAAACGGCTGATCGGCACCGGTGTAGGTAGCGGTACCGGTACCGGGTTCAACGGCAGCACCACCACCGCCACCACCGAAATACTTGGGGGTGAGTGTATCGTCACATCTCATCGTTACCATGACAGAATCATATACCCATCACCACTACGTGTACCTGTAGCTGATAATCCGGCAGGAATCAAACACGATCCGCCACCACCAGCAGACTGAGGATTCTCGTGTCCACCACCACCACCATAATAACCACCGCCGCCACCACCCCCACGCTGATTTCCAGCGCCTCCACCGCCGACACCACCGACACCTAATGCTCCATCGGTACCGTTGCCCGGCCCGCTACCACCAGCACTTTGCGTGCCACCAGTACCACCTACCACACCATCACTACCACCAGTAGAACCGGTTACCGCACCACCAGCACCACCATTATGACCCCACGTACTGCCACCGCCACCGGCAGCAACAGCTACCCGATTCGCTAGTGCCGTCCCACCCTGACGAATATCAGTTGCTCCACCGCCACCACCAGCATTACCGGACCCGACTCCACCATCACCCCCACCGTTATATCCACCCACATAAGATGCTGCTGATGTGGGCTTAGATCCAACCCTTATATCTAATGTTTCGCCGGGAGTAACGGCTATCGTTCCAGTAAGAACAACCCCAACACCACCGACCCCCCCGGCATAGGTGTTTACCCCACCCTGTGCCCCAGCCATATCTACGGTTAGTTCGGTTACCCCATCGGGAACTACGAATGTAGTTGCCCCCGAAGGAAGTGTAATAGACCCACCGCCACCACCGCCGCCACCACCGCCGCCTCCACCGCCAAGAATGGAGGGAAGAAGAAGATGACTGTCCACGCCCATCAGTTCCGTCCAATCACGCTATACACGTTGCCAGAACCGATCACCTTCACGACCAGTCCGTCCATCGGAATGACGAGACTGCTGGACGGCGGAACGTAGAACATATCGTCCCCGCTTGCAGTCGGAGTCGTGCCGTTGGTCGTCACGGTCAGGATCTCGGCGGTGTCCTCGTTCGTGACCACAACCTCAGACCACGCCTGTAGGAACGTGATCGAATCGACTAGCGTCGTGTCCAGGGTCAGTCGCCGTGACCGAACCACATCCGTCTCAGTGTTTGCGGCCATGTGGCTACCACCCCTTCGCTAGATCAGTACGTCTAATCGTTCCGTGCACCGTTCCGACCCCAACCCGACGTGGAGGGGAAGGGTAAGACCGGAACGGTGCCCGGAAGGATCAGGACTCGGGTCCGGAATCGAACCCGGCTGCGGCCTTGGCCTCGTCCTCTTCGGCCCGCTTCATGGCGTCGTTCACCCCGGCCACGGACCGTTCCTGAGCGGGCGAACGACCGATCGGGATCTCCGGATCGGGGTCCGGTTTCTTCGCCGCCGCCCGCTTCGGGGCCGTCATCTCCTACCGGCCCTTCTTGGAAGGCACGTGCAGGTCGGTGACCCCACCCCGGCCCTTCGGCTGGGAGTTCGGGTTGGACCCGTGCTGCCCATCGTGGGTGTGACCCATCTTCTTGATCGGGGCCGAACCCGTCTTGCCCATCGGCTTGTCCACGGACATTTCATCTTC
>JACDJC010002999.1_pt1 | contig 12621 bp, 10 predicted proteins | sample 7454191 | NCBI WGS metagenome assembly JACDJC01 (sample SAMN14253291, study PRJNA609438) | sludge metagenome | isolation source: sludge after 25d culture with pyrite and EDTA | collected 2018-12-20 | reverse complement strand
GGCCTGACGCTCGGCGAGCTGGTGTGCTGCGTTGAGCGCTCTTTCGGCGTCATTGCGTGCCGCCCGGTGCTCGTCGCGGCGCCGGTCGAGCAGCGCCACTCCATGGAGTTCCAGCCGCTCTGCCCGGTCGCCGAGCGAGAACGTCGTCGGCACCCCCGCGTTGGCCGTGGGCTGAGGAGCGGACGAAGTCGGCCCGCCTGTTGGGTCGCCGGTCGTCGCCGCGTCGAGAGCGGAGGAAACCTCGCCCTCGGTCTCGTCGCTGTCCTCGGCCGCAGTGCCGCCGAAACCGTCGTCGGGAACCAGGCTGAGCTGGCCGGGCCCGGCGGCTCCTCGCCGCGTTCGTTTGCGTCCGGCATCCGGTTCGGTGGTCTGGCCGGCAACTGGCTCCGGCTGCTCGGCCGCCTCGACCATCGATGTGAACGTGGCCTCCGTCGGGGAGGACCTCGTCAACGGCGGCAGCTCGATACCTTGCGCCTCGACGAGTGCCTGCAACGCATCCAGCTCGGCGTCGGCGGAGTCTTCCGAGCGGGACAACTCGGCGATCATCGAGTTGCGTCGCGTCTCGGCGGTTTTGGCTCGTCGGTCCAGCAGGTCTTGGGCTCGCTCGAAGCCTGCGGTGTCGAAGAGCGTGCGCAGCAGCTTGGTTCGTTCGTCCGACGTGGCGTGCAGCACCTCCTGGAAGCGGCCCTGTGGCAACAGCACCACCTGTTGAAACTGGGCGGGGGTCAGGCCGACCAGGTCGGCGCAGATGCGGTTGGTCTCGGCCCAGCGGTGCGCCATCGGCTCCCAGGCGCCGGCCGACCGCCGGTGCAACTCGACCGACTGCTTCTCGGTGGTGCTGCCGGTGCCCCGCAGCTTTGGACGATCCTGCTCTGGCTGACGCACCACCCGATAGGCGGTGTCGTCGACCGTGAAGGTGAGCGATACCGAGGTGAGGTGTCCAGGGTCGGCGGCGTCGGAACGGACCTTGCCCTCCCGCAGCCGGTTGCCGGGCAACTCGCCGTACAGCGCCCAACACATCGCGTCGAAGATGGACGTCTTGCCGGCGCCGGTCGGACCGGACACGACGAACAGCCGGGTGTCGGCCAGCGCATCGAAGTCGACCTCGGCCCGAGTGGCGTAGGGACCGAACGCCTCGATGACGAGTTGGTTGGGCTTCATGGCTGAGCCCCAGTCCCAGCCATCGACGGGGTTGTTGGGACGCCAGCGGCGTGATCGCCGGGCGATGCGTCATCAACGTCGGCGGAGAACGCCTCGGCCAAAACCTCGCCCAGCAACTGTTCGTCGGATGAGGTGAGCGGCTCGGTGCTGAGCTCGTCCCAGAACGATCTGGCTGCCTCGATCGGGTCGAGGGCTCGCACCTCGGAGCTGGTGGCCTGCGACGGGGCCCTGCCCGTGCGGTCGGGAAGGTGCCCGATCTCGACCAGGTGGGGAAAGTGTCCGCCCAAGATCCGTCGGGCATCAGCTGGAAGCACGGGGTCGGTCAACTCAACCCGCACGTACGCGGAGCGCTCGTCCAACTCCGGCGCTTTGGCTACGAGGTCGTCCAAGCGCCCCCGGCGAAGGATGACCGGCCGCCCGGCCTCCACCGGGATCGCCTCGATGCTGACGGCGCCGCTGTGGTCCATGTCGACGACCAACACTTCCTTCTTCGTGCGGTCGTCCGTCGAGAACGAGTACGCCAGCGGGCTGCCGCTGTACCGCAGTTGGTCGCGTCCATCCACCCTTTGACTGACGTGGAGGTGGCCGAGCGCACCGTAGGAGAAGCCGTCGAAGCGCCGGGCCGCCACCTGGCCGGCGTCGCCGACGGCCAATTGGCGCTCGGACCCACCTGCGAGCCCGCCCGACACGAAGGCATGGGAGATCACCAGGGAACGGGGTGCCCCCTCGGCCGCCGTCCGGGCCAGGTCGAGGTGGTGGGCGAGGACGCGGTCGTGCGTGCGCCATGGACCGTGACGGCCGGCTTCGAGATGAGCGGCCTCCACCTCGTCGGCCCGGTCGGCCGGCAAGGCGGCGGGGGCGAGGAAGCCCACTGCTGCGACGGCGAGGGGCCCATCGGAGAACTCCCAGCGGTGCAGTTGGCCGGCGCTGGCGAAGCCACCCCGCACCAGCACGCCCGAGCGTTCGGTGAGGCCGTCGTAGGCCGACAAGCGCTCGGCTGAATCGTGGTTGCCGGCGATGGCGGCCACTTTGATGCCGGACGACACCAGCCGCTTGACCGTGGACCGGAACAGCGCGACCGCCTCGGTGGGGGGAACGTCGCGGTCGTACACATCGCCGGCGATGACGACCAGCTCCGCACCCTCGGCGACGGCCAGGTCGACCAGCCAGTCGCAGAACACCCGCTGGTCGTCGATCAGCGCGTGTTCCCCAAGGCGTCGCCCGAGATGCCAGTCGCTGGTGTGGATGAACTTCATGTGGATCGACCCTACGGATCAGGTGTGACAGCGAAGCCGAGGCCCCGAGCCCGGAGTGTGGATCGGCTTGTCCGGAGCGATGGCCCGCAGACGAGCGCAGCCGGTGCCCAAACCACACGCGTGTCATTCACTCTACGCCACCGGTTACGACAACATCGACGTCGCCGTCGTTACGGGGGAACATCCGGTGCTCGATGCCGAGGCGATGGGCGGAATCCCACTGTACGAGCGTGTCTCGGGGGCGTTCGCCGAAGCGCAGATCACCGCCATCGGCCATTTATGGGACACCGCGAAGTTCCGCGAACTCGACCGCAGGTTGCTGACGAGATGACACCGGCGGAACCCAGCCCGGATGTGGTTATCCGCCGGCTCCGGATGATGCGGGACGCGCTGGAGACCCTTGACGGATTTCGAGGGGTGGACGCCGACCGGTTGGACGGCGACCCGGTCACCCGAGCAGCGGTCGAGCGGCTGCTCCAGGTGATTGTGGACCTGGCCTTCGACATTAATGCTCACCTCGTTGCCACAACCCTGGGGCGCTCTCCCGAGACCGGCCGTGCCTCGTTTCATGACCTCGTCGAAGCTGGTGTGCTCGACCCCGCGCTCGCCGTCACGCTGGCACCGGCCGCAGGGCTCAGAAGTGTGTTGGTGCATCACTACGTCGATCTGCGGATGGACCTGATCGCTGAAGCGGTTCGCACAGTCGGAGATGGGTTTCCCGCCTACATCACCGCCGTGGCTCGCTACCTCGAACCATCCTGACCTGGCCACGCTGACCCCGATCGCTCGGTGGGCAAACCCAGCTCGGCAACCCGGTCGTAGTCGTCGTCGATCAGCGTGACGTCCTTGCCGGCCCGGGCGAGCAGGCTGGCGGCGATCGACGCTCGAAAGCCTGTGGCGCAATGGACGAACAGGTGCTCGTCGGGCACTTCGTCGAGGTGGTCGAGCAACTGATGGATGGCGACGTGGGTCGCGCCGGCCAGGTGGCCGTCGGCCCATTCGTCGTCCCGGCGCACGTCCAGCACCACCCCGCCGTGCTCACTCCGATGCTTGACAACGTGATCGAAGGTGATCGCCGGATAGGACGAGTGCTCGTGACCCTCGCCCCAGACCTTCGGACCGCCAGCGGCGCCGCCGGCGGGGCGGTCAATGCCGATGCGAACCAGCTGACGCTGGGCCTCCGCCAGATCCTCGATGGTGTCGGCCACCAGCGTGAGTGCCGTTCCCATGGGATCAGCCAGCCCAGGTAGGTGGCGAAGGGATCGTCCAACTCGATCCCGATGGTGCCGACAACGTGGTCGGTGGCGTAGGCGCGACGATTCCGCAGGTCGACCACCCACTCGCCCCGGTGGATCCGCCGGGACAGCTCGGTGGGGTCGACCGGCGCGGCCGGGGAGAGGTCGACCGGGATACCGCCCGCACGGTTCATCGGCCCCATCTGGGCGTAGTAGGCGGGATGGTCCGACAGACCACTCATCAGTCGTTCGACGAAGTCGTCCTCGTCCTCGATCGTCAGCGCCAGGTTGACCGACCGCTCGCCGGTCAGGGTGCCGTCGGAGTCGTCGCCGCCCTCGGAGGATGAGCAGAAACTGCCGAAGCCGTGGGTGGGGTAGAAGTGGGTGCCACCCGGAAGCGAATCGATCATCCCCCGAACCGACCGGTACTGCTGGCGGGTCAGCGTGTCGGTCAGGTCGGCTGCGACCAGGTCGGTTCGGCCCACCGAGCCGTACAACAGCGATCCTCCCGTGAACAGCGCCCCGGGCCCGGCCTCGTCTCCGCTCTCGGTCACGTGGTAGCTGAGGTGGTGCTGGGTGTGGCCCGGCGTCGCCAGGACCCTCACGGTGAGGGTGCCGACCTCGATGGTGTCGTCGTCGCCCACGCCCCGATGATCGAAGGGCAATTCCTCCGCTGCAGCGTGCAGGTAGGTGGCGCCGGTGCGCCGGGAGAGGGCGAGCCCACCGGAGACGTAATCGTTGTGAAGGTGCGTCTCGGCGATGTGGGAGATGGTGACCCCCGCCTCCTCGGCGGCCGACAACACACGGTCAAGATCCCGTTGGGGGTCGATCACGAGCGCCACCTCGCCGTCGTGCACCAGATAGCTGCGGTCGCCGAGCGATGGCGTTTCAATGGTGTGGACGATCACGATGTCGTTCTCCTTGGAATTCAGAGCAACTGGGCATTGATCTGAAAGCGGTGTACCCAGGAGAAACGATCAGAACACCGAAACCCGGTAGTTGGCCTGGTAGCCAGCACCCGATCGGTGATCTGCCCGCCGAACGATCTGGCGTTCAACGCGCATGGACGAGATCTCAAAGAGCTGTTGCGGCAAGGTCTCGCAACCTTCCATGGGGCGTGTAGGGCGCGCTCGTGTCGGTGTCGAGAACCGGGGTGCCCAAGAGCACCGTCGCTAGTGTGAACTCGTGGAACACGCGCCGAGGAGTGAGGCCAATCTCACCACGGTTCTGACCGAGTTGGGCGTCGAACCGTCGAGCGTTGGACGACCGCCCCTGCGGTCCGGTGTCGTGCAGCGGCCATTGCTGACCGACCGACTGGCGAGGGCGATCGAGTCGCCTCTGGTCGTCGTTGTGGCGCCCGCGGGATACGGCAAGACCATTGCTGTGAAGCTGTGGGCGGAGGCCGATCAACGGCCGTTCGCCTGGGCGCAACTCGGTCCCGCCGACGACGACCCGGTGTACCTCCTCCGACACATCGCCGCAGCGATCCACACCTGCTCGCCGCTGGACCCCGAGGTGGTGCGGGTTCTGGTGGGGCCGGGGCGTCCGTTGGACACGGCGCTGCTCCCGACGCTCGGCCGGGCCGTGGCCGCACGGTCGCCGATGGCGATCGTGCTCGATGACGCACACCTGGCAACGTCCGATGGTGCGCTTGAGGTGATCCAGGAACTCCTGCGATACCTCCCAGTGGGATCCCAGTTGGTGCTCATCTCCCGGCAGCCCCCGCAACTGCAGCTGGCCCGACGACGCCTCGAGGGTGGGCTCGCCGAGATCGACGCGGAGGACCTTACGATGGATGCTGACGAGGCGCGCAAGGTGATCTCGGTGGCCGGGCTTCGCTTGAGCGAGTCCGAGACCGACGATCTCATCGACCGTACCGAGGGATGGCCAGCGGGGCTTGGCCTGTCGATGCTCGCACTTCGAGAGACCGGACGCGTCCGGACCGCCTCCGGCGTGGCCGACACCGGCCGCTCGATCGCCAGCTATCTCATGGACGAGGTCCTGGGAGGCGCCGACGAGGACACGGTCGATTTTCTGTTGCGTTCATCCGTTCTGGAAAGGATGAACGGACCGCTGCTCGACGAGGTGCTCGGCCACTCCTCGGCGGCCGACCTGCTCGCCGGGATCGACCGGTCGGGAAACCTCTTCCTCGTCGCGCTCGACGACCGTCATGAGTGGTTTCGATTTCACCATCTGGTCGGTGACGCATTGCAGGCCCGTCTCGACTCCGAGCGTCCAGTTGAAGCCCGGACGCTGCGGTCGCGAGCGAGCAGGGCGCTCGAGGCCCACGGCGACATCGATGGTGCCATTCGCCAGGCCGTCGCTGCGGGCGACACGGACCGGGCGGCAGAACTCATTCTCGGCCACTCGCTCAAGCTGATCAACGACGGTCGGGTCGGCCTCCTCGGCCAATGGATCGAGCTGGTCGGTCCGGACCTGGCCGAGCGGAACCCGTCGTTGGCCATCGCTCGGGCGTGGTACGGCGCCGGCACCGCCGATCCGACGGTGATCGCCAGTTCGATCAAGGCCGCCGAAGGGTTGGTGCACGAGGGGCCGCTGGCCGACGGCAGTCCGTCGCTGGACGTGGCGATCGCGGCGGTCCGTTCGATCGTCGCCGCCGAGGGCACCGCCGGCGTGCTGCGGGACACGGCGATCATCCGCGACGGCGGAGGCCCCCGGACCAACCCGTGGTGGGGGTTCGCAACGTGTCTGGCCGGCACGGTCGCATCGCTCGATGGGGAGAACGCCAAAGCCCGGGATCTGGTGTACGCAGGGGTTGGCGAAGTGGCTCACTCGCCCTCCTTTGAAGCCGGTTTTCTTGGGGTCCTCGCGTTAATCGAAGCGGATGATGAGGACTTCTATCAGGCGCGCCGTCATGCCCGCCGAGCGATGCGGCTCTGCACGGATCACAACCTCGAGGGCGTGTCGTGGGTCGTTCATGCCTATGCAGCCGAGGCGTTGATGACCGCCCGCGAGGGCCGTGCCGACGAGTCGCGTGAGGTGGCACTGCGCTCTCGTCGGCTGATGGCCCAGTTGGGGGACCTGTCCCCTCGTTCGGCGTTCCGGGGGTACCTCGCGTTGGCGCAGGCGGCGCTGGTCCTCGGCGACCGGAACGCTGCCCGTTCGTTGACACATGAGGCGGTGCTCGCTCGACGCCTCGACCCAACGTGTTCGCACCTCAACACCAAACTGGACTCGTTGAAATCGGTGCTTGGCGGCGCGGACGGCTCTCAGCGTGATCCAATATCGATCTCCACAGCCGAGTTGCGCGTGTTGGCGTACCTGCCGACCCACCTGTCTCTCGGAGACATCGCCGAGCGCGTGTTTGTCAGCCGTAACACCGTGAAGTCCCATGTGGCGGCGATCTACCGGAAGCTGGGTGTCGTGTCGCGCGCCGAGGCGGTGGCGGCCGCTGACCGGCTCGGCCTGCTCGGTGTGGCGGGCCCGGTACCCCAAACCCTCGCCGACGCTCAGCAGAAGATGGCGAACGACGCCACCTGACAAATCTCGGTGTGGCTACAGGAGCTGTGAGATCGAGCTGACCGCCGTGTAGGCGGCGAGGGCGATCAGTAACACCACGAAGCCGGTGGTCAGCTTGGCTGCGGGTACCCGGTCGGCGATGCGCTTGCCCAGCACGGTGCCGATGATGGCCAGCACCAGAAACGGCAGCGCGTCGCCCCAGTGGATGTCGAGTGACCCGGCGCGCAGGCCGAGCGCCATCGCCGAGTTGATGGCGATCACCACCAGCGAGGTACCCACTGCGTCGGGCATCGAGAACCCCATGGTGAGCACCAGGGCGGGGACGATGACGAAGCCGCCGCCCACTCCGAAGAAGCCGGTCATCAGGCCGACGACGGTGCCGGCGAGCAGCACCTTGGGCAGGGCCGCCCAGCTGAGGCTCTCGGGATCGTCGGCCTTGGCGGAGGGAGGGCCGGCCGTCCGCCCGGCACGGTCGGTGGTCGTCGAAGCCGCCCCAGCCTCACGGGCCGGGGCCGCCGGCGAACGTGTGGAAGCCTCTGACGTACTGGAACCCGCCGGGGCCGCGACAACCTCGGGGGTCTCTACGGCCGGGTCGGCCGCCGCAGGGGAGACGCTCTTGTTGCGGCGCCACATCGCGACAGCCGCCGCCACCATCACGCCGCTGAAGGCCAGCAACAGCACATCGGGGTCGACCGCCTGGTTGGCGGCGGTACCGATGTAGCTGCCGCCCAGACCGGTGATGCCGAACAACAGCCCATGGCCCCACTTCACCCGGCCGGCCCGCCAGTGCGACCCGACGCCCATGAACGACGCGGCGCCGACGACGAGCAGGCTGGTGCTGGTGGCGACCTGGGCGGTCTCGCCTGCCCCGTACACCAGCGCGGGGACGGCCAGGATCGAACCGCCCCCTCCGAGGGCACCCAAGCTGAGCCCGATCAACAGACCGAGGGGACTGGCGAGCAGGCCGCGCATCGGCTCAGGCCCGCCCGGTGAGCTCGTCGACCATCTTGTCGATGTCGCACGAGTTGCTCTGGTTGTACGGCAGGCGCCCGAGGAGGTTGCCCATCATGCAGGTGTTGGATGCCGCTGCGAACGCGAGCCCGCCGCCGACTGCTCCGGCGAGAAACCGCGCCTTGGGGAACTTGACGCTGGCCAGCACGCTGCCGGCAATCATCGATCCGGCGACCATGCGAACCTGACGTTCGATGTCCCAGCGAGCCTCGCCGCGCGTGAGCGGGCGGCTGCCGTCATCCCACCCCATCAGCCCCCCTTCAAGGATGTGGGTGTTGGACATCCCGGAACCGGCGAGCGTGCGGTTGGCCTGGGCTGCCCGGCCGCCCGACCGGCAGATGATCACCACCGGCACGTCGAGGTGGGCGCGGATTTCGTCGGCGTGCTCGCCCAACATGTTGAGCGGCACGTTGTAGCTGCCGGGGATGTGGGCGGTCTCGAACTCGGCCGGGCTACGGACGTCGAGCAGCCTCACGTCGTCGCCACGCTCGAGCCATCCGGCCATGGTTGCGCAATCGAGCCGATCGCCGGTGAACTCGGCGGCAGTCGGGGTGGTCGTGAGGGTAGGGGAGGGCATAGGAGGTTCCTTTGTTCGGGGAGAGTTGGGGAGGAGCGGCGATGGGGCCGCTCGGGGTTAGGCCGGGGCGTGCAGCGCAACCCAGGCGTCGTAGCCGCCGAGCAGGTCGGAGACGTCGGTTGCGCCCTGTGAGCGCAGCCAGCTGGCGCCCAGCGAGGAGCGGTAGCCGCCGGCACAGTGCACGACGATCGGGCGGTCGAGGTCGATCTCGTCGAGACGGTCCTGCATCTGGGCCAGGGGAATTTCAAGCGCCCCGGGGATGGAGCCGAGGGCGATTTCGCCCGGGTTGCGCACATCGATGACCTGCACGTCGTCGCTGGCAATGCGTGCCTCGTCGAACGCTGCTGCGGTCAGGCGGGAGCACCGCGCGGTGACCTCAGGTTGGGTGACGAACGCAGCCTCGGGGCCTTCGAGAACGCCGATGACGTTGTCGAAGCCGATGCGTCCCAGGCGCAGCTGCGCCTCGGCGCCTTGGCCCGGTTCGGTGATCAAGACGATGTCGGCATCGTGGGGCACGGCGATGCCGGCAAACTCGGCGTAACGACCTTCGAGGCCCACGTTGAGCGATCCGGCCAGGTGCCCCTGAGCGAAGTCGAGGGCGTCACGCACGTCGAGGACGGCCGCCCCATTGCGCTGAGCTTCGAGCACCTGCTCCAGGTTGAGCTGTGCGGGCGGATCGGTGTCGAGCAGCTCGCGGTCGGAACGGTTGGCTACTGCGTCGAAGAAGAAGTACTTGGGCGCCGCTGGCTGTCCCTCGGTCACCAACTCGACGAAACGTTCCTTGCTCATCGGTGCGAGGGCGTAGTTGCTTTGGCGCTGTTCGCCCAGGGTGGAGCTGGTCTCGGTGGACAGGTTTTTACCGCAGGCCGAACCGGCGCCGTGTGCCGGGAACACCCGGGTCTCGTCGGGCAACGGCATGATCTTGTTGCGCAGCGAGTCGTAGAGCTGCCCGCCCAACTCCTCGGCGGTCACGCCGATCGAGCTCAGCAGGTCGGGACGCCCGACATCACCGATGAACAGCGTGTCGCCCGTCAGCACGCCGTATGGCGTCTCGTCATCGGGATGTTCGTAGACGACCACCGAGATCGACTCGGGGGTGTGGCCAGGGGTCGCTCGAAACTCCAGCGTGACCTCGCCCAACGAAATCCGCTCGCCGTCGGTCACCTTGCGGATGGCGAACTCGGTGTCGGCTGCTTCGCCGTAGATGATCTCGGCGCCGGTCGCGGCCGCCATCTCGAGGTGGCCGGAGAGGAAGTCGGCGTGGACGTGGGTTTCGATGACGTATTTGATCTCGACTCCGGCCTCTTTGGCGTCGGCCAGGTATTCCTCAATGTCGCGTCGGGGGTCGACCACGGCGGCCACCCCTGCGTCCGTATCAGCGACCATGTAGCTCGCGTGGGACAGGCAGTCCAGGTAGTACTGGGTGAACAACATCGGTGTCTCCTCGATGGTGGTACCGCTCAGGCGAGTCGGTTAAACGAATGTCCGTACATTAGCACCAACCGTCCGACCGTACGTCTATTCCCAAGCCGTGCTGAGCAGCGTCGGCGACTTGCCCTGTCAGTGTGAGGTGGCAGACGTCGCTTGACAACCCCGCGGCAACTCCGGGATCGCCCGGTTTGGCTCACCTGCCGAAGTGACGAGACCGGCGGACAACTTGGGCGATGTGGTCGGTGATCCGTATGTTCGTACCTATGGTGAACCCGGTCGATCGATCCAGTCCGCTGCCCCTGTGGTGCCAGGTCTCGGACGACCTTCGGCGTCGGTTGGACGCCGGCGACTTTGCCGAGCACTTCCCCGGCGACGGTGAGCTGATGGAGGCCTACGGCGTCAGCCGTCACACCGCACGGGAGGCGGTGCGGCGCTTGGCCGATGCAGGCCTGGTCGTTCGGGAACGGGGTCGGGGAACCCGCGTGACCTCCCCAGGCATCGAACAACCGCTGGGCACCCTGTACTCCCTGTACCGATCGATCGAGGCCCAGGGCTACGAACAGCACAGCGTCGTTCGGGCACTCGATGAGCGCACCAATGCCGAGGCGGCCGGCGTGCTGGGCCTCGACGAAGACGAGGCGCTGGTGTACCTCGAGCGATTGCGGCAGGCCGACGGTCGCGCGCTGGCGCTCGACCGCTCATGGCTGCCCGCGTCGCTTGCCCGCCCCATCCTCGACTGCGATTTCAGTCGCACCGCCCTGTATGGCGAGTTGGCCGAGCGCACCGGTGTTCAGCCGTGTTCGGGCTGGGAGCGCATCCACCCCGAACTGCCCACCGCGGAGCAGCGCAGCCTGCTGGGCATCGGGGCGAAACAGCCGGTGTTTGCCATCGAGCGGGTCACCTACGGCCCCGACCGGCAACACCCGATCGAATGGCGCCACAGCATCGTGCGGGGTGACACGTTCGCCTTCGTGGCCCGCTGGGACTCCCGCGACCAGGGTGCCCAGGCGGTGATGGAGGCTGAAGTGCTGGCGTAACGCTCGCGCTGCGGAACACGCTCGCCGATTACTCAGCGAGTCAGCGCCTCCAGCGCCTCGCCCATCAGGCGATGCACCAGGTTGATGGCCTTAAGGGGGCGCAGCATCACCCGAAACTCCACGATCCGTCCGTCGTCGTCGATGCGGATGATGTCGACGCCGTTGACGTAGGTGCCTTCGAGCGACGTCTCAAACTCCAGTACGGCGGTGTCACCGTCGAGCACCTGCTTGACGTACCGGAAGGCCGTCTCGGTGCCGCCCGAGCCGTCACCGGTCGGCTTCGATCCTGGCAACGTCTGCTTGGCCGCTTCCAAGTACAGGGCGGTCACCGCCTTGCCCGCCTGAGGCGTATAGATGATCGGCGAGTAGAACACGACGTCGTCGGCCAGCAGCGACTCGAGCCCGTCCGGCTCGTCGCCCTGCAGGTAGGCATGCCAGCGGTCGATGGTCTGGTGAATGGTTGATGCTTCCATCGCCCTGACGATAGGCCCGGGTTGGTGGACGGGCTGACAGGATGTGTCGATGAAGCTTGCGATGGCCCTCAACTACTCCGGCGACCCACGCGACACGGCGGCCGAGGCCGCCGACCTGGAACGGGCCGGTATCGACGTGGGATGGGTGGCCGAGCTGTACAGCTTCGACGCCGTGTCCATCCTGGGATATCTGGCGGCCAAGACCGAGACGATGGAGTTGGGCTCGGCGATCCTGCCCATCTACAGCCGTACCCCGACGCTGACCGCCATGACGGCCGCCGGGCTGGATGCGGTGTCGGAGGGCCGCTTCATTTTGGGCATCGGCGCGTCCGGGCCCCAGGTGATCGAGGGCTGGCACGGCGTGCCCTACGACAAGCCGATCGGGCGCCAGCGTGAGCTGATCGAGATCTGCCGCAAGGTGTGGCGTCGAGAGGTGGTCACCCACGACGGCCCCAGCTATCACCTGCCCCTGCCCGAGGGCGAGGGCACCGGGCTGGGCAAACCGCTGAAGCTGATCAACCACCCCAAGCGGGCCAACATCCCCGTGTACATCGCTTCGTTGGGGCCCAAGAACGTCGAGGTGACCGCCGAGATCGCCGAGGGGTGGCTCCCGGTGTTCTTCCACCCGGAGAAGGCCGACTCGGTGTGGGGCGACTCGCTCGCAGCGGGCGCCGCCAAACGCGACCCGTCGCTGCCCCCGCTCGAGGTGGTCGCCGGCGGCACCGTGTCGATCTGCGGCGAGGCGGAGGCGGCCGAGATCCGCAACGGCGCCCGCTTTATGACGGCGCTGTACGTCGGCGGCATGGGCGCCAAGGGCAAGAACTTCTACAACAACATCTTTTGCAAGTACGGCTACGAGGAGGCCGCAGAGCAGATTCAGGATCTGTACCTGGCCGGCAAGAAGGAGGAGGCGATGGCGGCGGTGCCTCAGGAGTTCCTCGACGCCACCTCGATGGTGGG
>JACDJC010002998.1_pt1 | contig 12623 bp, 17 predicted proteins | sample 7454191 | NCBI WGS metagenome assembly JACDJC01 (sample SAMN14253291, study PRJNA609438) | sludge metagenome | isolation source: sludge after 25d culture with pyrite and EDTA | collected 2018-12-20 | reverse complement strand
GTGAGCGAGTGAAGGTGTGGTCAACAGACACGTTTCTTGAACAAAATTATACTTTATACTATCTGCAAGTTCTTGCACTGTTTTTCGAGTCCAAAAAAACTGTTCCCATTTCTTTTTACTCTCGGCAATGCGTCCATCAAAGACATCGTCACGCAACTCGTCACGGAAAAAGTTTTTCGGAATAGGCACGGCACCATGTTCATTTCTCATGTCGTCTTGACGATGAATGCCATAACCATCACGTGTATCATTGTTTGGTTCTTCGTCAATTAAATCCTCGATTGTAACAATTTGATCATTATCATCATCGTTACTCATTCGTTTGTTCCGTCGTACTCAAAATTTTTTCAGATGACTGACATTGTTCCGCGTCAATTTTCTGCGGCGATATCTTTTGTGATTAACGAGTCCACTGGTTTAGAAAAGCACGATGTCCCACGATCGATGCACTTTGCGCTTTTGCTTCGCGGTCGCGGTTATTTCAATAGAGTTTTTAGCAATGCCGTAAATACAAACGAAGCCTTCCGTGGACCAATCCTGACGCGCGTTCAAGATGAAAAATCGGATCGTTCCGTTCATGCCGAAGCCAGAGCAGTGTTTCGTTCTCAAGTTCGTGGCAATGATACCTCGAAACGTGCTCGGCGCAAAACTATGCGTCAGGCCGTCGTGTGTGCCGATGGCGTCCTTGTTTGTCGGCTCAACAAAAATGGCAAACTTTGCTACTCTTTGCCGTGCAAAAAATGCGTAGAGGTGCTAGCAAAGCACAAGATTCGCTTCGTAGTCTACAGTACCGGTGACGAATCTAGGCCGTGGGAAAAGATTTCGCTGCAGAAACTGTTGCAGGACGAACGCGTCATGCCCGTACGAAAGTTACGAACTGATTATTAAAGACAATAATTTTCTTTCTCTAGTGTTTTCGTTTGTAAACTGTAACAACAATCATAGATGGTTAAAACAAGAAAGCCAGCAAAGAACGGTGGCGCGAAAAATACGGTAAAATCAGATTTGGTGAAAAGCCCCAAAACCGGTAAGATGATACAAAAGGCAAATTACGAGAGATTGTATGGCAAAACATCATCAAAAAAATCGCCAATGAAGCCAGCAAAGAAGACTCAACATCGCTTGTCTGCGGATGAACCTCTTCCACCGGCACTTATCAAGGCAATTGCTGAGCAAAAAGCCCAACTCACTCCAGAAGAGTTGAAATATACGTTGCAACGCACCACACAACCACACTTGCGTCGCAAACTTGAAGATCAAATTAAAAAGGAAAAAGATCCTCGTGGCCAAAAAACACGCGGTTGGTCGGCGCGTGCACCACAAAAAGGTGAACCACGAAAGATACTTCAAGCAGCGTGTGGAGACGAAGCCTTTCTATTGCCAAAAGATCTCAAGTTTCCCATCATGGCCAAGTGCGGAAACGGTCTCGAAAAAGGTAAATGCAAATGTAAAATTGATTGCGGTGGTGTTCGTGCAGCATTGATTCGAGCCCGACAATTTGGGTACACGAATATTGCAAAGGCAGCAGAAAAACTGTTGGAAACAAAATGTGGTGGTAAACCAAGCGAACCTTCAACACCAGAACTTGTCACTCGATAATCTTGTGTTCAATAAACAGATATTTACAAAAATATGCTTTGTAACAACGTCGTCGTCGGTTTCGCACACGAACGTTGACTCATGAGCAACGACGCTACTTCATCAATACTCTTTTTTTCCACGTTGATCAAGTAATCCAACACAACCAAAGGGCTACGACAAACTCCGCGACGACAATGAACCAATACATTGCCTTTTGGAAGCCAATAATTGAAGAAAAATCTTGTTTGCGGAAAAACGTGCTTGTTAAACTTTAGCACTGTATCAAAGTTGCCCAAATCACTCGCTTGAACACATTGATAAGCATTTTTCGCAGACAAAGTATCGATAGATGCACCACGCAAACGATTCTCTTTGCCAATTGATAAGACGGCAACAACCTGATTTTTTCGTAAAATCCCTGGTGAGTTTGCCGTTTCATGATTGGTAATCATTATTTTGTGTTTTCGTGACTGTTTGATGATAGATAAGAATGATTCTGTGCGTTTCCTTGCTCCAATTCGATTTTTTTGCAATGCCAAATCCAATTGCATGTGGAGCGGCTGCTGTCTTCCAAGTCTAGGTCTGAATTTTTTTGAATAAATATTTTTGCTCATTTTGAATCAACTAAAAAATGACCGAATCGCTCTGGGAGGAGATAAAAAACCACGTCATTCGTGATTACGAAGGAAACAGCAAATTTACATTTTCCGAAGAATTGCGGGAGAGATGCATTAAATCCTGGATTAGAAGATTTTCCTGCCAATTGAGACGGACTGGCGCTTTGAACTTGTCGATAAACTTTAATGGATATGAGCCTGCTTCTTTTCCGTTTGTCGATCACATATGTTCGAAACCCGGTATCAACACTAATAATGAATTTAACGTTGGTGCAATAGTTTCGAAAAAAATGTGCAACGAATTCTATCGTAACCTAGCGCAATGCAAACGTGCTCAATTGGAGCAGTGCTGCGTTCAAAATTCTGGCCCTTTTGTTCAAGACACAGCGTTTCGATCGCGACGTTATGTTACAAGAGCAGTAACTTTTGCTATTGTTGAACGGTTCAGTGAAAAGAACAACACAAAGATTCTCGTTGGAGAATTTCCTGTTGTGAAAATTGGTAAAAATAAATTTTGCGGTAATGTTGATACATTTGAAGATGGACGTTACACGTTACCCAAAGGCTATCAGTGTTGTATTCAAACTCATAAAGATGCAAATTGCCAAAAAACAGCGTATCTACTTGCCATTCGTGCTCAGCACAATTCATTCAACTGTGCGGTGCACCGTAATTATGGCGTAATTCAAGCAAGGCAATTGATTGCAAGAGCAAAGAAAAATTTTCAAGAGTTAAGTGGTTATTTGCTCACAGATGGTTATTTTTATCGTTTTGTCACAGTAAATTGGTCAAGCGGAAACGAACATGAAGTTACATTCAATGCGGAAACTCAACTCGATGCTTTGATTAATTACGGTTGCAAAATGCTAGAGAATCAAATTAATCAAAAAATCTCAAAGCCACCATCAATTGAACTACCACCTAGTATTATTGTTGAACAAATTATCAACGCAAATGTTGTCGTAATCTCGATGAAAGGTTTGAAATATGCAATCAAGTGCGTGGAACTACGATGGCAAAAAGTTGACGAAGGGCGGGAAATGAGGGCGCTAAAATGGTTAAAAGCAATAGATCAACAGTGCAATCGTATTGCGTACCCTTTTGTAGTCAAATTTGACGATCATTCTCTATCAATCTCTGAATATGGAGGCATGTCTTTGTTTGAACAATGCTATTGCGACGCGAATCAAAATCAAATACTTGCGAAAATTGTGAAAACGGATGTTACGATAGCACTCGAGTTTCTACACAAGAATGGATTTGTTTTTGTTGATGTTCATCCTGGAAACATTGTCTACAATAATCTTTTGGGTGCAAAACTAATAGATGTGGAGTCTATTTCGAAATCAAACGAAAAAGATGATTCTGCGGTTGTAATCAGATTTTTTAAAGGACCAAACTTTAATACAGATAAAATTGTTCCAACCGAAGACTTTGTTAGTCTGAAACTTGTCCTGCATTGGATTTTAAATACATTACAATATAGAGATCTTTACTATAACAATGGTATTGAAGAAACTGACGAGTTGCTGGAAAGTTTGCTAAAGATTGAAAATTAAAAAAAATGACATCTGCTGAATATCCAGTTTTATGTGTGTGGGTGAATGCTCCTCTCGTAAACGAACCGGGCGGCTCTCCGACATCATGCTTAAAATTACTATCGAGATTTGGTTTCAAAACAAATTTCGTTGCGATGCACAAAACACAAAAAACAAAAAACGTCGATGCTGGAAGAAACGACGTTTTTTTTACCATCCACAAAAGCGATATTGCAAGGTTTTCCACCGCTAGATTTAAACTTTTTTCCTTGGAAACAGGGTTTCTTTATGGAATCGTTTACAAAAACCAAGATTTGAAAATGCAAATTGATTTTTTCAAGCAGAATGGAATATCTAGTTTTACGATTACTGATGAGTTTGAAAAGTTTGCTGTTTTCAAAGTTAAAATATTCGACCAGGCAAACGAAGCACAAGCCGAAAAGGAAGTTGAAAAGTTTTTGAGCGTTTCCAAACAACACTTGGATGCCTTTCAAAATTGCATACCATTAAAAACTTTTGATCCTGGATTTATCCGATGGTGGGAAGATATTGTGAGTAATGGTTCGTCAGATTGCTATCCGCAAGAAGTGCTGGAGAAATTTTCAACCGATTGAATAAAAATTATTTTAAAAAATAAATTATGAAAGCAATTATCGCCTGTGGAGTTTGTGCAAGCCTATGGATCATTGCCATTATTGTTATCATTGGTTTGATTATTGATTCAATTCAAAATAGCGCCACAATCGCAACAAAATTTAATGAAACGACAAATATTTTTGCAAAACGTATTGATGAGACTCTCAATAATTCAGTTTCTGTATTGGCAATTGTTGCGAGTTTAGCATCTGTCGTGCCACGAATGACCAATCGCACGATGATTGAATTTTTAGACGGATATCTCAACCATTCTCATCAGACAACGTCGACAATCATTTGGGCAGAGGCAGTTCGCAACGTGACACAACAAAAAACATTACTTCGTGCGGAAGGATTCATCAATTATACAATAACACCTGATGTATCTGGGAATCAAGTTCGTTTGCCTCTAACCTATGTTTATCCAAATAGCGTCAATATAACTTTACGCGGCTTTGATTTGCTTACAGATCCAATGCGTCAATCAAGTTTACTACGTGCTAATGTGTCACAAAAACTCACTGCTACTCCACTAATTCTCGGTATCACAAACAACACTTTACCGCGAATCAGTATTTACGATCCAGTTTTTGATTGGTCTGCCAACAGTCTCAAAGGAGTGATGTATCAGAATTTTTTTATTGAAACCTTTATCGTTAATAGTTTGCAACAGACTGATAATTCATCACTACAATTGACATGGATTGATTTGAATAAAGATGCAACCAACGATGGCATTATGTATCAACTGAATCCAAACTCAAAAGATGTTGGACATTATCATTACGAAAAAACCATCGAATTTGCGGGTCGTACATGGTTGTTTAAACTGAAAAATATCAACGTATTTACAACAAGTCAAAAAATCACCACTGGTTCGGTAATCGGTGCACTTTCCCTCATTATTGTAATCATCATCGTTGTAACTGTCGCATTCATTCGTAGTCGACAGAAAATAGTTCAACAAAAAAAGTCCACTCAACTTCTTAGTATGGCTCTACCCGAGCACGTGGTTGCACAATTGAGCGAACATGTTGTCACAGTACGTGGTGGTAAAGCAACATTAAAAGGTAACACGCTGATTGCACAACTGCACCGTCGTGTTGGAATTTGTTTTATTGATATCTGCAATTTTACAATACTATCATCTGCTTTGACGCCGGCCAGTCTTGTGCGAATGTTGGATGAATTTTTTACGATCGTCGATGAATTGCTTGACCGTCAACCGTGTTTGACCAAAATTAAAACCATTGGAGACGCATACTTTGCAGTTTCTGGTCTTGGCACCGTTGCCCATCCAGGAACTTCTGGAATCAATGATGCAGACGAAATGGAAAAATCAATAGATAGTCGACGGTCGTCGCTTGATACAACAAATCTGCTCAGCCTTGTAGATTTTTGCATCAGCGTCCAAGAAAAACTACAAAATCACAAATTCCGTGTCGTTCAAAACGAAGATTTTCAACATAGAAGAAATACTTCCTTGAGCGAAAGTTCAACAGAAGAGGCACGATGCATGGCAGTTCTCGATAATTTTTTTGCCAAAAGTGACAGTTTGATTAAACTACAAGTTCGCATTGGTATTCACGTTGGAGATATCGTTGCCGGTGTTGTCGGTAAAAAGAAGCCTCAGTATGATGTTTGGGGTAGTGCTTGTAATATTGCGGCACGAATGGAGAGTACGGCTCAATTCGGTCAAATCCAAATTTCTCAACAGGTTGCAGACTCTCTAAACGCAAGTGGATTCGGCGATATTTTTACGTTTAAAAAAAGACGAGTATCGCTCAAAGGAATAGGTCGAGTAGATGCATTTTCAATTCAACTTGATAATGAGCAAGTTGAAGCATTGATGACCGAAGAGAAAGAGTCGGACAAATTGAAAAAAGAAGAAGGAGAGGAGATTGCGACTGTCAAAATGTAAAAGTGAAAACGAAAAATTAAAAATGAAACGGTTGCTGACAATTGACGGGTTCTTTAAAAAAGTTTCTTCAAACGTGATTGTTGCAAGCGATGAAACATTCAATTTATATTCAACCAGTAAGAATCGCAAACTCTATACATTTAAAATGCAGAGAAATTGGTCAAGATGTATTTCAAAAGACGGAAGATACGTCGCCGACCTTGCCGAAGACGGCTCCCTTGTTGTTTTAGAACGAACTATTGGAGGAAATTTCAAAATAATGATGCAACTTGCCGATATTTCCGACTATTGTATTGATAATGATCAAGCACTACTAGCAGTGCAGGATAGAAGAAATTTTAAAATTTACGATTTGAAAAACAAGGACAAACCAATTTATGTCGCTCAAATCGGTTATTCTTGTTTTGTTCATGTTTCAAAATCTCGAGAATATTTGGTGCGACATGTATGGGCGGAATCTGAAATGCATATTTATTCAATGAGTGGAGGCGGTCGCCTGACCGATCGTTGGATTTCTTGCGATCAAGTCGAGTTTATTGGTGATGCGAATATTCTGTATTATATCACTAGAGGTTCAGAACTAAGAAAACACGATTGTGATACGGGACAAGATATCAGATTACTTGCATTTGGTAATAATTTTTGTCAGTCGCCGTCATCAAAGATTATTGCTGCAAAGGTTGGTTATTACACAAACGTAAAGGACCCACAATATGTGCAATTTTATAAAGATGGTGTTCCCTTTACTCGTTTTGATAATATGGACGAAGTTGACTATTTTTTGCGAGAAGATTTACTTGCGGCAATTGTTGTTCGCGATGTACCCGGCAATAAATACGAGTCTCTCTATACGGGAGTGTTGTACGAAACTAAAGACGGTTGGCAAACGTTTAATCAGATTGCACGAATTGATGATTGCCATGCATTCTTTATCAACGAAGATGGTAACGTTTGTGCTGTTGTGGACGAGAGTACAGAATGGAAAACCTCATTCTCAGTGCAACAAGTATTTGCAAGATGAGTAATACAATTTGTCTTTTTTATGGTCGATTGGTTGCCACAAAAGTTGCATCGCAAAAGATCAAATTTGGATACGCCGATATCGATATTGGGTTGTATTATATATCAGTGGTGTACGAATTTGTGCCGAAAAAATTTCAGACTGAAAAGCAATTGGTCAACTGCTATATTGTGCAGTCGCTGACGGAGGTTGCAACAAAGCAAGAGATGGCACAGAAAAGGCTGGCCTATTCTTACATTTCGGTCAATCAATCGGATGAACGAGTCAAAAATCTATCTGGCTGTATTGGTGGTACAATTGCAGTTGATGAATATAAAAATTTTATTGAACTGAGTCAAACATTCAAAAATCAAACCAAATAATACCAGCGCAACGTCAGTGGGATGCAAAAACAGGAAGTGGATGCAAATGCAAAAATAAATGCTTTATTTGATTTGAATCTTGTTTTTTAGCGTTTTTTCGGACGAAATAATACATTTGAAGAAAAAATGAGTAAAAACCAAAAAGATGCCATGCACTACCAACTTGAGCATTTTACAGAAAAAGCAGAAACAGCACGTGATTATTTGCCGAAAAAGTCGCACACTGCACTCATAATTGTTTGCAGCATTGTCAAATTTCTGCAAAAGCACGGAAAAACACGATTTGGAACTGATGCACCGTTCTTGAATGCAAAAGACATGATGATGGAAGATTTGATCGAAAATTGTCGAGATTTATTGCAAATGCGTTGCAGGAAAGAAAACGATCGAGAATTGCTCGACCAACTGCGATTAGAGTTTGATCAACTGTTTACTGTGGATTACAAGTTAGACGATGATACCGAATGTTCCTGCGACGATTGTCACAATCACACTTGTTCAACAAATGGATTTTTTGGCGGATGCCGTCGTTCTCGCGATCGTGATTAAACGTTTATTTGCCGCATTTTCTGCACATAAAACACCAATTTGACCTTTTTCTGATGCTTATTTTCGCGACGTGTGGAAGCCAATCAAAAATCTCTAACAAAACGTACGGAGGAAGACAGAGTGGTTGCATCTTTATGCATGCTGAAACGATGCGTTGCCATTGATGACGGTATTGTCGGTTTCTCCTGCACATTCTCTTTGTTTTCGCACGCAAATGACAAGGGAAAAAGTTTGTAAACTTTTCGATACGCTGGTTTCATTTTGTAAACGCATACACAATCGCTTCAATTCCGTGTTCTAGTTTACTATCTAGCACTTCGGCATCAAACGTGAGTTCTCTCAACCCTGTTGAATTTTGGACAATTTTGTCCAACGAACTAAAATCACGCCGCGTCATGTAACCATTTGTGGCTGGATGAAAACCAAAACAGACCAATCGATTGGGAAACGTGTTTGCAATCGCTTGCATGTGTAAAGACAACGTTATATCGTTACTGCCCTCTTTATAATGTTTGCAACGTACTATTTGCAAATCCACGAATTGCTTATTACTGGTAATCATGTCTGCAAATACGGTGCGGACCATGTTTGTAAAGCACGAATTTGAAATGTGAAGTTTTTGCAAACTCTTGTTGCAGGCGATACTTGAGTTTTATTTGAATATTCCCTTTTGCATTGTGAATTTATTTTTGAAATTGATGGATAAAGTACCACTGTCGACTCGATTTCGAAGATGTAAAACAATTTTCGAAGAAATTTTCATACGGCTTGACTTTTCCACGGGAGCCGAAGAATCTTGACAAATACTGATATTTGATTGGCTTTTAATATAAGTGACTCCCGCACGCCAATGCCTTGATATTGTTTTTTGATCCGATTCAACTTTTGTTTGAATTTCAATTGCGTCTGGATCAGCAAGAGTTGAAGCAGACAAGTCTTTGACGAGGCCTCGAAAGTTTTGATCACCAAAAACGTCGATAAACACATTCGATTTGTTATCACGACTATTTTCCATCAGCGTGTTGAGTTCTGCTACTGCATATTCTGCCTTTGAAAATGTCTTTGTGCCGTAAAAACGAGAAATTTTTAAAAGGTGATTCATTTTTTGCAAATTAATTTGAACAATGATGAATTTAAAACAGTGTGCGTTTGGCACAAAAACCGATAAAGATACGAATCATTCTTATTTGGAAACGTACGAAAATCATCTTGGGCGTATTAAATCAAGCGCCAAATCAGTGCTTGAGATTGGCGTTGAAGAGGGAGGATCTCTGTTGATGTGGAAGCGATACTTTGAAACTGCAAAAATAACTGGCGTTGATATCGCCACAAAAGCAGAGCAATTCTGCAAAGATATTTGCGTCAATTTAATTGTAGAAAATGCTTATAACGTTGAATTTGTTGAAAAGTTGAGAAAACACTACGGTTCTTTCGATTTGATTGTGGATGACGGCCCTCATTCGTTGGAGAGTATGATGTTTTTTCTTTCAAACTTTTCTTCGTTGCTCACCGATGATGGTATATTGATTGTGGAAGATATTCAGTCTATTGACTGGATTCCAAACCTTATGGAAGCAATTCCTGAAAAATTCAAATCAAAAGCAAAGTTTTACGATCTCAGAAATGTAAAAGGTCGTTACGATGATATGATTATAATTATTGATTTGAAATAATTTTCTTTATTAAAAGCGAATTGTCGGCATTGCTCTCATCAAACAAATGCAAGATATACATCCAATTAATGAAAATAGTCCCAATACACACAATCCAATAATGTAGCCAGTTTGTCGGCCTTGCCAACCTGAATCAAATACTTGATCGCAATACAATCCAGCAAAGCCAGAGTTGCAAACGCATCCAAACATTTCGTTTGAAATTTGCACGCATTGTCCATGACCGAAACAGTTGCCTTGACATCCTTGCGTAATTGACGTGAGCAAGGTTGAAGATGTTGAGTCACAATACACAGAGGCGGTCACGGCAATCAAAATTAAAAACAGAAACATTCTTTCAAAATAATTTTAAAACATGGGCGGAAAAACGTCAAAAGAAAAAGTTATAAACACAAGCGATCTTTCATCGTTACAAACGCTGCAATTTGATTATTCGAGACAGCATCCCCAACTAAAACAACACCTTGAAGGTTTTTTTCTTAACGAAGATGTCGATTGTATGATGTTGAACGGGTTATCGCAATACTCTTTTTCGCAGGTTCGATTAGTAATTGAAACGGTGCGCAAGCCGCATCAGAAATACAGATATTTTTTTCATCCATCTCGTTGGGATAGCACTTGTCTAATAAAGAAAAATTCGCGTACCACAAAAACTTCGATTGATTGGGTTGAAGATTTTCACGAGTGCTGTGATCAAAGTGATGAAGAAAATAATTTGCTGACAAAGTTATTTCATCAGTTTTTCGATGACGATACCCTCACAAGATTTACCGTCAAAAACTTTGAATCATCAAAGTATGCGTCAATAGATGAATTAATTAATTCTTTCAAAATACGTTATACGCAATATGATGTATTTATAAGCAGCAAAGTTGCAAAGGGAACACTGTTAAATATCGTTGTTGAAAAATCGAGCAACGTCAAAACTCCCGGTAATAAAGAGGAAGGATACTAATTTTTGGTCGAATACAATAATAAATGTAAAGATACTTTAATGACCACTCCAAATATTGATATTGTCAAATCAAAAATTGTGTTGTTGGGTACAAGAGTTGATGCTCTACAGACACAAGATTTGCTAAATACAATTATCACAACAACAAATGATGATTTTTTAAGACTTGTTGAAGCAGAGTTGAAACGTGCTGAAAGCACTGCGAGAGAAGAAGCCATTCTCGAACAATTGGGTTCACTCCAAACGGCATCTGAAAACAGAAGACAAGCCATTTTAGATGCCAAAGCAAGACGTGATGCATCTGTCAGCACAGACAGTTTTGACCCTGCTTTTTCTGAAAAGTTAAATGCCGATATTCAATTTCTCGCAGAAACAACTGATGAATTGACACTTCAACGTATTTTAAGCAGTATAGCAAGTACCAAAGATCTTATGTCGTTGCAAAACGCTGTGAAAAAAATGGCCGCAGTTCGTGCCGATCTTCGTTTACAACCAACCGATGCAAGTTTTGTAAAAAAAGGTCTCTCTGCAAGCGATTGGCGAAACAAACTTGATCAAATAGATGTTGCCATTCAAAAGCGCATGATTGAGTTGCGTGACGCTAAACAAGCGGCATTAAATGCGCCATTGGATATTCCTGTTGGCGGAGGTGGCAAGACGGAAGGAACATACTGCACCATATTTGGCTGCTATGAAGGTGCTGCGGCCAAGTTTTTTGCAGAGGTTGGAATTTGGATTTTGCTTGCTGTTGCGATTCTCGCTATCATTGTGGTGATTGTTCTAGTTGTTCGCTGGCGCATGAGTTTGTCCGAAAAAGCAGATCCAACAGAAGAAGTTCAATTGAGACGAGTTCCGGAACAATATTAAATAAAAAATGACTTGTAATGCAAAAGAAGAGTTACAAAAACATTTGCAAGATTGTGAAACTGATAATAGAAAGTTGATTGCGGCATGTGTTTATCGGCTTGAATCAAAACAGTACAACGTTAAAAAATTGCACATTGAGTTGTTCGCAGATCACACGCAAGAGGAACTTGAGAATTTTTGGAACGCATTGGATTTTTTATATGATGATGGATACGGAAGACAATTTTTAACCGGAAATTTGTGGTTTTCAGATGGCACTTGGAGTGATCGTCGCGAATATGATGGAAGTGAGTGGTGGGAACATCACGCAGTTCCAAGTTTACCACAAAGAAGAAATTAAATATGAACTTAAATTAAAGTGGGAACCAAACGCTTGCGAGAGTAAAATAGACAGCACTTTGATACCGCCAGAGTGCAAAAAAGCAAGAAAATTGTTTATTTTGCAACCACATTTAAAACGGCCCAAAGAAGAAAGACAGGATTGATTGCATACAATAATTCATGTGCGAAATATGTGTTGTGACGTTGAAACGGAAGTGCGATTAGCGGTGCTGCCATATTTAGTAGACAAAGACTTGTAATAATACTCAAATCAGTCGGAAGTACAATCAGAGTGGGAATGATCAATGACCACGAAACTTTTACTCCTGACCAAAACGCATCAAACACCGTATAATCTTTCCAAGGAACACGAACGACATAACAGTTGTGCTCTTCATGTACTTGTGGATTAATATACAATTCTAAACTGTCTGCTAAACCGATACTTGTTGTAACTGCAACACCGTGAAGTAGTCCTTTGAGTAAATATGCTGCGACGCTTATCATTCTTTCGACAAAAAAATTTTGAACCACACACATCATTTATTTTGTCTCTTCTGTTGGTCTGTAATTAAAGGCCAT
>JACDJC010002993.1_pt1 | contig 12636 bp, 10 predicted proteins | sample 7454191 | NCBI WGS metagenome assembly JACDJC01 (sample SAMN14253291, study PRJNA609438) | sludge metagenome | isolation source: sludge after 25d culture with pyrite and EDTA | collected 2018-12-20 | reverse complement strand
ATAGCCGGAATGGCGGTCATGGCGGTCAGTCTGCTCATACTGTAGTTCATTCTGATAGAATCGTGTTGCAAGTGCTTGGACAGAAAGAGACATCCATTTATCAATGAGATTCATGTTGTTCTTCGCTTTATAGTGATAGACTATTCGCGTTAATGTGAGTCTTGGGGGGTGGTAAGTTTTGAACTGGATTGACAACAAAGTGGAAGTTTGCTCCAGCACAGCCTGCGATCTTCTCCATGGTTTGTTCAGATTGAATAACAACGAGAGATTTCATGAGTTGTTTGAGTCTTCACTCTATAAGGGCAAGTTTGAACCAAATAGGGATATTCAAAACTGGGTTTCCGAAACAAAGAGTATTTTCACTCCGGACATACTTGAGTAGCTAAAGGAGTTCTTTGCTTGGGAGACTTTTTTTTGGAATGTGCTTTCTTCCGGATATTACGCACAGCAGCCTCAAAAATGCAAGACAGCTAATTGAACACTTAAGAGAAATGCCCGAAAGGGTTTTGCTCATTTCATTTATTCCGGTTACGGTCCGAGAAAAGGCGCGGTAGATATTAACACCTTCGAAGGAATAATTGAAAACGACAATGAAATGCTTCTCTTTGTCTCGAAAGACATGTCATTCTCTCCGGAAAGAAAAGCCGTTCTCTTCGAGATGCTTTCTGGTCCGGAGAAGGCCAAAGAGGACTTCATTTACTTGTTTGAGTGGTTTTACGAAAACTCATTTTCTGTGATAGAACCAAAGCTCGAAAGGACGCTTCCAAAAGTAGTAACTGATCTGAAGAAAGAGATTGAAGCTTCCGGCATTAAGTTTCTGAAGACACTCATAAAGAACATCGACTATACGAGTTATGAAGAACTCGAAAAAACTGTGATTTGTCCCAGCTACTTCTCCGAATTCCTGGTCTCAAACGCAGCAATACCTTTTGTAAAGGAAGATATTTATACTGTGGGATTCCGCTTCAGAGAGGTAATGACCATTCCCAAGAATCAGCTGGAAACGTCTGCCGATACTTTTGATGCCCTTGCTCATGAGAAAAGACTCGCCATAATTAGGCATCTATCGATGGGCCAATCTTCCGGACATGAGCTCGCAAGAGCGTTAGATCTTTCTAATTTCGAGATTGGAGAGCACATCGACATCTTACGTGAAGCAGGTATGGTCAGCGTGGAGAAGATGAATCAAATGATGTATTTCTCTCTCAACAAGGAGGCTGTCGTCTTAAGATTGGTAGAGCTCTTGAAGGCTTTATAGAAGTCAATGAAGGTTAGGTGTTCTCTTCCAGTTTTCGATGAATCACCTCTATTTCAAGCAGGCGGAGCCTATTGAAAATCCTTTCGTCCTTCTTGTTTTTTAGGAGTTGAAGAGCGACTTTTGCGCCAATCGAAGCCAGACTTCCAAGTGTCTTTCCGGTCGTGTACCATTGCTTCAGCGGAGTCTCTTTAAGAATTATCTCAACGAGAGTCACTTCTTCCTCTTTCATAACTACACTGTGAGGCTCCAAACTTCTCTTCTGCATCTCGAGCTTCTTTTCCAGGTTTTCATATATCTTTCTTATACTTGACAGCGAGACCAAGCTCTCAACTGAATATTCGTTTGCTCTCTTAACAGGAAGAGAGTTGTCGAAAATCTCGAGCGCGCCTTTAAGATCGTCTTTTTCGGGGATCTGACCTTTCCTTTCCATCTGGAAATCGAAGCGAGGCTGGATTCCAGTACTCTTGAGCCGAATCCTCTTCTCACCGCTCATATATCAAGAGTATCCTTTTCCGTCTCGGCCATGATTCTAGTTACTTCAAACTTCAGATCTTCATCTATCAACGAGAAAATATAACCGTAGACGTAATTGAAGTACTGCATAGTTGGACCATCGAAATAAGAGGTGTTCAGTGTTCCAATGTATTCTTTCAAGGTTACAGGGAGTGAACTCCCGCTTTTGGAAAGTTCCTTCTCATTCTCAGTGAACTCATCAAGGAGCTTCTTCAACCTCTCTATCGCTTTTCTGTTGTATCTGGAGTACCTTGCACTTCTCAGAGACTCAACCTTTTCTTCAGCCATTTTGTAGAAGCCGTTTTTCACATCTCTGTATCTTTCATTCTGGCTTTCATCGATCAGCGAAAGGTCCATACCCGTTTCAAGTCTTGCGGCATTGTTCATAGCATCCCTTATGGCCATCTCATCATTTGACGCTCTGATACCTTCCAGAATGTTCTCGAGCTCTTTCAAAATCTCTTCATTTCTCTCCCGCTGTCTTCTCTCGATCTCAAGATCTCTTTCCTTTCTTAAAGAGTAAAACTCTTCCTGTGCCTGTACCAGTCGCTTCGAATACTCAGTTAGAAGCGATATGGAGTCTGTGCCGGAAGCCGCTCCAAATTCCTTTATGAGGCTTTCCCCACGCGTGAATATTTCTTCTACTTCTTTCTCTGTCTGGGCCGTCTTGAGATCTGTGAAGACTTTGTCCATTGCAAGCCTGAAAAACTCAATGTTATTAGGAAACTTACTGGTGGCTGCACTCAACACCAACCTACTCTCGAAATCCTGTTTCCCCTGCTGAAGCTCTTTCAAACGTTGTAGAAACTCGTCGGGACCAGGGTCTTTCCTGAACTTAAACTCATATGGTCCAAGGAATATACCCCCCTCTCTCAGGATAAGCCTATAAGCAACATAGCCTAACAAAACAGCAATAATGATCAGTAACGCAGTCATAGGAATCCCTCCCGAAACACGCCTTCAAATAGGATGATACCATTTTTTGATAGTCACCGGACAGAGGGCGATATGCAGAGTAAAGTTTTACGGTTGGATCAACAAATAGTATAAGAGCTAGAATCACCTTTTCTAAACAGGACTCTCTTTGACAGCACTCTCAGATTCTCTGAAAGCTCGACCTCCAATAGTCTAGTTATTGGCCAGGAATAACAGAACAACAGTCACCGGAATGTATTCGCTACGAGTGGATTCCGTTTGGTGGAGAATCTCTTTTATTTATAAAGCATTCCCAGCGATCATCTGTTATCATCCAGACTGAACAAACTAAAGGAAATAGCCCTTAAAAAACATGAACTTTCCCGTCTTCTACAACGGAATCTGATGTGCACAGCGGCCCGCTGTGTGTTATCAAATAAGTCTCGAAAACTGCAAGTCGAAACTGACTCTTCGCATACTCTGAAGCAATTCATCTCATCATTCTCACTAAACTAATTCTGTGGAAAGACTCCTGCGTTTCACCAGGAAGGTGCCTGACATAATCATCATAGCCGGTTTGGGGATTAATCTGATCATCAGATAGATCACAGCCATGTTCATAAACCAGTATATATACCAAAACCTTTGCATGATCTCAATCGGATCCCCGAACACATCGAATATGGGATAGACGAGAAAACCTGCGGCTATGTGATAACCTAGTATGAAAAGAGTATGTTTGCCAAAGAGAGAGAGGATAGACCTCGCAAGCTTGACCTTCTCAAGAATCTGAGCTAGACCGCATACAGCTATTATCCCAACCAGTGCAGCAATTACGTATAGAAGAGGTGACGAGCCGAAGTAGTCTTCCATCAGATAGACTTCGTTAGAAAAAGCAGCTGTTGAAACGAATAATGCACATGCAGTTACCGTAAGGAGAACAGGGATTCTTTTTGAAGAAAGTCCCAATGACTTCACCACTTTACCAACGGCAAAATATGGAAGCACGGCAAGCGCAACATCAATTTTGAAGGGCAGAGCCCCGTAGAAGAAGAACATCGACACGAAACCCAGAACAATTCCAATCGGTAGAATATTCAGCTTCTTCAGAACTGAATAGTAGATCTCCGTGACGAAAACGGCAGGAACAAACCATAATGGAATGATGTTCAGTGGAATTATCCCCACGGCAGTACGAACGGTCAGAACATTCACCAAAACTGAGCCAATGGAGAAATTTAGTTCTTCTCGCGTCACCAGCAGTTTGACGATCAGCCAGATTAGTATGTTGAACCCGGCCATTGTGTAGTAAGGCACCATTAGCTGCTTAAGCCTCTTCTTTACGCCCTTCCTAATTGGCAGTTCCTTAGAGAAAAGACCGGAAAGAAAGAAGAAGGTGCAGGCCGCCGGGTTTATTAGATTAGCAACTATCTGAGGGGGGAGAGTGTGATACATAATCACCAGTGCCATAAGAAAACCCCTGGCAACATCAATCCAGACGATACGTTCGCCGCTTAGTGCAAATTCTGCTGGTTGTTTATTCAAGAGCGACACACTCCGCTGAAAATCTCACTGACAGTATATCACAGGTGAAAGAGGCTTGGTTAATCATTTGGTGGCAATGGTAAAATGCAGACAGTGGTGACGTGTGAAAAAATATCAGTACTTCAAACCAAAATATGCTCGAAAATTAGCTGTTTCTTAGGGTGTTTGTCTCCGATAGACTGTGTTTGGAAGTTTCGATTAGTAGAGTGCTGAATTATATGGCTCACGTTGTTATACTTAACATTATAGGGAAGTGAAACACATTGGGTCCCGAAGCAAATGGAATAAAGTCTGTTTGAAGGAATTCGCTGGCCAAGCGGCCGTCTGGCAGGAGGTATGCTTATGAAAAAAGTTCTTATCTTTCTAATTGTCTTGATCTCGGTAGTTACCCTGGCCCAAGAATATGATGAGTTGTTCAACAGTCTCTTGTCAAGGAGTGATGACTTCGTTTCATTCTCTGGAGCTGGCTTTGATGCGAGATTCGTTCCTGCTTATGCTGCTACCGACTCCGAATCAAAGGTTATCGGCGATCAGAATCTGCTGGGCATACTAATCATCAGATCTACGAGAGTGATGGACTTAGAAGTGAACAACGTTGCGATAATTGACAGCGAAAGCGAAGAGAGAGTCCCTTATCAAATCTACAAAGTTGAAGATCTCTCCGTGCCCTTGCAGTTACCCTTTTCCCTTCCATCTGGTGGAGTTCTGGTATTGACTTCAAAATCAGAAGTTAAGGACTACTTTATGGACATAAGAATACAACAGATTCTTCTCCCGTGGAGAGTGAAGACCACAGAACCTGGAAAGATAGTCGAGATGGCACCCGTAACCCTTGATGAAACAACGCCGGTAGTTGACGTCCAGGAGACATATGATTACGATTCAATAGTTGAAGGCATGGCCGATCTTAACGACAGACTCAACTTCCTTCAGGACAACGTCGAAGGACTGAACCTACAGTTCAGGAGGCTAAACACATTATTTCTGGATACTCAAGTCGCGCTGGCAGAATACAAAGCAGCGGTTGACAGGGGAGCTTTCGACATTGAAGAATTCGCAGTATCGATAGAAAACAGGCTTGTTTCTCTCGAAGATGCGGTTGTCGATAATCCTGTGCTTAGAATTGAGTTCGAAGAACTCAGTGATTCGCTCGAACGACTCTATTTATCACTTGTAGAATGGAGTGACGAGATTTCTAGAATAGAAACGCTTGCAGCATCACAAAGCCATCTTAACGACAGAGTGAATAGCCTTCAGGACTCGATTGAGGATGTGAGAGCCTCTGCAGCAGAACAGACGGACTCTGCAGTTATTCTATCCATAAACGAGAAAATTGATGAGATCTCCGAAGTCTTGTCAGCAATGAAATATGGATTTGAAGAGCTGGAAAACTCTGTTGAAAAACACTCGGGCGAAATAGAATCAATCCACGAAAGACTAGTAATGGAGTTGGATGTTCTGGATAATCGATTTGAGGTTGTTGAAACAATGTTTGAGTCCAACACCGAAGCCATCCTGAATAATAGTGAGCTTCTGAATGAAGTGGCTTTGGAACTCGATGGATTGTCAAAATACGTTTCAGAGATTTCTCTAGCTCAGATGGAAAGAGTTAGTTCATTATCTGAGACTCTCTTGTACATCGAAGAGAGAGTATCGGCTACTGAACTGTCGCTAGCTGCTCTAGAAGAGATAAGAGCTAGACTAACCGCTTCAGAATCAACTGCCAAAACTCTCTCTAATAGAATTGATACTCTCGAGGAACATCGTTCTTCAATCGAAGGTACTTTGGAGGTTCTTGAGGAAAAGATTGAAGATCTCGAAATCGGTGTATTTGGAACCGGAGCAATAAACTTCGCTGAACTCGAAACCGAGATACTTGAACTCCGCGGAATAGTCGACAGTTTGTCTAGGGGATTCGTGAGATTCAACTCAGATTTGATAAGTCTCGGAGAATCGATTCCGCCCGCAGGAGTATCTGTAGAGGTTTTTGGAGAAGCATACGATGAGTTGACCGGGAGTATTGGAGAACTAAACTCTGAGCTCTCGGACGTAAGAACCCTTTTGGTTGACCTTGATCGTTCGATAGAACTTCTCGAAGAATCTCTGGGAGTTGTATCCGTAGATCTCGACAGTATGAAGGGGAATTTTGATGGCTCGGTTGCTGCAATAGATAGTAATCTGAAGGCAATTCAACGGCTCCAGAATGATCTATCCAAAACGAAGGAAGAGCTAGCCGCAACCGCGCAGGAACTCAGGAGTCTGTCATCGGAACTGACGGCGGTAATTGTTACCAGGGATGAGATCACTGAAATAACTGAAGAGGCAGTTAAGCGAGTTGGAGAAGAAACAGCGCGCGAGATCGCATCACTGAAAAGGACGAATAATATCTGGTTGACGGTAGCTGTTATCTCGTCGCTTGCAGCGCTTGTTCTGGGAGTAATAAACATACTCCCTTAATTGACATCATGTTTCCATAGGACGAGAGTGGCTCGGGGGGGGGGGAGACCCAAGTTACCAAGGTGATCGGTTCCGTCCCACACTTCGTTGGGTCCGACAAAGCCAGGCACTTAGCGGCGCCCGGCTTGGGAGATATTGAGCCTAATCTTACTCAAGGCTTGTTATGGATGGTTCTTCTTTATCTTGCCACAGACTAACCAACAATAGCTTTGAGATCCTCTTCCGCCGTCGTAATTGGTTTTATATCGAAGTTATCCACAAGAACCTTGAGAACGTTAGGTGATACGAATGCGGGAAGAATCGGTCCAAGACGTATTCCCTTCACTCCCATGTAGAGAAGTGCGAGAAGAACGGCAACCGCCTTCTGCTCATACCACGCGATATCGTACTCTATCGGCAGATCGTTTATGTCATCAAGTCCAAAGGCATCTTTGAGCTTGAGAGCCGTCACCACTAGTGAGTACGAGTCATTACACTGGCCCGCATCTACAACTCTCGGTATACCACCGATATCGCCAAGATCAAGCATATTATATCTGTACTTTGCACAACCTGCAGTCAGGATAACCATATTGTCAGGCAGTTTCTCGGCGAGTTCAGTATAATACTCGCGTTCTTTCGAGTGACCGTCACAGCCACCCATTACCACGAATTTCTTTATCGCCCCCGACTCGACCGCGTCGATTATCTTATCCGACACTTTGGAAAGCTGATCATGAGCAAGACCCACAACAATAGTCTTACCTGGTCTGGCACCTATATCACCGATTTTGAGAGCCTCTTCTATGATCTGCGAAAAGTCCTTCTGCTTACCATCCATCCTGTTAGGGATATGTGCAACGCCCGGCCAACCGACAAGGCCCGTTGTGAATATTCTCTCCTTGTAAGAGTCCCTCGGTTTCTGAATGCAGTTCGTGGTCATTAGAATAGGACCTCCAAACTCTTCAAATTCCTTCTGCTGATTGTACCAGGATGTACCGAAATTCCCCTTTAGGTGATTGAACTTCTTAAGGTTCGGATAGGCATTTGCAGGGAGCATTTCGCCATGAGTGTAGATGTTTATTCCCTTTCCTTCGGTCTGCTTCAGGAGTTCTTCGAGATCCAGGAGATCATGTCCGCTCACCAGAATTCCAGGTCCCTCAACTGTTCCCGTATATACGGAAGTTATTTCGGGATTTCCGTAGCTTGTCGTATTCGCTTCATCCAGCAAGGCCATAGCCTTCACCGCATACTCTCCTGCTCTTAAAACAAGGGACACATAGTCGTCGACACTTAGCGAATCGTCGAGACAGGCCGCCATTCCTTCCTGAAGAAAATCAAGGATCGAACTTTCCGAGTGTTTCAAAATGTACGCGTGATCAGTGTAAGCGGCGATTCCCTTAAGTCCGTAAGTAAGAAGCTCCCTGAGTGAGCGGATGTCTTCATCTCTTGTATCCATAACGCCAACTTCGGCACCTTTCATTTCGTAAACATCAAGCCCACCGGAGACTCTCCAGGTGCAGGCTTCTGGAACTTCTCCGTCAAACTCCTTACCATGTACTCTCTTGAATGATTCTCTGAACATCATTTCGATCCTGTCTCTTGCGGCCAGAGCCTTATCGATCTTCTTACCAAGACTCACAGGATCGAAGTCGACATTTGTTATTGTTGTGAACAGTCCTTCAGCGATGTGGAGGCCTGTGTCGGAATCGTTTATCCCGACTTCTCTCGCTTTCACTCCCCAAAACGAAGTTCCTTTTAGAATCCAGATGAGAAGATCTTGAAGATTTGCCACTTCCGGCTCTTTTCCACAAACACCTTTGACGGTGCACCCTGTTCCCTTCATCGTTTCTGAACACTGAAAACAGAACAAGTGAATCCCTCCTTCGCTATCATAACTATCTTACATCCGCTGAGGGGGCTGTATCGGTAACATATGTTACACATCATCCGAATCAATAGTATATGAACTCTCTTGAGTAAATGAACTCCTCAGGAGGATTGGAGCCATCTTGAAATTCCGTTCTTCTAAGCTCACGGGTGGGGTTGCCGTTTTCGTCTCTCAGAAGTATGTCAACCCTCGTTCGGTATTCAGTGGAGTGTTCCATGCCTTCTTTTCTGATTCTTACTATGGTAGTCTCGCTCTTGAGGAATCCGTTCAGATCATAAGTGAATCTACTCTCAACGACTATATTCACATCCGTTCCAAGGTCTTCAACGCTCTCTCTAACAATGGAATAACTCTTTGTCTTTCTTCCGCTGTCGTCGAAGTAGAGAGTGTTAGTTGAAGACCCTGTTTCCGTTGATATGGAAAAGGAAAGCGTTCTTTCGACCAAATCCAACCAGTAACGAGTTCTCTCAAGTTCATTCCCAGTGCCGTCAAAGGCAATGGCTTCATAGAATTCATCGTCATAGATTACTTCAACCGTCTGGAAGACCTCACCTTCATCGTCTATGAATTCCTTCCTGACGAGCCTGTCAAACTCGTCATAAACGTAGATGATCTTCATACTACTTCTTTCACTGGCGATCAGCAAACCCGACTCGCTAAAAGAAAGCGTCTCGGGTTCCGAAACCAGTAACTGGGCACCTAACCTGGCGATTTCGACTCTGACACTCTTCAGATCTCCAACGAAACCGAATTGTTCTGCAGTCAATTCCTCTTCCATGAAGACTGCTGATAGTGCAGTAAGTACGACAAAGGTTGAAATGAAAATCAGTAATGCTTTTTTCATGCTTCTCTCCTCGCTTTGCTCTTTGACCTATGCTAATCATATCAAATTACTGGCAAAAGGATATCGTCAAACGCTCAAACTCAACAACACTCCGCTCTATCTTCCCAATTCTGATATACTGAGTATGAAAACAAAGACGCTTCTGTTGGGGGGACCTAAGGTGAATTTCAAAGAACTCTCTGAAGCAAGTGGAATAAAATACGAAACGGTGAGGAACTACGTTAAGGTCCTCATTGAAGAAGGACTGATTGATGAAGTCAATGAGGAAGTGGTTGAAGTCGTCAAGAAGATGCCCGGTTTCACTTCGCAAGGTCTGACAGTTGTTGAAGCCGCGCACAGGGCTACAGGAAAAGCGGACTCCAAAAGTTCTCTCTCCGAAGAAGTATCCGAACTTCGAGAAAGAGTTCACACCCTTCAAGAGGAGAACGAACAGCTTAGGAGAGAGCTTCAGGAAGAGAGGTCTCTCACTAACTATCTGAAAGAGAACCTAGCATCCTTTGAGGATCACACTAAGAACTCTTCTGGAATTACAGTTTACGGAAAAGAAGCAAGTACAGCTGCGGATGCTCTTAAGAGCGCTATAAAGTCTGCCGGAAGCGGTTTTTTACAATTCCTACAGTGGCTTTTCGACACCGAAGAGAAAGAAACTGCCGAGAAAACTGACCAGTAACTGACTAACTTCCCTTGAAAGTAAACCAAAAAGACAGGCGCCCCTTCTCAGGTGCGCCTGTCGAATCGTCATTTGCAAACGAACTAGAAGTCTAGCGTTGCGAGAATTCCGGTGTACCATTTAGCCCAGTTTTCTGCATCCTGCGAATCGGCCAGTCCAACCAAAGCAAAGTACTCTCCTGGACCGAACACTTCGGCATCAACAGATTCGGAGAACAGTGCTATCCAGCAGAGTTGTCCAGAGAAGTCCAGAGCGAAAACGTTTACCGTTGACTCCCGACCGATATTTCCAGAATAGCTATCAACTACCTCGAAATTACCAAATCCACCAAGATACTCATAAACGAGCTCATTAAGTACGCCTTCAGTACTTGTAGGTTCGTCTGTCTCACCGACAAAAAGCTTGCCGACAATAGTTCCACGCAATCCTAAATCGGCCACCTCAAAATAGTCGGAAAGGTAAAACTGCACTGAGAATTCTGGCGGCATCAAGAATCCGAAATAGTCGCCTTCAACCTCTAGCCAGTCATCAATATTGATATCAATATCATCTTCTTTGAGAAGTGAGTCGATCATTTTGACGAAAAGATCTGTATGTTCACTCTTTTCCAATTCAGGAACAACTACTTCTTCTTCCAATTCTTCTTCCACATCGATAAAGCTTCCAACGATTTTGGAAATGATTTCCTTCGCCATTTCGAGTTCTGAACCTTGGTAATTCGCGAGCTCGAAAACGAACATCGTTACCGGTCCCGGTTCCGTCACATCCAGTTCCTCAGATGGATAGTACACGGCAATGAATGGATACTCTGCTTCCGGTTTCACCTTTAATGATGCAAGATAAGCAACGAGCCCGCTCTCAAGTTCTACTGTCTCTTCATATGCCCTGTCAGTCGAAGCGCTCTCGCCATAAAGAGAAGCGACCACCGCCTCAACCAACTCTTCACGCTCATAAGACTCAAGCTGATAGAAGAAGAGCCTACCGAACAAAGCGTTGTCTTCATCGAAGATTTGAGCGTCGTAGTTCAAACCCATCTTCTCCTGGAAGATCGAGTAACTATCGGGTATCATTATTTTCGAAGTGCCAATTGTCTCGGTCTTCCACGCAGGATCATCCGGGCCTTTCCACCCTTCTCTGAAGGTTACCAGTAGTGAATCTACAGTTCTTAGAGTAAGAGCAGGCAACCCTTCCGGAGCGGGAGGAACCGCCTCCAAATCAGTAGCTTCGATGGTTTCTGTAGGCTCGGGAGTAAGAGTCCTCAATCCGAGCTGTGCAGAAAGGGTAGCAGCAACAAGAATCATCACAAAAATAATGAACAGTCTTTTCATACGTGCGCCTCCTCTTTCTTTGAGTCTCAAACGCAAAGACTTCTTAGAAGAATTCTACTACCAGAGCTTGGTTTATGATACTCAAATCGGGACCCTAATACGAACTTACGCCGTTCTGTCGAAACCTTTTGTCGTGTAGTCAACTCTCATGCCCACATACTCAAGCGCTCTTCTCAGAGCCACGTTAATTGAATAAGTCCTTGTTCCCATATAAGGATCAACTCCCTGAATACGACTGGAGAACTCGGAAAATACTGGAATTCGCGACCCTTCAGAAATCCTTTCAAGTAGCTTGCTGACACATTCTGGACAGTTTGTCTTCAAAAGCCTGCATATCGCCGGAACTACCTTACCGAACTTGTCCATTACACCTGAAAAACCAAACATCCTGCATAGCAGTGGCCTGTATCTGTATTCTGTGCATCCGCCTTCCTTGCTCAATTCTGGTGAGCTCTCAAAAAGAATACAACTATCGTCGTCCAAAACGGTCTCCAATGTCGAAAGAAACAGCTCGGCTCTACCCTCATTCCAGAGTTTCAAAGAAAGCGGAAGAAATTCGGTGATTGTTACCTGAATAGCATCGCCGCGAGTTCTACAGCATTCTCTGCAGGAGGGGGGGCATCTTAAGCCGGTTTCGATCCGGATTTGATTTGTTAGCTCTTCAACTGAATCAAACAGCTCCTGTACTTCGAGTGCCTTTCCATATAAGTCTTTGAACGACAGATCGATTATCAATGACGTTCCTCCTCCAGACACGCTGGAGAAATCTTCTCACCTCTAGCAGCGCAAATCAATCCTTCACAAGTAAATTCTGCATGGAGTTATCGCGAGTGTGTGATGACAAAACTATCACAAAGAGGCAGTTATACTTCCTAAGCAAGGCGCTTGTTCTGTACTTTCTCGTGAGAGCTTTGTTGGCATTTCGCTTGCTAAACTGCCTGTATCAACGTCGATCTGGAATGGTTGGAAGATCCGCATCTGCCGAGATTACGGAAAGACGAAGATATGAGTTTCAACCTAAGAAGAGCTGAACTAATCGAAACACAAAAGATGTGGCTGTTGCGGTTTTCCTCTTTGACAGAATCTGTGGGCATTTAAAAGTACTTTGTGTATGCTTGCTTGCGCCGGCTGATTCACGTCAACGCCCGCGAATCATTCTCACGCGTGAACCTTTTATAGAACCGAAATTCGGATCTATAGCAACGCGCACTGACATCTCTAGAAACTCAGCGGGTT
>JACDJC010002992.1_pt1 | contig 12646 bp, 10 predicted proteins | sample 7454191 | NCBI WGS metagenome assembly JACDJC01 (sample SAMN14253291, study PRJNA609438) | sludge metagenome | isolation source: sludge after 25d culture with pyrite and EDTA | collected 2018-12-20 | reverse complement strand
TCTTCCTTCGGCTCGTGACGCGGCAGGAAGATGCGGAACGTGGTGCCGCGATCCGGCTCCGAATCGACATAGATGAAGCCGCCGGTCTGCTTGACGATGCCGTACACCGTGGACAGCCCGAGCCCGGTGCCCTTGCCGACCTCCTTGGTGGAGAAGAACGGCTCGAAGATCTTGTCGACGATATCGGCGGGGATGCCGGTGCCGGTATCGGCGACCTCGATCAGCACGTAGTCGGCGGCCGGCATGCCCTTGTATTCGGGGCGGTCGGTCTCCCCCGCCGCCACGTTGGCGGTGCGGATCGTCAGCTTGCCGCCATCCGGCATGGCGTCGCGCGCGTTGACCGCGAGGTTGACGATGACCTGCTCGAACTGCGAGACGTCGACCTTGACCGGCCACAGGTCGCGGCCGTGGAAGAAGTCGAGCCTGACCTTCTCGCCGGTCAGCCGCTTCAGCAGCATGGTCAGATCGGACAGCGCGTCGCGCAGGTCGAGCACCTGCGGCCGCAGCGTCTGCCGCCGCGAGAACGCCAGCAACTGCCGCACCAGCGTCGCGGCGCGCGTGGCGTTCTGCTTGATCTGCATGATGTCCTGGAACGACGGATCGGTCGGCTTGTGCGCGTTCAGCAGGAAGTCGTTGGCCATCATGATGGCCGACAGCACGTTGTTGAAGTCGTGCGCGATGCCGCCGGCGAGCTGGCCCACCGCCTGCATCTTCTGCGACTGCGCGAAGTTCGCCTCCAGCGTGCGCTTCTCGGTGGTCTCCAGCAGGTAGACGATGGCCGCCTCGGCGTCGCCCGCGTCGTGCTCCACGGAGGTTACGAAGAACTGGCCCCAGCGCTCCTTGGCGCTGTCAAGGATCGCCTCGACGGGCGAAATGTCGCCCTGCCCGTCGGCGGCCTTGGCGATGGCGGCGACCAGCTCGCCGCGGTCGCGTTCGGAGACCACGGCAAAGATCGACTTGCTGGCGGCCGCCGCCGGCGACAGGCTCTGCGTCAGCTTGGCGAAGCGCGCATTGGCGCGGACGATGCCGCCCGCCTTGTCGACGGTGGCGATCGCCATCGGCGTGTGGTCGAAGAAGCGCATGAAGCGCACCTCGGCGGCACGCTGCGGATCGGTATGGTCGTCGCGGGCGCGGTTGATGACCAGCGTGCGCGACGCGCCCGGCACGCCGTTCGCCCCGAAGGCGAGCTTGTGATAGAGCCGCGCCGGCATGGTCTTGCCGTTGCGCATGCGCAAGTCGACATCGAACACCTCGGTCTTGACCTCGCCCGGTTCCGGCACGATCGAGGTCAGCAGCGCCGCGCCGTCGCCGGAGACGATATCGGCGACCTTGAGCCCGCCGGAGCCGATCTCGGCGAGGTCGTAATCGAGCCAGTTGGCGAGCGTGGCGTTGACGTAGACGAGGTCGCCCGCCGCATCGACGGAGAAGAAGCCGCACGGCGCGTGGTCGAGATACTCGATGGCGTGCTGCAGCTCCTGGAACACGTCCTCCTGCCGCTCGCGGTCGCGGGTGATGTCGGCGATCGACCACACCGCGAACTTCGCCTGGCGCTTGTCGGCGCTGAGCGGCCGCACCCGCAGCCGCAGCCAGCGGCCATGCGCGCCGTCGGCAGAGGCGATGCGCACCTCCTCCTGCTGGCGCTTGCCCTCGCGCGCGGCCTTCAGCAGGCGGAACACGGCTTCCGAGACGTCGGGGTTGCCGATGAACACCCGCTCCACCGGGCGCACGTCGTTCGGCCCGGTGGCGCCGGTGAGCCCGAGATAGGCGGTGTTGGCGTAGATCACATGGCCGCGCGGATCGGTCACCGCGATGCCGTCGAAGGCATGATCGGCGACCGGCCGCGCGATCGGGTCCTCCGCGGTGCGGTCGGCGAAGCGGACGATGCCGGCGGCGAAAGCGAACAGCGTGAACAGGCCGACCATCGCCAGCACGGCGAGCAGGCCGAGAATATAAGGCTGCGCCTGGCTGCGGCCGAGCGTCATGAAGCCGACCGCGGCGGCCACCACCGCGCCCGCCACCAGCAGCACCAGCAGGATGCTGCCGCCCCGGCGCGCCGGCTCGTGCACGGCGGCGAAGTCGGAACGCGGATCGGGGCCCGGATCGGTCGTCATCGAACGCTTCGCGGCCTGTCGGAGGGGCTTGTCATCGTTTCCTGAGTGCCTGAATCGGCCATCCCGGCGCAAGCGACATTAAGGCTTTCGCCCCGCGCCGCGCCAGAGCTTGCGCGCTCCCGCTCAGCCAAAGGCCGTCACCCGGCGGCGCAGGCGCATGACGTAGCCGATCACCTCGGCGACCGCGTGATAGTGCTCAACCGGGATTTCGTCGTCGACCTCGACGCTGGCATGCAACGCGCGCGCCAGCGGCACGTTCTCGACGACCGGCACGTTGCTGGCGGCCGCGATCTCCCTGATCTTGAGGGCGATGGCGTCGACGCCCTTGGCGACGCAGACCGGCGCCGGCATGCCGCGCTCGTATTTCAGGGCGACCGCGTAGTGCGTCGGGTTGGTGATGACGACCGAGGCGGTGGGAACCGCCGCCATCATGCGCCGCTTGGCGCGGGCAAAGCGGATCTGGCGGATGCGGCCCTTGATGTGGGGATCGCCCTCGGACTGCTTGTATTCTTCCTTGACCTCCTGCAGCGACATCTTCTGCCGCTCGAACCACTGGCGGTATTGAAAGAGGTAGTCGAGCGTCGCCACCACCGCGAGCAGCGCCACCACGGTGCCCATCAGGTGGACCGCGATGGTCTTGGTGATGGTGAGGACCGCCGCCGGATCGAAGTGGACCATGGCGTCAAGGCGGTGGCGTTCCGGCCACAGCACCAGCACCATCACGGTGCCGAGCAGCACGACCTTGAACACGCCCTTGAGAAAGTTCACGCCGGCCTGCTTGCCGAACAGCCGCGCCGCGCCGGCTATCGGCGAAATTTTGGAGAACTTCGGGGTCAGCGGCTCCGCCGACCACACCAGCCGGTGCTGGATCAGGTTGCTGCCGACGCCGGCGATCAGGAGCAGCAGCAGCGGAATGCCGAGCACGCCGATCAGCATCAGCCCGAGCCGGCCGGTCAGCGTCAGCAGGCCGGGGCCGTCGACCCGGATCTGGTGCGCGTTCATCAGGAGGTTGCGCATCGGCCCTTCGATGCCGGCGCCGATCGAGGCCGAAAACGACGACAGCACCAGCGTCGCGCCCGCGATCACGAACCAGGTATTGACCTCCTGGCTCTTGGCGACGTCGCCGCGCTCGAGCGCGTCGTCGAGGCGCTTTTGCGTCGGGTCCTGTGTTTTGGAGTCCTTGTCCTCGTCGGCCATGGCCCGCCCTCAGCTCCCCGGCGCAAGCGCGTGCAGCACGCCGGCGAAATAATCGAGGAAGGTGCCCATCATGGTCGCGAGAACGGCGGCGAGGATCAGGAAGCCGGCGAAGATCGAGAGCGGCACGCCGACGAAATAGACCTGCATCTGCGGCATCAGGCGCGCCAGCACGCCGAGGCCGAGATTGAACACGATGCCGAACACGATGAACGGCGCCGAAAGCTGGATGCCGATCTTGAAGGCGGCGGCAAACGCCCGCGTCGCCAGCGCCGCGATATCGCCGCTCGGCATCACTTCGCCCGGCGAGAAGATCACATAGCTGTCGTTCAGCGCCGCGATCACCAGGTGGTGCATATCGGTCGCGAACAGCAGCGTGAGGCCGAGGATGGTCAGGAAATTGCCGAGCGCCGCGCCCTGCTGGCCCTGGGTCGGATCGACGGCGGTGGCAAAGCCGAGCCCGAGCTGCTGGGCGATCACCGATCCCGCCACCGCCAGCGCCGACAGCGTGACGCGCGCGGTGGCGCCGAGCACGATGCCGATGATGATCTCGTGGACCATCAGCACCACCAGCGGCGTGACCGACGTCATGTCGACCTGATAGGCGGCGCGGTGCAGCGGCAGGATGATGAGCGTGAGACCGAGCGCGATTGCGAGCCGGATGCGGACCGGAATGTTGGTCTCGCCGAATCCGGGCAGCAGCATCACCATGGCGCCGATGCGGGCGAAGGCCAGCATGAAGGCCGCGGCGAGCGCCGGAAGCAGCGAGATATCGATGCGCATGAAAGTCCTGCCGGGGCCGGGATCGCGACGCCGCCGATCATGCGCTACCCGCCGATGATTCGCGACGAGATCCGCAGCATCTGGCTCTGCAGGGCGTCGGCCATGAACGGCAGCGCCAGCACCAATGTGACGAAGATCGCCAGAATCTTCGGCACGAACACCAGCGTCTGCTCCTGGATCTGGGTCAGCGCCTGGATCAGCGAGATCGCCACGCCGACCACGAGGCCGACGATCAGAAGCGGCGACGACACCTTGACGATGGTCCAGATCGCATCGCGCGAAACGTCGAGAACTTCAGCACCGGTCATGTCGATCCCCTGCCCTGTCGCCGCTCAGATCGGCATCCGCATGATGTCCTCGTAGGACTGGATGACGCGGTCGCGCACCGACACCAGCGTCGAGACCGCGACATCGGTCTCGGCCACCGCGGTGACGACGTCCATGACGTTGGCCTTGCCCTGCGCCATGGCGATGGTCTGCGCATCCGACTTGCGGCCGGCATCGACCACGCCGCCGAGCGCCTCCTTCAGCACCGCGCCGAAGGACGGGCCGCCGCCGTCCGCGGTCTTGCCCGCTCCGCCTGCGGCGCCGGCGGAATCCATGATGCGCGCGAGGCTCGCATAGGCGTTCGCTGCAACGGTCGGGGATGCCATGGGTCAGGTCCTTCTCTCAGCTCTTGAGGATGTCGAGGGTGCGCTGGATCATGCGGCGCGTGGCGGAGATGATGTTGAGATTGGCCTCGTAGGACCGCTGCGCCTCGCGCATGTCGGTCATTTCCACCAGCGAGTTCACGTTGGGATATTTCACGTTGCCGCTGGCATCCGCCGCGGGGTTGCCGGGCTCGTGCTTGACGCGGAAGTCCGAAGTGTCGGTCTTGATCTTGCCGAGCGCGACGACGCGCGCGCCGAGCGTGCGGTCGAGTTCCGAGGAGAAGGTCGGCACCTTGCGGCGATAGGGATCGCCGCCGACGGTCTTGGCCGTGGAATCCGCGTTGGCGATATTCTCCGAGATCACCCGCATCCGCCCGGCCTGCGCGCGAAGGCCGGAGGTCGCGATGCTCATGGATCGGAGGAAGTCGCTGCCGTCGCTCATGATCCCAATCCTTCACCCAGGGCTTTCTTGCGCATGGCCTGAAAACCGGTTCCCCACTTTCGGGCCATGCGCTAGCGCTTGCCGACCGCGGTCTTCAGCAGAGCGAGGCTGCGGCTGTAGAGGGAAGCCGCCGCCGCGTAGTCCATCTGGTTGGCCGACGCCTTCAGCATCTCGTCCTCGAGGTTGACCGCGTTGCCGGCGGGGCGCGTCTCGTAGCCGCCGCGGCTGGCGTTGAAGTTCTCGCTGGCGCCGGCCGCCTGGATGTGCCCGGTGCTGGTTCGGGCCAGCGACAGGGCCGGCATGGCGCCGGCTACCGGACTGCCGTGGCCGTCGAATTTGGGTTCCACGAGATCGCGCGGCCTGAAGCCGGGCGTATCGGAGTTGGAGACGTTTTCCGCCAGCACCCGCTGGCGTTCCTGATGCCATTGCATCTTGGTGCGGAGCGCCGACAGCATCGGAAGATCGTTGATCGCCATCGGCCTGCTCCGCTCCCGCCTCCCGGGCGATGCGCCCCGAGGTAGGCAGAATTTGCCGCGTGTATGGTTAATGAAGAGTTAAGAACCGGCGGGGGCGCATTTTCGCCACGAATGGGCCCATAACCGTTTCGGGTCATTAAGCGTGGGCCGAGGAAGTATTTGAGGCCCGGTCGCTTCATGGGTTATGAATTGGCCGCGCGGCAGCCGTTGCCGGCACGGATTAACGGATAGCGCGCCTTGCGCCGGTTTCGCCTCCTGTGGCCCTGGTTCGCGGCCCCGCCGGCGAATCGGGCATTATGAAGCGCGCGCTGTTTGACGGGGACACAACATGCCGCAGACGCTCTGGTTCTTCATCGCCTTCGTCATCGTGCTTGCGCTGATCGGCGCCGCGGCCTGGCTGGTCCGCCGCTTCGGCGGCAGCAGCATGGGTTCCGGCGCCAGCCGCGGGCGGATGCCGCGCCTTGCGGTGATCGACGCCGCCACGGTGGACGGCCGCCGCAAGCTGGTGCTCGTGCGCCGCGACAACGTCGAGCATCTTCTGATGATCGGGGGCCCGACCGACGTGGTGGTCGAGCCCAATATCGTGCGCGGCGTACCGCAGCGCGACCAGGTCGCGCCGCGCGCGCCGGTCGGCACCGACCTGCCCGCCCCGGCCCGGCTGCCGGACGCCATGTGGAGCGAGGCCGAGGCGCCCCGCGCCGAGGGTTTTGAACATCGCGAACCGCCGATTGCGGAGCCGCCGCCGCGCCCGGCGCGCACGCCCTATGTCGAGGAGCCGCGCCGCCCCACGGTCGAGCGCCACGCGCCCGACACCATCCCGAGCTTCGTGCCAGAGCCGATGACGGTGCGCCCCGAGCAGCCCGCGCGCCCGATCCCGCGCAGCGAGCGGATCGAACGCATGGAGCGGACCGAACCGGTGCTGCCGCGCACACCGCGCGCCGCCGATCTTCCGCCCCGCGCTGCACCGCCGGCGCGCCCGCCGCGTCCGGCCGCCGAGCCGCTGTCCTCCGCCGACCAGAACCTCGCCGACATGGCCCAGCGGCTGGAGGCCGCGCTGCGCCGCCCGGCGCCGCAGCCGCGCCCCGCCGCGGCCGAACCGCGCGCGCCGTCCATCTCCCCGGCGGACCGTATCGGCGCGCCGCCGGTTGCGCCGGAAGCCGAGGCCGTCCATCCGGAACCGCGCGTGGAAAGCGCACCGACTCCGTCGTCCGAGTCGAAGGCGGCCTTCGAGAATCTCGAAGACGAGATGGCGAGCCTGCTCGGCCGCCAGAAGCCGCCCGCGTGAGGCCGGCAAAACGTCCGCGTAGAGTTTTATTCCTTGCCTTCCTCGCCGCCGCCGGCCTTCTGATCGAACCGGCGGCCGCGCAGGACATCAGCATCAATCTCGGCCAGGGCAGCGGCGTCACCGAGCGCGCGATCCAGTTGATCGCGCTGCTCACGGTGCTGTCCATCGCGCCGTCGATCCTCGTCATGATGACGTCGTTCACGCGCATCGTGGTGGTGCTGTCGCTGTTGCGCACCGCGCTCGGCACCTCCACCGCGCCGCCGAACTCCGTCATCATCGCGCTGGCGCTGTTCCTCACCGGCTTCGTGATGGGGCCGGTGCTGCAGCGCGCCTATGACGACGGCATCAAGCCGCTGGTGGCCAACGAGATCAGCGTCGAGCAGGCCTTCGAGCGCGGCGTCGTGCCGCTGCGCAGCTTCATGCAGAAGAACGTCCGCGAGAAGGACCTCAAGCTGTTCATGGACCTGTCCGGCGAGCCGCCGCCGGCCACGCCTGACGAAATGTCGCTGCGCATCCTGGTGCCGGCCTTCATGATCTCGGAGTTGAAACGCGCCTTCGAGATCGGCTTCCTGCTGTTCCTGCCGTTCCTCATCATCGACCTCGTGGTGGCATCGGTGCTGATGTCCATGGGCATGATGATGCTGCCCCCGGTGGTGGTGTCGCTGCCCTTCAAGCTGATCTTCTTCGTGCTGGTGGACGGCTGGTCGCTGGTGGCGGGCAGCCTGGTGCAGAGCTACGGCGGCTGAGCCGCGACGCCGCGCCTCAGCGCGCGGCCCGGGCGCGCCTCGTGCCCACGATCGCCGGCAGCGCGCCGGTCGGATTGGGATCGGTCTTGATCTCCGGCGGCAGCTTGGCCCGCGCCATGGCGTCGGGGAAGCGGGTCTTCATCTCGCGCAGGAAGCCGTCGAGCGTATCGATGGTCGCCGCCATCTTCGCGATGCGCGCGAAGTCGGCGCTGTCGGCGGTGGCCGGCTTCGCCGCCACGTCAAAGGCCGCGCGGTCGCTCTCGCTGTCCATCTTCGGGCCGTACTTCTCGCGAAAGCGGGCGAGCCCGATGACATCTTCCGCCAGCGCGTAGCCGATCGCGGCGCGAATGACGTCGCTCTTCTCCAGGGCAGTCAGCGGCTGGAAGTCGCGCCAGCGGTCGCCGTACAGGAGTTCGATCTGCTCGGCGGATTCGCGCCAGCGGCGCGCGCCCCAGTAGATGTCGGAGCGCAGCCGCACCGCCTCGCGGCCGCCGATATTCGAGATGATGTCGAGCGCGAGATCGTGCCGGCCGATGTCGCTCTGCGCCCGCGCCTCAAGCAGCAGCCGCTGCTGGCGCAACTCGCCGGCAAGGTCGGCGATGCGCGTCGAGCGCAGCGCGTCGATGGCGCGCTCGGGCTTGCGGCTCATCAGATAGACCATGGCAAGGCGCGCGGCGACCTGGGCGCGCGCCGCGCCCTCGAGTCGGTGGTCCACCTGGTACTGCAGAAGCTCGGACGCCTGCTCGAGCAGGTCGACCGCGACCAGCCGGTCCGCCAGCCTTCGGATCATCTCGTCGCCGCGGCGGCCGATCGGCGTGAGATCGCGATATTCGTAGAACATCGCCAGCGCTTCGACCGGGGGCAGATCGTCGCCCTTGCCGCCGTTGAAGATCTGCTCGAACAGCGCGGACGCCTGATCCTGCGCCTTGCGGGCCATTTCAGAGCTCGGCTGCAACTGGGTGGCGGCGCGCGCCGCCGCCAGCGCCTCCATATAGCGCCCCCGCCCGGCATAAATGCGCCCGAGCATCTCGAGCGTCTTCACCTCGACGGCGTCGCCGCGCCAGATGGCCGACAGGATCTCCAGCTCGCGCAGCGCCTCGTCCTCGCTGATCTCCTCGCGCTTCTGGCGCAGCACGATGGTATCGAGCTGCGCCTCGGCGGCGGATGCCCGGTCGGCCGACGCCGCCGCCTTGGCGAATTCCGTCAGCGCGTCCTGATCGCGGCCGAGCGCCTCGGCGAGCCGGCCGCGCAGCACCGCGACTTGAGCCGCCTGCTCCGGCAGAGCGCCGACCAGATCGAGATCGTTGCTGCGTGCCGCCGCGCCCGGATAATCCCTGACCGCGAGCGCGGCGCGGAACGCCTCCACGATGATGATGCGCTGCAGGTCGAGCGGCAGCGCGGTGATCGAGAACTCGACGTTCTTGAACTTCTCGCGCGCGTCCGCCCACTTGCCCTGCCGCGCATAGGCGAGCGCCTGCCAGAGCTGGGAATCGAGATTGCCGGAGATCGCCGGATTGGCAAGATCGGCGAGCGCAATCGCGGGGCGGTTCATCAGCGCGCTGGCGGCGGCGTGGACCATCAGTGCGGATGGATCTTCCTCCCCGGTCTTCATCTCGGCCAGCACGAGATCGAGGATGCCCTTGGCTTCGGCATAGAAACCGCGCGCGAGATAGAAGCGCGCGAGGTCGACATGGGCCGGGGTGCGCGCCGCGCCGGTCGCGAGCGCGGCCGCGGTCATCAACTTGTTGCGCGTGGCGATGAAATCCGCAGCCTGATACGCATGCCATTCGTTGACGTCGAATACCGGGCGCACCGCCGTGGTGGCCCGCTCCGGCGAGACCGTGGCCATCGACAAGGTGAGACCGCCGGCACGGCCGAGGGTGACGGTGTCCGACGACACGCCGACGGTGAGATCGTCGGCCTTCGGCTGGATCACGACGCCATGGATCGAGTCGAAGATCGTGAACTCGACGAAGTCCTGCCGCTTCATGAAGCCGCGGGCCGGCGCCGCCGCGGTCACCACCATCAGCAGGTCGCCGGCATCGGGATCGTTGATGCGGTGAAGCTGTCCCGGCCTCTGAAGCGTGATGCTGAGATTGCCGTGTGCGGGATCGGTCATGTTGCGCGCCACGGTGAGCGGCTGAGGCAGCGCCTGCGCCTTCTCGGCGAGAATCAGCGTCCAGCTCCGCTCGCCCCCGGTCATGGCCGCGAGCAGCGGCCGGCCAAGCCTGATACGCAGCGCGCGCGCCTGGGGCAGATCGAGCACCGCGACATCGGCGATCAGCGGACCGGCCTCGCGCCTGATCGCTTCGGTGTCGAGAGCGCGGTTGGTGTCGAAGATCAGCCAGATCGCGTTGGCGCGGCGGAACGCCGCGGCTGCGGTAGGCTTGGCGAACGGAAAGGTGACGCGGAAGTCGTCGCTGCTGCGCGCCGCCTCCACCACGAGCTTCTCCGCGTCACCGGTTGCCGCTGCAGCCGGCGGCGGAAGCTCGTTCACGGCAGGCGGCGGCGCGGCAGGCGCCTCGGCGACGGGCACCGACGGCGTCGATGCGGCCTGCTGTTCTGCGGCGGGCTTCACGTCGGGCGCGGAGACGGATGCAGCCTTCGATTCAGGCACGGGCGGCGGCGCGGCTTCGACGACGGGCGCCGCATCCGGCTTCACGACCGGCGCAGCCTCCGACCCGCTGTCCGGCTTGACGGCGGGCGGCACGATCTCCTGCGGCTTGACCGCCGGCGCAGTCTCCGCGGCCCTCGCTTGCCGCGCGATATCATTGGACGTCGGCAGCGCGGGCTCGGTCACCTTCCCGCGCGGCTCGGGCGGCAGGCGGAGACGGGAGACATCCTCGGTCGACTTCTGCTCCTGCTCCAGCGTCACGTCGACGATGTAGGATTTGTCCTCGCGGAAGGCGTGGACGTCCACCTCGCCGATCAGCGAGATATCGACCTTCGAGGTATCGCCCGCGACCTTCTGATCGATCGATCGGATGTTGGCCGGCATCGCGATCTTGGCGTCGGCGAGATCGAAGGTCAGCGCCGCCGAGAACGACAGCGTGAATTTCTCCGCGCTCAGCGACGACGACACCATGACGCCGTCCGGCATGTCGAAGACGAAGCGCACGAAGGTCGGCTGCACCGAGGCGCGCACCCGGACCGGCGGACGCTTGCGCGCCTCATCGGCAAGCTTCTGGATGCGCAGCGCGCGCTCCGCCGCGAGCGCCCGTTCCGACAGCTCCTTCACCACCTCGGCCGGCAGGGGCGGCGGCAACCCGGTCCATTTCTCGGGCAGCAGATCGATGAAGACCCGCTCCCCGGCGGTCATGGTGTTGACCCGGACCTTCTGCGTCAGCGCGAGGCGGATCGCCGTGCCGTCGGGGTCGCGCCGCACCGCGCCGACATAGGACGGCAGCGCGTCGGCGATGAGATCGATGGGCAGGTCGACCGGCCTGTTGAAGCGGACGACGAGAATGGCTCCGGCCATCACCACGTCGGTGGTCACCTCCTCCTGAAACTTCAGGAGCAGGCGGGCGTAGCCGCCGGGCGAGGTCAGCGTCGCCTCACCCCCGACGGGCTGGGCGGATGCGGAACGGGGAATGGCCACGAAGCAAAGCAACGCGAGCGCGAGCGCCCGGACGGCGCGCCGCGCCGCGCCCGTGACGGAGCGGGCCTGCGGCCCGGTCATGCGGGCGGCCTGTGGCGTGCGGGCGGCCTTGCGGGACATTCCAGGATATTCCGGTCGCTCTGCGTTGCGGGGTCTCTCGGCTCGTTCGTCGAACGCGCGGCGAGTCTAGGGTTCGCCGATTAAGGTCTTGTTAATCACACCTTTCAATTGCGAACCTGCGGCTGCGGCCGACCCTCGATCTTCGGCAGGTCGCCGGCGGAGAGCTTGTCGCCGCTGGCGCGGCGCGCGAGCTCGACGGTCAGCCGCTCGGCCGCCTCCGGCTGCATCTGGCCCATAATGTCGGACATCTTGCGCGGCGCGATCTGCGAGGCGATCTCGAACAGCACCGACAGTTCGAGCCGGTCAAACACCCTGGCGGCATCCTTCGGCTTCATGGATTCGTACATGGTGACGAGGCCCTTGAGGCGCGCCGCCTCGGCCTCGTTCTTCTGCTGGCTGGCGGTTCCGATACGCGCCTCGGTGGCCTTCAATTCCTCGATCCGGCTCTCGATCCGCTTCTCCGCGGACTTGATGAGGTTCTCGCGGATGTCGATCTCGCGCGCGCGGGCTTCGAGCTCCTGCCGCCGCGCCTGCAGCCTTTCGAGCACGGCGCGCTCGGAAGCGGTGACCGGCTTGTTCGGATCCGGATAGACCACGGTGCCGTCCGGCACGGGCGTAACGTCCGGCGCCGCCGCCACCGGCTTGTCGTCCTTCTTGGCCGCCACCGAGCCGGTGATGTCCGGCGACTCGGACGACGCCTTGCCCGGCGCCGGGAAGTTGAAGGTGTCCTGCGCCCACGACTTCGCCGCCGGCGGCGCGTCATTGATGAGGACGTATCCGCCATCCAGCAACAGGCCCGAGACCTTGAGCACGGCCAGGCAGCAGGCCGCAAGCAGCAGCGTCGGGATGATCCGGATGTCGCGGATGAGGTTCTTCATGCCGCGAGGCCGGCCGCCCGCCGCCGCTCCGAGAACGCCTGCGCGGCCGCGAGCAGCGCCTTGGCGTTCGACGCTTTCGGCGCCGGCTCGGCAGGCGCTTCAACGGCCTGCGCCTGGGCGCCGGCGGGCCGCGCCGCGAGCGCGATCTGCGCCAGCCGGTTCAGGATTTCCTCGCCGCTGCTCACCTGGCGGGCGAGCTTGGCGGACAGTGCGGCGCCGGCGTCGAGCCGGGCACCGAGGTTCTGGTCGCATTCGCGCACCGTCACCTTGAGGCCGCCGATCGCACGCTCGGCGATCTCGGTGGCCGTGACCAGCTCGGCGATGACGCCGCGCATCGCCTGTTCGTCCGCCTTGAGCCGCTTC
>JACDJC010002991.1_pt1 | contig 12655 bp, 10 predicted proteins | sample 7454191 | NCBI WGS metagenome assembly JACDJC01 (sample SAMN14253291, study PRJNA609438) | sludge metagenome | isolation source: sludge after 25d culture with pyrite and EDTA | collected 2018-12-20 | reverse complement strand
CACCGACCGCGTTCGCTCCCTTGCGCGCCGCCAGCAGCGCCGCCTCGTTGACGAGATTGCGCAGATCGGCGCCGACCAGCCCGGGCGTTTCGGCGGCGATCCGTTCGAGCGAGACGTCCGGCGCGAGCGGAACCTTGCGCGTGTGCACCGCGAGGATCGCGGCGCGCCCGGCGCGATCGGGAAGCTGCACGACGACGCGGCGATCGAAGCGGCCCGGCCGCAGCAACGCCGCATCGAGCACGTCGGCGCGATTGGTGGCGGCCAGCACGATGATGCCTTCGCGCGGGTCGAAGCCGTCCATCTCGGTCAGGATCTGGTTCAGCGTCTGCTCGCGTTCGTCGTGGCCGCCGAGCGCGGCGCCGCTGCCGCGGGCGCGGCCGATGGCGTCGAGTTCGTCGATGAAGATGATCGAGGGTGCGGCCTCGCGGGCCTGCTGGAACAGATCGCGCACGCGGGCCGCGCCGACGCCGACGATCATCTCGATGAACTCCGACGCGCTGAGGCTGAAGAACGGAACGCCCGCCTGGCCGGCGATCGCGCGCGCGAGCAGGGTCTTGCCGGTGCCCGGCGAGCCGACCATCAGCACGCCGCGCGGGATGCGTCCGCCGAGCTTCTGGAACTTCGACGGGTCGCGCAGGAACTCGACGAGTTCCTGCACTTCTTCCTTCGCCTCGTCGCAGCCGGCAACGTCGGCGAAGGTGACGGTGTTGTTGTTCTCGTCGAGCATGCGCGCGCGCGACTTGCCGAACGAGAATGCGCCGCCGCGCCCGCCTCCCTGCATCTGCCGCATGAAGAACACCCAGACGCCGATCAGCAGCAGCATCGGGAACCACGAGACGAAGATGTTGAGCAGCAGCGACTGCTCTTCCTCGGGCTTGGCGTTGACCTGCACGCCGTACTTCATCAGGTCGCCGACCATCCAGATGTCGCTCGGCGAGTAGACGATGGCGTTGCGCCCGTCCTTGGTGCGCACGCGCAGCGTGCGGCCGTCGACGACGACGCTGTCGATGCGCCCGTCGCGCGCCTCGGTCATGAACTGGGAATACGGCATGTCGACGCCGCGCGTCTGCCGCGTGTCGAACTGCTTGAAAACGGTGAACAGCACCAGCGCGATGACCAGCCAGATCGCCGCTTTCGAGAACACGTTGTTCACTCACCACTCCTTGGCGGCCTTCCGACCGGCGGGCGGCCCCCTGCCGACCATTTGTGGGGACCGCCGGTTTCAGACGAGCATTCTACGCGGAACTTGACGTACGCCCGGGCGTTACGGTAAGGGCATAAGTCCGCTCGAGGCGCACCCGGCCCGCCGTCCCCGCGTCAGGCGCCGACCGATGGACGACGCGGACGACGCCCGAGCAGATACGTCTCGGCCGACGCGCTGCGCGAGGCTTCGGGCTTTCGCACCTGCACCTGCGCGAAGCTGCGCCGGAATGACTCGACGATCTGGCTATAGCCGCTGCCGTGGAAGCACTTGACGAGCAGGTTGCCGTCGTCTTTCAGGTGCTCCACGGCGAAGTCGATCGCGAGTTCGGCGAGATCGCTCATCCGGGCGGCATCGGCCGCGGCGATTCCGCTCAGGTTGGGGGCCATGTCCGAAATCACAAGATCGACGCGGGCGCCGCCGAGCAGCGCGTCGAGCCGTTCGAGGGTTTCCGCCTCGCGGATGTCGCCCTGCAGGAACTCGACGCCCGGAATCGGTTCCATCGGCAGCAGGTCGACGGCAACGATCCGGCCGTCGATGCGCTCGGCGCCGGAGCGTGCGAGCCGCTCGCGCAGCACCTGGCTCCAGGCCCCGGGGGCGCTGCCCAGGTCGACGACGGTCATCCCCCGACGGATCAGCGCGTCGCGCCGATCGATCTCGAGCAGTTTGAATGCCGCCCGCGAACGATAACCGTGCTTCTGCGCGAGTTTCACGTAGGGGTCGTCGAGATGACGTGCGACCCAGGCGCGCTTCGCGCGGTTCTTTCCCGGCCCGCCGCCGGCGCCCTTTCCCGCGGTTTTCCGACCCGCAGCCCCCTGGTTCTTCGCGTCACTGCCCACAGTGCCGTCCCCACGGTTGTCGACGGGCGTTTCCGCGGCTTGTCCGCCGCCCGTGCACCGCCTGCCCGACACCTTTCTTCCACCTGTGCACCGGCTGCCCGCCGATTGTCCCCGCCTTCCATTCCGGCTTGTCCCCGGTTTTTCCCGCGCTTGTCCACAGCCCGCCGCGCAAGACGGCCCCGGACTCGTCTGCTCCACTTGCGAGCGGGGCTGCCTGCATCCACACTTGCGGATTCCGCCCGCGCCGGGCGGTGGCCGATCGACGCGAATTTCCGATGAGAACGACTCCGTTTCCTCTTCCGATCATGCTGGATGCGGCCGACCGCAAAGCGCTGCGAGCGCGCGCGCACCATCTCGACCCGGTCGTGATGATCGGCGAAGCGGGGCTCACTCGGGCAGTGCTCGAGGAGACCGACCGCGCGCTACGCGCGCACGAGCTCATCAAGGTGCGCGTCCTCGGCGACGATCGGACGCAGCGCCAGACGATGTCCACCGAGCTCTGCTCGGCCCTGGGCTGCACGGCGGTGCAGTCGATCGGCAAGCTGCTGGTGTTGTACCGGCCCCGGCCGATCGAGGAGAACACCGGCCCGCACGTTCCGAAGAAGCGCGCAGCGCAGGCGACGGCCGCGCCGTCGACGGCGGCAAGGAAGGGCAGCGCGGTGCGCAAGGCGGTGCCCCGGACGCGAAAAGCAGTCGAGGCGAAACCGATGAAGGCCCGGCCCGCGAAGGCCGCCTCCGGCGCCGCGAGCCGGGAAAAACCGGCGAAACTCGGTGCCGGCGCTCGCGCCTCGGCCGGAGCCGGCGCCCGCGCCTCGGCCGGACCCGGCGCACGCGCCTCGACGGGAGTCGGCGCACGCGCCTCGACGGGAGTCGGCGCACGCGCCTCGGGCGCGAAGGCGCTTGCCTCCGCAGGCAAGCGAACCGCACCCGGTGCGCGCAAACGTGCGACGGCGCAGCAGGGAAGTGCGAGCGCTTCCACGCAGCGGCCGTCGCGGCTGCAGGGCAGCGCTTCGCCCCGCGGCCGGCGCGGGCGTGCGAAAAAAAGCTGAGCAGCGGTGAATCGAATCCGCCGTGTGCGCACGTTCCGCACTGGCGCGCCGGATTCGTTCACAGCGTCGGACGGAACCGGCCTTACTCGTACGAGACGCCGAGCACTTCGTACTCGCGCGTGCCACCGGGTGCACGCACTTCGGCCACGTCGCCCACCTCACGCCCGATCAGGGCGCGCGCGATCGGGCTCGACACCGAGATGCGGCCCTGCTTGATGTCGGCTTCGTCGTCCCCGACGATCTGGTAGCGCACCCTCTCGCCCGACGACAGTTCCTCGAGCTCGACCGTCGAGGCGAACACGATGCGGCCGTCGGCGTCGAGCTGGCTCGGGTCGATGACCTGCGCATTGGCAAGCTTCGACTCGATCTCGGCGATCCGTCCTTCGATGAAACCCTGGCGCTCGCGCGCCGCCTCGTATTCGGCGTTCTCGGAAAGGTCGCCCTGCGCACGCGCATCGGCGATCGACTGGATCACGTTCGGGCGCTCGACCGACTTCAGTCGCTGCAGTTCTTCGCGCAGCAAGGCGGCACCGCGTAGCGTGAGCGGAATGGTGGCCATCGGAGTTCCCCGGGGCGCGACGCGCGGCCGCGTCCTCGAAAGCAGCGCAAAACAATTCGGATCGCCGGGCGGGCGGCATCGAAGAGACCGATGCGCCGACCGGGCGATCCGTCGGTATCCGTCACTCTAACGCAAAAAAACCGCGCTGCGCAGCCCCGACGCACGCAACGAGCGGGACGCACGGCGCCTGCGCTCGCCGCCAGCCGACAGCGGATGCGGCCTCAGTGCGCCAGGCGCGCGTGCAGCTCCTGCAGCGAGAGCACGTCGAGCGTGTGCATCGAGCGCATCCCCTGCACCGCCGCGATCGCTCCGGCGATCGTCGTGAAGTAGGTCACGCGCTGTGCCAGCGCCGTCGTGCGGATCGCACGCGAATCGGAGATCGCCCCGCGCTTCTCCTCCACCGTGTTGAAGACGAGCGAGACTTCGCCGTTCTTCAGCAGGTCGACGACGTGCGGACGCCCTTCCTGCACCTTGTGCACCGGCGTCACCGCAACGCCGGAAGCGGCGATCGCAGCCGCGGTGCCTTTGGTGGCGACCAGCGCGAAGCCCATCTCGTGCAACTGGCCGGCAAGTGCCACCGCCTTCGGCTTGTCGGCGTTGCGCACCGAGATGAAGACGGTTCCGGCCTCGGGCAGGCGCACACCGGCACCGAGCTGCGACTTGACGAAGGCCTCGCCGAACGAGAAGCCCACGCCCATCACCTCGCCGGTGGACTTCATCTCGGGACCGAGCAGGGTGTCGACGCCGGGGAACTTCACGAACGGAAACACCGCTTCCTTCACCGAGTAATACGGCGGAACGACCTCGCGCACGATGCCCTGCTGCGCCAGCGTCCGGCCCACCATGCAGCGCGCGGCGATCTTCGCCAGCGGCAAACCGGTGGCCTTCGAGACGAAAGGCACGGTGCGCGACGCGCGCGGGTTGACCTCGAGCACGTACACCGTGCCGTCGCCGTCGATGCCCGCCTCGTGCTGGATCGCGAACTGCACGTTCATGAGCCCGCAGACGTTCAGCGCCCGCGCCATCAGCGCGGTCTGGCGCTTCAACTCGGCCACCGTCGCGAGCGACAGCGAATACGGCGGCAGCGAGCACGCCGAGTCGCCCGAGTGCACGCCGGCCTGTTCGATGTGCTCCATCACGCCGCCGATGAACACCTGCTCGCCGTCGGCGATGCAGTCGACGTCGACCTCGATCGCGTCGTTCAGGAAGCGATCGAGCAGCACCGGGCTGTCCTCGGAGACTTTCACAGCCTCGCGCATGTAGCGCTCGAGGTCGCGCTGCTCGTGGACGATCTCCATGGCGCGTCCGCCCAGCACGTAGCTCGGACGCACGACGAGCGGGTAGCCGATCTCGGCGGCAAGCGCGAGCGCATCGGTCTCGGTGCGCGCGATGCGATTCGGCGGCTGCTTCAGCCCGAGATCGTTCAACAGCTTCTGGAAGCGCTCGCGGTCTTCGGCGATATCGATCGATTCGGGCGAAGTGCCGACGATCGGCACGCCGTTGGCCTCGAGCGCGAGCGCGAGCTTCAGCGGCGTCTGCCCACCGTACTGCACGATGACGCCCACCGGCTTCTCCAGCGCGACGATCTCGAGCACGTCCTCGAGCGTGACCGGCTCGAAATACAGGCGATCGGAAGTGTCGTAATCGGTCGAGACGGTCTCGGGGTTGCAGTTGACCATGATCGTCTCGTAGCCGTCTTCGCGCAGTGCGAGCGCGGCGTGCACGCAGCAGTAGTCGAACTCGATGCCCTGCCCGATGCGGTTCGGGCCGCCGCCGAGCACGATGATCTTGCGCCGGTCGGTGGGCCGAGCCTCGTTCTCGTCTTCGTAGGTGGAGTACAGGTAGGCGGTGTCGGTGGCGAACTCGGCGGCGCAGGTGTCCACGCGCTTGTAGACCGGGCGCACGCCGAGCGCCCAGCGGCGCGCGCGCACCGTGTCGGCGTTCGTGTCGAGCAGTCGGGCCAGGCGCCGGTCGGAGAAGCCCTTGGCCTTCAGCCAGTGCAGCTCCTCCTTCGAGAGCCGATCGAGCGGTACGCCGGCCAGGCGCCGCTCGATCGCGACCAGCTCCTCGATCTGCGCGAGGAACCACGGATCGATGTCCGATTCCTCGTGCACCTCCTCGACGCTCATCCCGACGCGGAAGGCGTCGGCCACGTAGAGCAGGCGCTCGGGGCCCGGCTCGCCCAGTTCGGTGGCGATCTCGTCGCGGTCGTCGCTGCGCTCGTCGAGTCCGTCGATGCCGGTTTCCAGGCCGCGCAGCGCCTTCTGCAGGCTCTCCTGGAAGGTGCGGCCGATCGCCATCACTTCGCCCACCGATTTCATCTGCGTGGTCAGGTGCGGGTCGGCAAGCGGGAATTTCTCGAAGGCGAAGCGCGGCACCTTGGTGACGACGTAGTCGATGGTCGGCTCGAAGGAGGCGGGCGTCGCGCCGCCGGTGATCTCGTTCTTCAGTTCGTCCAGCGTGTAGCCGACCGCCAGCTTGGCGGCGACCTTCGCGATCGGGAACCCGGTCGCCTTCGAGGCGAGCGCCGACGAGCGCGACACGCGCGGGTTCATCTCGATGACGATCATCCGTCCGTCGACGGGGCTGATCGCGAACTGCACGTTCGAGCCGCCGGTCTCGACGCCGATCTCGCGCAGGATCGAGATCGACGCGTCGCGCATCAGCTGGTATTCGCGGTCGGTGAGCGTCTGCGCCGGCGCGACCGTGATCGAGTCGCCGGTGTGCACGCCCATCGGGTCGAGGTTCTCGATCGAGCAGACGATGATGCAGTTGTCGGCACGGTCGCGCACGACCTCCATCTCGAATTCCTTCCAGCCGATCAGCGACTCCTCGATCAGCAGCTCGCTGGTGGGCGACGCCTCGAGCCCGCGCTTGCAGATCGCGTCGAACTCCTCCGAGTTGTAGGCGATGCCGCCGCCGGTGCCGCCGAGCGTGAAGCTCGGGCGCACGATCGCGGGAAAGCCGATCTCCTTTTGCGCGACCCACGCCTCCTCGAGCGAATGCGCGATCGCCGAGCGCGCCGACGCCAGCCCGATGCGCGTCATCGCCTCCTTGAACTTCTGCCGGTCCTCGGCCTTGTCGATCGCCTCGGGCGAGGCACCGATGAGCTCCACGCCGTGCTTTGCGAGCACGCCGTGCCGATGCAGGTCGAGCGCGCAGTTCAACGCCGTCTGCCCGCCCATCGTCGGCAGGATCGCGTCGGGCTTCTCCTTCTCGATGATGCGCTCGACGATCTGCCAGATGACCGGCTCGATGTAGGTGACGTCGGCCATCTCCGGGTCGGTCATGATCGTCGCCGGGTTGCTGTTGACGAGGATGACGCGGTAGCCCTCCTCGCGCAGCGCCTTGCACGCCTGCACGCCGGAGTAGTCGAATTCGCAGGCCTGGCCGATGACGATCGGGCCAGCGCCGATGATGAGGATGCTCTGGAGGTCGGTGCGCTTGGGCATGGTCGGGCGGAATCAGGAGAGCGCGCGGCGCTTCTCCATCGTGTCGACGAATCGGTCGAACAGGTAATGAATGTCCTGCGGCCCCGGGCTCGCTTCCGGGTGGCCCTGGAAGCAGAAGACGGGACGGTCGGTACGCTCGAGGCCCTGGATCGAGCCGTCGAATAGCGACACGTGCGTGACGCGCAGGTTCTTCGGCAGCGAGTCGGGGTCGACGGCAAAGCCGTGGTTCTGGCTCGTGATGTGGACCTTGCCGGTATCGAGATTGCGCACCGGGTGGTTCGCGCCATGGTGGCCGAACTTCAGCTTCGTCGTCTTCGCACCCGAGGCGAGGCCGACGAGTTGGTGTCCCAGGCAGATACCGAACACCGGCAGGTCGCGATCGATCAGCTCGCGGATCGTACCGATCGCGTAGTCGCACGGTTCGGGATCGCCGGGACCGTTCGACAGGAAGATGCCATCGGGCTCGAGCGCCAGTGCGTCGGCAGCGGTGGCCTCGGCCGGCAGCACCAGGACGTCACAGCCGCGATCGGCGAGCAGGCGCAGGATGTTGCGCTTGACGCCGTAGTCGAAGGCGACGACGCGATAGCGGCGCCCGGCCGTATCGGTGGACGGCGAAGCGAAGCCCGCGCCGAGCCGCCACGAACCTTCCGACCAGCGATAGGGCTCGGACGACGAGACTTCCTTCGCGAGGTCCATCCCGCCCAGCCCGGGGAAGGCGCGCGCCGCCTCGATCGCCGCCGCTTCGTCGATCGTGTCACCGGGCTTTGCCGCGGCGACGAGGCAGCCAGCCTGCGAACCCGTCTCGCGCAGGCGCCGAACGAGCCTGCGCGTGTCGATGCCGGCGATGCCGGGCACGCCTTCGCGGCGAAGGTAGTCGGGCAGCGACTCGACACTGCGCCAGTTCGACAGCCGCTCGGGCACGTCCTTCACGACCAGCCCGAACGCGTGGATCTTCGCCGCCTCGACATCCTCGGGATTCACACCGTAGTTGCCGATGTGCGGATAGGTGAGCGTGACGATCTGCCGACAGTAGCTGGGATCGGTGAGGATCTCCTGGTAGCCGGTCATCGCGGTGTTGAAGACGACCTCGCCGACGGCCTGCGCGGCGGCACCGATGGAGCGGCCGCGGAAGACGGTGCCGTCGGCGAGAGCGAGGACGGCGTGCGCGGATTCGGGGATGAGGCCCGCGCCGGTCGTCCGGGGCTGTGAAAAGGTGTTGGAGGGCACGGAGACTCCTAAGTGGTCACCGGTGCACTTGGGGCCGAAGCTGACCGGGCAGGAAGGGGTCGACAGGAGTACACAGCGACGTTTTGAGACGCCGGCACGGCCGGCTCAGCGCGGCGGGTGCGGGACTGAGGCGCTAGCCGGTGGACTTTGCAAAACCTGCTAAGAATAGCATCCGCCGAGCCCCAGCGCCCGCTAGATGAAAAGAATGAAAAGAACTGAACCTATCGGGGGTCGGATTCTCGGCCGGGGCCGATCGCGTCCGAATTAGGCTCTGCAGGTACTAAAGCCTTCCGACACTGCGGTTGCTGCGCTTCGTCAAGAGCAGGCGAAGCGCTTGTTGGCACGCGTTCAATTGTCGAAGGCCGCAACGTTGCGCGACCGTTTCGCCGCGGGAACGGGTTCGAAACGCGACATGACGCACGGCTTACGACTGTCGGTCGAATTGACAATGCCGTCAATGTCTCTCCATTGATCCCCTAACAGTCCTTTATCGTCAATAGCTTGCAAGCTTGGCCTGACATTTGCTTGGGAGATGGATGCGTCGAAATATGGCGCACGGCACCTGTCCGGGGCCGGGCCGACAACAAACTCAAGAACGGAGAGTTCGCAACATGAAAGCTCGACATAAACTGCTCGCAGCCGCCGTGGCGGTTGCCGGAGCATTCGCAGCGCCTGTCCAGGCGGTTCCGGTGGCACTCGAACTGGCTCTCTTGGTCGACGTGTCCGGAAGCGTCGACGCCACGGAGTACAACCTTCAGAAGACCGGCTATGTAAACGCGTTCAATAACGCGAGCATTCAGAACGCGATCGCGAACCTAACAGGCGGCATCGCAGTAACCTACATCGAATGGGGATCGTCGAATGAGCAGGCGACGCTTGTGGGTTGGACGCACCTGACTGATGCAGCGTCTTCCAGCGCGTTCGCCACTGCTATCGCTAACAGCTCGCGCGCCTTTACCGGCCTTACGGCACCAGGGAGCGCACTCAACTACGTTTCCCCCTTCTTTGCAACCAACGACTTCGAGGGCGACCGATGGGTAATCGACGTTTCAGGTGACGGCGAACAGAACGATGGAACCAGTACGTCGGCGGCGCGCGATGCATTCCTTGCGAGCGCTCCGAACGGCGTCACGACAACCATCAATGGCCTGTGCATCGGCGGCAATGCGGTGTGCACCTGGTACGAGAACAACATCCGGGGCGGAACGAACAGTTTCGTGACACAGGCAGCCGATTTCACCGCTTTCGACAGCGCGGTCGTGTCCAAGATCGGCCGTGAGGTCAACGCTACGGTTCCCGTGCCTGCGACAGCGGCGCTGCTTGGTATCGGCTTGATTGCGGCGAGCGTTCTCCGCCGCCGCAACGCCAGCTGACGCCTCCATCGCCCGTGTCCGGAGGGGCGGCACGCTCAATCTCCCCCTCCGGATGCTAGAAAGCTTTGGGCTTGCATGGACAACCGGCCCTTTGACGGCGAAACGATGCGGCCGTCCCGGGCGCTTGGACTAGACGGCACCGGCCTCACGCAACTTCGCCGCGACTTCCTCGCCGTAGCCCAGTTCGCCGAGCACCTCGTCGGTATGCTCGCCCAGCGCGGGACCCACCCAACGCGTCTGGCCGGGCGTAGCAGAGAACTTGGGCACGACCCCGGAAGTCATTATCGGCGTTCCATCGGGCAGTGACATACGCTCGATCATCCCGCGCGCCAAGTACTGCGGATCCTCAACCATATCGGCCGCACTGAAAATCCGCCCACTCGGCACCTCCGCCTGCGCCATTGCCTCAAGCGCCGCATCGAGCGACTGCTTCGATGTCCACTGCGCGATCGCATCGTCGATCTCCTGCGCGCGCGCTGCACGGCCCGCGTTATCGGCGAGCGAGGGATCGTCGGCGAGGTCATCCCGCCCGATCGCCCGCATCAGCCGCTTGAAGATCGAGTCCCCGTTGCCGCCGATGACGATGTGCCGGCTGTCCGCCGTCGGATAGGTGTTCGACGGCACGATGCCGGGGAGGTTCGTTCCGGTGCGCTCGCGCACGATCCCGTAGCGGTCGTACTCGGGCAGCGTGCTCTCCATCATGTTGAACACCGCCTCGTACAACGCGACATCGATGACCTGCCCGCGGCCCGTTTCGTGCCGGTGATGCAGCGCCATCAGCACGCCAACCAGCCCATGCAGTGCAGCGAGCGAGTCGCCGATCGACAGGTTCATTCGCACCGGCGGGCGATCAGGAAAGCCGGTCACATAGCGCATGCCGCCCATCGACTCGGCGATCGCGCCGAAACCCGGGCGGTCGCGGTACGGGCCGGTCTGCCCGTAGCCGGACAGCCGCAGCAGGATCAGCCCCGGGTTGTCCTTCGACAGCACGTCGTAACCGAGACCCCACTTCTCGAGCGCACCCGGGCGGAAGTTCTCGACGACGACGTCGCTGCGCGCAGCGAGCTCGCGCGCGATGCGCTGGCCTTCCGGATGGCGCAGGTCGAGCGTGATCGAGCGCTTGTTGCGCGCCTGCACGTACCACCACAGCGAGGTTCCGCCCGGATCATCGGGATGCAGCTTTCGCCACTTGCGCAGCGGGTCGCCGCCGTCGCTGCCTTCGCGTGCCGGCGGCTCCACCTTGATCACGTCGGCGCCGAAGTCGGCGAGCATGCGTCCGACGAAGGGACCGGCGATCAGCTGGCCGAGCTCGAGCACACGCAGGCCGGCCAGCGGTCCGCGGGTACGTGCGTCCTGCGTGTCGCCGTCGCGCTTCCCGTTCGCATTCACGCCGACGCCCCTCCCCGCGGCTCGTCGTCTGCCACCGATCGACGATCGCGCAGCGCCTGCGCCACCGTGCTCGGATCGACGTACTCGAGCTCGCTGCCCACCGGCACGCCGCGCGCAAGCCGTGTAACCGCGAGACCTCGTGCACGCAGCAGCTCGCCGATGTAGTGCGCGGTGGCCTCGCCCTCCTGCGTGAAGTTCGTCGCCAAAATCACCTCGCGCACTTCACCGTCGCTCGCACGAGCGAGCAGCCGTTCGAGGCCGATCTGCTTCGGTCCCACGCCGTCGAGCGGCGACAGCCGCCCCATCAGCACGAAATAGAGGCCGCGATAGCTCAGCGTGTGCTCGATCGTCAATTGATCGGCCGGCGTCTCGACGACGCACAGCAGCGACCGATCGCGTCGCGGCGACGCGCAGGTCTCGCACACTTCGAGCTCGGTGAAGGTATTGCAGCGCACGCAATGCCGGATGCGGTCATGCGCATCGGCGAGCGCCTGCGCGAGCTGCGCGGCGCCGTCGCGGTCGTGCTGCAGCAGGTGATACGCGAAACGCTGCGCGGTGCGCGCGCCCACGCCGGGCAGGCGGCGAAACGCGGCCGTCAGCGCATCGAGCGGCGCCGGCGCCTTCATCGTGCGCGCATCCTACGATCAGGCAACGTCGCGACGATCAGAACGGCATCTTGAAGCCGGGCGGCAGCGGCAGGCCGGCGGTCATCGCGCCCATCTTCTCGGATGCGGTCTGCTCGGCCTTGCGCAGCGCGTCGTTCATCGCGGCGACGATCAGGTCCTCGAGCATGTCCTTGTCCTCCTCGAGGAGCGTCGGGTCGATCGCGATGCGCTTGACGTCGTTGCGGCAGGTGATCGTGACCTTCACGAGACCGGCGCCCGACTGCCCCTCGACCTCGATCTGCGCCAGCTGCTCCTGCGCCTTTTTCATGTTCTCCTGCATCTGCTGGGCCTGCTTCATCAGGCCGGCGAGCTGTCCCTTCATCATTCGTTGCCTCCGGTGGTGGTTGGGCGCTCGAGCGGACGCACCGAGCCCGGCACGATCGAGCCGCCGAAATCATCGATCAGCGTGCGCACGAACGGATCGGCTTCGATCGACGCCTGTGCCTGCGCCTGGCGGTCGGCGCGCTCCTCGGCAGAAGCGACGGCAGCCGTTCTACCCTGCACGCGTCCGACCTCGACCTCGATGCGCACGTCAGCGCCGAAATGCGCACTGAGCGCTTCGCGCACGCGACGCACGGTGGACGGCTCGGCGAGCGGGCGAATCGGTACCCGCAGACGCAGCCGCAGACCGTCAGCTTCGAGCAGCTCGCTCTGCTCCATGAACTGGCGAATCAAGCCGCCGACGTTCAGTCGTGCGGCAAGCGCTGGCCAGTCGCCGTCGAAAGGGGTTGCAGCGGGAGTGCGCGGGGCTGCATCGACAGGCGCCTGCGTCCGCGCAGCGCCTCGTAGGGACGGTAGGGCGCCCGGGGCGCCGCTCCGACGTTTCAGCGCGACTCTTCGTGCCCGGATCCCCGGCGCTTGCGCGTCCCCGACCCGAGCTCGCTCCGCTTCCGCGGCTGCT
>JACDJC010002986.1_pt1 | contig 12678 bp, 18 predicted proteins | sample 7454191 | NCBI WGS metagenome assembly JACDJC01 (sample SAMN14253291, study PRJNA609438) | sludge metagenome | isolation source: sludge after 25d culture with pyrite and EDTA | collected 2018-12-20 | reverse complement strand
CACTAACTCTTTCACCAAATAAGGCTGGATAAGCGGCATTGATACTCGCCAGAGAGTGTAAAAAAAAACAGCACAGTGGTAAGCATGTTTGAAATTTACCGATTCCATGTCGGCGGCAATATCAATATGTTCACGTTTGTAATGAATAAACTTGAATTTGCGCCATGACCATTTTAACGGTTCACATATAGAAGCCATTATCTTATGTAGGTTAGTAACTACATCTTCGCCATATTTCATAACCTCAACATAGTTGCCTGCATTAATAGGCAACTTGTCAACCCTATAATGAATTTTATACAGCCTGCCTTTTGCTATTATATATTGCATAGGCACCGTATTTTGCAGGGTTTTATTACCGAGTATATCGAAGTAATCTGTAATCTTGCGGCATATTCTGTTGAATCGTTTGAGAGGTATCTTATCTACTTTATCGGGTGTCATTCCGGTAACAACACCCACCATCTTAACAGACTTATCCAGGTCAAAGGATTTATCTTGCCCTATAAAGTAAAGCTCCTGAAATTGTAGTATAGTCATACTATACTATATAAAAAAAGGCAAAGTGTTGATGAAATACTTAAAATAAAAAACCCGGCGTTAACCGGGTTCCCAAAGTAAAAACCAAGAGTGCAAGAAGTACATGCAATGTATTATATAAAATTGTATTCGCCAAAACCTTTATGATCCCGGCGGCATTTATCTGCAAGGGCCAAGGCATTAACGCAATCGTCGTGAAAGCCTACGGGTGCAGAATACTTTACTCCGGTAGGTGTGAATATATATTCAAAAATATCAAGTTCCTCTTTGATATGCCCTGCAGGGTATGATATTTCTCCCTTGTGAATAGAACTGGCAAGCCCTTCCATAAGTTGCTGTTTGCTGTGGGATGAATATTTAAACCCGTACATAGCATTGAAATGCTTTTGTAAATCTTCTGTAATCGGATCACCAACACCTGAACTATCAATAATTATTGGGGTATCTTTATTACAGATACTTATTATCTCCTGTTTCGTCTGCATCCAATCCTTTTGAAACCGGTAAAACTCCGTTGTATTACCATTAATATCCAGCCCGATAATAACAGTCCAGTCAATAGACTTCGCTAAATCAATACCGTAAAACTCAGTAGATTCTTTGCTTAATTCCTTACAACAGTTATTTATATGGTCTGAACCGAAAGGGTTTGCTGCATTCTCCATCGGGTTAGCCATATACTCCTGCTCAAATACGGCATTCGGTAGTTGCATCTTTGCCGCATCTATTTCCTCCCGGTCAATGTAAGGATTGTCATAAGTAGTAAATTTAAAACTCTGCCAATCAGGTTCACCGGATTTAAGGAACAATGAGTAAAAGAAGTTCTTCCCTTTTGGAGTTGACAGGAATATACACCGACCTTTAAAGTCTGTGAGTGTTGGACGTATAGAATTTTCCCAGCCTTCTTTTAAGTTAGCGATATAACTCGCCTCATCAATTATAACCAGATGAAACTTTAAGCCACGCATTGCGTCCAGTTTCTCACCTGTAAAGAACCTAATCGAACCACCGGTAATAAAGTTTATTACTAAATCTGTTTCGTTCTTGCGGTATATTTCAACCGGTATCATCTTAATAATTTCCTGAAAGAATATCTTACCAAGTTGGTATGTAGGGGTTACGTAAGCGATATGCTTTTTTTGCACACCATCCTCAACAGATATGTTTTGACTTATTAATGATTTACCAAAGCGCCTTCCACACATCATAACACGAAACCGGGCTGTACATTCAAGTACGGCCCGTTGTGCAGGGTGAGGTTTTTTAAGTATTAACTCAACTCTCATGCTTTATAATGATCTCTGAAACTTCGTGTTTGTTCTCTGTTTTTTCTACAAGCCCGTTCAACCTCTGTGTTATTGACGGGTTGTAGATCATTGCCATACCGCCCTCAATCTGATCCTGCCTGATAACTCGTTTGATTTGGGCACAAACATCTTTATATTTTTCATAAGCACCATTTGTGTTACCGAAGTGATGATCCAGGCGTGTGCCAAGTTTACAACGATAAATAAAGTTCTCAAAGCCATCCATTGTTAAAGGACGTTCTAATTTGCGCTCAACCGAATCTCCGTTCTTACCAACAAATTCATGTTTAAGGATCGGATTAGCTTTAGTGTCTTCCACATACTGCAGGAACAGGCCCCACATCTCTGAGGGTGTTATTTTCTTTGTATCAGGTAATCTTCCTCGCTTTGCCATTATTCTAAAATTTTATAAACCCAGCCCATATCAGTATGACCGTTGCCGTGAAAGAATATAGGTTGTGTTCTTGTTCCATTATTATAAAACCTACCATTCATAAGTTCCCATTCGTTTTGGTAACTAAAGGCGATTGTCTGAAATATATCACACTGAGTATCTAACTTAATTTCATCCCTGTTATTCAGGTAAGATTCCATAAGCCAAACCTGGTCGTGTGAACCACTATTTAAACCTTCCTTTCCGCAAAGGTATTTAAAATATTCTATATCTGCAATCCAGCCACCACCGTTAACATATTTCCATGGGGACACTGTTTCAGGATATTCCCCTGCACGTTCAGGATGAGGATAACAATTCTTTTCGGCACTAATCAACATCTTGCAATCGGGCATCTTCGCAATCACCTCATCCGGCCCTACTAATGCCAACGTATCAAAAGCATCTGTATAAAGCATGTGGGTAGCTTCGCCGGTATAACCATCTGCCCATTTCCTGGTAACATTCAACTGAGTGCCAAAAGTAAATGGATGGAATACACATTCAAATTCATACCCAAACCGTTCAAGTGATTCCTTTAGTTTAAGATACCTTTCGTTATTCAGATTGTCGCATGTTGTTACTACTATTATTTTCATATCGTGCAATAAATTGATCCGTTATAATCTACAAGTTCTACCATGTAACCAGCTTCTGTAAACCTTGCAGCCATATCTAATTGCGCCTCCGCTGTACGTGGGTGCAGTTCAACAAAGAATGATTTAATAATACCGGAAACTTCTTTAATCCGGTCAACAGTTAACGCCTGCCATTCGCTGCCCTCAATATCCACTTTACAGAAATCAACTGAGGTTAAACCATGCTTATCGCATAAATCTTTTAAAGTAATACAATCAACTTCTAAAACACCGTCATGCCTGATGGTATTCATTGTTGTATTAACCGGTTCATGGTGAAACCTGCATTTACCTGTGTACGAATTAAGTGCTGACTGTTCGTGTATTGACTTATAGTTTATCTCTTTATTGATTGCCATGTGTGCAGGGGTTGGTTCAACGCAAATCATTTTCTTTGCATAAGGTAAAACATGAAGCGCAAACAACCCAACGTTTGAACCAATATCCAAAATAATGGAACTCGGTGCTATATACTCGCTATACGGTAATGTTTCCCACTCTGCCAAGATGAATGCAGTATAATTAGTTGGTTCTGCGAAATGCTTTTTAGCTGCTTCGCTTACAAGATGGAGTTCGTACTGTTCACCGTTTATTAATCGCATCACTTCTTTTTTAAAATGGCAAGTAAATAATTATCTTTCTCAGCAAATATATCAAAATACCCATCCTGTAATATTTCCTGGTAAACCTCATAGCACCCAGGTATATGCCCCTTTGGTAATACGTCATGCAGTAGTAAATAACCGCCTTTCACTATCTTATCCCTTACAAGGTAGTAAGCCTGCCTCATTGAAAGAGGGAAGTCAAGATCGAGGAAACAATAGTGAAGTTCTTTAATGAATGATACATTTGTTTTTTCTGTTATCAGACCTTTAACCAGCCTTACATTATCAAGCCCCTGCCTGTCAAGTTCAGCCTGTTGGTATTCCAGTTTTATTTTGTCAGTTCCATAATCAGAACTGGAATACCAGTTATCCATACAGGTTGCGGCAAAAGAACTCTTACCACCAGCCTTATTGCTGAACTCACAAACTTCCCCTACTTCTTTTGGGTGACCTTCAAATGTATCAAACCCGTAAACAATACCTCTACCTCTCCACATCCTGCCAATACGTTCAACACCACCTCCATAAGCAATACCGAACTCGGCCCCGGTTAACTGCCTACCTGTAAATTCAGTAAGGCAACGGCCGGCTATATTGTTCGTGAAAGTACTGGCCCCGTTGGTGTCGTTTAGTTCAATCATCGTTTTAAATTTAAGTATGTTGGTTTACCTGATGCAATAATTTCAGCTAAGTTAAAACTATCTTCTTTGATAAAAACAATGTTCGGCAACTGTTTTATTATCGTATCATCTGTTGCATCATGTGAAAACCCATCGTGTTTATAATCATCGTCACGTCCTGAGCCAACCATGATAACTGGTATTGATTCGTGAGATATGTAATTACGGATAGTTTCAAAGGGCCGGAATAAAAGGAATGGTGTTATAGAATAAGCAACAGGTATCTTGCCGTTTAATGCTAACCCAACAGCCACTCCCATCATTGTCTGTTCTGCTGTCCCGGTGTTTATAAACCTGTCTTTAAAATCATTTTTAATGTAGTCAGCCAAACCATAACCCAAATCGCCGGTTATGAAAAATATATCCGGGTTGCGTTGCATTTCAACATAAAGCTGTGTAAAAAAATCTTTTCTCATAACATTTTATAATGGGCCTCCTGCCCGGCGAATCCATAATCAGTTACAGAAGTTTCAATCATCCTCACATTAGGAACCATTATCTGCAGCATTAATTTAATAACATTATCCGTCTTATCATACGCACCCCAACCATTCCAGTTACAATATATTTTCAGGTTATCAACTTTGTATTTACGCATAACGTTTGCCACTTCCCATATAGTACCTTCGCTGGCTTCGCCGTCACTGATAAGACAGTAAACATTCTTTGTTCTATCTGCTATTGCCATACCTAAAGCAATCGGTAATCCCTGCCCAAGTGAACCGGTGGAGCAGGCAAATATCCTGGCTTTCATATTATCAGGGTGAATACCACATAATTCAAGTGTCTGTTCTGCATCGTAATTTCTGTACTTCTCCAAAACAACATACAAAGCCAGCCCAGCATGGCCACATGACAGTATAAACTTTTCATCATGTTTCTTTACAGAATATATCTCATCAATAATACCAACAGCAGTGAGGCAACTACCTAAATGTGATAGCTTATGCTTCTTGCTAATCTCGATTATCCTATCATGTAAGATGCTCATAGGTTTGTTTTAAACCATCGAATAATTTCCTGCCCGGTACACCAATATGGCACACCCATTTATCGCAATCGTAATTACGTAATTTTATTTGTACATAACTTAATTTTTTCCCTGAAATTAATTCCAATGCGTTAACTATACCCAGGTTAGTAACCTGCATACCGCTACCTATATCCGTGTGTCCGTTAAACATTGCCTGCACAAAATCATCAACATAAATCCAATCATGTACGGCATCGCAATCAATAGACATCTGTTCACCTGTTTTTAAGCAACGGATAATAGTAGGGATAAATCTATGTGCAGCCTCTCCTGGGCCATAAACCGAATACGGCCTTACATTAACAATCCTATCATCTTCGTATGAGTTAGCTAATGCTTCACCAAATAGTTTTGATGCTGAGTATAATGTTTGAACAGGTAATGTAACTGATGATGTGGAAATATTATAGAACTTTATAGCTTTGCTTCTTACAAAAGCCTCTAATAAATTCCTTAGTGTTGTTATGTTTGATTGAATAATAAGACTGCTTTCTTTTTGGTGGTAATGATTACCATAAGCTGCTAAATGAATAACGGTACTACCAGCATCAAACTCAAAAGGCCAGTGGTTATGTTTCATCATAATTACTTCGTGCCCCTTTAAGTATTCACATACATGCTTACCGATAAAACCATTTGCACCTGTTATGTAGTACTTCATGCGTAAGGATTGTAGTAAACAGATAATTCCCCCGACTTATATCGTTGCACATCTTCGTTATACTTAGCCATATCATTACCGGCTGATTGCTCTTTCCATTTCTGATATTCCGTACCACCGGGATCAATATGGTCAATCTCGATATGTGGTAAAAATACATTGTAGAACCCTGCAAGCTGTGAACGCAAAGACATAAAGCAATCATCGAAACCATAAAGCCCAGGTTGTTTAAGATAGCCAACTTTATCCAGCAATAATGATGAGTGCATGACACAGGTTCCCATGATATGATTAGCCTTTTCAACCACTATCCACCTTTGACCGGGTTCATGCGGTAACATCTTTAATTCGCTATGATACCAATCGTTAATATCTCTGTGTGGCGATTCAATACAATCCTTACGTTTTAGACCTACCTGTCCAATATTGTTATCACGTTCAATAGCCTGTTCCATCTGTTCAACCCATCCTGATTGATGTATCACTACATCGTTGTCAATCTTGATACAGTGTTCGCCTGGTTTGCGATGTTCCCAAGCTAAGTTAAGAGCCTCTGCAGTACCTATGTTTTTATGTAGCGTTATTATGTGAGGTTTTAAACCGAAACAGTAAGAATGCAGCAATGTTTTGGTTTTTTCGCACGAATTATTATCAATGATAAACAGCCGGTGATTCTCCCAATCAACAGTATCGCTTAACGATTCAAGAGTCCTGCGTGTGAACTCAGTCCGGCCATTTTCAACCGTATCATGTACGGCCATTGATATTAAACTCATCCTACATTGGGTTTTATTCTTGCAAGTAATCCACCATAAAAAACCTTATCATCAATGTTGCCAGCCATAACAGCATCCTCATATTTTTTTAGCATTATGTATTTATTTTTTATAATAATACCCTCTATTGTATCAGGCTCATTTGCAAGAAGTATTAACATCTTCTTTAAATCAGCATTCTCCTTTTTAAGTCTTTTATATGTAGTCATTATAACGCCTATAAGCCATTGTTAAAAATTCTGCCACACATACAGGGCATGTTTTCAGATAGTCATAAGATGGTTCAAATAAGCCCCGGTAAGCACCAAGTAGTTCATGTTGAATGTGCAGGTGAAAGTTCACCATCTCTCCCGTTTTCTGAAAGAACTCCCAAATGTGTTTGTGATCCGCAAAGGTCTGCAAATGCTTTTCTTCTTCTGATGTTAATGTCTGCAAGGTTGTACTTTGCTTTTGCCCACTCATAAAGTTTGTTACCATATTCAGTCCTTAGTTCAGGATTTAAAATTAAGTTATTCAAATGAATAAACCAATCTTTTTGTGAATTAACCCAAAATACCGGAGCATCAATATCATTACTATATGGTTGAACGTTTGATACGATACACGGGATTCGCTTACTTGCAGCTTCCAGTATTTTCAAATTAGATTTACAGCCATGCCAGGTAGAATCTTCCAAAGGTATAACCATAATATCAGCGTTCTCATACATTTGCATGTAATTATTTGGGCCAGTCCCGTGTAATTTTGCATAAGGTAAAGAACCGCCTGCAGTAAAGGCTGAGAACATCCGTTGCCAAATTTCCTCTGTTCTTATTGCACCAGCTAAAGCATATTGGTTTATCTCATTCTTTGCGTATTGTTCCCTGGCAAACTTGCTATCCTGCCATCCGCCAAGTACCATCTTTATCTTTGAGGCGTGGGCTTTAAGTTTCTGTATAGGGTTTCGGAGTATCTTTATATCATCTTCATGGGTTACTGAACCGGCCCAAAAAATCCTTACCCGATCATCAGTTCGCCTATCTTCAATAAATTGATTATACCCAAATGGGATTCCATTCTCGAATATATGGACATTGTTGTTTAATGGGTAAACCTTATCAAAAAGTGTTTTGTTTGTTACCGTAACCATATCAGCCGTTCGGATATTATTTTCAATCTTTGGTCGTAATCTTTCATAATCGTAATAGTTGATATGGTTTGGGGGTAATACCCAATAATCATCAAGGTCAAGTACAATCTTACAATTAATTATTTTCCTAAACTCTTCCCAATTTGAATCGTACTGGCACAACCGGTTATAAAGAATAATATCCCAACCATAAATCTTATCTTCAGTAATAATATTTGTGACATACCCTTTAATATTCTGCATGAATCCTAAAGGCAGCAGTACCCGGTGATAACCACACCCTGAATTTTTATTGGATAATCCTATTATTCTCATTGTATCTTTTGAGCTAAGAACCCTGCACCAAATAAAACAAACAGCCAGTGTGATATTTCAGCCGGTAGTAACATTAAACCTAAAGCGATCCAAACAGATAGGCACACTGTACAGTCAAACGGCTTCACCCGGCGCTGAATCTTTAGCCGAACCTTTAATTTCAGCACAATAACATTTACCAGGTAGTAAGCTGTAAAGAAAGCAGCTATAAGTTTTATTAATTCATTTTGCATAGCTCCTGTTTTAATTCCTGCTTAACTTTGTTGACAACATTGCAGACATGATTAACCGGAATCCCGAAATACTTAGCCACCTTCCTGGCTGATCCAAGTTCAACAAATTTGTTGAATATCCTAACTTCATGATCATTGTAAATATCAATTTGAGCCTTGTCGCAAACAGCCCTTTGGAGTACATTTGCGTCAGAAGTCGCAATATTACTATTTATAATATGTAAATATTGGATAGCTTCAACCAGTTCTTTTCGCCTGTATTTACGGTAAAATTCTGATGTTTTAGATGTGGCCATTATCCAGCATGTTCTTATTGCATACCTTACAAGGTTGTTTTGGGCGAATAGAGAGGCTATTCTATGACATGGCTGCTCTAGTAAGGTCACGGCTATTTCCTGCCTCAGGTCATCCCGTATGCTCTCAGGATGGATTTTAGAGATAAGGGTGCAGATGTCAGGGTGGTTGTAGATTTGTTTAACTATTTCGTTGCATTCACCCATACCGCTAAGGTAGGTAAATTATTTGGTTTGATGTAGAGGTACCAGAATTTACAACACCATACCCGGGGGAAGGTCTGTTGGTTCTCCTAAATTTTTTTCGCCGAAAGGCATCTCTTTACTTTTCTTTACTTTACTTTCCTTTCCTTTGTTATGTTTTGTTATAACAGTGTTATCGTTTGTTATAACGGTGTTATAATAACCCCACCTACTAAGCATTCCACGTTTTCCAGCATCAGATTTTTTCTGTCTTTTTTCTTCAAATTCATCCTTATTTCTCAGAACCCTTTGCGACCAATATTTTTTATCATCAGCCAGGAAAAGTCCGATATATATAGCTTCGTTATAAAACTGTAATAACAGTTCCTTATCAACCCTAAACCTTAAACTGAGCCCTTCAATTAGCTTTACAGTAAGTTTTCCATCCTGCGATTCGTGCATTGCTTCAATCCAGCACCAGTATAAACCGTATCCAGCCATACCGAACTTAGAAACAATGTGGAGTAATTTTTCATCATTTGAAGCATTGGCATCATGCGGGAAATAAAAAGCATCTTTCATATTTGTATATATTTTCGTGTGAATGTATCGAATTTATACCGGGTGTACCCGATCTTACCAAGCCATGAAAACCGTACTTTTTGGGTGTAAACAGTAACCGTATCATCAGTGAAATTCCGGTGTATTGATATACCATTATCAGTTTTATTAAAGAAGTGTGCTGAGCCAGCAATATCATACATAGTAGCCGGTGGGTATTGGCCGGTGTTATCCTTAACCATTTTCTTTGGATGAGCTACAATAAAAAGGTGAATATCTGTTTTTAAAGCAAATTCCTTAAACAACGTAAGGGCCTCAGAAATATACTGAGTTTCTGTATAACCAACAGGTATTTTATGCTCAATATAATTCCAGGGATCAATAACAACACCCTTAATTCCAGTCTTTAAAACGACCTCTTTTAGCTTTGCAATTATCCCTTGTACGGTAATATCTACCTGTTGAATATTAAGGAATGAAAAGTAAGTGTCGGTTAAATAAATTGCCTCTTCAAATTCATTTTGCTGCATCCTGTGTGATGGGTCTTTTCTAAAGTTAAACGATAAGCCAACAAACTTTTCCATTAATTTAGTTACATGAATAGCTGTTGGATTTTCAAATGAACAAACTGTAAATTTCCAGTTATGCCGCCTGGCCAACGCAGTTACAATATAATCAATAAACTCTGATTTGCCGCTATTTGGTGTGCCGGTTACAACCGTCATTTGCCCCCCTGTGAATGTTAATAATTCATCAAATTCGCCTATACCAGCTTCATACCCTTTTGGGTAACCATTTAAGTAGTAGTTACAAACCTCCTGGTAAATATCATCTATTACGGTAATCCCATCAATAGGCCATCGTTTAGCCTGCTCAACCATTGATGTTAACATACCCTTCCCGTGTTTCAGTAAAACATCGTTTGCATCTTTACAGCTATCTGGCCAATCAATAAACATACAACGATCTTTACCCAAACGGCGGGCCAGCTCTTCTTTGAGAGTTTTGCCAGGCTCATCATTATCGGTAATAATTATTATCTTTTCTTTATCCTCAAAATATTGCCAGCAATTATCCAGGTACTTTAATTGCTGCGTACCTGTTCCTGCTCCGTTTGGCACACTTACCACGTTATAAAAACCTGCTTCATACATTGACAGGCAATCAATTTCACCTTCAACTATTATAGCGGTTGTTTCATCTTTAAGGCTGTCAAGGTTATAAAAAATAAGTTCTGCATTTTTACTGAGTTTAAAATCTTTATCTTTTGCCCTGAACTTAATATTTACAAGCTGTTCATCTTTGAAATAATTAAAACAGATTACCCTTGTTTCGGCATTAGCTTTAGGCATCCACTCTATTGCTTCAGTAATATTAAACCGAAGCAATGTATTATTAGATATACCTCGTGATTCAAAAAACTTTATAGTATCAGGCTTTAAAACCTCCAGCCTTTGCACAGGTTTATCATAAGTCTTTGATTGTTCCTCAATAGGTATGTTATATTTTTCGGCAATAAATTTTATAGATTGTATGTAGTTTAAATTTTGGTAATCAATAAGGAACTGTATTGAATCCCCTGTTTTACCACAGCCAAAGCATTTATAAATACCCTTTGATTCACTTACCGTAAATGATGGTGTTTTTTCTGAGTGAAACGGACAGAGGCCAGTAAGGTTTGTGCCGTGTTTCTTTAGTTTAACGTGAGGTGAAATAATTTCGGCAATATTTGCCCGTTCTTTTATTTGTTCAATGTTAGAAATCATAAAAATAAAACAGCCCTGCAAGGTCGGAACTTACAAGGCCATTTTAAAGCTGAATTAAATCAGGTGGCGGTTCCGACTTCGCTACCTGGTTGTTGTATGCAAATATACAAAACTTTCTCATTGTGCCAGCCAATTATTGTGAGCAATATTTTGTTTAATTGCTTTGATCTTAGCCTTAACCTTTGGCCGGTACTTTTGGTTACGGGCGGCACGTTGCAGGGCTAAAAGTTGTTTTTCTTGTTTTGTCATAGTAAGTATTTTAATGTTGTTTTATTTTTATGCCTGCCTCGTAAATAATTACCAAGAGTCCCTGCATTAATTCCTAAAAAAATAGGAGATGTTATTTTATAAATAAAAGACATAAAATAAAAAACCCCACATGGTCAAGATGTGAGGCGTATTGCATTGCTGCAAATAACTTGTACAAGGCTTGACCTTCCTGTACAAATTTTATACCTCATAAAGATACAAATAAACTATCAAATATTTCCAAAAAATGCTGAAAAGTTTTTACGAAAAAATATTTACCTCCAGCGGCTTCTTCTAATTTTTGTTCTATTAACTGGTACTCAGAAGGTTTATCTAAATTAATTTTCACTTCCCACATTACAGAACATCCAATCCCGTTTATTTTTATTGTACTACTAATATCAGCAGCCCCTTTACGTGTGGCCCCTGGAATATACCGTCCTTTAATCATGCGCCCAGCGCTGCTTACCCTTGTTGCCCGGTGCCCACTCCATAGTAAGAACTTAATAATGGCCTGCTGTAATCCTCCTGACTTAGTGCAATCGGGCATCGTTGGCTTAAAGTAATGCCCTGCTTCTTTGGCCGCCTGGTTAAAATTATGTTCATGCGCCTGGTTGTAGCGATCTTTACACCATTGAGGCATTGGCACCGGCTTAAGCCTTGCTTTACGGGGTTTACGCAGTGGTGGCAGGTTTAGAAATTCGTTCATATAAATACTGTTTTAAAGTTCATGGCCGCCTGGTAATCCAGTTTTGTAATTTTTGAAACAGGTTTACGTTTCCTTTCATGCCATACAAAAATACTTCCGTGATGTTCTTTTGGTTCAATTATTTCCCCCTGCGGATTAATTATAAAACCGTAGGGGATTTGTATGTACCAAATGCCTAATGCAGTAGCTTTCATTTGTTTATAATTTTATTCGTCAATATATGAGTTGTAGGCAATACTACCAGCCTTCTATTCGTAGCTGCGACTTGTACTGCTTAAAGCGTTTTTCGGACAAATCAAAATACTCCTTGTCAATCTCAATGCCCGTAAAATCCAGCCCTGCTTTATCGGCGGCTATCCGGCTGCTGCCACTTCCTAAATGGGTGTCTAAAATCTTCATCCCCTCAATAGCCCCTGCATATTTAAAAGAAAAATTATATAGCTTAATCGGCTTTTGAGTGGGATGAAATCTATGTAACCCCTGTTCACTTCTTTGGGTATATTCCTTTAATATTTTATCAAAAGAAGTCCAAGCTAACTCACCATCAGAATAATTACCTCCCATTAT
>JACDJC010002983.1_pt1 | contig 12684 bp, 6 predicted proteins | sample 7454191 | NCBI WGS metagenome assembly JACDJC01 (sample SAMN14253291, study PRJNA609438) | sludge metagenome | isolation source: sludge after 25d culture with pyrite and EDTA | collected 2018-12-20 | reverse complement strand
TATTTGAAATCTACAATCCTCCACTTTCCGTCCTTCAAGTATAGTTTATCAACAATTCCGATCAAAACATACTTCCCGAACCCATGTTGAAAGTGGAATTCGCTTAACACTCTTTCAGAATCTTCAATTTCCTTGATGATTTGATGTTGGACCAGTCCTGAGAGAACTCTCTTCACTTCAATCAGATCATCGTCGCTGAAGCTAACCCTGTCAACAGAGACCGGTCTTCCTCCGTCGATGATCGATTTCAGAGTTAGGGGAAGTCCTTGAACACTTTTCATCCCCAGCGGTTCCAGGATGCTGTGGGCCAGTAACCCGATATTTGCCTTTCGCTTCACGAGGTCCGGACTTCCGGCATCTAATGCAGTTTCGAACTCGGCCTCGTAGTCAGAAGTTATGAAGGTCGGCGAAAGGTATTTGACGTAAGAAGAATCGGCAACCGGCATTACCGAAGTGATTTCCGGCAAAGAGAATTCAGTTCTGGAGGATCTGTCCACAAGGGAAGCAAATTCCCCTGGAAAGAACGGTTCGGCTATTTCCTTCAAGAAACTGTTTATCTCGCCGCTTTCCGGCTCTAGCAGAGATCCTGAAAGAAAGATTGACCATGGGCGTGAAGAGTCTCCTTTTCCGTTTAAACTAAGAATAAGCATTTCACGTGCCCTCGATAAGGCAACATAAAGTGTCCGCTTCTCTTCTTCCAGTTCCTTTTCCTCTTCCTGTCTCGCCAGTCGTCCAATTCGGCCCTCTTCATCTTTGTCAGGCTTACTCTTCGTAATGAGAAATCCCTTCTCATCAAAGAAGAGCCGCTTACTGGAGTTTCTTTTTTTCCAGTACATGTCGCCAATTACGACAATAGGAAACTCCAATCCCTTCGACTTGTGAACAGTAAGTATCTTGACGCTATCCGACTCTTCTGTCTCGAGAGTGGCTTCAGATTCATCACTTGAATCAACAAACGCCCTTATGTTTGAGGAAAGCTCGCGGAGGGAACTACCCATTCTATCAAGGTCCTGGGCCAGCTCAATCAGCTTCTTCACGTTGGCAATCATTCTCTCGCCGGACTTAAGTGTTGCCAGTTTCGCCAGATACTCTGTTTCATCAACAAATCTCTGGAGAATATCGCTCGGGGAGAGCACATGTTTGAGCTTCCCAAATTTATCGAGCAGCTCCTTCAACTGAAAGAATCTTCCATCGTTGCTTTCCTGCAGAACGAAATACAGCGGAACACGACTCATGCCTTGTCTAACCCTCAGAGAGAGCATTTCATCAAGTGTAGCTCCAAAGGCCGGTGATAGCAAGAATGACGCGAGATTGTTATCATTCAAGGGATCGACGAGGAGATCAAGCCAGGATAGGGGACCGGTGACCTCCGGCCTTTCGTAGAAGTTTCTGCTGCCGACGGTATAGAAGGGAATATTCATTTCTTCGAGAGCTGCTTCGTAACTCGTAACTCTGGAAAATGTTCTCAGGAGTATAGCAATATCTCCAGGAGTTACTTGACGCTTTAGGCATCCTCCTGACTTGTTTCTGAAAACAATTTCCTCTTCGAGAAGCGCCCTTATAGTCTTTGCCACTCCCTTTGAGTCGTCTGAGGTCTCACTGCCAATTATTCTCACTCTTGAGGAGTTAGTGTCAATTTCGTAAGGGATCGATTCGACGTCTTCCCCATAAACTGAACGAAAGAATTGACCTTCAGTGTTCTCTTGCATCACTCTCTTGAAAAATCTGTTCTGGAATGAGACAAGGTCGGGATGTGAGCGTCTATTGATCCGGAGATTCTTGACAGCTGCTCCGCTTCTCTTGAAGGTATCCATTGTCTTGTTGAAGACCGAGACGTCTGCTCCCCTGAAACGGTATATGGATTGCTTTGCATCTCCTACGAAGAAGACATTGTTCTTGCCATCGGCCTTAAGTAGTCTGATTATCTCGTTTTGAAGCTCATCTGTATCCTGAAATTCGTCAACAAAGATGTATCTAAACCGATTGCTGTACTTCTGCTGCACATCAGGCATTTTCAGCAGAAGATCTCTCGTTCTGGTCAGGAGTTGATCGAAGTCCAGGAGGCCAGAACCCGTAGTTCTCATTTCGTAATCAGACAGAACTGCCCTGTAAGATTCCGCGAATGCCTTCGAACCGTCGATGATTATTTCGGCATCCGAGCCCAGATCTCTGCCTGAACACTCAACGGGAGAGGGGTTAAGATAGAATGAGTGCCTCTCCCTCGACAATGCATCTTTCATCAATCTAAACGCCTTATCGAGTCCCATCAGCCGAATGATCGGCTCAATAGATTCCAGGTTCTCTTCGAAGTAAGTCCTGACAACCTTTTCCTCAAGTGAGGATCTCCTCATTCCGTTGATAATCTGAAATCCCGGATCTATGCCCGCGAAGAGGGCGCACTCCCTCAGTATCCTTTCGCAGAAAGAGTGAATGGTGGAGATCCAGGCGTATGAGAGCTTGCTTCTCAAGAACTTCCACTTCCCCGGTTCACCGTGAGAGATCCTGAGATCAAATTCGCTTATTACGCGGTCCTTCATTTCTCTTGCAGCCTTATTCGTGAAGGTAATTGCAACCACGTTGTGGACATCAAGCTGCTCGCCAAGCCTGAATGCTCTTTCAAATACTCCGACATACTCCTTAACCAGTGTATATGTCTTCCCCGTACCGGCAGAAGCGGTGACAAACATGTCGCTATTCACTATCTGATCCACCTTCCCTCCAGGTGATCGCTCTCTTGACAGCTGCGAATTTGCAGTTGTAGCACTGGTTTGAAGAACGGATGAACGAGGGTGGAAATCTCCCCGAATAGATTCCTTCGGTTATCTTCCGGAGCCATTCAAAAAGCTCAGACTCCCTAACGATTCTTTCTGTTTTTCTCTTGTTCGCAAACTCCCAGGACTTCTCTTCGTCTGAAGAAATCGTTCTAAAGGCAGATTTGTTAACTACTCTTCCTATCAGTGTCTTGAAAACCCCCCCTGCAACATAGTATCCTTTCTCTTTAAAGAGTTTGTCTGCAACGATAGAATACAGGAGAAGCTGCTTTTCGTCACCGCTGTCGCCTCTTTTGTAGTCTATGAGATACATTGCGCGGCTCGATTCATCGAGATCAAGTCGATCGATTTTGCCTCTCAAGAAGAAATCAGACTGCAGTTCTACCGGTTTCGTATCTCCAATTCCGAAGGCTTTCTCGAAAGCGAAAGGAACGAAATCCCCCTGCATGAAGTTCGGTTTCTTGGATTCTCTTTCAGTAATGTAGTCCCTGAGAATCTCTTTAAGCCTTTCGAATTCAAACCTAAAGACTACCTCGCTATCGTGCATCAGGTGTCTGGAGATATTCTCGGAAAGAGAGCTCTGCCAGTCCTTGGTCTTTCCGGAAAAGAAATCTCTAAGAACGGAATGGAAAATGTTTCCCTCATCGAGGGCTGTTAGCTCAAAAATCCTTTCCAAAGAGATATCGAGACCTACAACGTAGGAAAGAAAGAATGAAAATGGGCAATCGTCGTAGGACTTCAGACGCGAGAATGAGAAGACCTTGCCGACGATCCTGCCTAGGTCTCCTGCATTTTCGACAGACCAGCTCAACTCCCTTCCAAACTGGGTAAGGACTGAATCGAGCGGTTTCAGTGGCCCGAATTCCTTAAGATCGTTCCATGCTTCGCTTCTGAACAGTCTTGCTGCCGCAATCTTCAGCTCTGATTCACTCATCGATGATCCCAGTTCCGGAATATATCCGAATCTTCTGCCGGCCCTTCTCCCTTCCCGGAGGATTTCACACCCCGAACTCTCCAAAACGCTCTTCAGGTAAGGAGATGGAAGAATTGGTTCACCGTCAACCGTTGACTCGGGAAGAGTAAACCTTACAGACTCAAGTGCCGAACTTACTGATATGTGGAGATTCAGTCTCTGGTGCATCTCCTCATCCAGAAGAAGATCCCTGGGCTTGATCTCCCCAAATTGGGTGAAACTGTACAATGGATTCAAACTGACATGGGGATATGCACCGTCCACGAAGCCGGCAAACAGCTTGATCTTCTTCTTCGAAAAGCGCGAATTTATAAGCGATTGCACTTCGACTCTGTTTGCTTTGCTCCTCGAAAGAGGGAATTTGTCATGCCTGAGCACAACCATTAGATACCTGTAGTACTCTTGCGGAGAGATCAACTCCTTGCCCATGAACTTGAGGAGTTTCTCCAGATCTGTAAGAGTGTGATCGAAGAGCCTTCTAACTGCCGCGAATTCCTGCTCCTGCAAGTCATTCTGATACTCATCAAAAGTATCTGTCAGTGAGAGTTCCTTCTCCCAGCCAATCAACATTTCACGATAACTTCCCACCGACCTCTTTCTCAAGCTTCTGAAAGGTTCAAGAACGCTGAAAATCTTCTCAATTGCGGGCAGAAGATCGCCTTCAATACGTTCAACGATTCCGGCAAGCTCTTCCGCAGCGCTCAGTTCAAGCTCATCCTCGGCCAGTGAGATTATGGCCTCGCGCCTCGCTTCAATGTGATGAACAAGCCTTCCAAGGTGTTCTTGCCACGAGAGTCTTCTCTTTTGGAGCGACAGCCTGAGACCTGCCCTCTCGTATATTATTCTAGACATTGAAGATACGTACTCAAGAAATTTCGAATCTATTTCTCCTCCATAACCGGAGTCGCCCATTGCGATGATCTTCTCAGGCGGGAAACCCAGAACAGCAGTCTCTAGAGGAAGAATCAACCTTCTGATCGAGAGAGAGGAGTAAAGCTGCTCATCACCTTCAATTCTGCAGGGAACCCCATACTCGCGGAGCTTTCCCGAGAGCAGTTTTCTGTAAGCGAAGAAGTTCGAAGCGACAACTGAAATGTCGCCCGGTTCGTGCCCCGATATGAGCAAGGATTTCACAAACCTCGATATGCCCTCAATCTCCGCAAAGATATCGGGGTAAACAACAATATCGACCGATGCGCAGGCTTGCTTTCCGCTTGCGGATGAGAAAAGAGAGTCTTTGAAACTCTCGAATTCACTGGAAGGAGGAGTCTTTTCGAAAAAAATCCTTCTGACCTCCAGTTCGGGTAGATTCTCGCCCATTTCATCTACCGTTTCCAGAATCGAATCGATATTCGAGAACAGGAACTCCTTTCCGGGCTCTTGGGGAACGGTGATGAAGACCTCGTCATAAGCTGGAATTACGGCCTTGAAGAAATGCTTAAGGGCGTGACTGAAGTCGTGGAACCCGTCGAGGAATAAGTACCTGCCGAACTCCCCGCATCTGAGATCCCTTTCGCAGTCATCGATTTGAGTGTAAGCATCGAAAGTGTCAAAAATTCCCTTCTTTGATAATCTGTTCTGAAGCTCGACATAGATTGACTCGAGAATCGCCGACACCTCATCGTCTTCAGAGAACATCTCTCCAAAACCACCGTTTTCCTTTACGTCGTGCACCATTTCAAGCAGATAATCGACGAATACCGGCGAATCGGCGAGTTCCTCTCTTCCGATTTGATCGAGAATATCCCCAATTTCCATTCTTATCAGATGGTTTCCCACATGGATCGATGCCGGATTAAGTGCGCTGAAAAGCTCGACGGCAAACTGATCCATCGCAAGAAATCTGGAAGCGGGAATCGTTCCAACTCTTGAAATAAAGCTTTCTCTGACATATCTGACATGATCTCCGGAAGGACCGACAAAAAAATAGGAAAACGGGTCTTCCCTGTGCGCTGCCTCTAGCTCTTGAAGCATTCTTTCCGTTTTTCCGGAGGCCGAAGGCCCGATGAAAAGCGTGATTCTCATATATATCCTCCCACTAGTAAGATTCTATCACCCGCGAAGGAGTGCCGACAAAGAGAGACTGAATTCCGGAATTATTCTCGCAAAGAGATGCTCAGTTCAATCTTGAAGAAAATCAAATCGAGATTCCTTGAGGCAGATTAACTTCTTATTCGATCTGCCTGTTTATGCAGCTCTTGACTCCAGTAACGTGGAAAGGCTTAATGAGGAGTTTCGGGACCTTTGATACAGGCAGCTCGTTTCAATAGTATTCGATTGTCCTCTCAATTGCTGACAAGAGACTGAACTCATTGCTTTTCTCTTTATACAGCCGTTCTTCAATCCAGTTTCCTCTAGAATCGAAAGTGTATTCGATCCTGAGGTGGAGTTCTCCCGCAATGTATTCTCTGGAGGTAATCAAGCCGGTTGAATCATAACTGTATTCAGCGATCACCACTGTTTCTTCTCCGCAGAAGGCCTCGAGAAGAACAACCTCTCCCTCAGCATTTCTTGAAATGGTTGTCTTGAGGGAGCCCGAGTATTCTAGAGAGACATAGAAGGGCTCCACAGGGAGTGATACCCAGACGGTCCCTTCCACCTCTTCTTCCATTTCACGCTTTTCGACAATTTCAAAGTACCCGTCCGATACTCTTCTCAGACTCTGAACGACTGATCCGCCTGAGAAAGTGTTGATTTTTCTATCGAAAATGAAATCCACATCGCTGATTATCGTTTCTTCGTTCAGAGGAAGCAGGTTGTTTATTGAAAAGATCTTCGAAAGACGAGAGTCGTCATATTCGTAAATTGTCCTCGAAGTGAGCTTGTTTTTTCCATCAAAAACCGATTCTTCCAGAACTCCACCGTCTTCGTCAAGAATGAGGTTGGTCTTTGAAAGAACCGCGCCGAGTTGATTTGTCCTCACTCTGAGTATCTCCCGACCTTCTCGTTCATAAGTGATCTCGACTCTCTCGACCAGTCTGTCTGGTCCCAGAAGCGGAGGCCAGTAGTCATAGGTCCTCTCTTCAATGACCCTGCCAGAAGAATCATAGCTGAACTGTGTTTTGGAAGTGAAGTTTGCACTTGCGTTCCTGTAATATCGTCTCTCCAGAAGCAAACCGCTGGCATCGTATGTGTATTCAACTCTGCTGTATTCATTGCCGTTCATGTGGAGTGCGGTAATAACCGGCCATCCTTGCGGAGAGAATACCTCGATTCGCTTCGTCTCTCTCTTCACTTGTGTCCATTCACCGTTCTTTTCGCCGTAAGAAACCTGAGTGACAATAATCCTCTCAATATCTCCCGCGACCCTCTCGGTCTCTGATGTGAAAACCATTGTGGTTACCAAAAGGAAGAATAAAATCATTGATATGAAGACCTTTCTCAAGACTAATCACCCCCAATAGACTTACTAGCGGTTAAGCTTTTTCGCTTTCAACATCTTTGACGTTTTTGGGAGGGTTAAGTTTAACGAAAGCGAAGAGACAGAGCATAGCTGCTCCGGCTATCGTAATTGCCGACCCCACTCCCAGTTTGTCGGCCATGAAGCCAATCAAGGGAGCGAATATCGCCATCAGCAGAGTCTTCAACTGTGATTCTACCGAGAGACCTGAAGCCATCGTTTTATGATCTATGTTATCGCTGATATAGCTAATGTTGATGGGGCGTCTGAAGTTCTCAAGGATGAACAAAAAGAAGAAGATGAGAACGGCCAAGACTTGCAGAGCGAAGATCTGAAAAATACCGCTAAATATGATTAGAACTGCACCGAAAATGTAGGTGTAATTTAGCGCTCTCGCTTCAGTTCCAAACTTGCCGCTTAGTTTTCCAGCGTTTTTGGATGCATAGCTAGTGGCAATGTAGATAACGAAGTAAACTACGCCTACGATTACAGACGTCCTCTGTTCTGCGCTGAAGGCTACCATTATTGGTAGTCCGAGAGCCAGGGCCTTGAGGATCGGCTGAAGATATTCCTTTACAACTTTAAAAAACGCATCGTAAAGAGAGGAATTCAGTACCCCTTTGAGAGCGTCTCCATTCCTAAAAATACCCAGGAAGGCTTTTATCGTTTCTCTTTTTTCTCCGGACCTCAACTCGCCGTCAAGTTCCTTGGGATAGAGCATCAGGTTAATGAGGTTGGCGGCATAAGGCAGGACCGAAGCGAGGAATACTATCTTGTAGCTTCCCGAGTAAAATACCAGAAAGGCGGCTATTAAAGCATTGATTGCCGATCCCAACTGTGATGCCGCTCGAGTCGCTCCGTAGTAATGAACCTTCATGTCTGTCATCTCATTGATTCTCAAGTATTCCAGTATCATTGCTTTGTGGGTTCCGGTACGGAAAGCCTCCCCGAATGCGAAAGCTATCATGGCTATCATATAGACATAAAAACTGGGAAAGAAGTAGAAGACCATGAAAGATGAAAGATAGGACACCATCGACAGCACCATGGATAGCCTTCTCCCGTACAAGTCGGCGATTATTCCAGTTGGCAGCTCAAGGAAATTCGTGGCTACCTCTCTCACGGAAATGAGAGTCCCTATCTGAAGAAAGGAAAGGCCCATCTCTCTGAAGAACAGTATCAAGAATGGATCAAAGAAACGAAGGTTCTTCAGAAAACCGTACGCAGCGAATCTGTAGAATTGACTGTCTCGTTTAATCTGCAACTACTACCCCTCCCGAAGAGTTTAGCTAGAGAAATTATACTCTGGAAAAACTCTCCGGGTAAGGAAGTTCTACTTAATAAGAAAGATTCTTAAGATTAGCGGGATGAGTATCATGGCGCTCATGACCCACTCCCATTTCTTGGCAGTCTTGTAAGCCGAATATATTAAAACAGAAGCAAGATACACTGCAATTGCAATATATATGAATGTCACGACACTGGCATCTCCTTTCTCTTATCTACTAGAAGAAGCGCAATCGCAACGATTACAAGACCAGCTATGAAAACTGGATAGAAGTACCAGCTGTTTGCGAATCTTCCTACCGCGTTTGAGTAGATTATAGTAATGGTAGCGAATATCATCGTAATGAAAAAGGCCGGCATCGAGCTCAGCCAGATCTTGAAATAGTTCTTCTCTCCGACCACATGAGCGGCGAATATGCCGGCAAGGGCGGTTGGCGGCACCATATCTCCAAGGCCGGCGAGCAGAGAGAGAGCCGAACAGACGACGATATCATTGTTGCCGAGAAAGGCAAGCAAGAAGGGAACTCCAAGCACTGAGGCAGAGCCATAAGAAGAAACAGCACCAAATGCCGGAATGCCAAGAGCGATTCCTGCCAACAGAGCTCCTTGCGGAAGGCCATTCAGGAAGCCCACAATGAGACCGCGGACGCCGTTCAGAGTCATGATCTGAATAAACATTCCCACACCTATTAGTATCGAAAGAATACCAAGAGAGTTCTGTATCGCCGATATCGAAATCTTAAGGAGATTGCCCTTTGCTCCCGTTATGGTCGCTACAATCGCGGAGAGCATGAAAATTAGAGGTAGACCGAGAGAGAATCCCCAACTAACGTTTTCCAGAACCATAAGTATTACCATAAGAATCAGCGGCAAGTAGACTGCAAAGCCCTTGATTGGTTCCCTCTCTCTAGTTTTCCTGAATTCCTCAAGATCGACCGGCTTTACCTGGCGGGCTCCGATAATGAGCGAGGTAACAATTGCCAGGGGGAAGGTCATAAGGAGAAGAGGGGTGGTGAATCCGATATAAGGCATGTCGACGCCCTGACCGATGATCATTGCGGGCAAGTTTATCGGAGGTGCAATCATGCCATAGATTCCGCTCATTGCGATTATTGAACCAGCTCTTCGCTTGCTCAATCCGAGACTCTTCAGCACCGGGAAGGCAATCGCACCGGTAGTAAGAACTGTAGCCGTTGACGACCCGGTTATCATGCCGGCAATCATTATGAAAAAAGTGAGCAATACGAGAAGAAAGGTTGGTTTCTTGTGAAGGGCGATCGTCATGTTTCCTGCAATTGTATTTAGAAGGCCCGACACTTTGATTGACTCCATAAAAATCATAGCAGAGCCAATCACAAGTATGGTGTCTATGTAACCAAAACCACCTTCGACGAGATGCCTGAGAGGAAAGAACTCCCCGAAGGCGATCGAGCCCGCCAGCGCGGAGAACATCAATGAAACGGAAATAGGGATCTTAATAACAGCCAGACCCACAAACGTTATCAGCATTACTAAAAAATACCAGACTTCAGGCGTATAGATGACATTCACCCCCGGAAATTCAGTTCAAGTAAGAGAATATCCCGTTTTGCATGACTTCTTCATAAGACGGAAGATTTTCGACTTCAATCGTTTCACCTATCATCATTTCGTAAGCACCAAAAAGAGATCTTATTATCTGAAGCTGTAAACCTGCCCTGTGGCTCAAAGGATAGTCGGGATCGTTGATAACGTCGTATCTATCTCTCCATGAATCCTGTCCGGGATTAGGTGTCTCCGAAAGGAATGAAAGCGAACCAGTTGCGTCACGGATTTCAAGGTGACTTAGGCCTCTGAAGGCCCTGTTTGATTCTTCAAGCTTCATTGAAACGCCATAGAAGGCTTCTATTTCCATAATCGCTACTGCTCCGATTTCTAGAGCATCGGGATGACAAACCAGTGTGTAAGCCAGACTGCTGCCGGACCGCTCATTTCCTTTGCTGTCGATATAGCTGTCAGGCGTTCCACTCTCATGCATGTCAAGATTGAAATCGACGTTCTCGGTTTTCACGAGCTGGATTATTGCGTAGGCAAGCTGCTGAGTAGGATTTCCGTCTGCAACTCCCGGATACTGCCTGTTCAAATTCCTGGATTCCGCCCCATCGTCGAGAGTGAAATCAGACTGAGCATGTTTGAAGATCTCAGGATCAGGAATGCCCTGATCAAGCGGATCGGTTCTTCTGTCGCCATACACCAAGAACCTTTTGCCGGACCTGCTTTCAATAGGTATAAAATGAGGTACCTTTCCCGTCTCGTCAGCTATTGAAGCCGCGCTGATATTTGAAAAGGGAAGTACGATTACCCTGCCTTTCGTAACTGTAACATTCTCTATGAAGACTATCGCTGCGGTTGTGCCCGAAATCTCTCTAGCATGGGTTCCTCCCATTAGAAGAAAGGTCGGTCCTTCGATGCCGCTGTCCATGAAATACACGGGAGTATCCATATTCGTGTTTCGCAGCGGAGAGAAATAGTCAGATAACCAGCCGATGTCGGTGACACCGTATCCGGGACGCACATCCGGTCTGAAAAAACTCCCGAAGAGTGCAGAAGTTAGAAATAGAGCCACAATCAGAATTGCTTTTATTCTCATTAGTTTTCCTCCAAAGAAATAAGGGGCGCAAGAACGCGCCCCTTCCATTCATATTGCTATTTGCCGAAGTATTCGGCCAGTACGTCTTTCAGGTCAATTGTCTTCTCAAAAGTTGCCAGGGGAACTCCGGCCTCTTCGCTGAACGATGTGAAGAAACCGTCTAGATCGGCGTCTGATTTTACAAAGTATGCATCTGCAAAAGGTGCGAGTTCGGTGACTATTCTGTCGGAAGACGGACCCCTTCTCGATTCGCCTTCCAGATTGCAGATAACTACTTTCACACCGCTTTCTTCAGCCGCTTCGGCGAGTGATTTCACTCTCCGGATCTCTGCCTCGATATCTATGTTGGCAGCCCCAAGGCCTTTTCCGCTGGCTCCAACGACCAGCACGAGGGTCTTGAACTGAGAGATGTCCACGGTCTCTACGCTAAGAAGCTTTTCAAAAGTGTATTCCAGCTTGATCATCTTTGCAACCACTGTGAACTGAAGCGCACCGGGAGATTGCCCGGCCGAAGTAACTGCAACGGGTTCTTCAAGAATTAACTGCTCTTCGGTTCCCTCTGCAGCAAATCCTAAGAGTGCAAAAGAGACAATCAGTAGTGCCGTAATCAATAGCCTTTTCAAATCACATCATCCTTTCTATTTCTCAAAATTCCGGTGCGGAAGCAGATCCGCCTCTTCTTATGGAGCCGGCTCCTATCATCAAACCGTTTTCTTCAACAGAAACAAGATTCGGGCCGCCAAAGAAGAGATCGGGGTATGAATATACATTCAGTTGATGTCCAAGAACCTTTTCGAGGAAGTCAAGTGTAGTCTGTGGATAGCCTTCTTCAATTCTAAGATCATTGTAAGTTGCGTATCCAACGAACTTGGGCGTTCTTATTGCTTGGTCCACAGGCATGTTGAAGTCTATAAGGTCAACTGCCAGCTGAACCATCGTTGGAATAATTCTTCCGGCGCCCGGTGTGCCGATTACCCAGCGAACCTTTCCATCCTTCTGAATTATTGTCGGACAGATTGTCGTTCTCGGTCTCATCCCACCTGTAAGATTAATAACGTCTCCTTCTCTGTATGAGGAAGCAAAGTTGGCCATCTCATTGTTGAAAAAGAATCCTTTGAAGTAAAAGCTGGTTCCGAAGAAGCTCGAAATCGTCTGAGTCCAGGCAACGGCGTTTCCGTCTTTGTCAACAATAGAGAAATGGGTCGTCGAAGGCGATTCTTCCACTCCGCTTTCATTAGCGGCTACCGACTCGAGAGCTCCGAGAAGGACTTCTTCATAAGAGGAACCGTCGGCAAAGGGATAGGCGTCTCCCTGATAGTCGTAGTAAGAAGCGGGATCGAAGGCCTGTGACAGATCGATCGCCATGAATCTTGTTTTCGCAAATTCCTTGCTCATGAAGGCTTCATAAGGAAGATCGTAGAACTCCGGATCGCTTATGTAAGCTCTTCTGTCTACGTCTCCAAGAACCAGTGCCTGCTGGATTATGTGAACTGCCAGAGGATCGTCCCAGCTCATTGCGGGAAGATTGTAGTTCTCAAGAGTATTGAGAACGGCAATAAACTGAGGGCCTGAAACCGGCGGGTGCGGAACATAAAAATCGTATCCCCTGTAAGTCCCGTGAAGC